>Ga0181594_10000859_pt1 | contig 28565 bp, 28 predicted proteins | sample 071ome_18_FD_145603 | JGI IMG/M metagenome (GOLD analysis project Ga0181594, IMG submission 145603) | Coastal salt marsh microbial communities from the Groves Creek Marsh, Skidaway Island, Georgia - 071413BT metaG (spades assembly) | ecosystem: Environmental > Aquatic > Marine > Intertidal zone... | reverse complement strand
CAGTGACGCACTGAGACTCGAGAAATCAAACGGCGTCGCCTATGTCGTGATGGCGCGCCCCGAAAAGCACAATGCGTTCGACGACGAGCTGATTGCCGGCCTGACCGAAATCTTCGAGGCGGTCGGGCAGGATGACGGTGTCCGCGTCGTGGTGCTGGGCGGCGAGGGCCGAAGTTTTTCCGCCGGAGCCGATCTCGGCTGGATGGCGCGCATGGCTGACTATTCTGAGGCTGAGAACCTGGAGGATGCGCGCCGGCTCGCGCACATGATGCGGGCCCTCAACGAGATGCCCAAGCCGACGGTGGCGCGTGTGCATGGCGCCGCCATCGGCGGCGGTGTGGGCCTCGTCGCGGCCTGCGATATCGCGATTGCGTCCGAGAAGGCGCTGTTCTGCCTGTCGGAAGTGCGACTGGGCCTGATTCCCGCGGTGATCAGCCCTTATGTGGTCGAGGCCATCGGGGCGCGCGCGGCGCGGCGGTATTTCCAGACAGCCGAGCGTTTCGATGCGCAGACGGCACGCCGTCTCGGGCTGGTGCATGAGGTCGTGAAGGACAAGGCGCTCGACGGTGGTGTCGATGAGATTGTCGATATGCTCCAGCGCAATGGCCCGGCGGCGATGGCCGCCGCGAAAGACCTGATCCGGCGCGTATCGTCGGGTCCGGTTGATGAAGCCATGGTGGGCGATACCGCGGAGCGGATCGCCGACATCCGTGCAACAGAAGAGGGACGGGAAGGCGTCCGGGCATTTCTGGACAAGAGGGAGCCGGCATGGCGCACGAAGATCACACAGTCCTGACAGGCGGTATCACGCGCCGGGGGTGGTTTGGCGCGGCGCTGTTCTCGGCGGTCATCATCCTGCTGGTCGCGGTGGGTGCGACGGATTCCGTCGGCTGGCTGACATTGATCATTCTCGTTGCAACCTTCGGTGCGACGGGGTTCTTCCTCTGGCTTTTTCCGGGCAGCCGCTTCTTCGTCCTGACCTTCGCCAACTCGCTGGCGATCTACACCAGCATCTACCTGTTTCTTCGGCAGGCGAATTTCGATGCCGCCGCCGGCTGGGCCGTGGGTGTCGGATATCTGTCGCCGATCTATGTCTTCATGGTCGGTGTGTGGCTGCAGCGCGAGAGTATCCGGAAACTGTCGCATGAGGAGGAGATGCGGCGCCGCCCGGTGCTGGGGCACAAGTTCATGTGGATCATTCCGATGACCGCGCTGTCGATCCTGACCTTTAGTATCCCGCGCATCGGCTTCGAGGCCGGGTCCCAGAGTGTGATCCTTGTGGTAGCGATGGGTGTGGTGAGCGGTTTTGTCGGGCTGGCCTGCCGACAGATCAGTCTTTTCCTGATCGATACAGGTCTGATGTTCGACCATTTTTTCATCCGGATTGGTCGCCTGTTCCGCCCGGCCTTCGCCTTCCTGACGCTCTACTCGTTCATCGTGATCGTGTTCGCGATGGTGTTCCGGATCATGGACCGCCTGTCGCCGGATCCGATTTTCCTGATCGATGCCAGGCCGGCGCCGATCGGCTTCACCGAGAGCCTGTATTTCTCCCTGATCACCATGTCCACGGTAGGGTATGGCGACATCACCCCGGCGGACGAGGCCGTCCGCATCGCGGCGGCGATCGAGGTGGTTCTGGGAATCCTGCTCTTCCTCTTCGGCTTCGCTGAAATCATGCGTTATGCGCGCGAGCCGGTCCGGCACCTGGATGAATCGAATGATTGAACGCCTGCTTGTCGCCAACCGGGGAGAGATCGCGGTGCGCGTGGCGCGCACGGCGAAACGGCTCGGGCTCCACGTCATCGCGGTCTATTCCGACGCCGATGCGCACGCGATGCATGTCGCGGTAGCGGACGAGGCGATCCGGATCGGGCCCGAGGCCGCCGCGCAAAGTTATCTGGATATCGAGGCCGTGATCGGTGCGGCCCGTGCATCCGGTGCCGACGCCATCCATCCCGGCTACGGCTTCCTGTCGGAGAATGCGCGCTTTGCCGAGGCATGCGCGGCGGCAGGGATCGCCTTCGTGGGACCGAGCGCGAATGCCATGCGCACGATGGGCGACAAGGCTGCCTCGAAGGTGGCGATGGAAGCGGCAGGTGTTCCGCTGGTGCCGGGCTATCACGGGGAGGGTCAGGACCCGGTCGTGCTGGCGGACGCGGCGGGCGAAATCGGCTATCCGGTTCTCATCAAGGCGTCAGCGGGCGGCGGCGGCCGCGGCATGCGGATTGTGAATGGAGCCGCGGACTTCGACGCCGCGCTCGAGTCCGCAAAACGCGAGGCGCAGGGCGCGTTCGGCGATGACCGCGTGCTGATCGAGAAGTACCTGACGACCCCGCGCCATATTGAGGTCCAGGTGTTCGGGGACACCCACGGAAACGCCATTCACCTGTTCGAGCGAGACTGCTCGCTGCAGCGGCGCTATCAGAAGGTGATCGAGGAGGCTCCCGCGCCCGGCATGTCCGAAGCGCGCCGTGAGGAGATCGGTGCGGCAGCGGTCGCTGCGGCACGGGCCATCGACTATGCTGGTGCGGGCACCGTGGAATTCATCGTCGATGCCTCCGAGGACGGTGCCAACGGTCCTTTCTACTTCATGGAAATGAACACGCGCCTGCAGGTCGAGCACCCCGTGACCGAGTACATCACCGGCCTCGATCTGGTGGCGTGGCAGCTCGCAGTGGCCGATGGATATGCGCTGCCGTTGCGCCAGGACGAGGTCGCTCTCAACGGCCATGCCATCGAGGCGCGGCTCTATGCCGAGGATCCGGCGCGCGATTTCCTGCCGTCGCCGGGGCATGTGGTGGCATTCGAGGTGCCCGAAACCGGTGAAGAAGTTCGCATCGATACCGGCGTGCGGACTGGTGACGACATTGCCGTCGCCTACGATCCGATGATTGCCAAGGTCGTTGCGCACGGCGTGGACCGGGATGCCGCGATTGCGAATCTCGACCGCGCCCTGGCGGAACTCGTCTGCGCGGGCCCGACCACCAATCAGGCCTTCCTGCGCCGGGCGGTGACGCATCCCGGTTTTGTCGCGGCGCGGCTCGATACAGGATTCATCGGCCGCCACGAGGCGGAACTGGTCGGGGAGCGGGACGAAGGACTGCGCTCGGCTCTGCTGTCGGCCATCGCCCATCTGCTCGAAACACGAACCCGGGTGGCGCGCGAACGCTCCGCCGCGTACGGCGAGGCGGATACGCCGTGGGCGGACACCGGGAACTGGCGTGCGAACCTACGCGCGCGCGAGGTGCTTCGCATGCGCCGCGGCGATGAGGAGCATGCCGCGGAGGTTCGCCACGAAGGCGCGAGTGTCTCAGTCAGCTTTGAGGACGGCACCGCGATGCGCCTGCCGGACGACATGCCGCACGGTTGGCGCGTGATCCCCGGCGGTCATGTGCTTCACGTGATTTCGGGCGGGATGCAGTATAGCTTCGAACAGATCGTGACCGTCGATGTCGCGGATTCCCGGTCGGGCGGGGCGGGAAACCTCAACGCCCCTATGCCGGGCAAGGTGGTGCGCGTGTCCGTGTCGCCGGGCGACCGGGTCTCGCGCGGCCAGACGCTGGTGGTCCTGGAAGCGATGAAGATGGAGCATGCGATCACCGCTCCGGCGGATGGCGTGGTGAGCGAGGTCTTTCACGCTGACGGCGATCAGGTGACCGAGGGCGCGGAACTGCTGCGACTCGATGCGGAGGAGAACGGGGAATGAGCCGTCCTGACCATGTCACGATTGTTGATGTCGGCCCGCGTGACGGCCTGCAGGCCGAGGCGACGGTCGTGCCGACGGCGGCCAAGATCGAATTGATTGACCGGTTGTCCGCGGCCGGAGTGCCGTCGGTGGAGGCGGGCGCGTTCGTTTCTCCGAAATGGGTGCCGCAGATGGCCGATACTGCCGATGTGTTGGCCGGAATCCACCGAAAACCCGGCACGCGTTATCCGGTCCTTGTGCCGAACGAAAAGGGGCTTGAACGCGCGCTGGAATGCGATGTCGCGGAAATCGCGATTTTCGGCGCGGCGTCCGAGACCTTCTCCCAGAAGAACATCAATTGCTCGATCACCGAAAGCCTCGACCGGTTTCGACCGGTCGCCGAAACAGCGTTGAAGCAGGGGTTGCGGGTCCGCGGCTACATATCCTGTGTCCTGGGGTGTCCGTACGAGGGCGACGTCGATGTTGCCCGGGTGGTGCAGGTCGCGCGCGAACTGGACGCGATGGGCTGCTACGAGGTGAGCCTGGGTGACACTATCGGGGTCGGTACCCCGGTGCGCGCACGCGCCATGATCGATGCGGTGGCCATGGCCGTCCCGGTGGAGCGCCTGGCACTGCATTTCCACGACACCTACGGCCAGGCGCTGGCGAACATCCTTGCATGTCTCGAGGCCGGCGTTGCTTGTGTGGATGCAGCGGTGGCCGGGCTCGGCGGGTGTCCCTATGCACCGGGTGCGTCCGGTAATGTCGCGACGGAAGACGTCGTTTACATGCTTCACGGTATGGGGATTCGTACGGGAATCGATCTTCAGGCGCTTGTCGCGGCCGGAACCGCCATCAGCGGCGTACTGGGTCGTGAACCGGCGTCAAAAGTGGGACGTGCCATGAGAGTAAAGCCCCGAGGGTGACAGGAACCCCGGCACACATAAACAATTTGGCAACCATTCAAGGCTAGCTTTATCCGGACCGAAAATCATCCGCCTCCGGATGGTAAGGGCTGAAAGGCTGCCGCGTGGCATATCGCCTAGAGCATTTGCGGATTCTGATTGTCGACGACAACGCTCATATCAGGCAGTTGTTGCGAACGATACTGCACGCTGTGGGCATCATAAATATCGATATTGCCGAGGATGGTGTTCTCGGCTTCGAGGCCTTCTGCCGACTCAAATACGACCTCGTGTTTACCGACTACCAGATGGAGCCGCTGAGCGGGATCGACCTTACCGATCTGATCCGGACCTCCAAGAAAAGCCCGAATCCCTACACCCCGATCATCATGATCTCTGCCTACAGCGACGAGAGCCGCGTGCAAAAGGCGCGTGATCACGGCGTAACGGAGTTCCTCGCGAAACCGTTCACCGTCGAGCGTCTGCTCAGCCGCCTGGAAAAGGTGATCGAGGAGCCGCGGCCGTTTGTGAAGACAGACACGTATTTCGGACCGGATCGGCGCCGCAAGCAGGATCCGACCTATGGTGGGCCTGAGCGTCGCTCTAACGAACTGGAGATGGTTGACGTCTCCGTGCGCGACTTGTCTGAGCAACAACGCGCTGCACTACGCGCCAGCCGCGAATCCGCCGACAAGATCGCGAGCGACTAACGCTCCTTTAACCGCCTACGGCTAATGTTATGCGGTTCGTGGATCGACACACCGCATGAGGACGTGATGGCAGAGGAAAGCCGGGGCAACAACGGTACCTACCAACTCATTACACCGCCGAACCTTTTAAAAGTGAAGGTCGGCAACAGTGACGGTGCGCCCGGATTCGATCTAAAGGCAATCGAGCTGGCGACGGGGGCAGTCGATAATCTTGCGGACGAATTCGAGGAGCGCCTGAAGCTCGAAACGGCGCTGATTACGAAGCTTTCGAAGGATATGGACGCGAATCCCGACAGGGCGGAGCGGCTTGCCAAGAAAATTGTCCGTATTGCGCGGGACATCGGCGGCCTTGGTTCGACCTACGGGTACGAACTGATTTCCGACGCCTGTGAATCCCTGTGCCGGTATTTCGAGCTGATCGGGGCGCCAAACCGAGCGAGCGGGGAGGTTGTGCGTGCGCACACAGAAGCCATGCGGGCCGTAATGAACAACAGGGTGCGAGGTGATGGCGGTGATCTTGGAAAAGAGCTGGTCAACAGTCTTGATGGCCTTGTCGATCGCATGATCTAGGCGCATGGGCGGGGCCGGCACCGGCTCGGTTCACCACCACTTCTCCGGCTGCTATGTTCACGGCATGGCCGTACACCTCATCAAGCTCGCGGTGGGGATCGATTCCGTCGATCACCTGCGCGAACGCCAGAAGCAACGAATCGCAGACAACAAGGCCGCCGGAAATGGTGCGCTCTTACGAATTCTGACTCGCAACACGCCGCGCCGTGCCGATGAACTCGTGGACGGGGATGGCTCGCTCTACTGGGTCGTGCGTGGCCAGATTCTGGTGCGCCAGAGGATCACGAAAATCGAGCCGGCGACCGGGAATGACGGCACGCCGCGTTGCGCGATCCATCTCGACCGCAAGCTCGTGCGGGTGCGCCCCCGGCGGTCGCGCCCCTTCCAGGGCTGGCGTTATCTGGAAACCGATAGCGCGCCGGTGGATTTGCCACATGGGGCCGAAGCAGGCAGCGAGCCGCCCCCTGAAATGGCTGACGAACTGCGGGAATTGGGCCTGATTTAGGCCTACCGCCGCCAATTTTGTTATTGAGAACTATTCGCATCGACGCTATGTTCGTCCCAGAGGAACGATGCGATGTATGTCTGTATCTGCAATGCCGTGCGCGAATCCGAAATCGAGCAGGTGATCGCCGAAGGCGTTCGCGACGTCGAAGCAGTGTACGAGGCGCTGGACGTGGAGCCGCAGTGCGGCACCTGCCGGGCCTATATTCGCGAAATGATGGCCGAGGTGCCGTCCGCGGTTCCTTCCGTGACATCGGCGAAGGCCAATCCGGAACTCGCCGCCTGACCTTTGTGCAACTGCTTCGCAGTTGCGCAAATCCATGTAAAACAACGGATTATTCTTCCAATCTGACGGGCGGCGCCTATATTCAGGGCGCACCGAATTCAGAAGGGACGTGCCACCATGATGCGCAGCGCCAAGGTCTTTGAGGCTCTGAACAAGATCCTCACCAACGAAATGACGGCGATCAACCAGTACTTCCTGCACTCGCGCATGTTGAAGGACTGGGGATTCGAGAAGCTCGGCGAGTACGAATTCAAGGAATCCGTCGATGAGATGAAGCACGCCGACGTGCTCATTGAGCGCATCCTGTTTCTCAACGGCCTTCCGAACCTTCAGGATCTCCACCGGCTGCGTATCGGTGAGAATGTGAAGGAAATGCTTGAGTGCGATCTGGCGCTCGAAGAGGCGGCGATCCCTGAACTGCGCGAGGCCATCGCACTGTGCGAAGCCGAGACGGATTTCGTCAGCCGCGACCTGCTCAGCGATATCCTCGAGAACGAGGAAGAGCACCTCGATTATCTGGAAACCCAGCTCGAACTTGTCGAGAAGATGGGGATCGAGAACTACCTGCAGTCGCAGGTCTGACCCACTCTATTCTCTAGTCGTCGCCCGCACCGGCCGCCGGTACGGCGGGTGTCAGCGTGGCCGCGCCGCCGAATCCCGAGCGGCGGGAGCGCTGTTCCTGCGCGCTGCGCATGGCGCGGCTCAGCAGGATGACCGGCACAATCCCCGCGATCACGATGGTCAGCGCGGACAGCGCGCTCTGTTCGAGCAGTTCGTCCGAGGCGAACTGATAGACGTGGGTGGCCAGTGTATCGAAGTTGAACGGCCGCAGGATCAGCGTGGCCGGCAGTTCCTTCATGCTGTCCACGAACACAATGGTGGCCGCGGCGATCAGGCTGCCGCGGATCAGGGGCAGATGAATGCGCCACAGGGTTCGGACCGGCCCCGCGCCAAGGCTGCGCGCGGCCATATCCATGGTCGGCTGGATCTTGCCCAGGCTGGCCTCGACCGCGCCGAAGCCAACGGCCAGGAAGCGCACCACATAGGCGAAAACCAGGATGAACATCGTCCCGCTGAGCAGGAGGCCGGTGGAAACGCCGAACCAGTCGCGCATGAGCGCATCGACGGCGTTGTCGAACCGGGCGAAGGGCACCAGAACCCCGACTGCCAGGACTGCGCCCGGTACCGCGTAGCCAAGCAGCGAGATACGCGAGAGAACCCCGAACGCCGGGCCGGACAGGCGGCGGCCGTAGGCGAGGAAGACGGCGATGGCGACCGCCGTGACGGCGGCCAACGTGGCGAGTAGCAGACTGTTGCGCGCAAAGCCGAAGAAGGCCGCATTCCAGGATTCGTCAAAGAACACGATCGCGTGCCGTGTCAGCACCCCGGCGGGGATCACAAAACCCAGCAGGATCGGCAAGGCGCAGGCGAAAGCCGCGGTCTCGCGTGCGGCACCGCGCAGCTCGTACCGGCGTGGTTTGACCTGGCGGCTTGAGGTGTTGTGGTAGCGGCGGCCCTTGCGACCGATGCGTTCGAGGGTCACCAGCACGACAACGAAGGCGAGCATCACGAGCGCGATCTGCGCCGCGCCGCCGGCGTTGCCCATTCCGAGCCACACGTTGAACACCGAGACGGTCAGTGTGTTGACCGCGAAGTAATCGACCGTGCCGAAGTCGGCGAGTGTTTCCATAAGTGCCAGCGCGACCCCGACGACGATGGCCGGGCGGGCCAGCGGCATGGCCACCTGCAGGAAGGTGCGCCACGGGCTGCGCCCGAGGGTGCGGCTCGCCTCCAGCACGCTGGCCGATTGCTCGAGGAAGGCCGCACGGGCCAGCAGATAGACATAGGGGTAGAGGACGAAAGACATGACGAAGATCGCCCCGCCCATGGAACGGATTTCCGGGAACCAGTAGTCGCGCTTGGTCTGCCAGCCGAAAATGTCCCGTAACAGGCCCTGGACGGGACCCGCGAACTCCATGATGTCGGTATAGACGAAGGCGACGATATAGGCGGGCACCGCGAGGGGGAGGAGCAGTGCCCATTCGAAGATCCGCCGACCGGGGAACTCGCAGGTGGCGACCAGCCAGGCCGTACCCGTGCCGATCAGGAACACGCCCAGACCGTTTCCGGCCATGAGCACCAGCGTGTTCCAGCTGTGCCGGGGCAGGATCGTCGTCGCGAGGTGAGGCCAGATGTTCTCGCTGGGGAACAGCGCGATCCAGGCGATCGCCAGCAGCGGCGCGGAGACAATGGCGGCCACGACCGCGCCGCCAAGAATCCAGACGCGCCCCGCTCGGGGGCGCGCCTGTACCAGCGGTATCGAAATGCGGACGGTGTCCGTCATGCGGTCATGGCCTCTGGGCCCCGGCCTAGTCGTTGTAGCCGACTTCGTTGACCAGCTTCACGGCGGTTGCGCGGTTTTCGGCGACCTTGTCCAGATTCAGGGAATCCGGGTGAAGCTCGCCCATCGAACGGAGCAGGCCCGACTGCGGAACACCCGCGACGATCGGGTACTCGTAGTTCTGCTCGGCGTACATCTGCTGGGCGAGATCGCCGGCCAGGAACTCCATCAGCTTGACGGCGTTGTCCTTGTTCGGGGACGCCTTGGTCAGCGCCATACCGGAAATGTTCACATGGGTGCCGTCGCCGCCGAGGGTCGGGAATACCGGGTACACCGCCTGCGCCCAGGCGGCCTGCTCCTCGGTCTCCAGCATCTTGCCGTAGTAGTAGTTGTTCCCCAGGGAGATGTCGCACTCGCCTTCCTTGATCGCCTTGACCTGGGCCCGGTCGTTGCCCTGGGGCTTGCGGGCGAGGTTGGCCTTTACGCCGCGCAGCCATTCCCCGGCTTTTTCCTCGCCATAGTGGGCGATCATCGCGGCGGTGAGTGCCACCTGATAGACGTGCGTGCCCGAGCGGGTGCAGATGCGGCCCTTCCACTTCGGATCGGCAAGTTCTTCGTAGGACTTGGGGGCGTCGGCGGTCGATACGCGGTCACGCGAGACATAGAGGATGCGCGCACGCTGGGTGAGGCCCCACCAGTGACCCTGGTCCTGATGGAACGAGGCCGGGATCGCGGCTTTCAGCTTGTCGGTTTCGACGCCCTGGGTGACCCCGGCGTCATAGGCGTCGGCGAGGCGGCCGATATCCACGGTGAAGATCAGGTCGGCGGGGCTGTTACGGCCTTCCTGCTCAAGGCGTTCCACGAGCCCCTTGGCCGCGAAGACCACATTTACCTTCACGCCGGACTGGCGGGTGAACGCGTCGAACATCGGCTGGATCAGGAAGGGCTGACGATAGGAATAGACATTCACTTCGCCCGCGTTGACCGCGGCCTGTTCCTCAGCCTGTGCAGGCTGGATGGCGAAGAGGGCGGTCAGGCCGGCTGCGGCGAGGAGCCCGGATCGAAGGCGCATTCTAATCTCCGAAATACTGTGCAATTGAGAACCATTCTCACGATGAGCGTGGGGAACTTACAGGCTCGCTTATGCAATTGCAAGTCGTTCGCAATCGCATTGATCCAGATCAATCGCAGCAGGTGGAACCGGGGCATCTGCTGCGGCCGGATCGGGCGAAATGCGAAGATTGCGCGTACGCGTTATAATATTATTTCAAGCTTCCGGAGCGGAGTTGCACGCGAGCGGTGCGGCGAAAGGGAATGACATGGCGGGTACGTCCAAACGCGCGAAATCCGAACCTGAGGTCTGGAAGCAACCGGACGGGGCGGTGATGAGTTGCGAGGAGTCGATCCTCGTACTGCGCGAGAACCTGAGTGAGATCGAGGATATCTGTCAGGAAGCCCTTGAGGACGCGGTGCTGATGGACGTGTCGGAAGCGCAGTTCCGCGAAGTGCTGCACGATCTCGTCACGAAGCTTACCAATCCCTACAACAAGGGCTGAGCCCGGCGCTCAGTCCAGATCGCCGCGGAACGCCTTTTCGAACAGGTCCCGGAACCCGGCCACATCCAGCGCAACGGGATTGGCCAGCGCCGTCGGGTCGGCGGCGGCGGCTTCTGACAGGGCATCGAACGCGCTCTCCTCGACGCCCAGCTCGGAGATGGTGTGCGGCATGGTGAAGGTCCCGCGCAGTTCCAGCGCCCAGTCGAGGAAGGCGGTGAAGCCATCCGACGCCGCGCCGGGCAGGCCCAGATAGGCCGACACCCGCGACAGCTTGTCGTTGATGGCGTCCCGGTTGCGCACCAGCACATAGGGCATGACCACGGCGTTGGTCAGGCCGTGGTGGCTGTCATAGGTGGCGCCGATGGGATGGCTCATGGCGTGGATCGCGCCGAGGCCCTTCTGGAAGGCGGTTGACCCCATGGCGGCAGCGGCCAGCATCTGCGAGCGCGCAGCGATGTCTGTGCCGTCGGCGACCGCATCGGTCAGGTGATTGCGGATCAGGCGCATGCCTTCCAGCGCCACCCCGTCACACAGAGGGTTATGGAAGGGCGAGCAATAGGCCTCCAGGCAGTGGGCCAGCGCATCCATGCCCGTCGCTGCCGTGATATGGGGCGGCAGGCCCACGGTCAGTTCGGGATCGGCGATGACGATCCCCGGCATCATGCCCGGATGGGTGACGATGACCTTGCGCCCGGTGTCCTCGTTCAGCACCACCGTCGAGCGCCCGGTCTCGGACCCCGTGCCGGCGGTGGTGGGAATGGCGACGGTCGGCAGCGGCGCGTTGGCAGACTGCCAGTCCCGGCGGCCTTCCTCCATCGCCCACATGTCGGGCCCGTCCGCGTCCTGCGCGGCCATCAGCGCGATGGTCTTGCCCGCGTCGAGCGACGAGCCGCCGCCGAACGCGATCACGCCGTCGCACCCGGCGGCCTTCAGCGCCGCCACACCGTCGCGCACATTGGCGCTGATCGGGTTGGGCTTGATATCCGAGAACAGCGTCGTCGCGATGCCGTCGGCCTCGTTGGCGGCGATCGCGTCGGTGACCATCGGCAGCGCCGCGAGAGCCGGGTCGGTGACCAGCAGCGGCCTCGAAATCTCTAATGTCTTGCAGGCGCGCGCCAGCATGGAAATCTTGCCCGCACCGAACCAGACGGTGGTGGGGAAGCTCCAGGTGCCGCGAAGTGTGGCGGGATCGATGGACATGAGCGGTCTCTTGATTGGTCAGATCAGTTCGAAATACCGGGCGAGTTCCCAGTCGGTGACGTGCTTGCGGGATTCGCGCACTTCCCAGTCGCGTGAGGCCGCGAAGTGATCGACGAAGGCATCGCCGAACCAGTCGCGTGCGGCCTGTGAGGCGGACAGGCGCGCCGCTGCGTCTTCCAGCGTCCGGGGAAGCTGGCGCGTGTCGGGCAGGGGGGTGGCGTAGGCATTGCCGGTGACGGGTGCGTCCGGCTCGATCCGGTTCTCGATCCCGTACAGGCCCGAAGCGAGCGCCGCAGCCAACGCCAGATAGGGGTTGGCGTCGGCACCGGGCAGGCGATGCTCGACCCGCTGGGATTTCGGGGATCCGGGAAGCGCACGTAGCGCGCAGGTGCGGTTGTCGATGCCCCAGGTGGCGTCAGTCGGGGCCCACAGGCCCGGGACGAGGCGGCGGTAGGAATTCACCGTCGGCGCGAACAGGGCGCAGAATTCCGGCATCAGGGCCTGCTGGCCGCCAATGAAGTGCCGCATGGTCCCGGAGATGCCCCTGTCGGCCTCGCCATCATGGAAGGCGTTGCCGGAACCATCCGCCGGGCCCAGCGACAGGTGGATGTGGCCGGACTGGCCGGCCTCCTTCTCGCTCCACTTCGCCATGAAGGTCGCCATCAGCCCGTTCCGGCGCGCGGCGGCCTTGGCGTAGGTCTTGAACAGGCTTGCCCGGTCGGCGGCCTCCATACCGCCGCTGACGGAGATGGCGGCTTCGATGACGCCCGCGCCCATCTCCTCGTGGATGCCTTCCAGCGGCATGTCCATGGCGACGCACAGGTCGAAGATCTGGCGGTAGAAATCACTCAGCTCCGCCTGCCGCAGCATGGAGTATCCGGTGTTGCCGGGGGCAACGGGCTGGAGGCCCTGGAAATGCTTGGCGCGCACGCTGTCCGGAGTCTCGGCGAAGACGAAGAATTCGTACTCGAACCCCGCGCGGACCGAGAAGCCCATCTCATCCGCGCGGGACAGGACGCGCGTCAGCACGCCGCGCGGGCAGATCGCGGCGGCCTCGCCGGTGAACTCCCCCAGGAACAGCCAGCAATCGCCTTCCAGCGGGATCTGCCGTCCGGTCTCGGGGACAATCCGCACCGGTGCGTCGGGAAAGCCCGTCCGCCATCCGGTCAGGCCTTCGTGGTCATAGAGCTGGTCGTTGACGTCCCAGCCGAGAACCACGTCGCAGAGGCCGAAACCGTCCTCCAGCGCACTCAGGAACTTGTCCCGGTGCATGAACTTGCCGCGCAACAGCCCGTCGATGTCGGTGATCGCGACCTTGACAGCGCTCGGGGCGCCGTCGCGGATGCGCGCGGCCGCTTCGGGGGCGGTGATCGGACGGGTTTCGGTCAACATACTCTTCCCGGTCTGGGGGCAGGTCGAGATACTACGCCCCCGGCCCGCAGAGGAAAACGCTCGCGCAGAATTGAATGCTGCGCCTTGCCGGCTGAGGTGTCCCGGCGTACGGAAGTCGGGCAAGCTGTCTTCAGTGGAGGGACGCCATGAGCATCGAAGCCATCGTGATTGTTGCGGCGCTTGTTGTCTGTATCGTGCTGGGTACGTGGTCGGCGCTGAAGACCAAGGATTCCTGGGATCGCGAACCGGTCGAGGGCGAGGACAACTTCGACTACCACAAGGCCACGCTCGGCATTCACCAGCCGCCGGGCGAGGAACAGTGGGAAAAGGACCTCGACGCGCTACGTATGGACCAGAAGCACAGGCTCTGCTGAACGGGTGTCACCCGCCTAGAGGTGGGTCACGTCGAGTGAGCGGCCCCAGCGGTCTTCCAGATATTCCACGACCAGACGCCGGTGGCAGCGGTGCGGCTTGTCCTCACTGCACAGCAGACAGGCGCCGTCCAGGTCTTCGGGTTTGAACTGCTCCTCGATCTTCCGCGTGGCCATGATGTCCCGGAAGCGCGGCTCGAAGGCGTCCCATTTCAGTCCCTTCTTGCGATAGTCCGCGAACAACGCGTCATCGGGCGCGAGTTCCGGCGCGTGCCGATAGGCGATGCCGCCGATGGTTTTCAGGAAGTAGGACAGGTCGGCGGCCTTGGCGAAGCCTGCGAGCTGGGATGTGTTCTGAAGGCGCACGTCGATCACCGTACGGACCCCGGCGCGCTGCAGGCGGTCGAAGAAATCCTCGGCCGTGGTTTTGGTGAAGCCGATGGTGAAGGTCGCCATGCCCGTCGGGTCCCGTTTGTACGTTGCGTCCCGAACTCTCACACAACCGTGACGCAGAGTGAATTTATCCCGCAGCGGACCGCGCTAACTTTGGGATCGATCATCGTGCTTCTCCGTGAGATCGAAAGACGCATGGAGAATCCTCAACGGCGGCGGAGACGCCACCGTTTTTTTCCCGGCCGGGGCGTAGCGGTGCCGGGAGAATGCACACATTGGAGGTCACCAAAGGAATGTTCGCCTTGACGCAATGCCTTACCCGCAAATGGACCCGCATCGCAGCCCTTGCCATTGCGGGCGCACTTTTCCTCGCCGTAACCGCGACCGGACAGGCCAATCCGACATTCTGGAAGCTTGAATGGCCTGAGACGGATTTCACCAAACACGCTGTACCGCTGGACGAAATATTTTCGGGCGGCGTTCCGCGCGACGGTATTCCGCCAATCTATGTGCCGCGCTTCGGCACGATTGAAGAAAACAGCCGGTTGTATGTGGGGACCGAACCGGTCATCTCCGTTGTCATCGACGGGCAGGCCCGTGCCTACCCGCTGGGCATCCTGATGACCCATGAAATCGTCAATGACGAACTGGCGGGCCGCTCCATCGCGGTCACCTATTGCCCCTTGTGCAATTCGGCCATCGTGTTCGACCGCAATGTGGACGGGCAGGTGCTGACCTTCGGTGTGTCCGGCAAGCTGCGAAATTCCGATCTTGTGATGTGGGATCACGAAACCCAGAGCTGGTGGCAGCAGTTCACGGGCGAGGGGATCGTCGGCGAGAAGACCGGAATCCGGCTCAGCATGTTGCCGGTCCGGGTGGAATCCTTCGACCGTTTCAAGGCGCGCCATCCCTATGGCCAGGTGCTGGAAAGTCCCCGCGGCGGTCCGGGTTTCAACCCCTATGCAGGCTACGACACCTCACTGCAGCCCTTCCTGTATCGCGGGGCTTTCCCGGAAGGCATCAAGCCGCTGGAATATGTCGTCGCGGTCGGAGATCAGGCCTGGTCCATCGAGAGGCTGCGCAAGGACAAGCGGGTCGAGGCCGGGGATCTGGTCATCACGTGGGAGGCCGGACAGAACGCGGCGATGGACCAGCGCAACATCGCCGACGGGCGGGACATCGGCAACGTGGTCGTCCAGCGCAAGCAGGACGGCAAGCTGGTCGATGCGGTCCACGACGTAACCTTTGCCTTCGCGTTCCATGCCTTCAACCCGGACGGCACGATCCACCAGTAGGTGCAAACGCCCTGTTTGTGTTGATGGCGTAATCGACGGTTCGCGGGTGGCTGGTTTATATTCGCGGACCGGAGACACTTGCGATGCCACTCGACCAGAACCGTACCGAAGCCGCCCCGGACAACCGCGCCGAAGTGCAGGTTTTTCATTCGGCCTGTCCGCATGACTGCCCCAGCACCTGCGCGCTGGAGGTCGAGCGGCTGGACCCCGCGACGATCGGGCGGGTGCGCGGCGCGAGTGCGAACACCTACACCTCGGGCGTGATCTGCGCGAAGGTGGCGCGCTATGCCGAACGGGTCCATCACCCGGACCGGCTGACCGCACCCCTGCGCCGTGTCGGCGCGAAGGGCGAGGGGCGCGCCGCGTATGAGGAAATCTCCTGGGACGAGGCGATGGACGAGGTCGCCGCCCACCTGATCGCCGCGGCGGAGAAATATGGACCCGAGACTGTCTGGCCGTACTATTACGCGGGCACAATGGGGCTTGTGCAGCGCGACGGCATCAACCGGCTGCGCCATGTCATGGGCTATTCGCGCCAGCATTCGACATTCTGCAGCACACTGGCCGACGCCGGGTGGTTTGCCGGCACGGGCGCCAAGCAGGGCGTCGATCCGCGCGAGATGGCAGAATCCGATCTGATCGTGATCTGGGGCTGCAACCCGGTCAGCACCCAGGTCAATGTGATGACCCACGCCTCCAGGGCGCGGAAGAACCGGGGCACGAAGATCGTCGTCGTCGATCCATATGAGACCGAGACGGCGAAGCAGGCCGACATCCACCTGATGCCGAACCCAGGCACGGACGGTGCGCTGGCCTGCGCGGTGATGCATGTGCTGTTCCGCGACGGGTATGCGGACCGGGACTACCTGGCCAAATACACCTCGGGCGCGTCGGAGCTGGAGGCGCACCTGAAATCGCGCGATCCGGCCTGGGCGGAAGCCATCTGTGGAATTCCGGCCGCTGAGATCGAGGCATTTGCGGCGCTCTACGGCCAGACACCGAAGGCCTATCTGCGTCTCGGGTTCGGCTTCACGCGTTCGCGCAACGGCGCGGTACAGATGTTCTCGGCGAGCTGCCTGCCGGCGGTGACCGGGGCATGGCAGTATCCGGGCGGCGGTGCGCTGTATTCCAATGCGGGCATCTACGGTATCGACAAGACGCTGATCGAGGGTCTCGACGCCATCGACCCGGCGACGCGTGTGATCGACCAGTCCCGCATCGGGCCGGCGCTGACGGGCGATCCTCGCGATCTGGGTGACGGCCCCCCGGTGACGGCCATGTTCATCCAGAACACCAACCCCATCGCCGTGGCTCCCGATCTGGGCAAGGTGCATGAAGGTTTCCGGCGCGACGACCTGTTCGTATGCGTGCACGAACAGTTTCTGACCGAGACGGCCGCGATGGCCGATATCGTGCTGCCCGCGACGACCTTCCTGGAACACGACGACATGTATGTGGCGGGCGGGCATACCCATCTGCAGGTCACGAGGGCTGTGATCGAGCCGGTCGGTCAGGCGCGGTCCAATCACTGGGTGCTGGGTGAACTGGCGCGCCGGCTCGGCGCGGAGCACCCGGCGTTCGGCATGGACGCCTGGTCTCTGATGGACGAGACCCTGAAACTTTCCGGCTATGCGGGCGCGCAGAATATCTGGAAGGGGCACTGGGAAGACCGCCACCCGGGTTTTGAGGCCGCGCATTTCCTCAACGGCTTCGGGCACGCGGACAGGAAATTCCATTTCATGCCTGACTGGTCGGCCATTGGCCCGAACCACGCCGGCATGCCCGCGCTGCCCGACCACTATGCGGCGGTTGATGCGCGCAATGACGAGCACCCGTTCCGTCTCGTGACAGCGCCGTCCCGGAACTACCTCAACACCAGCTTCACCGAGACCGCGACCAGCCGGAAGCGCGAGGGGCGGCCCGAGGCGCAGATCCATCCCGACGTCTGTGCGGAGCTGGGTCTGGAGGCGGGCGGTCTGGTGCGGATCGGCAACAGGCAGGGTTCGGTCCTGGTGCATGTGCGCCCGACCGGGGGGCTGCGCCGTGGCACCGTGATCGTGGAAAGCGTCTGGCCGAACGCGGCGTTTGTGGAGGGCGTCGGTATCAACCTGCTCATCAGCGCGGATTCCGGCCAGCCCAATGGCGGTGCGGTGTTCCACGACACGGCCGTGTGGCTGGAGCGGGCATGAGCGCGACCGTCATCGTCCTGGGCAACGAGAAGGGCGGCTCGGGAAAATCGACCACCGCGATGCATGTCATCGTCGGGCTGCTGCGCGAAGGCTATGCGGTCGGTGCGATCGACCTGGACGCCCGGCAGGGGACGCTGGCGGGGTATTTCGACAACCGCCGGATCTACGCTGCGAAGCAGGGAATGAGCCTGCCGCACCCGACCTACCGGGCCATCGAGCGGAGCAGGCTGGACAACCGGCCCGAAGCGGAGGCCGACGAGCGTGCGCGGCTGGAGGCTGCGCTGGGCGGGCTGATCGATACGTGCGACGTGATCGTCATCGATACGCCGGGCAGCGACAGCTATCTGTCGCGCCTGGGTCATTCTTATGCGGACATCCTGATCACACCGATCAATGACAGTTTTGTCGATCTGGCGCTGCTGGGCCGGGTCGATCCGGACACCAACAAGGTGCTGTCGCCCAGCAGTTATTCCGAAATGGTCTGGGAACAGAAAAAGGCGCGCGCGCTGCGTGACGGCGGCTCCATCGACTGGATCGTTATGCGCAACCGTCTCGCGGCGCTGGATTCACGTAACAAGCGGAATATGGACGAGGCGCTGGAGGCGTTGTCGGCGCGGCTCGGCTTCCGGCTTGCCCACGGGTTCAGCGAACGCGTGATCTTCCGCGAACTGTTCCTGAAGGGACTGACGCTGCTGGATATCCGCGAAGAGGGTTCGGACGTGGGGCTGACGATGTCCCATGTGGCTGCGCTTCAGGAGGTGCGTAACCTGCTGCACGCGCTGGGTGTGCCCGAGGTGGTGGCCGAGCCCGAAGTGGCGGCGGCGCGCTAGGCGGGATCGTGCCGGGCGGCGAGCGCGATACCAGACTTCCTGCCGGTCGTTCGAGCCGGTCCGAGATCGATGCTTTCCTGCAGAAGGTGGCGGCCACGCCCGCACCGCGCACGGCAGGCCGGCGCGGACGGTTGCTGTTCGCCATCGATGCGACGGCGAGCCGGGAGCCCACCTGGGATATCGCCTGCCAGATCCAGTCAGAAATGTTCTCCGCAACCGGGGATATCGGCGGGTTGGAAGTGCAGCTGGCCTTCTATCGCGGCTTCGGGGAGATGAAGGTCACCAAATGGCTGGAGTCCTCCGAAGAACTGGTCCGGCGCATGCTGCGTGTGCGCTGCCTCGCGGGGCGGACCCAGATACGGAAGCTGCTCCGCCACGCGCTCAAGGAAACCAGGACGCAGAAAGTGGATGCGCTGGTCTTCGTCGGCGATGTGGTGGAAGAGGATATCGACGAGCTGGGACACATGGCCGGGGAAATGGGGCTCGTCGGAACGCCGGTGTTTGTGTTCCAGGAAGGTGGTGAGCCGATCTCCCGCAGCGCCTTCCAGCAAGTCGCGCGCCTGTCCGGCGGGGCCTATTGCAGTTTCGACGCGGGCAGCGCCGCGCAATTGCGCGATCTACTGACGGCGGTCGCGGTGTTCTCGACGGGCGGGCGCCGCGCGCTCGAAGACCTGGGCAAGGCGCAGGGTGGACGGGTGCTCCAGATCGCTGACCAGATGCGCGGAAAACGGTGATGCAATGCCCTGGCTGATTCTTGCCATCTGTCTTCTGGTTGGCGGCGCGCTGATACTGCGCTGGTTTTTGAGCACGCCGCCTGCCGACATCCTGCGCGTGCTTCGCTGGACCGCGCTTGTCCTGCTGGTCGTGGGGTTTCTGGCGATAGCGCTTTCGGGGCGCTGGAACTTGCTGTGGATGATCGCGCCGCTCGTAGTCCCGCTGCTCCTGCGTTGGCGCGCGCTGCGAAGTATCCGCCGCAATGCCCGGGGCCCGAGCCCCGGCCGGACGAGCGAGGTCGAGACCCGCTATCTGCGCATGACCCTCGACCATGACAGCGGGGACATGGACGGCGAGGTCCGCGAAGGCCGCTTTCGGGACCGCACGCTGTCATCGCTCTCCCTGGGGGAGATTGTGGAGCTCTGGCGGGAATGCGCCCTGCAGGACGAACAATCGCGCACCGTTCTGGAAAGCTATATGGATCGTGCCCATCCGGACTGGCGCGAGGCCGCCGGCGACGATGCGTCGCGTTCCGGCCGTCAGGACAGGGATTCCGGCGAGTCTCCCTGGGCGCATGACGACATGAGCGTCCGTGAGGCGCGGGACATTCTGGGGGTCGATGAGTTGGCGACCGCCTCGGAAATCGAGGCCGCGTGGCGGCGTGAAATGAAACGCGCCCACCCCGATCACGGCGGTTCCGACTGGATGGCGGCCAAGATCAACCAGGCGAAAGACGTTTTGCTAAAACGCTGACGGGGTGTGCTTGCATACAATCGTGAGGCTATGGCAGAAGGGCCGCTCCAGCCGCTCGGCGAACCGAAACGGACCTCCGCATAGTTCCGATGGCAAACCGCGTACGCAAGGCGATCTTTCCGGTCGGCGGTATGGGCACCCGGTTTCTGCCCGCCACCAAGGCCATGCCCAAGGAAATGCTGCCGGTCGTGGACCGGCCGCTGATCCAGTACGCCGTCGATGAGGCGCGCGCGGCGGGGATCGAGCAGTTCATCTTCGTGACGGGGCGCGGCAAGAGCGCGATCGAGGATCACTTCGATCACTCCATCGAACTCGAGAACCTGCTCGCGGCCCGCCACAAGTCGGACATTCTGGACGACCTGCGTGAGACCCTGCTTCCGCCCGGCGACATCGCCTATGTGCGCCAGCAGGAACCCCTCGGGCTTGGCCATGCGGTGTGGTGCGCGCGGAACCTCGTCGGCAATGAGCCGTTTGCCGTACTGCTGGCGGACGACCTGATCCAGTCCGACACACCCTGTCTGAAGCAGATGGTCGATGTGTTTACCGAGACGGGCGGCAACGTGATCGCGGCCATGGAAGTGCCCGACGCTCATACCTCACGCTACGGCATCATCGATGCCGGCGGTGCAAAAGGAGATGTGCGGCCGGTGCAGGCGCTGGTCGAGAAGCCCGCACCGGGGACAGCGCCGTCGAACCTGGCCGTGATAGGCCGGTATATCCTGACGCCGGACGTGTTCGATGAGCTTTCGCGCCAGGAAACGGGCGCGGGTGGAGAAATCCAACTCACCGACGCGATGGCGCGGCTGATCGGCCGCCAACCGTTCCATGGCCTCGCATTCGAGGGGCAGCGTTTCGACTGCGGCGACAAGCTCGGTTTCCTGGAAGCGAATATCGCATTTGCGATGGCGCGCGACGACCTGGGCGAGGGCACGCGCGAGATGATCCGGCGGCTCGGAGAAGAATTCGCATGAAAATCGCAATGGTGGGCACCGGCTATGTCGGCCTGGTGTCGGGCGCGTGCTTCTCGGAGTTCGGATGGGATGTTGTCTGTGTCGATAACAATCCGGACAAGATCGCCATGCTCGAGGACGGCCGGATGCCGATTTATGAGCCGGGCCTTGAGGATCTGGTCGAACGCAATGTCGCGGCGGGCCGGCTGACCTTCACCACCGATCTGGAATCCGCTGTGAAGGGCGCGCAGGCGGTGTTCATTGCCGTGGGTACGCCATCGCGCCGCGGCGACGGCCACGCCGACCTGTCCTATGTCTTCCAGGCGGCTGAAGATATCGCGCGTCATGCCGACGGCTACACGGTGCTGGTCACGAAATCGACCGTTCCGGTGGGGACGGGGCGTGAAGTCATGAAGCGTATCCGTGCCGTACGGCCCGATGCCGAAATCGAGATCGCATCCAATCCGGAGTTCCTGCGCGAGGGATCTGCGATCGAGGACTTCATGCGACCCGACCGGGTTGTGATCGGCGCAGATACCGAACGCGCGGCGGAGGCAGTGAGCGCGCTGTATCGCCCGCTCTATCTGCGCGACACGCCGATCATCAAGACCAGTCTGGAGACGGCGGAGCTTATCAAGTACGCGGCCAACACCTTCCTGGCGACAAAGATCACCTTTATCAACGAGTTCGCAGATCTGTGTGAGAAGGTGGGCGCGGATGTGCAGGACGTCGCGAAGGGGATCGGCCTCGACGGGCGGATCGGTTCGAAGTTCCTGCACGCCGGCCCGGGATATGGCGGGTCGTGTTTTCCGAAGGACACAGCCGCGCTGGTGCGCTCGGCACGTGACGCAGGCGCCCCGATTTCCATCGTCGAACAGGTCATCTCGGTCAACGACAACCGCAAGGAAGCGATGGCGCGCAAGATCATCGATGCCTGCGGCGGAGATGTCTCCGGCAAGACCATCGCGGTGCTGGGCCTGACCTTCAAGCCGAACACCGACGACATGCGCGATTCCCCGTCTCTGGTGATCGTGCCGCGGCTGATCGAGGCAGGCGCGACCGTTCGCGCCTTCGATCCGGTCGGCATGGACGAGGCGAAGAAAGCCCTCGACGGTCCGGTGTGGTGCCGCGACGCCTATGACGCCATGGACGGCGCGGACGCCGTGGCCATCGTCACGGAATGGAACGAATTCCGCGCACTTAACCTTGAGCGGGTGAAATCGCTTCTTAAAAAACCTGTGATGATCGATCTGCGCAATGTGTACCGGCCGCAGCAGATGCGTGAAGCAGGTTTCGACTATGTTTCGATCGGACGCGCCAGCGTTTCGGCTGCCGGTTAGGAGCATTTATGTCCGGTCCCCACAGTTTTGATGGCACCATCCTGCGTGAATACGATATTCGCGGCGTGGTCGATGACACGCTGACGACGGATGATGCCTATGCGGTCGGCCGCAGTTTCGGGTCCTGCGTCGTCGAATCCGGGGGCGACCAGGTCGCGCTGGGATATGACGGTCGCCTGACCTCCCCGAAGCTGGCTGAGGCCGTGGTCGAGGGGCTGATGGCGTGCGGACTGCATGTAAAGCGCGTCAACATGGGCCCGACCCCGATGCTGTCCTTCGCGATCCGGCATCTGGATACCGGCTCCGGCATCATGGTGACGGGCAGTCACAACCCGTCGAACTACAACGGGTTCAAGATGACGCTTGCCGGCAAGCCCTTCTTCGGCGAGGCGATCCAGCGCCTGGGCAGGATCGCGAAAAGTGCGGACTACGCGTCGGGCACCGGCAGTGTCGAGGACATCGATGTCCGCGAGGACTACGTCGAAGTGCTGGCGCGCGAACATCAGCCGCTGCGTATGGCACGGGTGGCCTGGGACCCCGGCAACGGCGCCACCGGCGAAGTGCTCAACATGCTGTGCACGCGCATGCCCGGCCATCACCATGTGATCAACGGTATCGTCGATGGGACGTTTCCGGGGCATCACCCCGACCCGACGGTGGCGGAGAACCTGGTCGATCTCCAGAACCACATCGCCGAGAACGAGTGCGAGCTGGGGATAGCCTTTGATGGAGACGGTGACCGCATCGGCGTTGTGGATGGCAAGGGCCGCATCCTGTGGGCGGACCAGCTGATGATGCTGTTTGCCGAGGATGTGCTGCGCGAGGATCCGGGTGCGACGATCATTGCCGATGTGAAATCCAGCCAGGTCCTGTTTGACGAGATCGCGCGGCTGGGCGGTGTGCCGGTCATGTGGAAGACCGGCCATTCGTTGATCAAGTCGAAGATGGCCGAGACAGGAGCGCCGCTGGCGGGCGAGATGAGTGGCCATATCTTCTTCGCGGATCGCTATTTCGGTTTCGATGACGGCCTGTATGCGGCCGTGCGCCTGTTGGGGCTGCTGGAGCGGCAAGGCGTCACGCTTGCTGACCTGCGCGACCGGATTCCCGAAGTGCAGAATACGCCTGAACTGCGTTTCCCGTGCGATGAGACGCGCAAGTTCGAAGTGATCGGAGAGGTCGAGGCGCGTCTGGCTGCGGCGGGCGCGGATGTGACCGGGATTGACGGCGTGCGGGTCAACACCGAAGACGGCTGGTGGCTGCTGCGCGCCTCCAACACCCAGGATGTGCTGGTCGCGCGCTGCGAGGCCCGTGATCTGGATGGCCTGGAGCGACTCAAACGCGAACTGGTCGGGCATCTGGAGGCCTGCGGCATTTCCGCGCCAGACGGTCTGTAGGGCGCGCGAGCCCTTCGAAAACCGCCCCATTGACCTGGATCACCGGTTCCCGGCACAAGATCATTTCCGAAACGCGGTTCGCCCTATCAAGGCGAAGCGGGTATGACTAGAGTCATTCGAAACTAGGACAGACCCAGGGAAGAGAGGTCGCGATGAGACTTGGGTATTTCGCCATGCCGGTGCACCCGCTGCACCGCAATTACACCGAGACGCTGAAGGAAGACCGCAACGCGATCATCTTCTGCGACGAGCTCGGTTTCCATGATGCGTTCATGGGCGAACACCTCACGGACAAGGCGGAAAACATCACCAGTTCGATGCTGTTCCACGCGACGCTGATCCACTCGACGAAGCAGATCAAGCTGGCCACGGGAACCACGAACCTGTCGCACCTGCATCCCGTGCTGGTGGCGACCCATGCGGCGATGTTCGATCACCTGGCCGAAGGCCGTTTCATCATGGGCATCAGCCCGGGCGCGCTGACGTCGGATGCCGAAGCGCTCGGCATCCTGGACGAGGACCGCAACCAGATCTTTGCCGAGGCGATCGACGTGATCCTCGAAATCTGGAAGCGCGATTATCCCTACAACATCGACCTGCCGGGCAACCGCTTCAAGGTGACGACGGAGTCCACGGTGTTTGCTGAAACGGGCGTCGGCATCATGCCGAAGCCCTATCAGGACCCGTATCCCGAGATCGTGGGCACGGTCGTGGCGCCCTTCTCGAAGGGCGTGATCGCCATGGGCAAGCGCGACTTCCATCCGCTGTCGGCGAACTTCCTGCTCGACAAGTGGGTGGCGACCCACTGGGCGAACTACGCCCAGGGCAAGGAAGAGGCCGGTGTGAAGGCCGATACGTCGGACTGGCGCATCGCGCGTACGATCTTTGTGGCGGACGACGCGGCGACAGCGCGGCGCTATGGCCGTGACGACGACAAGAGCCCGTACCGGTTCTATTACAACCAGATCTACACGAAGCTGAAGAAGGCCAACCGCCATGTCGTGTTCAAACATGAGCGTGACGAGCCGGATGAGGCGATCAACATCGAGCGGATCATGGATGACCTGGTCATCTGTGGCACCGTGAACGACGTGGTCGATCAGCTGCTGGCCTTTCGCGAGGTGACCGGCGATTTCGGCGAACTGGTCTATGCGGGCATGGACTGGGTGGACGAGGATCTCGGCCGCCGGTCCATGCAGCTCATGGCCGAAGAGGTCATGCCGCGCGTGAACGAGGCTATCGGCCAGTCGGAAGCTGCCGAATAAGGTTTTCCGTCATGTACATGAAGAGCCCCGCCGGACGGCGGGGCTTTTTTTTGTCAGCGCGCCTCGGCGATCTGCAGATCGCCGTTGGGCGTGACCATCACGCAGGGGGCGCCGGTGCGGCGCAAGTCACGGCAGATGCGGCTGGCATCCGCGCGTTCCATGCCGACGATGCGTGCGCGATAAAGCGTTTCCCGCTCGCCATGCAGCGGGGTGACCTTGACCGAGGCAGTTTTCGGCAGGTCCGCTAGGCGCTGCGCGGTGAAGCCGGCCGCAGCCCGTGCCTTGCTGAAACCCCGGAAGGCACCGATCTGCACGCCCCATTCGAGCTCCGTCGTGGACTGTTCTGGCGCCGGTTCGGTGGGGATTTCTGCCACTTCCGCGCTGCCCTGATCCGTGCCGGTGTCCAGCGAGAAGGGCCGGGGAGCCGGCGCGGCGGCGACCGTGGAGCTGGTGTGCGCGCGGGCCCAGGACTTGTTGAGGATCGAGACCATATGCGCATCGCGCGACTGGCCGGTCTTGCCGCCGAAAACGACACCAATCAGGCGGACGCCGTCGCGCTTGGCGGATGCGACGAGATTAAACCCGGAGGCATTGATGTAGCCGGTCTTGATGCCGTCCATGCCTTCATAGCTGCGCAACAGCTTGTTGTGGTTCCGGTAAGTCCGCTGGCCGTGCTGGTAGGTCAGTTCGGAGAAATGGCTGTAGTGGTGCGGAAAGCGCTCGAGCATTGCCCGGGCGAGGGTCGCCATGTCGCGCGCCGTCGTACGCTGCCGGCTGTTGGGCAGGCCCGATGCGTTCATGAAGGTCGTGCTCTTCATGCCGATGGAGCGCGCGCGGTTGGTCATCAGCCGCGCGAAATTCGATTCCGTGCCGCCGATGGCTTCGCCCACCACGGTCGCGACATCGTTGGCTGATTTGACCGACAACGCGTTGATGGCTTCGCCCACCGTGATCGTCGATCCGACCTTGAGGCCGAGCTTGGACGGCGGCTGGCCGGCCGCACGGCGGGAGACCTGAAGAGGCTGGTCGAGCGAAAATTTGCCGCTGTCGAGGGCCTCAAACACCATGAACAATGTCATGATCTTGGTCAGCGAGGCAGGATAGCGGCGGGCGTCGGCGTTGCGCGCAAAGAACACCTGGCCCGTATCGGCATCCATCACGAAGGCGGCGTATTTCGAGGCCTGGGCGGGTGCGCTTGCAACGGACAGAACCAGCAGCGCTGCGGCGAACGCGCCCAACAGGTGCGACGCACGCGGGGTGATCCTGTACAATGCTGCGCTCAAGCGCTGGCGCACGATGAAAATCCCATCGGGTGAACGGCCAAGGGCGATTCTTTCAATTGAATCAACCAGATTCTAATAAACGCACCGGAACCGTGTAAATAGCACTGTTCGATTAACATCGCATTTAACCAGGATTCATGGCTGTGAGAAGGTTGCCGATCGCGCGAACAATGCTTGCCGCCGCCGGGCTTCTGCTTGCTGCGTGCACCACCTACACCGGTTCCGTGAGCAACCCGGTCGAGCGGTCGCTGACTTGGTTCAGCTATGTCGCGGGCGACGATATCCGGAAAGCCTGCCGCGGTGGCGGGCGGGATCATTTCCGCTTCGTCTATAACGCCGTCTATGAAAAGCAGATCAGGACCTATGAGATGCAGGGCGTCGAGGGCGGGGCGCAGTACACAGCGCGTGCGCGCAACGAAAGCGGGCAGGTGTCGCGCTTCCAGTTCTCCAATCCCCTAGGTCCGTGGGAGCTTTCAAGCACGAACGTGACGCTGACCAATGCGCAGGCCGCTGTCATCGTGGATGCATTCTCGCGCGATGCGGCCGCGGCGCCCGATCCCGCCGACCGTCAGGTGGCGAGCAACGAGTTCTACTGGATCGTGTCAGCGTGCAACGCCGGCCGGTTCCGGGTCTGGCTGTTCGAGCAGGACAAGACGGACCTTTCGGCGCTGGCCTTCGTGCCGGAGCTCCGGCGCTACGACGAGACCGGAATTGCGTTCCGTGAGGTCAAACCCGTGGAGGGGTTTGGCGACAACGTCTTCTATATCAAGATCAACCCGGCGGCGGACGGGATCATCCGCTGACCGCAACTGTTTTACGGGGGAGAGAGAAAACATGCCGCTGCTCAGACGAGAGGATTATCCGGACCAGCTTCCGCGGCCGGAGCCGATCCTCGCCTTCCAGAATGAATTGTGGGACCGCAGCCGCGAGGTGGAGGGTGTCGATATCGCCTGGGGTGACGACATCTACCAGCACATTTCCATCTATCCCGCGCCCCAGCCGAACGGACAGGTCTTCGCGTTCATCCATGGCGGACGGTGGACAAGCGGCCACAAGGAGGCAATGGCCTTCATGGCGCCGGTTTTCCATGCGGCGGGGATCACCTTTGCCAGCCTTGGCCACCGGCTCGCGCCGCACACCTATGACGAGGGGTTTCCCGACCTGTGCAACGGCATCGCCTGCCTGGCTGCGAATGCGGACCGGCATGGCGGGGATTCCCAGCGTATTTTCATCGGTGGCCATTCCTCGGGCGGCCATTACGCGGCGCAGCTCGCCGTGACTCGCGACTGGCAGGCCCGTCACGGCCTGGCGCGCGATGTCGTCAAGGGATGCCTGCCGATATCCGGCGTCTATGACCTGATGGAATCGGCCTATTCGGGCGACTGGCCGCCGCCGTGCCTGAAGGAGGGCGATGACGGGCGTGAGAAGAGCCCGCAGCACCGCCTTGCCGAGACCCCGCCGCCCTTCCTCGTGGCCTGGGGCAGCGACGACTACGACTTCCTAATCCCGCAGGCCAGGACCTTTGCGGCTTCGCTCGCTGATGCCCGGGCCGATGTCGAGACGATCGAACTGGCCGGCAAGACCCATTTCTCAGTGTTGGGAGAGGGGGCGGCGCCCGGCGGAGAATGGAGTGCGCGTGCGGCGGCGTGGATCGCGGCGCGCTAGCCCGCGTCGGATTCGCTATCGACGACCCAGAGCGGGGCGGGCAACAGGTCTTCGACCCAGGGCCCGTCCGGCATCTCGCGTGCGAGCCGGGTGAGGTTGTCGTTCCACCAGTAACGCTGGGCGCGCACATCGTCGTCGATGTAGTGGGCCTCGCGCCACTTCTGGTCCTCGTTGTTGAACGTCACGATGTCGATGGGAAAGCCGACATCCGATGCGCTCGCACGGGTGGAGTCGAATGACAGGTAGGCCAGCTTGAGCGCGGTGGGGAGCGGCGTCTCGTAGTCCAGCGCGCGGTCGAGGATCGGCTTGCCGTATGGCGTTTCACCGATCACGAGGTAGGGAGTCCGCTCACCGACCTCGATCCAGTTGCCTTCCGGATAGACCAGGTAGATGTGAGGCTCGTCGTCTTCCGCCAGCTTGCCGCCGATCAGGGCATGCAGGTTGAACTTCAGGTCGGAGTCTTCAAGGTATTCCTGATCCGAGCGTGCAACGGCGCGCATATGCGCCACGAACCCTTCCACCGCATCGAGCATGGTCGGGAAATTGTGGCCCTCGCGCTTCTTCAGGTCACGGTCGAGATAGGCAAGGGTCTTGTCGCGCACGGAACGCAAGCCGGACGTAGCGACGAAAAACTGGTGCCCTTCGCCGTGAAGGGTGATCTTGCGACCCACGGTCACCTGGGTGCCGGAGGTCAGGCGCCCGTCCGCCAGGGCCACGAGCCCGTCGTTAACCTTGATTGCCACGCAATACGTCATCGTCCTGCATCCCCTGGACAGGCGTCACGCCGGACCCGACGCGAATTGATTAAATCATGTCGTGTCCAGCCGCGAGTCTCAAGCGACCCTTGAAGTCCCTGAAATTATACCCGGTTTTGCGGCTGCGAGATTATAATTGTGCAGCGCACAAAATTTTCGTTGACATTGCCGGTGGCATCCCCAATATAGGGTCCATGCTGCAGTGCAGCAGATACGTTA
>Ga0181594_10000857_pt1 | contig 28597 bp, 22 predicted proteins | sample 071ome_18_FD_145603 | JGI IMG/M metagenome (GOLD analysis project Ga0181594, IMG submission 145603) | Coastal salt marsh microbial communities from the Groves Creek Marsh, Skidaway Island, Georgia - 071413BT metaG (spades assembly) | ecosystem: Environmental > Aquatic > Marine > Intertidal zone... | reverse complement strand
GCCTGCTTTAGTGATCCAAAGTGATGCGGACACCGGGGTCTTTCCAAGAGATGCACAGCTCATCTATGACTCACTGGGCTCCCAAGAGAAGACGCTCCACATGATCGAGGGTGATCACTACTTAACAGAACCGAGCCAGGCCAGAGCGGATGTTGCAGACCTGATTGCGGAGTGGCTCGCATAGCGAAGGCCTAGTTCGATCCCAGTCCACCCGATCCAAGCAATGAAGGCCGGCGGCTCAAGCAGTTTCAGTCGACGGAGAAACGAGTACTCAGCCGCGCTCGTCGAGGGCCCAAACGGATTCGAAGTCAACGAGGGTATTTAATTCATCCAGCGTCGCGGCGCTGTTAGCTTCCTGGCCAGTTGCCTGTAGTGTCCTCAAAGCCTCGCGCATGGCCGTGACTGCAGCGCCGAGCAGATAAACAGGATGAATGGCGATGTCGTAGCCAAGCGCGTTGAGCTCGGCATCTGCAAGCATTGGCGTTTTGCCGCCCCCCACCATATTGGCGAGGGTAGGTGTGCCCGAGAGCAGCTCGTTGATCATGCGCATCTCATCGACGGACTCAGGTGATTCAACAAAGAGGACGTCAGCCCCAGCGCTGCGGTACGCCTCGGCCCTGCTGAGTGCCTCATCTAACCCATGCTCTGTCCGCGCATCCGTTCGAGCAACAATCAAAAATGCATTGCTCTGCCTTGTCTCACACGCTAACTCAATTTTTCTGACCATATCCTCGGTCGAAATCACTTTTCGATTTCGTGTGTGGCCACAACGCTTCGGGTATTCCTGATCCTCGATTTGTATCGCGCTGGCCCCTGCGCTCTCATAGCCCTGCACGGCTTGTCGAACGTTGGCAAGGCCGCCAAAGCCGGTATCCCCATCGGCGATCAATGGCACAGTTGTAACCTCGCAAATCGCGCGAACGCGGTCGACCATTTCTCGATAAGAAACGAGGCCAGCATCCGGCCTTCCTAATAGGCTTGCACTGACGCCGTATCCAGTCATGTAGAGGGCGTTAGCGCCGCTCTGCTCGGCTACCCGGGCCGATAGTGGGTCGAAAATGCCAGGCGCGCTGATAAAACTGCCGTTGGCGATTAGGTCCTTGAGCGCGGTCATGGTTACTCCTCTTCATGCAGACGGTCATTGGGATTGGCTCGATCCTTATTGTGGCTTGGTCGACTATCGACTGACCAGGACTCCGAATGGCTTTTTTTGAGCAGCCTTGAACGAGAGTGGGGGATGCAGTTCGGTCTGGCGAAGCAATCGTGCTTGTTGCTAGGATCAAAGGGAGGCAACGGCGCGGTGAAGTGGGGATCATCCTCGCGAGGCGCTGGAGGGGCGTTGGATTACAAGCACTTGGCGTCGCTAGTGACACAGTAAGTGCTTGGGGGACAGGAAGTTAGGGGGGAAGGATGGAGACAGCAAATCGCGTCAGCGAAATCCGAATACTTTGTTACAGCTCGCTCTATCTGCCGGTATCAATGGCGTTACTGCCGGTTAACCTCTACATACTGCCGTTCTATGCAGAACTCGGAATTCCCCTTTATGCAATGAGCGTCATCATTTTCGCGGCGCGCCTGTCTGATGCTATTACTGATCCATTGATGGGGGTCCTCTGCGATCGAACAAAGACGCCATGGGGTCGCCGAAAACCTTGGATTTTGATCGGCACGCCATTGCTGATGCTGGCGCTTTATAAGTTATTTTTGCCGCCAGCGGCGCCCACTGTTTGGTATTTCGCGACCTGGATTATCGCGCTCTACTTGGCTTACACGATTATCTCGCTGCCCTATTACGCGTGGGGCGCTGAGATGTCGAGTGACTACGAGCAACGCACGCATATCAGCGGCCGTCGAGAGCAATTTCACTTTGCCGGTAATGTCTCCTTTAATTTGCTTCCACTCATCGCAGCGCTCTTCATTTACATGGAGACTGCCTCGGGTGACATCAACCAAATGGCAACCCAATTCACCAGCGAGTTCCAGCGCATTATGGCGATGCGGGCGGGCAACATTGACGTCATTCTCAGTTGGCTCAACACCTTCGTCATGATCGCGATTCCTATCACGGTAGTGTTGGCGCTCGTTTTTGCTCCTGAGCCAAAAAAGGAGGAGGTTGAGGGTGAGCGGTTTTCGATCTTAAAGGGCCTGGTCGTGGTTCGAAGAAACGGCCCTTACCTTAGGATCGTTTTCACCTACGTGGTTACAACTTTTGGAATCGCGCTGGTTGCAGCTGGCTCGTACTTTTTTGTTAAGCATGTAGTGAAGGCTGGCGAGCTTTATCCGGTTTACCTCCTCGCGTATTACTCGGCGTCGGTGATTGGCGTGTCACCGTGGATGGCGGTGAGTCGCCGTTTGGGCAAGCACCGGGCCTTTATGGCCTGTGTGGTGTGGTATTCGATCTGGGCTTGCGCGCTTCCTTTTGTGCCGACAGGAAATTTTGGACTCTTCTTGTTCATCATGGTGCTAAAGGGCTTCTCGGTGGCTGCGATGCCCGCACTTGCAGCGTCGATGGCAGCGGATACTGTGGATATCGACTTTGCAAGAACTGGGGAACATCGAGCAGGGCTCTACTTCGCCATCTGGGGATTTTTGCGCAAGGGCTCGTATGCCATTGGGGGAGCGGTCGCGCTTGCCGCGTTCGCTTTTGTTGGATTCGACCCAACTGCGGATATCAACCTTGCCGGCACTCCGGATGGTAATTCTGAGGCCTCGTTATTTTGGCTCACAATGCTCTACACCATGATACCTGCGGCCATTCACTGCGCATCACTTGCGGTGATGTGGAAATATCCGCTGACCGAGGATCGACACGCCCGGTTTAAGGCACGCTTAGCTAGGAAAGCTGAGCGATTGGGAGTCGCCTACCAATAGTCGCGCAACCTGATCTTAAGCATTGATGCGAATCACTCGGCTTCTGCGTTGATGCGAATCAAGTGGCTTCTGCATGGATGCGAGGAAGGGAGCGAGTCAGGGCTGTTATGGCTTAATCAGTTGCTCTGGGTCAATCGCTTTGAGTCAGCGGTTCTTAATCAATCGCTATAGCCCGTCAAAATTAGGGGTGCGTTTTTCTTTGAACGCGCTGAGCGCTTCGCGATTAGCAGGACTGCCGGTCAGGGCTGCAAGGCCCTTGTTCTCGCGCTGCATGGCTTCGATGAGCGCGCCCTTAAGCGGTGCTTTCATTAAGCCTTTGGTGGTTTGCAGTGAGCTGAGCGGCAATGCCGCTAACTGCTGTGCCTTTTCCATTGCGCGCGCGAGAAGATTCTCGTGGGCTATCACCTCCAAAGCCAGTCCTGCCTCAATACAGGCGTTTGCATCCATCCATTCTGAAGACAGCAAGAACCAGCTCGCGCGCTGGTGACCCATTAGCGCTGAAAAAGTCACCGTGCTGCAGGCCTCCGCCGTCAAGCCTAGGCTGGAAAATGGGCAACGCAGCCTTGCCTGATCGCTCATGAACACTGCGTCGGCCATGCCGCAGATGGTCGCACCAATCCCGACGCCGACCCCATTAACCGCGATCAAAAGAGGTTTTGAGAATTCGATGAGGCTCATCATTAGGTCTTGAAAGGTGTGCCGCGTCTCCGCTCGGCCTGAGCCCATTTCCATGAGATCAGCACCCGCCCAGAACGCGCGCCCAGCCCCGCTTAATAGCACCACTTTGACCTGGTCATCCTGCTGGGCTTCGAGGAACGCATCGGTGAGGTCGTCTGTCATTTGGCCATTTAATGCGTTGAGCGCTTCAGGCCGATCGAGAAGGATTTGTCTCACTGCGCCATGCTGAGTGATCGAGAGAGTTGATTTGTTCATGCTGACCCCAAGGCTTGCCGGATATATGTTGATGGAAGAAAGGGTTATCGATTGAGTGAGACTTGTCCAGTCGCAGTGAAAGCAATCCAAGTTGCACGTTTTGCGAGCACTCTCACAGCAGATTGGGCAATGAGTCCGGGAGGAGCCGAACGGGTGGATGGATGAGAGGCTAGCGCAGGCGACAACCGCGCAATCTAACCTTCTGGTTTTCTCTACTCACACTCGTCTCCTCAAATGCTGGATACGGGCAGGTTTTAGGCCGCGATCGGCGCTTCCCCGCGCACGGTTGCCCGATATCCAAGACGCCGGTGTGGGAAGTAGTCAAACACCGCGTGGTGTTGAACCAGCCGATTGTCCCAAAAGACGATGGTATCAGGCTGCCACTTCACTCTGATTTGCGCAGGAACGCTGGCGCGGATGGTGTCAAAAAGAAACCGAAGCAAGAACTTGGATTCGGATTCGGCGAGCCCATCGATGCCACGGGTGAATCCTTCATTCACATACAGCGCTACATCCCCTGTTTCAGGAATTTGCCTCACAATGGGGTGATGACCGGACGGTAGCTCGTGCAGCGCTTTTTGCCCGCTCAAATACAGATAATGGCCAACGGGGTCGTGACGAGCGGACAGCTGCTTCAGAAGATCCTGCATCTTGGCCGACAGATTCGAAAACACCTGGCGCATGTCCATGAACAGCGTATCGCCCCCTACCGGAGGAACGACTTCCATGCGTAGCATTGAAATAGATGGTGGGCGCGCCTCGCTTGACACATCCGTATGCCACGCGGTGCCGGCCGCACCTTTAGATCGCTCATCCGCTTTGATCTGAATCAACCCCTCAGGAACGGTCTCGCTGGGTTTTGGGCTGGGGAAGAGCTCGCCAAGCCGAGCAGCGAATGCCGCCTGCTCTGCGGGAGTCATCGATTGATTCCGAGCCACAAGGACGCCCTCTTTTGCGACCAGCAGCTTTAGTGCCTCAATTGCTTCATCACCGCAGTGCAGTAATTCGATGCCGGCATCTAGCTCGGCGCCGAAGTGGGGCGACAGGGGTTGGTTGTTCAGCATGGTTCGCGGTCATATGGGAGTGTTTCCTTGAGCATAGACTAGCGATGATTGCCCGTACACCAGGACATGGGTTGTCCGATGCAGCGCATCACACCCTGTTCAGTGGATAGTTAGGTTGCGCCCATTGGCACTCCTCTGGTCGAACGGCGCAATGGAAAGCTTGGTAGGATAAAGCCAGTCAGACGTTTGGAGAGGTTATGAGACTGGTTTCCTTTAACACCAACAGTATTCGTACGCGCTTGCATCAGCTCGAGGCGGTGATCGATCGCCACGCCCCCGCGGTGATTGGCATCCAGGAAACCAAGGTGACGGATGAAGAATTTCCTATTGCCGACATCGAGGCCTTGGGTTACCAGGCGATCTTTTTCGGTCAGAAGACTCACTATGGGGTGGCGCTTTTGTCTAATACGCCCCCGATGGAGGTGCGACGAGGATTGCCCGGTGAGCCCGAGGATGCCCAGCGTCGCTTCATTGAAGCGACCTACGACATCGAGGGATTTGGCCCGGTGACCGTGATGAACGGTTACTTCCCTCAGGGTGAGAACCGTGACCATCCGACCAAATTTCCCAATAAGGCCGACTTTTATCAGCGGCTTGATCGGCACCTGGACAGTAGAGGAGCCATTGACGCGCCCCTCGTGGTTATGGGCGATATGAACATTGCTCCTCTGGACGCAGACATTGGTATTGGGGAGGACAACAGAAAACGGTGGTTGCGGGATGGGAAAACGAGTTTCTTGCCCGAGGAGCGCGAGTGGCTTGCCTCTATTCAGGCTAAAGGGTTAACCGATAGCTACAGGCTGATTCATCCTGACTCAGCTGATCGCTTTAGCTGGTTTGACTATCGAAGCAAAGGGTTTGAGCGAGAGCCAAAGCGAGGGCTTCGCATCGATCTGATCTTGACCTCTGAAGCTCTCACCGATCGAGTGACCGATGCCAATATCGATTACGACGCGCGCGCGATGGAACGACCTTCGGATCATTGCCCAATCTGGACGGAGTTTAAGTGAGGATCGCAGCCGGCAGTGGCAGAGACGCGCGTCGGCAACCGAGGCCCGTGGCGGGCTGTTCGCCCATTGCTCATTGGAGCGCAGCCTGGATGCATGATCGACTGGCCCAGGAGGCAGCCTCTTCGTTCACTCTGCGCATGCCACTCACTAATGAAGTGTTACCACTTCAATACGGCTTGCGCAGCGGCAGTCTCCCGAAATCTGGCCTCCGAGGCTCGTAGTAGCGGGCGGTCTCCCATGACGTCGGCTTCAACAAACCGCACAAATTGCAATGAAGCTTGGAAGGTCATGTCGGCGATGGACACGGAATCTCCCGTCAGGAAGGCGCGGCCATCGGACAAAAGGTTTTCCAGATAGTCGAGGGGCCCCTGCATGCTCTCTTGGAGCTGGGCAGCCCGTTCAGGTTCCGGCGGACGACCCAGTGGTGAGTTAGTGGCGTGACCAAATGCACCCATCGCGCTGGCCAAACGCACATCAACAATACGCTCGATATCCCAGGCCAATGCTTTGTCCTCGGCGCTGCCTGACACAATGGCGCCTTCGGGAAACTTATCCTCTAAGTAATGAATGATCGCGAGCGACTCGAGAATGAACCCGCCATCGTCCAATTCAAAGGCCGGAACCGTGCCAAATGGGTTTCGAGCCAAATGCTCAGGTTCTTTGTGACGACCTTTAACCGTGTTCACGACAATTTGCTCGATTGGCAGCGTTAAGCCGCGAGCTTCACGCTCTGCGATGTACAGCATGACCTTGGTTGGATTGGGCGCTAGCGGCACCATAAAAAGTTTCATTGCCGTTCCTTGGGAATAGGTGGTGAAGGAGTGATTACGCGCGTCTCAGGTCCGTTCGTCAAGGCCCGATAGTGCCAGGGGTTAAGACCTGCCTTCACCGAGCAGCATCACCCGGATATCTCCCTTCGCCTGATAGCTGAGGTATAGAAGGTAGGTTGTCAAAAACGGGATGCCGCCAAACAGCGCCACGAGCGCAAGCCCCAGCCCAGCTGCCGAGAATTGGTTACGCCAGGCGGTCCAAGTGGCGGACAAGATCAGAAACCCAAGAAAGTCGAAATTGAACTGACCCGGCCATGTCATCGCTAGGATGTCCCCGAAAAAAGTCGGTAAGAGCGGGCTGAGCCCTTCGTTTATTACGACGGGGATGGTGTAGATCACGACGGCGATGAGCAAGATTACGAGTAGGGTGCGAAAAGCAGTCATGGTAAATCCTTCGATATAGCGGCGTCGTCAGGGTACCACCTCGTGCAAAAGCGCCCAATGATAAATCCGATGGCCATCGTTGATCAATGTTTCACGGTGGAAGGATCAGCCCATTCGTCTAAACCCCGGGGATTGGAGACGCTAGCGGCCGGGCAACCTAGCAGTTGCTCTCGCATGGGGGCTTCCGCAACGCCGTCAATATCAGCCGCCTTGACTCACCTTCTTAGGCTTTCTTCGCCTGGGCTTTCGTTTTGCATCGGCTTTTTTTGGTTGACCCAAAGAGCTCTGGTTGGGCTTCCGCCTTCGGGGCCGTCTTCGCTTTCGCTCATCGGTGCCTTTGTCCTTTTTCGCTGGACCCGGCGCTGGTGCAGACTGGTTTTGACGGGGAGCTGGCTCGGGTGTGGGCTGATCTTCACTAGGAGGTGATTCCTTCAAATCGATGCTGAGCGGCGGAATCGGTTGTTTGATCAGTCGCTCGATTTCCTTTAGGCGTTTCGCTTCTGTTTCGTCCACCAGCGACCAGGCGACACCGGTTTCGCCCGCGCGCGCAGTACGACCGATGCGATGTACATAGTTTTCTGGTTCTTGCGGGAGCTCAAAGTTAATGACGTGACTAATACCGCGAATATCAATGCCCCGAGCGGCCACGTCGGTGGCTACCAATATCCAATCCGAACCTTTTTTGAAGCGTTCCAACGCGCGGGTTCGGGCATTTTGCGATTTGTTGCCATTGATGGCGCTGGCAGAGAATCCGGCTTTCAATAATTTCTTGGTGACACGCTCTGACGCATGCTTGGTGCGAGTGAATACGATTACCTTCCGGACGGCATCGCGATTCAGCAGTTGATGCAGTGCTTCTTGTTTTTTTGCGGTCGGCACAGACATCTTGTGCTGAGTGATCTTGGCGACCGCCACTTGCTTTGGCGTCACAGACACCTGCTGCGGCTGATTGAGCAGGAAGGCTGACAGCGCACGAATCTCCTTTGACATGGTTGCCGAGAAGAGTGCCGTTTGGCGGTTCTCCGGGAGCATGGCCGCGATTTTTCTGATGTCGCCAATAAACCCCATGTCGAGCAATCGATCAGCTTCATCGAGTACCAGGTACTGAACGGCGCTGAGTGACAGAAAGCCCTGAGCTTCCAAATCCATGAGACGGCCAGGGGTGGCGACTAAAATTTCTGCGCCTTTCTCTAGACGTCTGATTTGCGGGTTCTGATTAGCGCCGCCAAAGATACACGTCGCTCGAATGCTTGTCTCTTGGCTGTACTGGCGAATGTCCTCGAAGATTTGTGAGGCAAGTTCACGCGTGGGCGCAAGGATTAAGGCTAAAGGGCGCTTCTTTGCAGCGCGCAACCCTTTGTCCTGAATGGTGTTCAGCATCGGAAGGGCAAACGCTGCGGTTTTCCCTGTGCCGGTTTGTGCGATGCCTAGGAGATCGTGCCCTTCCATCAGCAAGGGTAATGATCTTTGCTGGATGGGGGTTGGTGTTTGGAACCCTAACTTATCAAGGGCGGTTAAAAGGGGCTGACACAGTTGAAGAGAAGCGAAAGTTGATTGAGTCAAGGTGGCCTCGAATGTCCAACGCGCGGCCGAACGGTGAGTGACTGAGATTCATTTGATCCGTCACGAGTGGGTGAATCGATCGCTTAATGGATCGTGTAAAGCGCGCGCACCTTAAGAGGGGGGTAGACCAAAGTCAACTAAAAGGATGCTCAGAACGCATCAAAGCGCTTGCTGCTTTTGGCTGACGAGGCCCATGACTTGCGTGATCCAGAGTGTTTGATGGAGCGCGTTTTTTTCGGCGCACGTTTTGTTTCGAAGCGCGCTTTAGCAGGTTCAGGCTTTTAGTGGAGAGAGAAACACCACGCTTTTGGTTTAGTGGCAACGGGGTTATCTCGGCTTTGGGGACCAGCTGGCGGCCCAACAGATGGCTACCTCCGTGAGGAGATCACGAAGTTAAAGTTAGCGACCGGCAAGTGGCTAACCGTTGATTTGCACCACCATTTCGGTAAATCCCCGAACCGCGGTGGCAAGGGTGCGCTTTGGCGGCGCGATAACCTCGATCGACATTTCACGGGCGAGGATTTCTTCCCAAAGCACGCGTAGCTGCATTTCGGCAAGCCTGTTGCCCATGCAGCGGTGAATACCAAACCCAAATGAGAGATGGCGCCGTGGATTTTTCCGATCCACGATAAATTCGTCGGCATTGGGGATGACGGTTTCATCGCGATTGCCAGAGAGATACCACATGATGACCTTCTCGCCCTTGGGGATCCGCTTGCCGTGCAACTCAACATCCGAAGTGGTGGTCCTACGCATCAGCGGTAGCGGCGTCTGCCAGCGGATGATTTCTGGTACGAGGGAATCGACCAGTGACAGATTTTCTCGCAGTTTTTGCCATTCATCAGGGCGCTCGTGCAAAGCAAGGAGCCCGCCCGAGATGGAGTTCCGCGTCGTGTCGTTGCCTCCAACGATTAAGAGGATCAGCGTTCCCATCAGCTCTTGGGGATCCATCGCTGCCATCTCAGAGTGTGCCAGCATAGAAATCATGTCCGATTGCACAGGCTCGTTTGCACGTTGTGCTAGGAGCGCTGAGAAAGTGGTAACGCACGGTTCGAGTAGCTCAAGACGATGGGCTTCGGAGGTGACCGGACCGTCTGGCGATGTCGCCAAAGTGGCGACTTCCGACCACCAGGTGAGCTTGCGCCTTTCTTCGAAGGGGAAATCAAAGAGGGTAGCGAGCATCTGAGTGGTAAGCTCGATGGACACTCGATCCACCCAGTCGAACGGTTCTTGCCTTGGCAGTTCATCAAGAATGGTAGTGACTCGCGATCGAATGATTCCTTCAAGCTTAGCGAGATTGGCGGGTGCCACTGCTGGGCTGACTACCTTTCGTCGCCAGCCATGATCAGGGGGGTCCATACTAATAAAATTGATCCGCTTCAGTTCTCTCTCTAGTTCGACAATTTGAATTCCACCGAGCTGCGAGGAATATTGATCGGGCTGTGTGTCGACAGACACGATGTCTTCGAAACGTGTAACGGACCAATACGGCCCGTACGCGCTATCCGCGCAATAGTGCACTGGCGCCTCGTGGCGCAGTCGTCTGAAGTAGTCGAGCACCTCGTTGCTTTGAAATAAATGAGGCTGGCTAACATCGATTTGCTCGATGGGTAGGGCAGCTAATCGTGGGCTTGTCTGGGTCATTGTCGTGACTTTTCCGTTACGCCTGTTCTTGCAAAGAAGTGTCGAAAGGAACGCTTAACAAAGCGGTTGCAAAAAAAGCAGTTAGAGCACGCCGCTGGCCAACGGATGATAGGAAACACCGATTAGCGAACCAATGTTGAGAGCAGGTGGCCATGAGTTGCCTGATAATCACAGTGAATGAAAACTAGCTTGGTGAATCCGGTTTGACCACATCCAATCGAGGCGCCACTATCTTCCCCTTGAGGTGCTATGAACCTTGCCGCTCTGAGAGCGGACGCGGACTAGATTGCAACGACTGTGACGGCTGCACCATCGAGCCGCCACTCATATCTAGCGACTCAGCGGTTTCTGAGCCGCTCCGGAACTTCCAGCCAAGCACCCATCTCGCCCTGGTTATCAGGCATGGCGCTCAACTGCTCAAAAACGCCGTAGTCCTTAAAGGTCACCCGGAAATTGGCGGTCGCCTTGCGCCACCACATTCGCTGTCTGCGTTCCTCTGGCGTCAGGTCAGCCTCAGTCTCGCCCTTGTCACCCATTTCTACCCGGGAAGCTTGCTCGTTGTTCAACCCTGCTTGCCAGATGTTGGCACCAAAGCCGATGTAATAAATGAGTAGCACGGTCGACATCACCATGTATTCCTTCCGGAATTGCTCGTAGGTGTACTGTTTGTATAGCGAGGTTTGATCCATAAATGCTTCAAAGAAACGGGCCATGATCTTGTCGCGATTGCTCGGATCATAGACTTCCGGCAGCACGGTGCCTGTATTCATCAAGTAGGCAAGATCGGAAGGAATAGGGCCGCGAGTCATAAGCTGGAAGTCGATGGTCAACCAGCCATTGGGGTAAGCCGGCGACTCAGGACAGAAAAACAAGTTATCACCCCGTAAATCGCCGTGTACCAGCGTGCAGGTGCCGCCATTTTCGGGTCGAATCGGCTCATAAAACGCTTCTAGTTTGTTAGTAAATAGTGTCGAAAAGTTTGGTCCAAGTTCCTTATCCCAGGGGTAGCCATTGATCAAGGTAGACTCGCCCATCGATGTCCATATGTCATAAAGCGGCGCGCCGCCGGGCATGATCTGGCGAAAGGCGGCTAAATTTTCGTCAGACGCCCAATGCACGATGCCGAGTTGGTCGAGCGGTTTGGATTTCTCGCCTTCGTGGCAGCCCTCCCATGCGACGGCAACTTCAACGAGTTTTGGCACCATGTGTAAGACCTCTTCGGTCGTCATCTCTGTCTCATGGAGCTTTTGGGTACCAAAGGCGTTGGCGTCATCCATGAGTAGCGCCCATCGGTCTTCGGCAGCGTCAAAGTCAGCGAGATACACTTGAGGCCTTGGATAAAAGGTTTCGCTGGGCATGGTGTACGCGATGATGTCTTTTTCGAACATCCCTGCGATCTGCTCTTTTGGAGCGAGCTCAAAGTCTGGCCAAGTCTTGACGACAAAACTGTCGGGCGCATCGGTAGGGTGCTTGAAGTGGCATTTCATACGTTTGATCGATGAGAAATAGCCTGCAGTCATGCCAACGCCCTGATCGTCAGTCGAAGTCACTTCGTTGTCGGCGCTCAGCAACCCTCTGCCGCGGAGCAGTCCTGTCATGAAAGCTGCGTTGACGTCGTCGAGTGTTGTGGGGAGTTTCATCCCTTCTGGAATCTTGATCACGGCTGGCTAATCCTCTGTTAATTCAATCGTCAATGAATGGTCAATCAAACCTCGCAGTCTCCAAAGACGCTCGCTTTCGGCGAGCCTGCGATTGCTCTCTCATCCTTGACCAGAAACCACGGTGTGGCAACCCCTTCACGCACACATTGTGCGCTGCCTCTCGTTGCCCTGGGTATGATCGATGGAAAAGAGCGTGTGCGTGGCGCCGCTTGTGACGCGCGCGATAAGGCACGAGTCCAAACGCGGGAAGGTTGACGCTTACGCTTAAGGGTTTTGAGCAGCGCCCAACGTCGTGAGTGAGTCACAACTGTCATTGTAAGTGGTAAGGGGCAGCGAAGCGGCATCGTCGGCTGCGCCATTTGCACGTGGCTAGGAGCGGTTTGAGGCGGCTTGCGTTAGAGTGAGTCGAGCGTGTTTCTCAAAAGCGCAGGATTGTTCGGAGGAGGTCCAATGGGAAGTGTATGGCAGGGCGATGAATGCTTAGCCACTGAATCGCTTGAAGCTCGGGCGCTGCAGGTCGCCACGGGCCTCATTGAAGAGGGGTTATCTCCAGGGGATGGCGTAGGGATTTATCTGCGCAACGATTTTGCGTTTTTTGAGATCAGTCGCGGTGCCGCGCTGATGGGTGCCTATCCGGTGGCTATCAATTGGCATTACACGCCTGCCGAAGCGGAATATCTCTTTAATGATTCGGGCATCAAGGCTTTGGTGATTCATGCCGATCTGCTCTCGAGCGTGAGGCAGGTCATTCCCGATCACGTGTTGATCCTCTCTGTTCCAGTGCCGAAATCGATCCAGTTGGCCTATGGCGTGAGCGATGCCCAGTGCGCAGTACAGCCTGGCGATACCGACTGGAACCTGTGGCGTGAGTCGTTTGAACCAACACCCCGGGATCCGGAGCAGTTGCCCAGCACCATTATTTACACCTCTGGAACGACTGGAAAACCTAAGGGTGTTCGCCGACCTATGGCAACGCCAGAGCAAATGGCAATCTCGAGACGCATGCTTGGGATCAGCTACGGATTTGATGGCTATGAAGGGCGGGGCGAGGCGATTACCACTGCTGTCGTTGGACCCATTTATCATTCCGCGCCAAACGCGCATGCCAGCTTTTGTTTTAGAGAGGGGGCGAATATCGTCATCACCCCCCGATTTGATCCCGAAAATTTATTAGCGCTGATCGAGCGTCATCAGATTACGCATCTCAACATGGTGCCCATCATGTTTAATCGCCTCCTGAAGCTCCCGCAATCGGTTCGCGATGCCTATGATGTGTCGTCGCTCCAGTTCGTTGCCCACGCTGCAGCGCCGGTATCGCCGCCTATTAAGCGCGCCATGATCGAGTGGTGGGGGCCGGTGATCAACGAGTATTACGGCTCAACCGAGATGGGCAATGTGACATTTTGCACGGCCGAGGAGTGGCTCGCGCACCCCGGGTCCGTGGGGCGACCCATGCCAGATGCTGTGGTTCGGGTGATTGATGATGAAGGAAAAGACCTGCCGCCCCGCGAAATCGGAGAGGTGATTGGCCGAACCAAAGGAAGCGTCGATTTTACCTATCAGAATGACGACGAGAAGCGTCGTCGCATGGAGAAGGCAGGGCTCGTTACCCCAGGGGACATGGGCTATTTTGACGAAGACGGATTCCTTTATTTGTGTGATCGAGCAAACGACATGGTTATCTCGGGTGGGGTGAACATTTACCCAGCTGAAATTGAGGCGGAGCTTCACAAAATCACTGACGTTGCTGACTGCGCGGTTTTTGGTATTCCTGATGATGAATTTGGTGAGGCCCTGTGTGTCTATATTCAACTCCAGCCCGACGCCTCGTTAACCGAATCTACTTTGCGAGAGCAGCTGAGGGAGACCGTCGCCGGATATAAAATGCCGAAGGTCTGGGAGTTCGTTATGGATTTGCCCCGTGAGGACTCAGGAAAGATTTTTAAGAGGAAGCTCAGAGAACCGTATTGGGAAGGGCAAGATCGCCGGATATAAGGGAGCAGGCCAACAAACAGGTATGGATTCTCCCTGCTACCTGCCTAGATACATTTAGGCGTAGTGCTTGAGTGCCAGGAAGCCAAAACGTAAAGAATTGCTTGGGGATGAGTAACGAGTTCGGCACTGTGCTCTTGGTCGGAAACTGAGCAGGCCGTGTGGGTAGCAAATCGTTGATGAGTGGGATAGGAGAGTAGCGGTGAATCAAGGTGTCATGATGGTTGGCTTAGGTTTGATGGGGTCGGCCCTTGCCAAAACACTGCTACAAAACGATTACCCGGTGGCAGTCTGGAATCGCACGTCTTCAAAAACGGAGCCGCTCGTTGCATTGGGTGCGCGTGCGGCGCTCTCGGTTGCAGAGGGTGTGCATAAGAGCGATACCATTCTTCTGTGCCTGCGCAATTATGATGACTGCTTTGCTGTGTTAGATGATTGCCCCAGCCTTGCAGGTAAAACAATCATTCAGCTCACGACTGCATCAGCGGGCCAAGCCGCGCAAATGAAGGAATGGGCGGAAAAGAAGGGTGCCCGCTATCTCGATGGCGCCATCATTGCTTATCCGAGCGGCATAGGTACGCAAGGGAGCATGTTGATCATGGCCGGCGATGAAGCGGCTTGGATTGCCTCAGAGACGCTGATTCGAGTGCTGGGTCCTGCCAGCCGATACGTTGGCAGCGATGTCGCCGTTCCGGCTGCGCTGGACTTTGCCATCATTTTTTCGAGTGTTGTGTCACAGCTTGCGGTGATTCAGGGATTTCATTTGCTGGAAGATCGAGACATCAGCGCTGACACCTATGCGGATTTCATAACTCCGCTGTTTGGAAAAGGCGTGGCAGAAGGGCTGCGCAAGCAACTACAGAGAATCACGCAGGATGACTTCGGTCAGCCTGATGCAACGATCAGCACCTGGCGAAGTGCGTTGGCTGAGGCCAGTAACACAGGCGATAACCTTAAGAACACGGAATTGGTTGAATCGGTGCAAACATTACTCGGCCGAGCAATCGATGCTGGCGAAGGCGAAAAGGATCTCATCGCCATGATTCGCTATATGCGTGGATCAAAGTCCTGATTGCCTTAGCGGTCTTTAACCACACCTTCAATGTGAAAATCTCACTATTGCGCGCCTACGGCGTTTGCCTTCACTTAGCGTGACTGACGCGGCAATGCTCGATAGTGCGAGGCCATCGGCGCCGCCTGGTCTTCCTAGTCAGGCGTGCTCGTGTACTGACTACTGGAAGATAAATCCAACAACGGTCAGCACCACTGTGTAGGGAAGTGCCATGAACACCATGCGGCCATAGCCAAGCTTAATGACTGGGGCTAGCGCTGATGTCAGCAAGAACAAGAACGCTGCTTGTCCATTAGGCGTTGCCACCGACGGTAGGTTCGTGCCGGTGTTGATGCTAACGGCCAGCATTTCAAGGTGTTCGCGAGTGATGTCGCCGGCATCAAATGCCGCTTTCACTTCATTGATGTATACCGTCGCGACGAAGACATTGTCGGAGATGGCGGACAAAACACCGTTCGCGAGGAAGAACGCGCCGGGCTGGATTTCCATTGGCATGGTGAGTACGTAGGCGATGACCGGGCTGAATAGATGTAAGTCGTGGATCATGCCGACGACGACGAAGAAGATGCACAAGAGGGACACAAAGGGTAGCGATTCTTCGAAGGCATGACCGATCGAATGCTCCTCGTTGATGCCCGTGAACGCCGTCACCACAACCAGGAGGCTGAGTCCGATGAGACCGACCTCCATGATGTGCATGCCAAGGCCAATGATAAGGAGTACACCGCATATGCCCTGTACCCACAGACCATAGACGTCACGAGGCGTACGCTTAGCGTCTTCTTCAGCGACATAGTCCCGCAAGACGTCGCGCACACTGTTGTCGAGTTTTGCGCCGTATCCGAACCAGCCCACGAGTTCGAGCGCGACGCAGGTGATGAACCCTGCGATGACGGCAGGAATGGTGACATGCGACATCGCGTAGACGAATTCCAAAAACTCCCAATCCATCTTCTCGGCAATGAGGAGATTCTGGGGCTCACCTACCATAGTAGTGACACCACCGAGGGCTGTGCCTACGGCGCCGTGCATAACGAGGCTGCGGATAAATGTTCTAAATCCCTCGAGTGACTCTTCGCTCAGGTCTCCCCCTTCGCTTTGACTCGTGACGACGCGCTCATAGACGCCGTACAAGGCAACGAATACGGCAATCAACACAGCCGTGACAGTCAAAGCGTCGAGAAAGGCCGACAAAAAAGCTGCCATAAAAGAAAACAGAAGCGATAGCGCCACCTTGTTCTGAATGCCAACAATGATTCGAGCGAAAATGAAGCTGAGAAGGGGCTTCATGAAGTAGATGAAACTCACCATAAAAATTAGTAGCGCGATCACCGGCAAGTTCTGTTGAATCTCGTACCAGACGGTGTCAGGGGTAGTGAGCCCGAGCGCTAAAATGGCCAGCGCGACCACGCCGCCGCTCTGAAGGGGATAGCATTTCAGTGCCATCGCGAGTGTCAGGATAAACATGGCGATAAACAGCCAACCGAGAATAGTGGTGCCGGCAATGAGCTTTAAAGGCCAACAGATCAGTAAGAAAGCGATGATGATGTTCTTAAACCAGAGGGGGCTGTCACCTAAGAATTCTTTGTAAGCAATCGAGAGCATGGCAGGGTATGTATCCTTTGTTGTGGGTTCGCCAAGAAGGGCTGAGGTTACCATGTTTTTGTGCCTCGATTGAATGCGAGGGACAAGGCGCTCCGCGGGCTGTGCAGTCCTGAAAAACGCGCTGAAATGAGGCAGATCTATTCGATGACTTCAACCGTCGTGAGGAAATGGGTGGTGAGTCCGCCAGTCCGTGTTACCACGTATCGGGGTAGTGACCCGCAATCCAGGAAGCGACGGTATAAAGAAGAATTGGCATAAAAGTGGTTTAATGATGGTTCAGGTCGCAAAGCGGCTTGCCCCGAGGATTAATTCTTCCTTCTGGGGTTTAACTAGATCTGACTAGATTTGAATAGATGACTGCAAGGTGACACGCATGAGCGAAGCCCAAACAAGTCCGGTAGCAACCGATACCGATCAAGCAAATACGGCTAGGGTGATGCCCTCGGCTGCCGGGGTAGACAGTAAAGCCCCGCTGCCCTCGGCCTATGACATTCCCATCGAGGATATCCTGCCGGTCAACCCTCGGCTCTTTAACGAGAACCGATGGCAGGAGTATTTCGAGCGGCTCCGCGCTGAAGATCCTGTGCACTTTAATGAAACCGACATGGCTGGGCGTTTCTGGTCGCTGACACGCTACGAGCACATCAAGCAGGTGGATACCGATTGGCAAACCTTTAGTTCTGCGAGCGGAATCACCCTCGGCTTTCCAGTAGGCACGCCATTACCTGAGGGCGCGCTAGATATTTCTACCTTTATAGCCATGGATCCGCCTGTGCACGATGCGCAGCGAAAAACGGTGACGGGTGTCGTTGCGCCAAGGAACCTCGTCAACCTAGAGCCGTTGATTAGAGAGCGGACGATCTCAGTATTAGAAAGTCTGCCCGAGGACGAGCCGTTTGACTGGGTCGATACCGTATCTATTGAGCTGACGACCATGATGCTCGCCACCTTGTTTGATTTTCCTTTCGAAGATCGCCGAAAACTAACCCGGTGGTCGGACATTACGTTCGCCATTCCGCAGCCAGGCGGCATCATTGAATCTATTGAGCAGCGCCGTGATGAATTACTTGAGTGTCTTGAGTACTTCATGAGGCTGAAAGAAGAGCGGCTAAAGAATCCCGGTGATGATTTGGTCTCCATGCTGGCGCACGGTGAGGACACCAAAGACATGCCTCCGTTCCAGTACCTCGGCAATTTGTTACTGCTGATCGTTGGCGGCAATGACACAACCCGGAACACCATGAGTGGCAGCGTATACTCGCTCAATCAGTTCCCCGAGCAGTACGACAAGCTGATCGAAAAGCCAGCGCTGATTCCCAATATGGTGGCTGAAGTCATTCGGTGGCAGACACCGCTCGCCTATATGCGGCGTACGGCCAACCACGATTGCGAAGTAGGCGGCAAATCCATTAAGGCAGGCGATCAGATGCTGATGTGGTATGCGTCTGGCAATCGAGACGCCGAGGTCTTCGATAACGCAGATGTGCTCGATATCGAGCGCAGAAACGCAAGGCAGCACTTGTCGTTCGGGTTTGGCATCCATCGCTGCATGGGGAATCGCCTCGCTGAGCTGCAATTGCGCGTTCTCTGGGAGGAAATCCTTCAGCGGTTCGAGAAGATCGAGGTGCTCGAAGAGCCGAGCCGAACCTTGTCCTCGTTTGTGAAGGGCTATACCTACATGCCCGTGAAGGTGAAGAGAAAAGCGTAAAGCGTGCACGTTGAGGCGCCTAAAGGCGGGGCATCTGAGTGGGAGTAGCCACTGGCTGAATCCCAGGTTCAATCATGCATCATCGATGCGGTTTGCAAGACGGAGCTGTCGGGTGCTGACGCTCGCTCTAATCTTATTGCGTGTCCCAATCCTTACGCATCTCCAAGTACAAGAATGATGCTGTCCAGGTGATCAGCACCAGCCCTGTCAGAGACTCGATGCCGGCTAAAAAGCGCAAATGTCCCGTCGGCTCGATGTCGCCAAAGCCTAATGTCGTATAGGTGGTGAAGGAGAAGTAGGCGGCATCGGTTAACGTGCCATTGAAATTGCCACTTAGCCCGCCCCAAGCTTCGCTGTGATGCATCGCGTAATAGGCCACAGCAAAGATCCATACTTCGAGCGCATGAGCAATGAGCGCCGCGAACACCCCCACCACAATGCGAAAGCGGTGTCGAATGCGTAAGCGCGGCAGGGACTTGGTGAGCTGATACAAAAACTCATAGTGGAGCCCCACCGCGAGCGCCACCACCAAACTGTTTGCTATCCAAACGTGAATCATGGGTTTTCCTTGGCGCGCGAGAATGCGCCCTAGCTTGGCTATCTCTTTTACCTTTTCTAAAAATCGCCTTCAGCCGAGGATCTAAGCCTTTGGCGGTTACGGTCGAAACCACGTTGGATAATAGCTGGATTCGGTGAGCGCTGTGTTTAGGCAACAGCCACGGCTCGCCACTAGCAGAAGGTGGTGGCACCAGAGCGCCCGCGAAACAAAAGGGTCCTTAAATAAGAAAGCTGGAAATAAAGAAACTGGGAATAAAAGGGGCGCAAGAAAAAGAGTAGTCGACTATCGACCGGCTATCCGGCTCTAATCGTGATTCGGTATTCGGATGCCAGTCGCCCCTTGAACGCGAAGCCAATCAGGTTAAAGCCTATTGGCGTTCAATATGCGTGACCCTTGGGCGCGACAACCAATTGAGTGGTGACCCACCATCCAGTAATGCTGCGACTCGGTCCTTACAATCAGCTGGCTTTCAGCAACTTTCGCGCGAACTTTGCGCAGTCTTCAGCCGGGCTCCAGAACCACCCTTTCGGGTCCCATGCGCGACCGCATGCCATATACACACACTGACCATAGGCTTCTTTGGCGAGTTCGATATCCCCTAGCTCATGGAGTGATCTGGCTTTGGCCCAAAGCGCCATGGACACGTCGTTCATGAGGTAATTCTCCTGAATGTTGGCTTTGGTTTTCTTTGAGACTCGCCCGGTTCGAGGGCATTTCTCTCCAGCATCGAACATCGCTTTTTGTGACTGGCCCGCCTCAGGAGCCCAAATATCGAAGCATGCATCCACGGTGGTCACTGCTGCCTGATGCTGGCCATCGGCGTATTGGGAGATTGCTCGAACCGCCCAGGCCGCCGAATCGCCAAGATCTGATGCGTCAGACACGCAGGGGTTCACCTCCGGATTACTTTCGGCCCCTTCACCGGCAAGTGCGTCGGCAGTAAAAGCCATCAAAAAGACGATCAATAGAAAAAACGTAGGTCTAATGGTCATAAGTAGTCCTCCTGGATCGATGTTTTACGGCGCCACGTGCGGCGGGACAAGCGGTGACCCCAGCTGACGCGATGCCATCCCATTTGGTCGACAGTGTTTGTCTCGCTTTCAGCTATCCACGGTCAGCTATCCACGGTCAGTTATCTACGGTCAGCGTTGCACTCCGGCAGGCGCTCCTTTCAGTCGAGTGCGAGCTCAGCTTGGGGCGAAGTTGTTTGAGCTAGGGAGCCCTTTTTTGTCGGTCTTGACCCGAACCGCCGCTTGCTTCGACTGCCGTGCTTCAAGACGATGTCGCCAGCCACCTTGCGATGTTCGGCGGATCGACGCAGGCCGTAGATGGCACTGGCGGCCGCCTTCCTTGCCGTCGCCTCGTCCACAATGGGCTTCGGGTAGCCCTTGGGTTGAGACCCAAGCGTCCAGGGCTCGTGCACATTGTCTGCATCACTCAGTTCCGGCACCCACTGCCTGATAAATTCGCCAGTAGGGTCGTGGTCAAACCCTTGTTTAACAGGATTGTAAATGCGAACGGCGTTCATGCCCGTCGTACCCGATTGCATCTGAACCTGGCTGTAGTGGATCCCGGGCTCATAGTCAGCGAAGAGACGCCCCAGCCAAGGTGCGGTAGATCGCCAATCCAGCCACAGGTGATAGCTTGCGAAACTCACCAGCATCGCGCGCATTCGAAAGTTGAGCCAACCCGTTGTCTTGAGGTAGCGCATGCAGGCATCGACCATCGGGTAGCCAGTCATCCCCTCCTGCCAAGCCTGAAACCGATCTTGATCGGGCTCGCCGCGAACGGCTTCATACGCGGGGTGCATGGTCTTTAGCTCGATGGCGGGCTCGTCCTCAAGCTTCTGCATAAAGTGACAATGCCACCTGAGTCTGGAACCAAACGCTTGTAATGCCTTCGGCCAGGTGTCGGGGAAGTCTTTCTTATTCGCTCTGACTCGCTTGGTCTGGGCTTGGGTCGCTTGGTAAATCTCGCGCATCGAGACGAGGCCTAGGGACAGCGGAACGGATAGCCTTGAGCAGGCTGTCTCTGCCGTCAGTGGCGAGGACATGGACAGGTGATATGAGACGCCCCGCGCCTGAAGGAAAGACTCGAGTCCTTGCTCAGCCTCCGCTCTGGCTGATATCAACCATTCATTTGACGTACCGGACGGCCTGAGTTGATCGATGTCACTCGGAAGAGCTGCTCCTGGCTCAAGCTGCTCGGGGGGATGGACTTGGGCGGATGCCATGGTCTGGTGCCAACGCTTGGACCAGCCGTCACGGTCTTTAAGTCCTCGAACTACGCCATGATTGGGGAACTCCCGCCAAGGTATGTTCTGGCTCCGAAACAGTTTGGCGACCTGCAAGTCCCGCTGATACGTCCAAGCGTTGCCGGTTTCCTCATGCGACACCACCTCAGTTACAGGATGAGCGGCGAGCAGCGTTTTGAATACGTCGACGGCGTCGCCTTGCCTGACAATGAGCGGTGCGCCAAGTTTGGACAACGCAGCGTTTAGGTCCCGGAGCGCTGCAATAAGCACGTCTTGCTGACGAGCGCTAGTATCTTTGAGCGTCCAGTAGCCGGTTTCGAGGATGTAAAGCGGGATCACCTTACCCCGGCTTGCGTGAATCAACGGCGCGTGATCGCTGACACGAAGATCGCGCTTGAACCAAACAATGCGAAGTGGGGTGTCATGAGTCATGCGGTTGGTACGCAATAGCCCAAAGCGGGGATTGGATGGATAGGGAGCAATACGCCTTTGTGAGGGGTGACTGATCTACGTTACCCGCTGGCCCCGCAGTAACGCACACTAATGTAGAGAGGCGCTTATCAAGTCATCCTGTGATTGATCACTCTGATCGGTTTGGAGCCCCGAAATATTAATTCCCGTTAGCGGGCCTCGGAACCGCGCCGGTTTTGTGCGTGGATGACGGTGTCATCGCTACTCGCTAGCCAGTAGTAGGTGATGATGGCGACGAGTAGCGCGGGGAAGACCTCATGTAGCGTTTGCTTGAGACCTAGTAGGATCCAAAGGAGTAGCACTATCGTGCCGAGTAGCATGGACCACAGTACGGATCTGGCGGTGCCTCTCTCCCAATAGAGTCCAAAGAGCACTGCCGGAAAAAAGCAAACTGCATAGAGACTGCCTGAGAAGATGGTGATTTCTACGATATCCCCGGGCGGGTTTAAGGCCATGGCCGCGGCTGTCATAGCAAAACCCAGCACCGCAAAGCGGGTCCATTTGACTTGGTGGGCGGCCGATGAGGTCGCACGGAAGGGCGCGATCAGATTCTTGTAGAGGGTTGATGCGGCAACGAGGAGCACACTGTCCATCGATGACATTGCTGCGGCAACGATAGCGACAATCAAAAAATCTGCAGCCCAGAAGGGAAAGACGGTGGGGTCGCTGACGAGGGTGGGCACAATCAAATCCGTATCGCTAACATCAGTCAGGATGAGGTGCGCGTAGATGCCCACAGGAAATAAGCAGAATAGAATGATTGCCAGCCCGCCGGCCGCGACCCAGATCCCTTGTCGAGCGGCGGCATCGTCTTTTAGCGCGAAAAAGCGTGAGATTTGCCTCGGGTCCACCAATAGTTTGAGTGAACCAGAGAGCGATACACCCAGTAGCACTGCGAAGGGCAGGCCTCCATTTAAGTCAAAGAGGAAGTCCTTCTCCGGATTAAGTCGAAGTTCGCCCACGGCTGAGATGCCGCCAGCAGCACGCGTAACAAAATAAAAAATCATCACGCTACCAATGAGCATGAGTAGCCCTTGGATGACATCGGTTCTAACAACCGAGACGAACCCTCCGATTGAGGTGTAGAGCATGACGATGACAAGTGTGATTCCGACCGCGAGCTCGTAGTCCACGTTCAAAAAAAACTGAAATAAGTGCCCCGCTCCTTTGAAAATGGCGAGCAGGTAAAGAAGGCTTGAGAAAGCGATTACAACCGCCGCGGCGAGTCGAAGTGGATGGCGCTCGGCAGAGGGGCCAGGTGGAACAAAGCGGCTCCCCAAAAAGTCGGGAATGGTTAACGCGTCCCAGGCGCTAGCGAAACGTCGCATGGGTGGTCCGACCCATCGCCATGAAACCCAGCTAAAAATAACCAGCAAGACCGCCATGGTGAGCCAGGCAAACCCATAGGCATATCCTTTGCCCGCGTGACCGATATAGCTGTTGGTCGAGGCAAACGTGGCAAAAAAAGAAATGCCGACCACGACACCGCCCATGGCGCGGTTGCCGACCATATAGCCGCTTAGGCCCCTAGAGGCGGCGTTGCCGAGATACGCGTTATAGAGCAGCACGCCGGTGTAGAGCAGCAGGAGGACTGCCGCCAGCCAATGGTTAGTGAGCCACTCCATCATTGGTGTGCTGGTCGTTTTGAGGGTTGGGTGATGGCGATAGTCATCATGCGCGCCCGGTCAATGTGCGAATAATCCTGTGCGAACGACTGGCGTCTGTAAAGCCGTGATAAGAATTCCTCCACTAGACGCGAAAATTCAGGCTCTAGCCAAATCGCATTGGCCGATAGGGCGAGAGGCGCGGGTCCACCTGCCCCGATAAAATCTCGTTCGCCACCAACTGCCCAATAACGGGCGCGAGTGTTATGCCGCTGTGCATCACGGCGAGATAGTGAGCTGGCACCGCTGGGTTTGCTCCGAGGACAGGCAGACCATCGAGAGGCAGTGGTCGCCATCCGATCATCACATCTTGAACCTCAGCATCGGCAAGTTTGGGAATAAACCACTGCGCCATATTGAGCATTCGGTCCGCATGCGCCATCGCCATAGAAGTTGAAGGAAACTCGCTCGGTCGATCAGCCAATCGGTCTGCATGGTTGGCCGGTGCACCCGCCTGCTCCCCGATAACGACGCGCCCGTCAATCCGCTGGTGAACATGAACACCGGGTGCCGACAGAACCGGCCTCAGCACGGTTGGCAAGGGTTTGGTGACAACAATGATGCCAGGCGTGGTTCTTTGGGGAACATCGATGCTGCACAGTCGCTTCGGGAGATCTTGTTCGGCGCCGGTAGCAAGGATTAGGTAGTCGCTGTCCCACTCTCCAATCGATGTTTGGATGCGGGTACCCCGTTCAGAGGGCGTTGCATTGATGAGCTTGCAAGGAAAGTGCGTGCGAGCGCCAAGCCGGGTTGCTGCATCAATCAAACGATGGGTGGCGAGGGCTGAATCGACGGCACCGTCATTCGGCGAGAAAGCAACTTGTTTAGTCCCTTTGAAATCGATGGCTTCGCGATACGGATCCAGCGCGCTACCGAGAAGCATGCTGGCCGGCTCACCCCACTCGGTCTGCTCTTCGATATCAGCTACTAGTTTTGCTTGCCGCTCGCTCGACTCGAACCACTCAATAGATCCGTGCCATTGCACAGGAATCGATAGTTCCGCTTCCAGTTCGTGCCAAAGCGCAACGCTTAACTGGCTTAAACGATGGTAGTGGCGAGGTTGTTTCGCCCAGGTCGCGTTAATCCATGCGAAGGTAGCCAGGCTTGAGAGCGTGGCGGGACCGCGCTCGTCAATCAAAGTGACGGCTGCACCCGCGCGCGCCAAAGCATAGCCAATGCTTGCACCAACGATGCCAGCGCCTGCAATGGTCACTCGAGTGTTTGACTTAGCCGCAGTCGATAGAGGTAACGTCGCTAGTAGGCCGGCCGCCTTCAGGAACCTTCGTCTAGACAATAGGTTGAGGGACTGCGGTTTAAAAGGCATGGCGGTCTCCTCCTTGATGCGTTCGTACGGGGCTCAACCCGAAATCGCCAGTGGCAGCTTGGCGAGGCCTCGGGTGGACAGACCCGGGCGGTAATGGAGGGTGTCCTCGGTGAGCTGAATATCTTTAGTCTTCTCGATCAGCGTGCGAAAGATGACTTCCATGTTGAGACGAGCGAGGTGATTACCAAGGCATAGATGCGCGCCTCTGCCAAAAGCCAAGTGTCTTGGTTTTGGGCGACGAATATCAAATCGCGCAGGGTGCTCTACAAATGTTGGGTCACGGTTCGCTGAGCCATAGAGCAGCCCGATCTTATCGCCTTGTTTGAATGACTGGCCGCGTATTTCGATGGGTTCGCTCACATAGCGGTGAAAAAAGGGCAGCGGCGTTTCAAAGCGAAACATTTCCTGGATCGCTGATGGAATGAGCGCCTGGTCGTTTTTGAGGGCTTGCCATTGGTCGGAGTGGCTGAGCAGGTTTGCCATGCCCGTGCCGATGACGTCAATGGTTGAACCGTGGCCTGCTGCTAATATGAGCAAGGCGGTGGCGATTAACTCTGTTTCCGTGATCTCGCGTGTTCGCTCTGCGCGAATAAGGACCGAAAGCAGGTCATCCCCTAAGGCATCACCCCGGGACTTGATCTCATCGGTTAGGTAGTTGCAGAGCGAGGCGGTGGCTTTTTCGGCTGCGTGCTTTTTCGCATCGCTTCGGTCAACGTCAAAGAATCGCACCATATCCTCGACCCACACTCTTAGCTGGGCTGCGTCTTCTTGCGGCAAACCGAGTAATGCACTGATGACCTGACCAGGTATAGGCGCCGCGAAGGCCTCAATAAAATCAATGTCATCTTGCTCAAGGAGTGGTTCGAGGAGTCGATTGACTAACTGTTCGATCATTTCGCGATGGCGAGCCACCTCAGTCTGGGTAAATGCTTTCATTACGACCAGACGAAGCTTGCGGTGATGCTCGCCGTCTTGCTCGAGCAAGTTGACTTGGACGAACCGTTCGTGGAACGGCATATCGTGCCAATTGTTGTTAATCCGCTCCTCGTGCCGGCTAGCTTCTGAAAAGAGCCGATCAGCACCGCGCCACATGCGGCTGTCCCGAGCAATTGCATCCACTTCGGTGTACCAAGGAATGAGCCAGATATTCATTGACTCGAAGTAGGTGGCTTTCGGTGCTTTTCTCATCTCGTCGTAAACCGAGTAAGGGTCTGCTGCAAAGCTTGGCGACTCAGGATCAAAGCTCACGGGGCGGGGTTCCATGTTGAGAGGAGTCCACAACTGTCTTGCCCGAAACGATAGGCCGCTCCGCACCAGTCGTAAAGATCAAAATAGGCCCGGAGCCAGCTTTGGCTGTGGTACTGTCACCCAACGGTTGATTGCCGCTTGTCGCGCTTGGTCCCGGTAAAAAAACTGTGGAAGCTAGTGTTATCGCGCTAATCATCCGCAGTGAAACGGCTTGTTTACTATTTAGACCAGATAGCGCTAGAGCTCGATCTTCCGCTATTTAGATTAAATCTTTCAAAAAGGACACTTGGGGTCGGTCGTGTGTCTGGTAAACAGTATTGATAAGAGGAGAACACTATGACGGTAGCAATCGCTAAGTCTGCCATTGATTTAGGTATCGTGATGCGAGATGCCGGGGCGATGACCCGGTTTTACGGAGAAACCTTAGGGCTTCCAAAAGAGGGCGAGATCGGAATGCCAGGGGGTGTCGTGATGCATCGCTACCAGTGCGGCGAGTCGGTGATTAAGCTTTTGGCCCCAGCGTCAACTCCTGAGGCCTCAAATCCTCCAGGCGGTCTGGGTGGCGGCACGGGTATCCGATATCTGACGATTTCGGTGTCCAATCTCGATGAGGCTGAAGCTGCGTGTAAAGCGGCAGGCAGCAACATCGTGATTAGTGGTCGTGAGATACGACCAGGAGTGCGGATCTGTATGATGGAAGATCCCGATGGCAACTGGGTCGAACTCCTGCAGCAGGGCTAATCGGCCGGAGATGAGCGGTTGCTCTTCAGCGTGGTGAGATGTGGAGTGATCTCAGTCATAACCATCACGAAAGCCTCACCCAATCTTTATTTATTGTTTAAGCGTTGGCTCTAGGATGCATGTCCATGGAACCTACTTAGCCGTGAGGGCCGGTTTTATCAGGCGCGCTGTTAATAAAGAGATGCATAGATTAAGCATGCTCAGAGCAGCTGGTCGCTAAGCGGCTGACACAGCGACTCCCAGACCCTCAATGTGAGGTTCCGATGTGGAACGGTGAGGGTTTTGATAGAGGTTCTCAGGAAAGGTCGTGAGGTTGAGAGACCCTGTTTTGCGGGCAGCCCCGAGGCGGCAAGTGACTTTGGAACGAAGGAATGGCGGGGGGTTAGATGATCGAGGAACGAAATCGGGTTGAAGGTCTTAGCGGGGGTCCGCTCTGTTGTTTGGTAGCCCTTTCAATGCTGTTGATGCCAGTCACCCTCATGGCCGAAGCGACCTGGCTGGCAGGAGACCACCATATCCATAGTAACAACAGTGTGGGGTGGGATGAGAGCGATCCGCCTAAGCCTATTTTTGGTGGTGATGCGATTTATACCATTGAAAAGAACGCACAGATGGCGCGCAAATTCGGGTTGTCTTGGATGGTGGCTACCGACCACGGCGGCCCAAACCACAGCAAGCTGAGTATGGAAAGCACTTATCCCGCGCTGCTGGCTGCGCGATTAGCCGTCCCAGAGGTCATTCAATTTATGGGCCTTGAGCTCAATACCCCGGGTGCTGATCACTCCTCAATCATCATGCCCAAGTCACCCAACGAAGCGAGACACCTTGCCGCCTATGAGTATCGATTCGATAGTCGTGAAGCCTGGCCATCCGATCCTCTGCGAAATGAAGAGGCCCGCATGATTGATGCACTCGAGTTTGCTAAGGGACTTAATCCTCAACCTGTAGTCATTGCGCATCACCCGAGTCGAAGTGCAAAAGAAGAAGGCGTGTTTGGTTTGACAACGCCCGCTGAACTGCGGCGGTGGAATGACGCAGCACCCAACATCGCAGTGGGGATGGAAGGTGCTCCTGGGCATCAAGCGGCAGAATTGCGACAGGCTGACGATCGAGGAAGATATCCCGCGTGGGTTTATGCAAGAGGCGCTTACGGGCGTGGGTACCCGACAATGGGCGGGTTTGATCAGATGACCGCAATCGTCGGTGGATTTTGGGATGCCATGCTGGGCGAAGGCCGTCGATGGTGGATCACTGCGAATTCAGATTCTCATATTCATTACACCGAGGGCGGCATCGACTTCTGGCCCGGAGAGTACTCAAAAACCTTTGTTCACGCGGAGAAGACCCACGACGGCATATTAGCGAGCTTGAGGGCAGGGAGAATGTTCGTGGTCACAGGCGATTTGATCACAACGCTGGACGTGACACTGTCAGACGGGGTGTCCTCAGCAGGGTGGGGTGAAACGCTGATGACCAAGCAGGGTTCAAAATTGACCCTTGAGATCGCCGTGACGGATCCAGAGGAGATGAACGCCGCGGGAAGAAACCCTTCGCTCAATCGGGTTGATGTCATCATGGGTGCGGTGACAGGACGGCAAGCGAACGCCGATCTCGCGCAAAATCCGTCGACCGCGGTGGTCGAGCGAGTCTCGCGAGAGGCCTTTGAGGGCCGTGATGGGCAGTACCTGATCCGAACTGAGTTAACCGCAGATGCAAACGGATACTTGCGGCTTCGTGGCACGAATACCGACTCACTTGAACCCGAGAAAGACCCACTAGGCGAGGATCCATGGTCCGACCTCTGGTTCTACAGTAATCCTGTGTTTATCGAGCTCGTCGACTAACACGCCCTCATAGCCACCTCATAGCTGGCGGGTCGAACAGGCTTTTTGTGAACAGCCCTGAGCCGCTTTTTGTAGACAGCCCTGAGCCGCTTTTTGTAGACAGCCCTGAGCCGCTTTTTGTAGACAGCCCTGAGCCGCTTTTTGTAGACAGCCCT
>Ga0181594_10000855_pt1 | contig 28667 bp, 39 predicted proteins | sample 071ome_18_FD_145603 | JGI IMG/M metagenome (GOLD analysis project Ga0181594, IMG submission 145603) | Coastal salt marsh microbial communities from the Groves Creek Marsh, Skidaway Island, Georgia - 071413BT metaG (spades assembly) | ecosystem: Environmental > Aquatic > Marine > Intertidal zone... | reverse complement strand
CAGTGTCCTTCGTGTGCGTTATCCCATCGAACCACATGCCGACCGGGTCCATGTGATACAGGCGGTCAACCTTCAAAGTCCGGGCCACCGCGTTCACACCCCAGACTTCAACATTATCCGGGATCGCGCCAGCGTTCGTCCGCATCCAGTGCGCCATGTTCCAGTCGTTATACGAACGCCCCATCGCGATAATCGCGACAGGGCGCTTGTTTGTGTCTGCTTGGGCAGAATCAGTCATGTCGGCTCCTGTTAGCCGCCGTACTGATCCGTCCCGTAAGCACTGGCCTTGGAAGACCCGTCAGCGACCATCAGGAGGCTAACGTAAACGGAGCCGTTCAGCGTGCTCTCGGGAGTATAAGTCCCGCGAACATCGGCGGTCGTGGCTGTTGCAACTTCGGTCACACCATAACCAGCGACAATGGTGCCGGTGGCGGTGAGGCCGTCCTCAGTGATACCAAGAATCTTGCCCGCATTCAACAGGTGGTACGGGAGACCGAGAATCGAAGAGGAACCAACATCGACCTGCGTCGAAGTCAGGTTGCCATCAACGGCAACAGCAGTCACCGTCTTAAACGCTTGAGGCGTGTTGACAGTGGTGTTGTTCGGGCCAGCGAGATCAGCAACAAGAGCTGCCCCATACTTGTCCGTGCCGGTGATGGTGAACGTCACACCACTCTCGTTCGCCGTCGATGTCATAGACACCGTGCGAGGAACGTCGAACGTAGCCACACCATTAGACGCCAGAGCACCGGTGATGGTCAGGCTTGCTGCGCCAGTCGTGGACTGGTTCACGCAAATTCCATCCGGGTCTGCCGCTGCAGGAGCGCCAAGTTCGATTGGGACGAGAATTGAGGTCTCCGTCATGGACGGAACGCCACGATCCTCACGTCCAGCAGGATCAGAACCCACTGCACGCCCGTAATATGCGTCGCCGATGCGAAGGCCGTCAGAAACGTGTGTCATGTCTTTCTCCTCAGAGTTGCGCGGGGGCCAGCGTACCGGCCCCCACTAGATCAGACACCCGCCGTGCCGAACACGCCGCGCCAGTCAACCCAGAACGGAACGTAACGCTCAGTGGCCTTGTACCGCATTGAATCGGTCTCAAAGTCACCTTCCATCGAGCGTTCCATGCTCCGGCGGTTCATCATCATCAGACCGCGAGGAGCATCCGTCTGGACCCACCAAGCCGTCGAAGACGTCAGGCGGGACAGGGTAGCAGTACCGCCCGGAAGCAGCCCAATCGATTTGATCGGGTTGACATCGTTGTTGGCAGTACCCGGACGCAGAACCGAGTTCAGGATGGTCTCGGCTTGGAACATATTGTCCGGCGACACCACCAGCTTCTGCGGGGTGATGCGGATTTTACGTCCAGTCGAGTCCGTCATCTTGCGAATCTGGATCAGCATCTGCTCAAGTGACGTTTGCGAGAGGTTCGCAGCGGTCGCCAACTGGTTCGACTGAGTGCCGAAACGGGTCGGGTGAGCAGTGTTGACCAGAGACACGCCGTCACCACCGGTGTACGAACTGTTGAACGAGCGGTTCAAGATGTTCGCTGCAGTGGTCTCCCGCGTCTCGATCATGGACTGAGCGAGGTGCTGGGAGTAGACGCTGCCGATGCGGATGTGGTCACCATCTTCGACAAGAACCTTGGTCAGCGCGAACGCCAGACCGTAGACCTTGTACCACGCACGAGCGATGTACAGGACACCACCCGATTGGTAGGTAACCGCAGTACCATCAGGCAGTTCCGGTGCCGAGCCGAAGCCAAAAAGCACTGGTTCCTCATGGTAGTTGCGTGCGATCCCTTTTTCTTCTTTAAAGATCGCCTTGTACTCATCGGCACGCTGGTTGTAGACGCCGTTGAACTCACGGTTCATGATCGGCTCTACAATCGACTTAAATTGGGTCGATGTCATAATAGGCATTGTTCAACCCTCCTTAGATCGCAGCAGCGTCAGCGACGTATGCGTGCTCAGAAATCTGAACCAGCACATTGACGTAGGTATCGCCCCAGTCGTTGCCCTCTTCAGACGACAAACCGATAACGCGGAACTGGGCGTTGTTGCCAGCCCCAACCAACGTCGCATCCAACTGCGCAGTGGAATACCCCTGCGAGTTGTTCGTCGGGTTAACCGAGTCAGCCTGATCACCGATAGCGGTCTGCGCCATCGTTGCGTCGGTCTGGACGCGGTAAATGATGTTCGGGTCAACGTAGACGCGAACTTTGGTGGATGTACCGGCCAGCAGCGTGGTGCTAGCTGTCCAGTGCTCGGACACGCGGACGCGGCCCTCTGCATCGACGTATTCAACGCCAGCAAAGACACCGAGAAGGCGGTCAGAAACCGCAGCGGGCTGAATGGTGCCACCGGTTACCAGTTTCACCGGCTGACCAAAGTAAATGGCCGTGCCGTAAGCGGAAGGAATCCCGCCATCGAAAATCTGATACTGCGGCTGCTTTGCACCATCTACAGTCCGAACGGCTTGAAAGCCAAACGGCTCAGAAGTGGAAGGCATTGCGCTCTCTCCTACTCAGAGGTTACCAGACGGGCCGGTCAGTAGGCCGACCCAGCTCATTGAAACCCTCCGCAATGATTTTGCCTTCTCCGCCGCTCTGTTGGATCATCTGCTCCGCTCCCTCCCGGATCGCTGCCTCGCTATCGAGAGGCTGCTTCTCGTGGAAGTGGTTCATGACCGCTTCGTAGCGCCGTTGACTGATCCGGTACAGGAGCATCTCGTTGATGCTGATAACGCCCGGATAGTCTCCAGACTTCATTGCGAAGCTACGCAGCTTGAAGCCTTGCTCCCCAAACATTTCCGGCGTAACGGGCTCGTAGCCCATCTGCTCTCGCCGGTAGATCGGGTCTTGCTGGTTCGTAGTCGAAAGCCAAACAAGATGAAAGCCATCCATCTGCGGCAGGTTCGGAAGAACATCAAAGGTGAAATCGGTGACAATATCATCGAGATCATCCAGTTCTTCTTGTCGCTCCTCTCGGGCATGTGCCCTACCTGTCGCGACGCGAGGGTCGTCTGCATTCCTCGTCCGAGCTACGTTCCCACGGGAAGCAACTCTTGCGTCTTGCTCGGGTCCATCCTCGACATCCAACAGATCGTCGAGAATCTCATCCGCGTCTTTCCCAGTATTCTTAGCCATTTTTTTTGCTCCGTCAAGCCCTAGCGCTGATTAGCGCGGGCGCGTTTCAATTCAGTGCGGATTTCGGCGTCTGTAAAGCCCGCCGCTTTCCAGTTTTTAACAGCCTCGCGCTCGAACGCCGTGAGAGGGGCTGCGGCGCCTCCAGACCGGCCTCCACCATTGCCACCACCTCGAACAGGGCTCTTCTTGCGCTGGCGTTGCTGGCGACCCTCGAACAGATGAGGCAGCCGCTCTCGCGTTCTGGCTGTCAGCTCGTCCCAATACTCACGGGTGGACGGGTTCCAGCCCTCAGCCACCAATCCATCATCAATGGCGCTGGTGATCCGGCTGTCCTCATCCGATCCATTCGGGTCAAACCATGTGTTCCGGTCCATCCACGACTGAGCGTGACGCTGTAGGTTTGGATCAGGTCGTGTCGGCTGAGGCTGACGTTGGGCCTGAACGTAGCGCTGTTTGACGCTCTCGTAACCTATAGCCGCCCGCTCATTCTCACGGAAGGCCTCATCCGCAGCCTCAAACGCCTCTGAATCGCCACTCTCGATAGCCTCAGCTCGACGCCTGCGCGCAATGCCCATATTCCGCTTCGCCGTCTCGATGGCGCTGTCCAGCCGCGCCAGATCGCCAGAACCTTGACGGCTCTCAACGGCAGCCAGACGCTCCTGAAGCTGGTGGATCGTCTCGCTCTGAGACTTGATTAGGTTTTCGCGAGCCTCACGCTCACCACGCTTTCGCTGACGTCGCGTCTGACGCTTGGACCGGTTCCGCTTGCGCTGATCTTCAGCGCTCAGTTCTTCCGGCTCTTCCTCCGAAGAATCGTCGTCGTCCGAATCGTCGCCATCGTCATCGGACAAATCTTCCGTTTCTTCCTGATCGTCTTCCTCGTCGGTGTCCTCAAAAAGCTCCAAGTCACCGTCGTCTCCGGGGTCGCCCACCTCAATCATTCCATTTGACCGGGTCTCGTCTTCCTGATCCTCGATCTCTTCGCGCTCTCTTGCACCCATTTGTCAGCTCCTAATATGCTGCCGCGCCCGCAAGCGGGTCGCCGGTGATTTGCCCAATGACGTTCGTGTCGTCGAAGATGCCAAACAGAACTTTCTGCCCGCCTTCTGCCTCGACCTCGAACTTGTCAGCACCATGCTTAGGAACCCGAACAAACATTCCGGTTTCGCACCACGCGCCCTCCTCAAAGGGCTCCATCGTGCGCCGGTCCTTGTACGCGAGCGGCCCGGTCGAAATGACCTTGCCAACCTGCGTGTTCCACTTTTCGGCTTCTTTCGTCTCGTTGGGAAGATAAATCCCCTCAGCCGTTTTCTCCTGAACAGAGCGAAGCTGAACGAGAATGCGTGCCCCGACCGGTTTCACGCCCGGATCGACTTGAGGCCACGGATCAAAGTTTGTTTTTTTCTTCATCTAACTCCTCCTGAAGGCTATGAAGAATGTCTAACGATTGAGAAAGCCCTGAGATGATCCCAGACCGTCGCGAGTACGTCTCTGGCTCATGCGTCTTCCACAGGGCTTCCTGCCTCTCACTTATCTCCTGTTCAAGTCTGTCTATGAATCGATGTACCGTCTCCGATTCATAGTAGCGTGGCTGCCGATTCACGCTATTTCTTGCATCCCTTCATGGCGAGGTTCTTCCGCTGGCTGACGCCGTTGGAGTTACCGCACTGGCCGGACTTACCGGTCGCTGGGGCTTTCTTTCCCATCGTTCTGCATCTCCGCAATGGTCAAGCGCGTCTCATTGTTGGCTTCCGCGACATACTCAGAACTTTCGATCTGTGCCGCTGCCTTTTCGAGATCGGCGGCGCGCTTGTCCTCCGCCTCCTCGATCCGTGCATCCGTCTCGCGCTCCTTACGGGCCTGCTCGCGGCGCTTGATCTGCGCATCGAGCCCGAGCTGGATGTCTTTTCTGTTCTCTTCGCGCTCACTGTCGATAGCATCGACCTGAGCTTTGATCTGTTCCGCCTGAGCGATCTTCAGGTTCGCATCTCCCTGAGCCTTCACCGCCTCGATCTGAACCTCGTTCGGGTTCAATTCCTCAAGCAGCTTCGTCGTCATCTCAATGATAGCCGGGAGCTGTTGGAACATCGTCCCAGCGCCGTTCACGACGTCACTAGCCACGTTCGCAAAGAGCGTGGACATCTGGTCCGTTTGAGGCTGTTGCTGTTGCTGCTCAGGGTCCGCAGACTGCGGCTGGGCGTCAACCTGCATGAGCTGTTCCATCGGTATCTGCGTCATCTGCTCAACGGCCTCGCCCATTGCCTTCGCGTACCACATAGACAGGTGGTCCTTGATGTGCTGCAGCATGGCCGGGGCCAGCGTCTGAACAATGATTCGGTTCTGACCGAAGATCGGGCTAGACAGGTAAAGCAGGTGGATCACCAGATGCGCTTCATGATCCTGATGCGGGAACACCTGTTGCTGCGCGCCGTTCGTCATCTGGACGTTCTCTTCGACCGCGTTCGCAGGCTGTGGTTCCGGCGGTTCCGGCAATAGCGACTGCGGGTCGGGAACCTTGAGCTGCTCCAGAATGCGGCGAGCAATCGCCTCAACATCCCAGTTCAGGTTCTGGAAAACCGGATTGGAAATCAGGTTCACGACCTCGTTCAGCATCGCGTAGCGCTGGGCCTCAGCGAAGATGTTCGGGTCCGACACCGGCATCACGTCCATTGGAACCTGATACTCTTCCGCCGTGATCATATCCTTCGACGCCAGATCGAGCGGCTCTTCGTCGCTCATGTTCTCCGCGAGCAAGCGGTGAACGATCTGCAGCTCTGCCGCCATCGCCCGGTGCATCCTCATGTGGATGCTGGACATAACCTTCGCGCCCTGCTCAATCAGCGCCAGCGTGGTGCCGACCGGGGCCTGTGGATTAACCTCTGCGATTTTCTCCGATGCCGTCGCGACGACGCTCTGCCCCTGCTCGACCAAGAAGCCCAGCAACTGGAACAGAACCGGCGAGGGACCAGCATACGGGAATGGCATAAACACCTTGCGGATGTCATCCGTCTCAACGCCATCGATCTCAGTAATAGCCGTCGGCGACGGGTTGATGTTCTCGCCTGACGTGCGAGCACCCTTCATACGGATGCCGCCCGGAGTGTTCTGGATCATAGCACTGTCGAGCAACGCCCTGAGAGCGCCTGTCGTAGCGCCCGAGATGCTGCCGATGATGTGCGTCATACCGACGTGGTACGCGCCCTCCCACGGGATGAAACCCCAAGGAACGACGTGCTGAATCTCCGTAATCACGCCGCGCGCAATGAAATCTTCCTCGTCCCAGTTCCGGTAGATCGCGACGACTTCCTTCGACAACTCGTCAATCGTAATGATGTACCAGCCCGGCGCGCTGTCTGAATTGCTCTCGTCCGTGCCGTCCCCTTCGAGCTGCTCATCGCTATTCTCAATCAGGAGCGGGTCTTCGCCGTCCATGTTGTGATAGACGTAGACCTCATATAGGCGGCGCACACCATCCAGATTGCTGCCGGTCTCTTCCTTACCCTCGACCTTCTCGTTGGCCAGCTCCGGCCCGCTCTGCTCTGGGCTCTGGCTCTCCGCATCGTCAAACGGCCCACGGATGTAAATGCCCTCACGGACACGGCGCTCGATCTCGACCTTCTCCAGATCGTAGATCAGGGTGCGACGACGCGCGGACGTGAACCCGGTCGCGTAATATGGCAGGATCACCCGGTCGGTGGTCAGAAACTCACAGTTCGGGCGGCCATCTTCCCACCACCACTTCATCGCACCATCGCCGCCAAGCGGGAGCTGCGTGAAGCACTGCTCGTGCTCGTGGACAAACTCAGGCACCTTGTGCATCAGCACATAGTTCATATGACGCTTCTTGCGCTCCGCACGCTTCAGCGCTGTCGGCTCTTCCTCGTTCAGGATTTTCGCTCTAACCGGCCCATCAGGCGGGAGCAGCTCCTTCGAAGCGGTGGCCGCGAAATCAACGGCAGACTTGGCCAGCATGGGGTGAACCACGCGAGATGCGCCGGGGAAATCAGCCCCACCGGGCGCGTCGTTACCGAGCCCTGTGCGCTTGATCCCTTCCTCGTACTGCTCCGCGCGTTTCTTACGCGCCTCAACGTCGTTCTCGATCAGGAGGCACAGCTCTTCGCCAATACCATCCAGAACGGCCTTGTCCAGATAGTCCGCCAAGTTAACCGAAAACTCGTTAATCGGGTTCTCTTCGGGCAGCTCTTCGCCGCCGCCCATGATCAGCTCCATGAGGTCTTCTTCAGACATCTCATCGAAGGCGTTTTCCTCAACGCCGACGTCGATCATACCCCCATCAGGCATCATCTCTTCTTCGCCGAAGAGAACCTCTTCTGCGTCTGTCAGCTCCGGCCCCATGCCCGGCATACGCTCGCGTCCGCCCATCAAAATACCCTCTATGGTGCTGTCATAAAAATGACGGTTCTACGGCCCGGTGTCAACGACGCCTCGCGAATCGGCGAAGCGCGCCGCCAGTTTTGCGGATACCGCGACCGGCTGACCTCATGCCAGCCTCGACCACCGGCCCAGCGACCGCGCCTAAAAGAGCACGCTCAGCGGCACTGTCAACACGGTCATCGAAACCCTGCCCAGAGCCGAACCCGGCGATGCCCTCCTCAATAGCACCGGTCGCCGACGCCTGACCAGCGCGGGCGAGACGGAGAGGGGCGAGTGCCTTAAATAACAGGCTAGCCGGAACGAGCGTGCCGCCGATCTCTACCAGAACCGAAGACACCGGGTGGTCTTCGTAGGCTTGATCGTATATAGCACGCTCCCTAGCCAGCGCCTCGTCATAATCCCCACCGAAAAGACCCGCCTCAATCCCCGCGACGATTTCGTCGCCGAAGCCCATCGTTAGGCCCTGACCGGCCACTCTCGACATCGACGACAGGTAATCCAGCGCAGCCTCAGTATTGCTGCGGCTGTCTACCTCGTCGCCCTCAATACCGAACGCTGGGTTTACGACGTATTTCTGGCCCATCACATGCCCTCCGGCGGCAGGAAGTACCCCCGGTCATCGACGCGGCGGTCGTACATCTGACCGCGTGGCTGGGATGTCCCCTGTATATCGCCGTCTTCTTTCGCTGGCAGCACCCGAACGATCTCCATCTGAACATCGTCCAACTCAGAATCAAACATGGAGGCGAGAGATCGATACGCCTTTTTAGTAAGTGGACGCTTCTTTTGGATCAAGTAGTTCAACACCCCGTCCTCCCTCGCCGAGGGGCGAAGGTCTGCGGGCAATTCTCGCAATACGGTTTCTAGCTTCTCCTGCATTGATCTCTCCTCTTTCTACCGACCGCCAAATGTTAGCAACCCTGTTCATAAACTCCGGGTTCTTATCGGCAGCGGGGAACATCTCCCTGATCGTTTCCCAAGTGACCGACTGACCTTCTCGGCCCATCAAGTTGTTACGGCGCGCAACATTCCTCACTGCGTCCGCATGGAACGGGTACGTCCCGTGAACGCCTAGTGGGTTCGCGCTTTTGGCCGGAACCCAGTTATCCGGCTTTCCTGCCGTACCAAACGAGGCAGTCCCGAAGTTTTGCTGCACCGGACCCGAGTTCCCACTATATGGCATAAGAGTGTTACCGGCAACTTGGTGCGTGTCCCCAGTCACGTCGTCATACGGGCTAAACGGGTCAGCGTTGTTGTTAAAGAACGAACGCACCTTGTGCTTGGTCCCCATGAGGTTGCTCAAAGTATCCAAATCACCACCGGACCTCAGCGCCTTGTCTGCCTTGATGATTTCGTTGAAAGAACCCCAAGAAACCTTCCGGTCAGTGCCGTCGCCCTTCTTCACAAAATCACCGAGCATCCCATCTGGAGTGAACTCCCGATAGTGCTTAGGGTTATGCACCTCGTCATAGAGACGTATCCAAACAGCCCGTTCCAAGTCAGTATCCAGATCAGATAGCCTTTTCCCGGCTATATCTGATAAGACATCAATTTGCTCTTGTTTTTTCAGGTTGTTCATCCCGAAATCGAGCATGTCATTGGATGTGACCACGTCTGATTTTTGGAAATTGATATCAGCCATCCGCTCCGCCAGAGACGCATTCTGATACCAGTCCTTCTGTGGAGAAAGGGCGGCAATCGTCCCAGCAACACTGCGGTGATCAAGCCCATACCTGTCAGCAAGAGTGTGCGCAAAATTATTAGCGCCGACATACCATTCTCTGTTCCGTGCCACCTTTCCCGCTGGCGTTATGTCAATCAAGAACTGTAGGTTGTCCTCGAAGTGCTTCATTGCCTCGCCTTCGATTTCGGCAACATCAGCCGCGTCAGAAAGGTGACCAAGGCCCGGAATATCGGTCAGTCGCCGAACATTGTGCTCATAGACCTCTGGAGCGCGCACCGCTGCCTCTCTGTCAATCGTTAGTGTCCTGTCAAGCGGGTCATCAATAGGCGATTTTGTCCCCGGCAAGCGAGAAGGTATGCGGTCAATTTCACGGCTAGGCCCACGAGGCCCACGCGCGAAATCCTCAACCGCACTAATAGCGTCATCGACGTAGGGCATAACCGCATCACCAACCTCGTCAACGATATATCCCGCCGCTTTTGCCAGTCCGCCAAGTTTACCAGCCATTATAATTCTCCATCTTCGGTCAACGCGCCTCCGGCAACGCCGGAGATGATAGCATAAGGGGCTAGAGAGAACATCAGGTCTTTAAAATTATGAAGAAGCGACGCGCGATCCTCATTTTCCCCATACTTGAAAATACGCTCAATCCCGTGCTTCTTGAGTATCTGCTCAGTCTCAGGAGGGAGGCCGTCCGGGATCATCGCGCCAGCAAACTCAGAGAGCTGCACAATGCGACGCGGCTTCGCCTCAAAATACTCCGTCGCCATATTCCGCGCCTGATGCGCTACTTCTTTAATCCGCTCCTGAGCCTCCGGGCTAATGTCTTTATCCGACCACTTAGGACGCCTGCCGGTCTTGGCAAAATCCGTCATGTAAGCAAGCGCGTCATCAATCCCGCGCATCCCTCCGTCACCACCAAGCTCACCAGCCACGAGAGAAGCAACATCCATGACGTCTTCGTCGAACTGGTCCTTAACTGGCATCATTGCGTCAGGGGAATATATGCGCCCCCTGTTGGCCTTTATATCAGCCAAATCATCAAACGGATACGACACCTCGGCGCGGAATGACGGGGCTCCATAAATGAAGTTCTCGCCACCAGCAAAGCCAGCGCCCTCTTTCTTCATCTGCTTGAAAACATTCTCAATCGTGTAGGGAACAGGCTTCAGGCGGTTCCCACTCGGAGAGTACCCGCGCGGGAGCATTTCTTGCAATTCAGCGTACCTAGAAAGACCGCCAGCATTTTTCATGGCCATTTCTCGCGACGCATCAGATACCTGCCGCAGGGCCTGCATCGAATCCATCCAAAGGTCTCCCATGTTATCATAATCAGACGGGTTGATGATCCCCAGCTCCTGCGCTGCTTGAATCTCTCTCAGCCTCTTGTCGAAATCGTCAACGCCGCCTCCGATTCCACCCAATGACTCATGCGCGTAGCCTATATCTCTTAAATGCCCCAAATCCGGGTCAGAGGCGATGTTCCTTAAATAATCTTTCTTGTTGGCAAAATACGTCTCAGACCTTGGCTGCCGCCCGGTATAAGCGTCGTTCGGCCAAACCCTTGTTGTCCGGGATGGCGTCACAAGGTCCGGGTTGGCCATAAGCGTGATCTCTCCGAACTTCTCAAGCGGTGTGTCCGCCCGCGAGATGGCAATTGACGGCATCGAAAGGCCTCCGGCCTTATCTGCTATCTTTAGACCGCCCGGTGTAATGTTGTGTTGCCCGAAAAGCCAACGCAAAACTCCTTCACCAAGTTCGGAAATGGCGCGAACCTTACTCACCTCACTCTCCTCAATGCTCCGCCGTTAGCGTAATAATCCTCAGCCCTGATTTGCACCTCATCTGGAACAGACTGTGTTACCTTCGGGCTTGCCCCGCGCCTCACTTGAGGCGTGTAATCTAACCGGCGCTCGACATTGACAGCCTCGACTTCGCCCGCAGTTTTCTCGTAGGCCTCGTTGGCTGTCAGCCATTTGCTCGGTCCATTCGTATGGATGCCCTCAACCAGATTCAGCCGCTTGTACTCAGCCAAATCAGGGTCAACCTCCTCTAGGAGATACACATAATACTCCTTGAGGCTCCTGATCTTCTCTGTAGCCTCGTCAATCCCGTCATAATCATCATTGCCCTTCGCGTTAAACAAATCAGCTCTAAGTTCATCCAACCGAGCCGGGAAATCATTATCCATCCATATATCTTCCGCGAGGTCTTCGAGGTCTAAGTAATCAGGCCTCTTCTCAAAATCAGCCACACGCTTGTAATCCGCAGACTTTGGGCCACCCAATTGCGTGTTTAAAATAAACTCATCCCACTCCGGGGACAGCACATCCTTGTCCCGATAGAAAGCTGGGCTAGAGCCTCCAGCGTGGCCCTCAATAGCCTGAATTGCGTGCTGAAGCTCATGGGCCATTACAGGGCGCTCCTTCGATCCCGCAGCTAGTCGGGAAAGCCCAATGGTCTTTTTGTTGTCATTATAATAACCGAACATATCAAAGACGTTCCCAATGTCTTTTGCAATCAATTTTCTTAACTCAGGGTAAGCCTCAAAAAGCTCAGGATGATCGACAAAATCTTCCATGAGGGTGTCTTTGTTAGGGATCATCATCGGCGGCTGGTGCCTCATGCTTCGCGCCTTCGCCTTCATATCCGCAATCGCGGCTCTGGCGTCGCTTGGGAAAAGATCGGGCTGAATCTTCAAGTCCATTTGTTTTTCTTTTGCCAGTTGACTTAGGGCACCGGCCTCCATCAATCGCCGGTTTTTCTGCTCCTTAGCTTCCTTCCGACCCCTCACTTTAAATTGGCTGTCATCAATCTCAAACCGCCAGTGCTCGTCCGCCCCCCTAAACCATCCTGTGGCTTGGCGAATAGCTTCACTGTCCACCCCCTCGGCCTCCATAGCCTCAGCCCGCGCCAGACGATCCAAGTCCGCCGTTTTGGCATTCCTGCCCGCGAACATCCCTAGCGCACCCTTCGGTTTGGTTCCTAACAAGCCCCCACCGGCAACGGTCATAGCCGTGTTGGCTATGTCCTCGTAGGTGACGTCCCCGCCCTTCGCCATGTGCCCATATGCCATAAGGCCAGCCACCGCGTCGATCACCGACTGGGGCCAGCCAAGCTCGGTAGAGCCGTCCTTCATCCCAACGAACGGGATAAATGGCATGACGGGCCTATAGTCAACATTCTCATCGAGGTTCATTGCATCGGCAACCGCGTCAGACAAGGGCTTCCCCTTGAACTTATACGCATCCACCTCACCGCCGTCGGCGTAGCCCAGATCGTTGATCTTCATGTCGTCAGGCTCTGGCCTGAAACCAGCCCACGGAACACGCAGGTCCGCCGGGTCAAATATAACCGTTTGATCTGGCCATTGGAAATCGGGGCCGCCTCGCAGTTCCTCATATTCCCACGGCAAGATGTCTTCCATGTTGCGGACGCGAACGCCCTCCGCCTGCCCCTTATAGTCATCAATCAGGCGGCTCATGATCGGTCGCCGGAACGGGAACGACGAGCCCTCCTCCAGAAGATAGGGGTCCATGTCAATGGCCCGAAGCTCGTCATCAGTGAAGCGCTCTCGCACATATTTCGGGTAATCAATGTCGATCAGCTCACCGCGATGTCGCAGTGGGACCATAACAGACTCAGACGGAAACCCGCCCCCGGCCCGTGCCATCTCAACCCAGTCATCCAAGCCACCATATGGCTCGGTCGATTTCGGGTCAGTTGACGTAAAGATAGCCTTCTGAGCCTCTCTGTCAGCTCTGGAAAAACCCATGCCCGGAGACGAGGATATGCTCGGGCCAAAGCGCGTGCTGTGATACAGGAACGGGCTGTCAGGATCGAACCCTGCGGCCTCCATACGGGCTCGCGTCGCTTCCAAGCTCATATCATCCGGGGCTGGCATCGGGCGCGACGGTTTGTATGTCTTGCGCCCACGGTACGATCCAGTCACCTCAGCGCCATACGTCTGGCCGCTCTCAGGCCCCATGCGGGACGACTGCCCCCTGCGCCTGCGCGCGTTCCTGATCGCCTGAGTGAGCGCGCCTACGCCCTCTTCGACCAGCTTTACGATGCCGCCCATCAAAAACTCCGTGTTGCAACAGACAGAAAATAACACGGCGGCCAGAAAAATAAAACCCGGCGGTGATCCACAAAAAAAAACGGGGCCGAAGCCCCGCCAGTTGGGAGGTCCACACATCCCGAGAGCCGGGAGAAGTCGCGTGCGGAACCTGAAATCTACTTCAGGGGACGTTGCCGGTCAAGGATTTCCGTCGCCCTTGCCAGAAGATACAGCATCGGGTCGTCCAGCTTCTCAAGCATCGTCAGGCTGCAGCTCGTGCCGACCTTAGCGCCTTCTGATCTCCACCTGAAAACGATGTCAATCGTGTCGTCCACGAAGAAAAACTCCAGCAACACTGACGAGCACCCACGCTCCCTACCCAGCTTCATCAGCGGGCCGTGCAGATAGCCAAACAACTCATGCCTAGTGAATGGCATCACCTTTCCCCTTCACTCTCGCTTCGTACTCCTGACCCAGCCGCCCCGCGTCGGGGTGGCCAATCCAGACGAGAACCATCTTGTTAAGCTCGACGTCGTGTTCGACGCAGATCGGCATCCATAGATTGCCGGTGGCACAGCACTGCCACTGGAACTGCGCTTTATTACTGCACCCGGCGACGCAGCATTGCAGACGACGGACACCGCGCTCGGTATATGGCTTTTTGCGGGCGTTAATCATATACGTTGCGCCCACCCATCGACCCGAAGCTCGGTTCATCATCAGCAAACTGACCCTCGGTCGGATCAGGCAACAGATCAGGATCGTCGGCCACCAGCCGGTGCTTGATCGCGTAGTTCATCGCCTGCGTTGCGCTGTCGAACAGGTCATCGTGCTTAATAGAGCCCTCTCGCGTGAACGTGCAGAGCTGCGCGATCAGCGGAGCCGCCCAGCTCGCCACATCCCCGACCTTCTTGCTCTCCGGCACCCAGACCGCCCCAGCCTCAGCCAACGGCGACGCTGCGTGTCCTCTCGCCGCCTTGCCCTGTTTGCCCGGCGAATATGGGACCACGGGCACACCAGCACGCTGCAGCATCTGACGAACCGCCTGCCCCGAGCCCTTGTCCTCGATCAGGACAATGTCGGCGCTCTTGCCTTGCTGCACCTTCGATCCGGGACCGAACATCGGGTTGTTCATGTCGTGGATCATCGGCCCCTCGTCGTCTTCCGCCTGCCACGTCGCCCCGTAGGTCACGTTCTGCCACTCTTTGTGCATCCTCTTCTTCAAATCCGGGAAACCGATGTGATCCTCCCAGCAATCGATCAGCATCAGGCCCTTGTCGGGCGCGTTCGGATAGTCTCGCTTCAGCCACTTCGGCACCGTGAACACGCCCCACGCGCTCATCGCCGTCGGATCGTTCGACGTCTTGTCCGTGTATGCCGTATCATAGCTCTGGATCACGAAGTCGAAGACTGGCAGCTCCTCCTCGTTTGGCCACAGGTTGAACCAGTCCCGCTTGAAGATACCCACCTCTGCCGCTGCCGGGTCTTGCAGGTACAGCGAGCTGTATGCCCGCGTCCCGATGTTGTTCTTGATCCGGTGCAGGGCCTCCAGCGGGAACGCCTCGGGCCAGAGCGCCTCGCCCTCCTTGCGGCCCATCAGCTTCGCCGCTTCCTTGTTAAGCTCCGTCGGCAGCGACAGCACGAACCACTCATCGCCGCCGTGCTTCTGCTGCTCCAACAGGTGGCCGGACAGGTCTTCCTCGTGCATCCGGTGATTGATCAACACCATCGCACCCCCCGGCTGCAGGCGGTGATACAGCGTCGTCGAGAACCAGTCGTGGACCTTGCGGCGTACCGTCTCAGATTCTGCATCTTCCATCGAGCCAAAGGGGTCATCCACAAGAATCAGGTCACCACCGTAGCCGATAGGGCGGCCACCCGTACCAAACGCCTGAAAGATGCCGTTCTGCGTCGTCCCCCAGCGCTCCCGGCTCTCCTGCCCCGGCTGCAGCCTCGTGTGCGGGAATACCTCCGCGTACTCAGGGCTGTCGATGATGTCGCGCACGTTGCCGCCAAACTGCCGGGCGAGGTCCATGTTCGCCGATGTCGAGATGAACTGCAGGTCTGGCTTGTGCCCCAGAGCGAACGCCGGAAACCGTTTCGAGCACAGCTCCGATTTCCCGTGGCGCGGTCCTGTCAGGATCATCAGACGATCCAGCTTGCCATCAAGCACAGCCTTCAACGCCTTCGCAATCGCCCGGTGCAGTAGCGCTGGCTTATATTTCGGGTAGGTGTACTGCGTGAACGCGATCAGGTCGTTCTGAGCCTTGCGCCGCAGCTTCTCGCGCTTGGCCTCGTTGACCAGCCGATCATAATCAAAGCCGCCGTCCGGCACGATCAGTGCTTCGTCTTGCCTGACGCCTCTCGACCAGCGATCTCCTTCTCGCCCGCAGCAATGATTGCGTCGAGCTGCGAATCGGAGAGCTGTTCGATTGCCGTCTCCTGCCTCACCGTCGTCTCTTTCTTCTGGACCGTAAACTTAGAGAGAGTGGCCAGCGTCTTGTTGAAGTCGGTCTTCAGGTTCTCGGCGATGAGATAATCCAAATCGATGCCGTCCTCCTGCAAGCGCTTCAGGGCTTTGTTGCCTGCCGCCTCGACGATCTCCCTCAAGTCTGCATCTGTCTTGCTCATGGGCCTAATATACGATCACGAGACGCCGTCGTCAACGGGAGTGCCGACCGGACGTCAGACTCACTGATTGCCATGCGACAGCTCCCTGATGACCGCCTCAATTAGCTTAAAAGCATTCTTCAATTCCATCTCCCGCAAAGAGTCACTGTACGCTTGCCTCGCCTCCATCACGGATTTACGCGCCGCCTTCAGCAACCCCACAGGATCAATCTCGCCAGTGGGTCGCACCCTCGGGTCCACACGCCTCTCAAGCTCCAAAAGCGAGATACGGTTGTTCAGGTCGAGATATGTCTCCTCCAGCTCTTTGACCCGCGCTGTCAACTGCTCAAGCTCCCGCGCGTCAGCCGGTTCGGCAACCCGCGTCTTTGCCTGCTCGGGCAGGCCGTCTATCACGCTCCTAAGCGCTTGGTTCAGGTAAGCGTTCTCATCCGCAAGCGACACGACCCGGCCCACCGCCCAATCGCCCTCAGTCTCGCTTCCGCCCTCAGTCATGGCTCACCTCGCCGCGTAAAAATGCACCTGCTCCAGCGCCACCGCCTGCACGCGTGCTATCTTCTCCAGAGGGACGCCGTCCTTCGACATCTCTTTTATCGCTTTGATCGTCGGCAGCGACAGCCCGCCCTTTGTTGGCTTGGACTTTTCCTTCGACCAGCATATCTCGCGGTGCGCCTCGCAGAAGCTCTGCTCTCCCGTTGATGTCTTCGCCCCACACACCCGGCGCTGCTTCGCGGGCGTCGTGTCCGTCCAAAGCGGATACCGGCACTGCTTCGACCCCACCTCCGAGAACAGCGGGTTCTTTTCCGTCGCTTCCTGATCCTTCATCGCTCGCTCCTTCTCCCGGCGCTGCTTCGCCACGATCCGGCTGCGCCGTTTCTTCTCCGCCCCCTCCAGATTCACCGGGTTCGGCCTCTTCTCCGCCACCAGACCATTCGCCCTCATGCGACTGATCTTCCCCACTATCGCCGACCGGCTGAACGATTTCGAGTGCAGATAGTTGATCTCGATCATCGTCTCCCGCGCTGTTTTGCCGAGATTCCAGATGCGGAGGAGGTCGATCTCCATCTCTGTTGTCCAAGGGCTTCCGTTCTCCGGGCTCATGCTCAAACTCCTGTTTAAATTGCCTGTCATTTGCGACCATCACCGACCCCATGCGGGTGACGACCACCCATTGCGTCGGGAATGCCGTGACCATGCCATAGGTCGTGTCGATTGTCACCGCCGCCCCCTCGAACACGACAGGGGATTGCCGCGCTTGGTATATCAGCCAGTGCGCAAAGTCCGCGCGCCCGGCATCGTCGTGCATCGGAGGCACCTGTCGAGCGTGGACCCGATGCTTCAGTCGGTAAAGTTCAGTCATCGAAGCGCTCTTCCAGACACACCACATCAGTTTCGAGGGAGTCGATTTTCTCCCTGTTTTCAGCGATGAGATACTCAAGACTGTGAGCGAACGAGTAAGCCCCCTCACCTTCGCTTAACGCCTTTTTCGTCTCGATTTCTGCCTCATCGGCACGGGTCCAGAGCCTCTCAATCTCCCCCTCAACCTCTGACACGCGCTCAAACAGCGCGTCTATAAAACCAAACAACTTGTCGAGCTGGGCCGCCTGTTGGTGGCAAATAAGCACAAGTTGAGCGGTTGTCGAGGTGGTGAAAATATCGCGAACCTGCGAGCGTCGAACGCGGCCAGCGTCGTCCCGGTCGAGGAAGGAGAGCGTGCCGTCCTCAAACAAACCAGAGGCTGCCTGCATCTGATCTTCGTGAAGGACCGACCCCTCTGGCAGGATGTATGAGACAATTGCCTCGGTTACCGTGATCCACTCTTCGTTGCTCACTGCATCCACCCCTCGTCTCCCGGCATGATGATAGCGGACGCGCGCTCTGGGTCCCGATCCGCCGCAGCCTCGATCATGATCTCTCCAGCCTTCTTGGCTATCAACTGCGTCAGGCACATGCCGCCCGGCGAGAGCGGCGTCGTGTCCTGCAGCAGAGCGAGCGTGGCCGCGACCAGCATGCACGGGTCTGTCTCGATGATACCAGCCTCGTCGTCGATCTCAGGGAGCAGGCCGCCGATGCGACCATCCCCGTGAAAGACCACGGCGGCGTCGTTTGGCGCGAGCCACAAACCTTCGGACTCGGTTTCGTTTTCTTCACTCATGGGCGCCCTCCTGTTGCCATATCTCCATCATGCACGGATCGAGGGCCATGTCAACGACGTCTCTCGTTGTACGCCGCTATTGCCCGCAGGTTAGCGATATCCCGCTTCATTTGAGAGACGTCTTCCGACAACACGGCCGATGCCCCTCGCCGGTATTTCTCCGCCAAGCCGATATAATCATCCGCCATGCTTTTCGCCTCCCTCGCGGCGGAGCGCATTTCGTACATGACCTCAGCCATCTCTTTCCGCTTTTTCATGACGGTCAGCGTCAACTTACGGACCTCCACGACCTCCTTCATCACCGCGCGCAGCTCATCGCGCATAGCGTCAACCTGCTCTCTCAGCCACTCCTGACCGACGACGCGCCGGGTCAGGTCGGCCACCTCCTGTTCAAGGAGGGTCAAACGATCATCTCTCAACTCCAGAATCTCCACCACGGGCGCGGACCCGCAGCTCGCTGGCTCAACAGCGTGCCGATGTGCTTATCCAGCACACACAACCGCGTGAACACCCGGTCGATCCGCTTGCGCTCGTTTTTCAGGCGCAGGCTCGTGTCGCGTTGCTGGGATCGCAGCTCCACATTTTCCCGCTTCAGCTCGGCGTACCGCTCTTCCAGCCGCTCCAGCCGCTGCACCACGTCGAGGTGCCACGAGGGCAGAACGTCCTGCGGCCCCGGCTGATCAGGCACCTCCACCTGCCGCTCCATAAACTCGCCATAATCCACCCAACACAGCACAGAGCCCTCAGCACGCGACGCCACAAAGCGACGCCAGCTATGGATGCTGCCGCTCAACAGATTGATGACGCGCGTGATTGCGCTGTTCTGAGCGCCTGAGCCCCTGTACAGATGCAGACTGATAGTCTCAGCCGCAGCCTGCCGCATCTGCGCCAGCGAAAACACATCGCGGGTCCAGCACCGATCAGGCTCGGGCGTCTGGCTCAAGCCAAAGTGAGCGCCCTCCAGCCAGATCGCCATCGTGCTTACCGATACGCCAAGGACGGTGGCCGCATCCTCGATGCTCGTCGTGTGGTCGTTCTCAACTTCGTCATCAGTCATGCTGTCCTCCTGTTGCCTGCCCCTACAATAGCGGCCCACACCCTGATGTCAAGAGCGTCCTGAGTAACCTGTATATTCCAAGAATTAACTTGTTTTAAGTTAAGCATAAGATCGTGATCTCTAATATAACCAACACCCTGCATTTTTCGCCTGTTTTCTCACGCTCGGCGCTGCCGGGTTCGTTTCCCCGTCTCTCTATTTCTTCTTTTTCTTTTCTTTTCAATAAGAAAGGAAGAAAGAAAAGGGAGAGGGGGTTACCATATACGAGGGTGAGACAAAAGACCCTCGACGCACTGGATAGCGGCTCAAGGTCGGATGGGGTGCCCTGCCCTCCCCCTCTCTATATATATGCATGTAAGGGTGGAGATCGCCTCTAATGCTTTTACTGCAAACTGTTGGTATAAAAACAAAAAACGAAAAATTCAATCGAGCTATACAGCGGTCCGACTAGCGCGCAAAGAAAAGACTTGATAAAAACCCTGCAATATTACACACTCTTCCTGCATTTAGCGCATGTAAACACTTTTAACAGGAGGCTGGCGTGACCCATATCCCGCTTGAAATTGCGTTGAGTTCGACCGAGACCGCCCTTGATGGCGAGACTGCAGACAGCAATGAGGAGGCGAATAACACCAGCCGCTGGTTCTATTGGGGTGAGAGATGCCAGACCTGCGTCGATCTGTGGAGGTCTGATCCGAATGCCCCGGCGAAGATGCCGCCGCGATTGAAGAGCGCTCGCCGGGTGCGCAACACCCGCAAGTGCGTGAGCTGTATGGTCCGTGAGCACCAGAAGCAGACGGCGCTGGAGGCCGGGGATGAGGAGCTGTTCGAGCAGGTCAGCCACGAGTATAAGGAGTACAAGGGGTTCTTCGCGGACAAGCGGGCTCGCAAGATGCTGATGGATGGGCCGGGCGATCAGGACACGGTAGACACTCTGACGGGACGCCTGACTGAACAGTATATAAAGGCCATCAGCAAGCCGGGCGGCGATCAGACGTATTATATACTGGAGGGCTCCTGCCTTGGGTGCATGATCCGGGACGGCGTTGCCCCGAGGGTGACGGTCTGGCGGGTGGCAAAGCGGAGCGAGGGCAAGCGCTTGCAAGCGACCACCTCTGGAGCCGGTCACTGCGTTCGGTGTCGCAGCTCGAAGGTGGAGCCGTTTTGCAGTCGTAAGATGCCGGTGATTGGGCCAGACCAGCCGCTGGTGCCGCAGGTTCGACCGGGTGGCCGGTGGGGGCTGCTCGCGCCGAGGCTGGGCGATCTCATGTATAAGGAGAGCAAGACGGGTGCGTTCATTGAGGAGGGCGGCTGTGAGCACTGCTCGCCGGACGCGAAGTTCAAGGCGTCGCGTGTCTACGAGGGCCGGGACGCCGTCGGCGGGTGCGTGATCTGTGCCGGGAAGGGCCTCAAAAAAAATGATCATGAATGAAAGAAAAGTGTTTACACCCGGTCTGGGGTGTCGTATAAAGGGGTCATAGGCAAACAGGAGATGACACATGGCACGCACCGTTGAACATTATGTAGGTCAGGCGAAAGCAGCTCTGGAAGCTGGCTTCACCTCTGAAGCAGCTCGCAAGCGCGCTCAGGAAGACGTGACCCGCGCATGGGACATCGAGCGCCACAACCTTGAGTGCACCGCTGGTGAGGTTTATGGCTGGGGTTGGAAAGAGTTCTCCGAAAATGTCGGCGATCTTCCGCTCTACGTTCATCAGGCAGCAAAGAAGCTGGCTGCGCTGAAGAAGTTCGACATCGACACGGCTGTTGCTGAGGGCCTGCTTGCTCTCCGCAACGAGATCAAAGCCGCTGCTCTGGTGAAGTCCGAGCGCGAAGTGAAGAAGGCTGAGAAGGAAGCTCTGATCGCCCAGCTTCGCAACGAGAAAGTCCGCGCGTTCATGGAAACCCATGTGCGCCCTGAGCTGGAGCGGATGCACCGCGAGAGCATCGGTGGTTGGTTCGACCACCTGTGGGGAATTTACGGCCATTGCTTTGCTGATGGCGTGCTGGCTCACGAGGCAAATTCCGCAGTGTGCGACATCATCAAGGGCGACGCTCCGCGCGCGACCAGAGAGCAGGTCAGCCACGCGGCTGAGATCACCAAAACCATCCTGCGATACAAAGGCAAGCCGGAGCAGATCATCTGGGACGCATATAACCGCGCTCAGGCCGAGGTTGATGCTTTCGCGCCGAAGTTCGAGGAGAAGCTGGGCGCTGGCTTTGAGGTTGAGACCGCTTCTGGTTCCAATGGCGACTGGGTCATCACCGGAACCCGCGACGGCAAGTCCGTTCGCATCGAGCAGACCGTTGTCTGGAAGACCAGCCATCTGGGGACCGATTTTGTCCAGTTCCCGAGCCGCCTGTACATCGACGGCACGTTCGTTAGCGAGGCCGAGTACCGCAAGGCGTTTGTTTAAAAAAACTGTTGACACCCTTTGCGAGGTGTCGTATAAAGAGGGTGTCAGCAAGGGGCTGGCAGACAAACAGGAGAACTTAGATGACCAACGCAGCAATCACCACCCCTATCGAGAACGCACCCGGTTTCACTTTGGGCTTCATCCCGCGCATGGGCCGCGCAATGACTGATCCGCTGCACAAGTTCGATGGTCGCACCGTCTGGTTCCGCTTGGACGCAAACAGCCCCGACAAAGCGCAGATTATGACCATTCACCGTGACGGCGACTGGTGCGGTCTTCTGCACACGATCCCGGCATCTGTGATCGTCGCCGCCTAACCCAACCGGGGGGGGCTTCGGCCCCCCATCTCAAACAGGAGAACTCAGATGACCAAATTTATCGAATGCGCTTCCCGCAAGACCGCCCATCGCCGCGCGCCGTGGGCCGCGAAGATCACGAAGGTTGAAGGCGGTTTCATGGCTTTCGAATACGTCAGCGACTTCCACGTCTGGAAGGGCCAGAAATAGTCGAAACGCCTACGGGCGTCTGGCCGGGGTGCTTCCCGACCACTGATGAGACAGGCACAGGAGATTTCAGATGGGCTTTGCACCTTACACCAACGACCGCCTTCCTGCAGACGAGTGCCCGGTTCTGGGCTGCTTCCGCGAGAAGGAGTTCGACCACCTCTTCGAGTTCACCGATGCCGTGAACAGCCCTTTCGATGGGTTCAACCACGTCATCTTCGTGGGCGACAATCAGCGCCGCTTTGCGAAGGTGCTGAAGACCGTCGCTTACGTCGTCTGTGACGTTGATGGTGAGCCGGTCGTCCAGAAATGGAAGATCAAGGAGCACAAGGAATACGACCTCACCGGCGTCTGGGCCCAGTGGGAGCGAGAGCGCGCGGCAGGCTAACAACCGGGGCTTCGGCCCCCCACCACCATGACAGGAGGTAGACAGATGAACAATCAACGCAGAAAACAGATCGCCACCCTCGTCGAAGACATCGACAGCCGCTTGTCCGAGTTGCTGTCTGAGTTTACTGAGCGGGCTCAGGAGATTCTCGACGAAGAGCAGGAGGCGTTTGACGCCCTGCCGGAGAGCATTCAGGACGGCGAGCGAGGTCAGGCTATGCAGGAGGCCATCGGCAACCTCGAAGATGCTGTGGGCGTGCTGGAGGGCATCGTCACCACCGAGATCACGGACGCGCTGGAGAGCGCAGCCGAATAAACCAGTTTAGCGGTCGTCCTCAAACTCCACCCCCGTCGGCAGTGCGGCTGGGCTGGGCACCCCCCGGAGAGAGTGACGCTGGTGAACCTGCCGCCCCCGCTAAAGGACATAGCGGCAGGGATGGACTTAACGGGGCGAGGACGTAATCACAGGCCCCGAAGCGTCACACACTGAACTTTAACAGGAGGATTGCATGGGGAATAAATCGACGAACAAGACGTCCGAGCACATCGCTCAGATCACAGCCACCGGCTTGGCTCTGATCATCAGCAAAACACCGAGCGGCTACGTCGCTGAGATCAGCGGGCTGGGCTTTTACACGTCGGCCATTGGCGACACGCTGGACGATGCGCTGTCTGCCGCCTATCGTGACTATATTGCAGACAAGGAGGATCGCGATGAGTAAGTGGCAGAAGATTCGCCCGTGGATCGAGGACGCAATCGCGTTGGTATTGATGGGCGCGGGCCTGTTGGTCACGCTGTGGATCGTCCGCATTATGGAGGGGCCGCTATGAACGGGTGGGAGATCGAGGGCAACCAATGGTTCTGGCTATGGGTGCTGACCTATGCGACTGCGTGCCTGATCGCGGCAAGGTCGTTCCGTCAATTTTGCGAAGAGAATAACCTAAACGCCTCGCCCTTCTTCTGCCTTCTCGCCAGCCCGGTTCTTGTGGCGATTGCGCCGTTAATTTTGATCATTCATTCGGCGATGTTCATGCTTGGGTGGAGGCCGAAGTGAGCACATTCCGAAACAACGGGTACGAGCGGATCGAGCGGGACGACTATCAGACCATCGATCCGCGCTGCCTGCAGGCTCTGGAGGAGGCCGCCGGGCGCATGCTGCCCAAGTGGTGGACGGACCCCTGCGTTGACGAGAACGGGCGCTCCAGCCTCGTAGAGCAGCGCCCCGGCCTGTTCAATGGGTATGGCAAGCCGCGCTCGATTGTGACAAACCCGCCCTATGAGACGAAGACCCTCGCCCGACTGATGCGCGACTGGCTGTACCAGCTCCAGCTCGACAGCGAGCCGATTGATGCCGTGGCGATTCTCGTCAGATCGGACTGGGACCACGCCGCAGGCCGGGCTCACCTGTTCTCGATGCCGGAGTTTGCCGGATCGGTGCGGATGCAATTTCGGCCTTACTGGTTTGCGGATGGTGACGCGACGCCCCAGCACTGCTTTCAATGGTTGATCTGGAAGGCCAACCACGTCGCCCCACCGGTCACGATGTATGCCGGGGCTGGGTGGGAAAAACCTGAGCTGAACCCAGAAAAACGAAAAACAATGAAAAAGAGTGTTGACATCCAGATCGATATGTGGGATAAAGGGTCATAGGCAAACAGGAGAACTCAGATGAAAACGCATTTCCAAACGATCCCGGCCTCTTTCCTTCGCGTTCTGTATTTCTACGACCGCTCGCTGCGCCTCTGGACCGCGTTCGTCGTTGATGCTGATGAGAATCAGGTGGACCGGTTCGAGACCCAGTACGCGGACGGACGCGATGAGCTGGTCGGCGCGCTGGAGTTTCTCGTTTCGCTTGTGACCGACGAGCAGGTGGCCGAGAGCCGCCGCCGTCGCGAAGCAAACGCCGAAGACAGCCGCTGCTACCGCCCGGCGACGTATGCTCGCCAGCGTCTGATTGACGCGGTCGTTGACGCTGCCGACACGATTGACGGTGCGATCAAATGGCACGCGGCGATCCTCGAAGCTCACGGCCCGGCAGATGTCCGCGAGGCGCGCAAGAGCTGGTCGCACGACATCGCGCGTCACAGCATCCGCATTGAGAATGCACAACGTCCGGAGGCACGCTAATGGATATCACCAGCGCAGTCATGATCGCCGAGGGCGTTGACGAGGCAGACGAGGAAACGCAGATTGAGGCGTGGCAGTTCCTGCACGACACCGGCCTCGCGTATCAGTTGCAAGGGTCATTTGGCCGGATGGCTCGGGACTTGATCGCCCAAGGAATCATCAGCGAGTAAGGAGAGAGAGATGTCTTACAAGCACTACTGGTCGATGCCGGAAGGCGAAGATGCTCAGGATCGCGTGTCAAATGCGTGGGCTGACTGCATGCAGATTCTGGACAAGACGGAGCGCGCTTACCGCGTGGACGTCTTGGGCGGCGTAAAATACACGGTTGTCTGCAACGATGAGCCCGACGACGCCGGTTTTCATATCCCGAAAAAGTTTACTCCGGGCGGCGCGTATTTTGTGTGGCAGACGACGCAGCCACATGCACAGTACGACGACGTCGTCGTCATGTGCCTGTGCGTGATGGCCGAAAACGGCTATCATGTGACGTCGGACGGCACCCGGTCAGATTGGGAAGCCGGGCGTTCACTCGCGGAGACGATCCTGAAGCGGCCCGTTTCCATCCCCTCCACCATCGACGCAGAAGAGGAGTAATTATGTCGAAGCTCGGAGATTATCTGTACGAGACTCTCACCAATGAGGCCTCGTCGAATAAACAGCGCGACCTGTGTCGGGCTGTAGGTTCTGAGATTGAGGCGCTGAAAGATCGCCTCGTGAAGCTGGAGAAACCGGCTGCGAAGAAGCCAGCCGCTAAGAAATAGCGGAATGAGGGCGCGGGCCAAGGATGATGGCAAGTCGAACCTTATAGGCCCGCGCCGGATTGGCCACAGGAGAGCAACCAATCCTCTTTAAAATACGGCTGCTCTCCTGTTTGGTCAACAGCGTTGCCTGATTCGGGAGATCAAAATGAAATGGATTAAGGGTGATCCGCCTCGATTGGAGGCGACCAAGCAGGAGCTGTTCGACCATATTTGCGTGCGGATGATGCGGCAGGGTACAATCGGCTGCATGCCGGGCAAGTATCCGCTCTACCGCAATGCGGACGGGACGAAGGACTTTGTCGGGATGGTCATCCCGGAGGTGCTGTTTAAACCGGAGTGGAACCTGAAGACCGTCCCCCAGCTCGCGCAGCACCTGTCGTTTACGACGGAGCAGATTGATCTGCTCGGCGGACTGCAGGACGCGCACGACTGGTATGCGCTCTCGGTTTTCCCGGCGCACCAGCCGGACAACCCGAGGCTCGCGATCCAAGAGGTGCTGGCGAACTTTGGGGTCAAGCATGGGCTGTCGATCACGGCCCTGACGACTGAATTTGTTAAACAGGAGACGACGAGACAATGACCGGACTTGAGTTTTTAATCGTCCTTGGAGTGATCCAAGGCATCGTGGCGCTGGGGGTGATCTGTGGCTGAGGACAGTTTCCCCATCGAGTTCACGGATTGGCAGTGGACGCTCGTATCTGCCGCTCTGGCGCGGATGGCGTCGGAGTGGAGGGAGGCAGCGGCGGGGTTCCCCGACGCAAAGAACGCGCCAATCTATCGCGAATCTGCCGAGAAGGCGGATTTCATGATCGCTAAGATCAACGAAGCCAAGCAGGAGAAAAATGATGGCTAGTGCAATTGAAGTCTTTCGTCAGGGCATGGACGCCCGCAGTGACGAATATTCCGAACTGCTCCCGAAGCATGTGGATGTCGGGAAGTTCAAGAAGACGGCGGTGACCGCCGTCGTTCGCAACCCAGCGCTGCTTCAGGCCGACCAGAAGAGCCTGTTCTTCGCGATCCGCGAGGCGGCAGCTCTGGGCCTCGACATTGGCGGCATTCAGGGCGAGGGCTATCTCATCGTCCGCAATGGCCGGGGTGGCAAGCAGGTGCAGTTTCAGCCGGGCTATCGTGGCCTGATCAAGCTGGCCCGGAACAGCGGCGAGATCAGTACCATCGACGCCGGGATCATCTACGAAAATGATTACGTTGACTACCAGCGCGGCACCGATCCGAAGTTTTCGGTGACGCCGAACTGGAAAGACCCCGGCGAGCCGGTTGGCGCGTTCGCCTGTGCCGTGATGAAAGACGGCGGCTACCAGTTTAAAGTGATGAGCAAGGCTGAGGTCGAGCGCATCCGCAAGCGGTCTGGATCACCAGATCGCGGCCCGTGGGCGACCGACTGGGAGGCAATGGCCACCAAGACGGCGATCCGCCAGCTCGTCAAGCTACTGCCGTTCTCTTCCAGCGACGAGCGGACGGCCAAGGCAATCGACCTTGAGGAGGACGAGTATGAGGCGCAGGAACCGCAGGACGTGACGCCGCAGGCGAAAGCGCTGCCGAAGCCGGAGCCGAAAAAGCGGGCACCGAAACCGAAGAAGGTTGAGAAGGCCGCTGAGGCCCTCGACCAGCTCGCTGAAGAGGTTGAGGAACAGCCGGAACCGCCGAAGGACGACACGCCGCCGCCTGCCGGGCCTGACGATTACGACCCGGAAACGGGTGAGGTGCTCGACGGCGAGGTGATGGACGACGGCGACGACATCCCGTTCGACGTCGATGACGACGGCGAAGAGGAGTTTAACTAACACACGAATTGGCGTGCGACTGGGGACGGTGGACCTGCGAACCCACCCAGCCCCAGCCCTCGAAGCCGTGCAGGGTGCCAATTGCCCCCGGTGGACGCTGAAGCGCACAGGCGTCCACCACCCCAACATAAGAAAGCGAGTAAAGGTATGGAAGCTAGCACTAGAAATGGATTAAACATCTCCTGCAAGAACTGCGTCTGGTGGTGTGTCGATCCCAACATGGGTTTTAAAAGCAGCAACGGGGAAGAAACCCGAGCTGGATATTGCCGCCGGTATCCGCCGACGTTGTTCGTCGATCCGTTTGACGAAAAGCTGCGGGCCAAAAACCCGACGTGCATCGAGCACAGCATTTGCGGCGAGCACGAGACGGTGGAGGAGTTTAGCGCCCGGAAAAACGGCTGGAAGACCGTTGAAAAGATCGCCCGGTCGGGTGCGACTGGTGCGCCGCGTGATCCACAGGTGGAGCGGCGTGTCTCTGGTCAGGAACGGTTTGCTCGGTATCTGAAAGAGAAGGGCATGAGCGCTCTTGATTTTGCTCGTGAGGTGGCGGAGAACGAGCACCCCGGTCTGGATGCCGCGAAGCAAAAAAATGTCCAGAACTGGCTAACCGGAATGAGGCCGTCACGAGAAAGCCGCGAGCTGATTCAGGATGTCACCGGCATCCCAGCGGATAGCTGGGTCGAGACGGAAGACGGAATGGAAATTATTCGAGGCCTCAATGCTTCGTGATTACCAAAAACAACTCATTGCGGATGCCCGCAAGAGCCTCCAAACGGCGCGGAGAACCCTCGTGGTTCTCCCCACCGGGGGAGGAAAGAGCGTCATCCTGACGGCGATCTCGAAGAGCTTGCAGTCCAAGGGCAAGCGCGCTCTGATCGTTGCGCACCGAAAAGAGATCGTGAACCAGCTCTGCGCGCACGCACAAAAGCAGGGGGTGCCGTTCGGTCGGGTGATGCCGGGCGTGCCGTTTCAACCGGGGCTGGCCAACATCCAGATCGGGATGATAGGAACTGCGAAGAATAGAGCTAAACAAGGAAGATTTGATTTATTTGATGTGGATTTGATTATAATTGATGAGGCCCACCATACGGTGGCCAGCACCTATCTGGACCTGCTCAACCAGTTCCCGCAGGCTCGCGTTCTGGGATTCACGGCGACGCCCCAGAGGCTGGACGGAAAGGGCCTGTCTGAGGTCTTCGACGATATGGTTCGCGGTCCGAACACTCGCGCGCTGATGGACATGGGCTTCCTCTGCGAATACCGGTATTTTATGCCCAAGCTGCAACTCGACATCGAGGGCGTCAAAAAGCGGACAGGAGATTACGCTCGCGGAGAGATTGAGGAGCGCGCGACGAAGCCAAGGATCATTGGGGACGCCGTCGAGCAGTACGAAAAGCATTTCAATGGCAAGAGCTGCGTGGTCTTCTGCGTGACGATTGCCCACGCCGAGGCCGTTCTGGCCGCCTACCGCAGCCGTGGCTGGCGCGCTGAAGTGATCCACGGGAAGCAAACAGCCGAAGAGCGAGAGGCCGTCGTGGCCTT
>Ga0181594_10000845_pt1 | contig 28826 bp, 20 predicted proteins | sample 071ome_18_FD_145603 | JGI IMG/M metagenome (GOLD analysis project Ga0181594, IMG submission 145603) | Coastal salt marsh microbial communities from the Groves Creek Marsh, Skidaway Island, Georgia - 071413BT metaG (spades assembly) | ecosystem: Environmental > Aquatic > Marine > Intertidal zone... | reverse complement strand
GGTGAGTATCGGTGACCTGATGAAGAACGCGCTCCGTATGCGCCCTGATCGGATCATCGTCGGTGAGGTGCGAGGAGGTGAGGCGCTCGACATGCTTCAAGCCATGAACACAGGGCATGAGGGCTCGATGGGGACGCTACACGCCAACTCGCCAACCGACGCTCTGCAGCGCTTAACCACCATGATCACGATGAGCGGGGTGAGGCTTGACCCTGAGTCCCTCAGGCAGATCATCGCCCGCTCCCTTCATGTGATCGTCCAGGCGAATCGCCTGCCAGACGGTCAGAGAAAGATCATCAGCATCACTGAGGTCCTCGAGGTCGATGGGGAGGAGGTCGAGACCAATGAGGTGTTCGCCTATGAGCGACGCGGGATGGACGCAGAGGGGAACATCCTTGGCGACCATGTGTATGTGAGCGAGAGCTTACTGATGGAGCGCTTCTATCAAGCAGGGCTTATGTCGCGCGGGCGAGGCTGAGATGAACCAGAAGCTCATCATCGTCACGCTCGGCTCTTTGAGCGTTTTCTTCATACTTCAGGCGCTATATTGGTGGCGCCGAGGCAAGGTGCGCCGTCGTGAGGAGCTCCTTACGCAACGCCTAGGCGCAGATGATGAGCCTGAAGATGACCTGATGAGAGCGCGCTATGAGAGCAAGCTCAAGAGCTACCTCGCCGAGCTGATGCGCTCGGCAGGCGAGCAGGAGCCTGACGTGAACAGCTTTCTACAGCAGGTCTCTGTGTATGGAGCGGGGGGGTTCTTGCTCGCTTATCTCGCGCTTGGTCAGCTGTTCGCCGGCCTCTGTTTTTCGGTGGTGGGCGCGGGGGTCTTTTATTTAAGGCTCCTGAACAAGCGAGATGGGCGTATCGCGCTCGCAGAGCAACAGCTCCCGGAGGCCCTTGAGATGATGATCATCTCTCTGCGCGCGGGGCAGTCCTTAGATCAGGCGATCGCCTTGAACGCTCAAGAGCTCCCCTCTCCGATCAGTGAGGAGTTTAAGCAGGTCTCCGATGAGACCCGCTTTGGGCTCCCGCTTGATGAGGCGCTCAAGGCAATGGCGCGTCGGCTAGATCACGCCAAGACCGTCAGGAGCTTCGTGATCTCTGTGTTAGTGCTACGCCAGACGGGCGGTAACCTCGTCGAGGTGCTTGAGACGATGATCGAGGGGATGCGTCAGCAGGCTCAGTATGAGCACAAGCTCCGCTCTATGACCGCTGAGGCGCGCTCGAACGCGCGGACGCTCGGGGCGCTCCCTCCGGTGTTCGTCTTGATCTCTTATTTTATCAACCCCGACTATCCAGAGCTGGTGCTCGGGACACGGGCGGGCGTCACGATGATGCTCGCGTCTCTTTCCTTTTATGTGCTGGGCTTCGTGTGGGTGCGTCGCCTCGTCAAGCCAAGAATGTGAGGGCGGAGCATGAGAGCCGCTGAGGTCGCGTTGCTCGTCTCGGTGGTGGGGCTCTTTGCCTCATCGCTCCTTTGGGCGCGCGCGCTCGTCCGTAAGCGAAGCGTGGGTGAACCTGTCGAGGAGGAGCAAGAGCTTGATCCCTTTGATTTGAGTCGCTCCTTTGAGCCGAGCGCAGACGCCCCTGTGAGGATGAGCGGGCTCGGGAAGCTCCTGCGCTCGGAGGACGCAGAGGAGCTGTCAGAGGTGAGGCGCTTACTCCAGCTCGCGGGACGCAGGCGACCTGAGGACCTCGAGCTGTTTTATGTGTGGCGTGGCGCGGCCCTCCTGATCGCGGTGACGCTCTCTGTCTTGTGGCTGTACTCGGGGGGGCCGATCTTATACGCCTCGCTATTGACCCTAGGCGCCTTGTTGCTACCAAAGCGGATATTGATCGCGCGGGGTGAGCAACGCCAAGAGGAGATCCGGCTCTCGCTCCCGCACACCCTCGACCTGATCATCACCTGTATGGAGGCGGGCTTAAACCTCGAGCAGGCGATTGAGCGGGTGACGCGCGAGATCTATGCGAGTGACCCTGAGCTCGCCGATGAGCTTAAGGTGGTCTTACAAGAGCTCAACGCGGGCCTCAGCCTCGGCGCGGCCTTTAAGAAGCTGTCTCATCGCGTGAGCTCAGAGGAACTCAAGAACCTCTGTAACATCGTGATCCAGTCGATCACCCTTGGGGCCTCTCTTGGTCGTGCGATGCGAGAGTACGCGGCCTCTGGGCGTCGGAAACGTGAACTTAAGCTCGAAGAGGACGCTGGGCGTGTGACCGCTAAGCTCACCCTCCCGCTCACCCTCTGCCTGCTCCCCTCTGCGATGTTAGCGATGCTCGCTCCTGCTGTGGTGACCATCTTAGAGTCTCTGATGTGAGCCCGCCGATGTCTGTCTGTTTCAGGGTAAGCTGGCTCGCGGTGTGCTGTGTCCTGTTTGGCTGCGGGGCCACAGATGAGGCGCGTAAGCGTCGTGAACAACAAGAGCTACGAGTGGAGCTCGCCGAGCTATTGATTCAGTCACGCTCATACGATGAGGCCGCGCCGATCTTGCGCGCGGCGCTGTCTCGAAACCCAAGAGACGCCCGCCTCCATCTTTTGTTAGGGGTGACCTTACGCGATAAGGGGGTCTACCGTGAAGCGGAGCGGGTCTTGAGGCGAGCGGTCGAGCTTGAGCCAAAGCTCGCCGAGGCGCACAGCGCGCTCGGGGTGCTCCTCAGCCTCACGGGCCGTCACGCGCTGGCGATCGAGGCTCACCTGAGCTCCGTCGCCCTTAAGGGGGACGTCGCTCAGCTCCATAACAACCTAGGTTTTTCTTACGCGCTCAACCAACAGCATGAGCTCGCGGTGTCATCCTTCGAGCGGGCTCTGAGCCTCGCGCCAACCGATCGGAGGGTGTTTGTGAACCTTGGGTTCTCGCTAGGCGCGCTCAAGCGAGACGAGGAGGCGAGGCGGATGTTCTCAGAGGCGCTCACAGCGGGTGAGGTGTGGCACAACCTAGGCTTGGTGTACCTCAAACGGGGTGAGCGCGTCGCGGCTGAGCGAGCGTATCAGCGGGCGCTTGAAGAGGACCCGAGGCTGTCTCAAGCGCGAGAGGCGCTTGAGCTCCTCAAGGCTCACCCTCCCCGCTCAAGCGCGTCACCTGAGCTACCTGAGTTACCTGCGCCACTCGAGCCTCGCGTCACGCCGACTGTCCCCCCCTCCACAGCGACTAAGCGAACGAGGGAAACCCACTCGAGTGAGGGCTCGCCGAAAGAGAATTGAGTTCGGTTAAGCCTTGAGGCTATGCTGAAGCTGTCACGAGTCTCCCTTATTGTGTGAGGTGTCATCTCATGTCTGTTCTGTTTCGTCCGCCGAGCGCTCTCCTCGTACAGCGCCCTGTCCGCCTGAGCTTAGCGCTCCTGCTTGTGTCAGGGCTGCTCGCCTCGGGCTGCGCCCAGCGCGCTCAGCTCTCCCCGCTCCACGCGAGGTCCTTCAAGACGATCTTCAGCGCGCAGGCGGTCGCCAAAGACGGCAAGCTCGTCGCGACCACCGCTGAGGACGCCAAGGACATCCTCAAGCGCCGTCAAAAGATGAAGAGCGACGCGGTGTCTGGCTCCTCACGCTCTAGCCGAGTCATGAGCCGGGCCGCGAGCCAGTTCTCGCTTGGGGGGCGCTGAGCGATGAGCGCTCACCTCGCGCATCGCGCGCGTGAGCGTGGCTCAATTCTCCCTGTCCTCGTCTTGGTCGCGGCGCTCCTCTTAATCGTCTCGAGGGGCGTCATCTATGTCGGCCAGGTCGGTCGGACGATCTCGCTTGAGAAACAGCTGCTCGACACGCACGCGATGCTCATCGGGAGCGCGATGATCTATGACGGGCTGTTTGAAGCCTGCGGGCTTGATGGGCGACTTGGGGGGAGCACCGCTACACAGTCTGAGGCGATCTTTAATCAACTTGAGCAAGAGGAGGGCGCGCGTGAGCTCCGCTGTGAGCCCTTAGAGGAGGGGCTCGTTGAGCGCGGGCCGAATGACCCCGATGGCCCCGAGGGGACCTTCCGAAGATATCGGGTGTCCTCAACCCTCGACCCCGAGAGCTATGGGGGTCAAGGGGAGGGGACCGCGCGTGAGGTCGTGGTTGAGGTGAGAGAGATCTACGCTGAGATCGAGCGACCTAGACCTTATATCGCCTTCGCGCTCGATTACTCAGGGTCGATGCTTCAGAACAACCGTCTTAATCAGCTCAAGACGGCGGTGAACACCTTCATTGGACTTGGGTATGAGATGGACTATGGGCTCAGCCTGTATCGAGAGTTTCTGCACAGCGAGCTCGCGATGTCCTCGGGCGTCGCGCATGACCAAGCCGCTCAGAGCCTCGTGAACGGGGTCAATCCCGAGCCGACATGGGGGACCGCGTTTGCGCCTCCCCTCTCTAACGCGATCACCCAGCTCTCAAACGCGCCCTCACCTGAGGTCTATATTGTCCTCGTCACGGATGGCTTCCCGGGTGATTACCCCGCCGCGCTGAACATCGTAGACACACAGATCAGGGCGGTCCCAGACCTCGCCTGCTATCAAAAGAACTTAATTGAGCGCTGTATTACGGTGTATTCATTGGGTGTCGATAACGCGGACACGGACGTCCTCATTAGCCTGAGCGGAAACGCGGTCACCCCTCCCCAAGAGCGCGTGAACTACACCTATGTCGCGAACGCTCAGAACACCGCGGACGCCTTTCGAGACATCATTGAGGACATCCTGTGTCGCTATGGCCCCTTTGACCCCCCTGTCCCACCCGAGGAGGCCGACACGATCAACGTGTTCTTGAATGAGGAGCGCGTTGAGCCTGGGGTTGACTTTAGCTATGACCCCGACTCTCAAGGGCTTAAGTTCTATGGGGACGTGTGCCAAGCGATCATCGATGGACAGGACGCGGTGACGATCCGCTACGGGAAGCCACGCTTGATCCTCCCCTAAGCCCTAACCCCCCCTCAACGGCTCCGCTTCACAACCCACGCGGCGAGCAACAGTGAGCCTACCGACGCGCCAAACATCACCGCTAAGTCAACGGTGAGCGTCGCGCCGACCGTGCTCCCTGTAGGCAGGCTAGAGGGGCTGTAGAATGCGCGCCTGACTCCATCTACCATATAGCTCATCGGGTTGAGACGCATCACCCAAGACAGAATCTCCCGCTCTGGGCTGATCGGGAACATCGCCCCGCTTAGGATCCACCCCGGTAAGAGCAGGACGCTCATGATCGCGTGATACGCTTGACTTGAGTCGAGCCACCACGCGAGCGCGAAGCCAAAAGAGGAGAGCGCCACCGCGGCCATCACCAGCGAGCTCATTAAGGTGAGCCAGTCTACCTCGAGCAGGTTAAAGCCCGCGAAGGGCGCGCAGGCGAGGAAGGCGATCGCCTGGATCATCCCAACGCTGCTGACCCCTAGTGACTTCCCTAAGACAAGCGAGACGCGTGAGCCTGGCGCGGTGAGCACCCCTTGTAAGAAGCCCTCGTGCCGATCTTCGATGACGGTGATCGTCCCAAAGATGCTAGCGAACAGGACCATCATCATCACGATCCCAGGGAAGAAGTACTGCTCATAGCTTAGGCCCTCAGCTCCTTTAAGGCTGAAGGTCGAGGCGAGCCCCCCACCGATCATCACCCAGAAAATCACCGGCTGTAAGAAGGCGCCTACTAAACGGCTAGGTCGCCGAACAAATTTGAGCAGGTCGCGTCTCCATAAGACGGAGATGACCGCCCACTGATCGGCGAGGCTAGGGCTGACGAGCTCCTCGTTCATAGTCGTGGTCTGTTTGCTCATGCCCTCGTCTCCTCGGTCAGTGAGGCGCCTGTGAGGTGTAGGAACACGTCGCCTAGGTTAGGTCTAGAGAGTTGAATGGAGTGCACGCTCCCGCTTGGGAGCGCCTCGACGACGCGAGGGATGAGCGTGTGCCCCTCCTCACTGGTGAGGCTCACCCCAAGCTCACTCGCGCTCACCTCAAGCGCGAGGCGCTCTGTGAGGAGCTCGGCTGCCTCTGTAGGGGCGTCACAGGTGATCATGAGTCGGTCCTCTGAGACGAGCCTCTGGAGCGCCTCGGGGCTGTCACAGGCGACCACCTGCCCCTTCACGATGAAGGCGATGCGATCGCACTTGGCGGCCTCCTCAGGGCGGTGAGTGCTCAGCAGGATGGTGAGCGCTCGCTCCTCTCGTAAGGTCAACAAGTGACGCCACATCCGCTGGAAGGCCCCCTCATCAAGGCCAGTGGTCGGCTCATCGAGGATTAAGACGCGTGGCTTGTGTATGAGCGCCCTAGCGATGTCAAGGCGCCGCTTCATCCCGCCCGAGAGGGTAGAGACAAGCTCATCTGCTCGGTCGATGAGCTCCGCGAGCTGGAGCATCTCCTCGATTCGCGCGCTCCGGTCCGATCGAGGGATCGAGTGGAGCGCAGCCGAGAGCTTAAGGTTCTCTCTGGCGGTGAGGTTCGGGTCAAGGCTGGGGCTCTGGCCAACAAAGCCCACCTCGCGTAAGGCGCGCTTGTCGCCTCCTTTGATCTCTACCCCTCGCCACCTGAGCGCGCCTGACTGGGCTCGAAGTAGGCCTGCTAGGACCGAGAAGGTGGTGCTCTTACCGCTCCCATTAGGTCCGAGGAGGCCAAACACCTCCCCATCTTGCACGTCAAAGCTGAGCGACTCGAGCGCGAGGATGTCTCCGCGACGCACGGTGAGGTCGCTGACCTTGAGGATCTCTGTGCTCATGGGGTGCTCCTGATGTCAAAGCTGTAGCTAGGGGCCGGAGGGAGGGGGAGCCTCTGCTCCGGTCCCATCGGACCCGCGTCGATGATCAACGCTCCAAACAGGAGCGTCAGATAGATGAGGGTATAGAGGAAGTAACGGCGCGCCCATTGGTTACGCTTGGGCGCAAAGAAGCCCTTGACGCTATACCAGAGGAACCCAAGCCCTAAGAGCGCGGTGATCGCGGTGTAGATAGGACCCGCGACCCCGAGCGGCTCAAGGGTCAGGCTCGTGCCCACCAAGAGGAGCGACCAGAACAGCGACTGCCACAGCGCGTTGCTGTGCCCATATTGGCTCGGCATCGTCTTGAGGCCCGCTCGCTCATACTCCCTCTGACGGTAAAACGCGATGGCGATAAAGTGTGGGATCTGCCAGAAAAAGAGCACACCAAACAGCGCCAGCCCTGGGAGGTCGATCGACCCTGTCACCGCGGTCCAGCCCATCAGCGGGGGCATCGCGCCTGGCAGAGAGCCCACGGTGAGGGCTTGAGGGCTCAGGCGCTTCATCGGTGTGTAGATCCACACGTAGCTAACAAAGGCGATGGCGGCGAGCAGGGCGGTGGTCTGGTTGACCCAGTACCACAGCGCGAGGTTCGAGATGAGCGCTAAGGCGAGGCCATAGAAGAGCGCGCCTCGGGCGCTCACTCGACCCGCAGGGAGCGGGCGCCCCTTCGTGCGCGCCATGTACTTATCGCTCTCACGCTCGATGTAGCAGTTGAGGGTGTTCGCGCCTACGACGACGCCGAGCGTCCCAAGGATCGTCACCACTAAGGCGACTGTGCCAATCGCGCCAGGCGCCATCCACAGCCCGCCCGCTGAGGTGATCACGACGAGCAGGGTGATATTAGGCTTCATGAGGGCCGCGAGGTCTCGCCATAAGCTCACGGACGCGGGCTCCTCAAGCGCTCCGCTTAAGGCGCTTACATGTGGCTCCTGCTGATCATGTGGTGAGGGCGCTTCAGACATCGGTGGCTCTCTTCGCTGTGGAAGATGGGTTCACTTCGAGCGCTCTATAGCAAATGGGGGGGGGGATTGCGATCACTTATCTTGTGTCATCGGGTCAAACTGAGCCCGTCGAGCCTCAATGAGCTGTTGATAGAGACTCAAATAATGATCGGCGACGACCTGTGGGCTGTGGGCGCTCCGCATATGCTCCACACCTCTCAACGCGCGAGCCCTGTGGTCGCTCTGAGGCTCATGGAGCGCGTCACGCGTCGCCTGTATCCAGGCCTCAAGGCTGTGCTCAGGCACGAAGTGGATAAAGTCACCCTCTGGGTCTAGACCTCGACAGCCAGGGAGGTCTGCGCTCACACAGACACAGCCACACGCGAGCGCCTCGCGGAGCGAGCGTGGTGAGCCCTCAAAGCGTGAGGGGAACAAGTAGAGGTGGGCGCGCTGGTAGTGAGAGATGAGCGCCGTTTGAGGTAAGGCGGGGAGCGCTTCGATCACCCCCTTCGCTTCACAGCGCTCAAGGCGGTCTTGAAGCCAGCTCGCCTCAAATGGTGGGACCCTACCTATGAGGGTGAGGCGTAGGTTCGGGTTGAGCTCAGCGAGTCGACTGAAGGCCCCTAGCAGCAGGTCTAGGCCCTTGTTCCTCGAGAGCGCGCCCACATAGAGCAGGTGAATCAACTGACCTGTCTGTGGGGGGTGACGGCGCTCCCTTGGTCGCTCGAAGAGCGCGGGCTTAGGGTAGAAGCGCGTGGCGTCTACCTCGGGAGGGATCACCGTGATCTGCTCAGGGGAGAGCCCATGACCTTCAATGAGGTCACGCTCATGCCCTGGGCCAAGGACCACAACTCGATCCGAGGCGCGCGTGACTCGCGCGTCGAGCCATAAGGACTGGGCCCTCAGGTACGCATAGCGGGCGCTGAGCTCGAAACCGAGCGGTCTCACGCGCTGAAACCACCCCCAGTTTGTGGTGTACTGTACGGTGAGCCGTACCGGGTAGAGCCCCTCACGGGGGCGCTCAAATGCGAGCGCGAGGTGTCCAAAGCAGTCGTGCACCACCTCAACCGCGCCCGCCTCGAGTCGCTCAAGTAGCCAGCGGGATATCCAGCGCAGGTATCCTCTCCGTGGCGCCTCGATCACCTTCAGCTTAGGGTGAGCCTCTAGATGCTCTAGCCGCTGCCCTTCTACCGTGAGCAGATAGACAAGGCTGACCTCTGAGCTTTTTGAGAGCGCGATGAGCGGGAGCACTCTGTCTTGGTATGCGGTGAGATCCGGGAGCGTAGTGATGACGCGGAGAGGATGTGTAGGGCTCATGAGGTGAGTCTCGGGGGGAGTGACACAAGGGTAGGCAGGGCCCATTAGATATGCTCTCATGACTTGAGGAGGTAGAGCGCTTGAGTGATCTTACATGACCGCTGTTGGATATCAACGTCACGCGTGGCTCGTGGCTTGTTGTGTATTGACGATCAGCACGCTGATCGCACAGGTCAGGCGCTCTCATGCGGAGAGCGATGTTGAGCTCCTCTCAGCGCTGAGCGCGCCACGTGTAGCGGGGGAGCCCGCGCCTGCTCAGCTCACGACGCTCTATGTCTGGCCCGTCATCGACTTGAGGCCTCTCTACGTGACGAGCCTCTCGACGCCACCCTCATCTGGTGAGCGTGTCGCTCGTGAGACGCTCGAGCAGAGGTTGATCGAGCTCCTTAAGGGCTATCACAACCTTAAGGTTAAGGGGCCCGCTGAGAGCGCGAAGCTGGCGAAGCGTAAGAGGGGCTATGATCGAGTCGTGTCCCTCGCGCGAGGCTTCGCTCGGCGCGGGGTGCAGTCGTACCGAGAGGTTGAGCTGAGCCAGGCCCAAGCTCAGCTTGAGTCTGCGCTTGAGCTCTTCGAGCAGGCTCAGCAGTATAGCGTCGACCCTGCGGAGGTCGCTCAGCTTTTCTTAACCCTTGGCTTGATCTCGGTTGAGCAGGGTCAACCGCTCCCTGCGCTCCTCGCGTTCCGTGAGGCGCTCCTGCTCAATCCACGCCTTCGAGTGAGAGAGGAGTTCGATGGGCCCAAGGTCGCCAAGATCTTCGAACAGGCGCGAGCTCAGCTGACGAGCCTACCGACAGATGAGCTGACTCGGCTCGCTGAGCGCGCGAGGAGGGCGCCTCAGGACGCACAGCCACATCAGCTCCGCGCTTGGTATACTCCTGATGGGCTGTTTACGACGCTCAGCGTCTGGCGTGGTGAGCATCTTGAGCTGAAGCGAGATCGAGCTTCAGGAGCCTCTCTGCGCGCACTGAGCGCTCTTGGCGCTCGGCTGTGGGCGTGCCTGCCTGTGCGTCGCGCGCCCGTCGTGAGCGGCCCCCGAGCGGTTCGAGTAGACCTTATGTATCACGCGCGGAGCTTCATCGAGTCCCCTGTCAGCGTGGTCCTCTTTCAGGGTATGGAGGGGAGCGTGAGCGTTCAAACGAAGGGGCGCCTCTCAACCCTCTTGGGTGGGAGCTGGCATGTCAGCGGTCGTGACCGGCGCGAGGACCTCAGGGCGGACGTGTCTGCGTATGAGCTTTATCTCGGACCACAGTGGCGCTTTGGGCGAGACGAGTTAGGTCACGTGAGCGGAGGGGTGAGCTTGTCTGCCTCGCTGAGCTACCAGTCAGCGGTCATCGTGAGCCGTGAGGTGGGCTGTAAATATTTTGAGCTAAGCGAGCCTCTCCCCCCACAGCTGTGTCAGCCGAGCAGAGATATCACACGCTTCCCCTCTAACTGGGCGATTGGCCCTAGGGTTGACGCGCTCTTAAATCTCTCTATTACGAGAGCTTTTAGCCTACATATTCGGGCGTCAGCGGGGACCACGGTTTATGAGAGTCAAGAGCGGGCGTTTGAGCTCCCGATCTCAGCAGGGGTTGGGGCGGGTTATATCTTCCACTTGGGGGGGGAATGAGCTATTTTATCAGCGCTTCACTCAGATCTGCCTCTCACTCTTAGCCTCATAAGGAGGGCCCACCTTGGCCTCCCGACTCCACGCGACCCACAACGCGCATGGGCGCTCAGCGCCCTCTCTATTTACTCAGCTGGGCGCACGCGGTTGGCGCGTATGTCCCCGAAACATAACCCTAAGCGCCCTTTTGTCCCTGAGCGTGATCGCGCTGTATGGGTCCCTCTTGACGAGCGCTCAGGCGCAGGAGCCGAGCGCCCGTGTCCTTGAGGAGCTGAGCCCTGCGTACCCCAAGGAGGCGTTGCGCGCTGCGGTCACAGGTGAGGTGATCTTAGAGCTCCTCGTCGATGAAGAGGGGAGGGTCTCAGAGTCTAAGCTCCAGCAGGTGAGACCTGAGGGCTTTGGCTTCGAGCGTGAAGCCCAAGCCGCGATCTCGACGCTCCGATTTGAGCCCTTCGTTGTCGAGGGGATCGCCGTTCGGATGAACGTCACGTATATGTACAGGTTCACTGATGACGCGCTGAAGAGCGCGATCGCCCTTGAGGCGCCCAAGGACGTCCGGGTCGTCACCCAGGCGGAGCTCGAGCGGGAGCGACGTGGCCTCAGCCTGTATGGGGCAGGCCCGCTCGCGACAGAGGTCCTTGGGTTGAGTGTACATAAGCGCACCGCCCTTAAAGAGCAACCTACGGGCGAGCCCTCAAGCGTCCAGATGCCCTCAGTTGAGGGGCCGAGCGGGCGCGTTGAGGGGGTTGTGTTTGAGCGAGGCTCCTCGCGGGTGCTGTCTGGCGCGACGGTCCAGCTCGAGGGCTTCTCTGTGACCGCGGTCACAGATGTGAACGGTCGCTTTGAGTTTAGAGGGGTCCCCGTCGGGTCGATCAACGTCCTGATCCAGTGCGCTGGCTACGCGAGGCTGATCGAGGCGGTCAAGACGACAGAGGACGTCCAGCTGGTGCGGTTTTACCTACAGACGAGCTCATTTGTAGAGCGAGAGCGGGCAGGTGATCATATCCCCCCTCGTGAGGTTACGCGCTATGACCTCACCCAAGAAGAGCTCCGCTCGTTAGCGGGCGTAGACGGTGACCCTATGGAGGCGGCGCGAGAGCTCGCGGGCGCCTACCGACCTCCCTTTGACAGCGCTACGACGAGCGCGAGTGGCGCCGGGCGGGGCTTTGGCCTTCAGGGCTCAGGGATACGTGGGACTCAAGGAGGCGCCACCTATCTGTTAGGGAGCCCTCTGATCACCCCTTATCGACTTGGTGGCTATCGCTCCTTGATCCCAGGCTCTTTAATCGGCCGGGTCTCATTGGCTCCTCAATACGGTCTGAATGTTGGACGTGCAGGCGCAGGCCTCTACACCCTGACCCCTGGGGCGGCCTCAACTGAGCGCCTGAGTGGTGAGCTTGAGCTTAACCCGTATGACGTAGGCTTGACCTTAGGCGGGCCCATTCTCCCAAACGTTACGCTCACAGGCGTCGTACGAGGCCAGGTGATGCGCGCGGCGCTGAGCGCAGGTGACGCTCAGCAGGCGCTTAACTTTGAACCACAGCACAGCAACGGAGCGGACGCGCACGTCCGCCTCACCTACCGTGAGGGGCTCGATGATGTCGACGTGATCGCCTCAACCTATGGTGATGGCTTCAGTGACACGAGCCTCGCCCCTACCCCCACCGAGCCGACACAGCGTGGTGGAGGTGGGATGAGCCAGTCAGGTGGACATATCCACGGCCAGTGGAAGCATCGTAACCCCGCCCTTCGCCTAACCAACACCCTCTCAGCGGGCGTCGGCTACCTCGCTCAGCGCGATGAGCGGGTGAGCGATGAGCGCTTCGAACATGACCGCCTCAGGCTTCACCTGCAAGATCATATCAAGTTTCGCCTCAACGCTCCGCTGTGGCTTGGGGTTGGCCTTGAGCAGTTCACCGAGTGGAGCACGCTCGATCAGCGTGGGGTCCTCGCCCCGGTTGACGGGCTGGGTCGTGACGTCCCCCGCTCGCCTCGTGACCTCGAGAGCAAGGCGACGGTCCTGACAAGCAACCCGTCGCTCTGGACCTCGCTTGAGGGCCGCTGGATGCGAGTGCACTTTAACCTCGGCGCGCGCGTGAACTACTTCAGCGATACAGAGCAGTTTACGCCTGAGCCTCGTTTTACGGTCCGCTATATGCCGGCCTTTGGCACCCTGCTTAAGCTTGGCGCTGGGCTATATACCAAGCGCTTAGATCCGCTCGCGCTTGACCCAAACATTGGAGCTACAGGGCTCAAGCATGAGCGCCACACCTACGTGAGCGGGGGCCTAGAGCAACGCTTTACACGAGAGCTTTGGCTTGATGTAGAGGGCTTCTATCGCCTGCTACAAGACCGCCTCCGTCGTGACCTGGACCCCACAGTCCGTCTCCGGAGTGATGGAGAGGGCTACAGCTCTGGAGCAGAGCTCACCTTGAAGTATGACCCTGTGGGGAGGTTCTATGGCTGGGCGGCCTACACCTTCGCCTACACTCGCGTAAAAGATGGCCCAGAGGACTTCTTGAGGCGCAGTGACATCGATCAGAGCAACAAGCTGTCCGTCTTGGGGGGGGTGAAGCTCACCCCTGACGTGACACTACACTCTCGCTTCCGCTACTGGCGAGGGGGCACCTACTCTGATCTGCCACTCTCCCAGCTCTTCGACAGCGACCGAGCTCAGCAGAGCTTCTCACAGGGGGTCGCCAATGACCTCCGCTTCAGCGATGGCCATCAGCTTGACCTTCGTCTAGATGTCTGGTGGCGCTTTGAGCGGTGGCGGCTCCTCAGCTACGTGCAGGCGAGCAACATCTATCAGCGACAAAACGAGGAGCTCCCCCACCCCCTCTCGGGTCTCAACCCAAACGCTCCAGAGCTCCTGTACTCATGGCCTCTGTGGTTCAGCGCAGGGCTGAGGGCGAGGTTCTAGATGCGTAACTTAATCAGGAGCATGATCATGTGTGACCCCTCACCTCGACGCACAGGAGGCGCGCTCGTAGGGCTCGTCGCTTTGAGTCTGATCTGGAGCTGTGAGGCGCCACCCCAAGAGCCTAGTATGTCGGACGCGTATAGGGTCTTAGGGATCCGGGCGGAGCCCCCTGTCGCTCGACCTGAAGATCAGGTCACGTTTACGATCTATGACGCTCACCCGACTCAAGAGGAGCTCCTCTACAGCTGGAGCGTCTGCTTATACAGCTATGGTGGAGCGACCGCCTTTAAGTGTGTAAGTGAGGAGTTTAACAACCCGATCCCAAATGAGGACTCTCCTCGCCTCACCATCGACCTCGGGCCAGATGGTCTTGATCTGCGTAATCAGATGAGCGCCTTTGAGGAGCTCCCTGACGTAGACGGAGTGCTCCCTAGCCTCGAGCGGGGGCATGACATCTATATTTCGGTGTTGAGTGGCTTCGACCCTAGAAAGCTCACTCGCACCATCAAGCGCCTTCGGGTCGTTGACGCGCCGGGTGATGAGCCCCTCGCCTATAACCCTGAGCTCTCTGGGTGGCGGATCCAATCGGACACCTATGGCGAACCGGCGTGTGAGCGCACGGTGATCGGAGCGCTCAGCCTTGAAGAGGATGAGGAGATGGAGTCGGCCGGAGGAGCTGAGGCTACGGAGATGGTGGATCCAGAAGGTGAGCTCCTTGAGCGAGGGCGCGCTTATATTAAGCGAGAGGTGAGCGGGGCAGGTGACCCCTGTGTCGTTCGCGCGAGCTCAACCTTAGAGGTCGACCTCTCGCTTGAGGTCGCTCGCGACGACGTGCTCCTCTATGAGTGGTTAGCGGATGAGGCGCCCTACGCGGACCCAACCTGGGCTGAGGGCATCTTGTCAGAGGGTGCGACCATCGGTCGCTATGTGATGCCTAACCGAGTCGGGAGCCTTGAGCTCTACTTTACGGTGCGAGATGAGCGTGGGGGCTTCGCGATCGGTCACCAGCGCCTCACCCTCACCCCAATCAAGAGCACTGGCGCTCGATAGAGAGGCGTCGATCATAGCGCTCAGGTAGGTGTTAAGTGTTGAGTGGCTCAGCGCACCTCTTCACCTTGGCACCACACTCGGGCGGGCTGTAGCGTCCCTTGTTGGTAGAGGACCTCTCGATAATCATTGGTCGGAAAGGCGATGAGGTCGGCGCAGAAGCCTCCTCGTAGCTGACCTACGTCTCGAAGGCCGAGGGCGTTCGCCGCGCGGAAGGTGAGCGCAGCCCAGACCTCTGCTCCGCTTAAGCGCTCCGCGGCCCCTAGGACGCTCGCCTGAAGTAAGAGGTCGCCCATAGGCGCAGAGCCAGGGTTCCAATCAGAGGCGATCGCGAGTGAGCAGCCGAGGTCCAGGGCGAGCCGAGCGGGCGTGTACCCACAGCCGAGGCCTAGGCTTGCGCCTGGGAGCGCCACGGCGGTGACCTCTGCCTGAGCGAGCGCCTCGAGGTCAGCGTGGGTTGAGGCCTCTAAGTGGTCTGCGCTCAAGGCGCCGAGCTCCGAGGCGAGCTGCGCGCCCCCTCGCTCAAATTGGTCAGCGTGGAGGGTCAGCTTGAAACCGAGCTCTTGAGCTCGAGCGAGGTACGGACGCGCGACCTCAACAGGGAAGGCGCTGGGCTCAATGAAGGCGTCAACGCGGTCACTGAGCCTCTCGGCCCGCACCCGAGGCAAGAGCTCCGTGAGGAGCTCGTCAAGGTAGTGGCTTGGGGTCGACGCCTCTGGGGGGGGGACATGCGCCCCAAGGCAGGTCGAGATGAGGCGCTGAGGGGTCGCGTCGCTCATCGCTTGGATCGCGCGGAGCTGTTTGAGCTCCTGAGTGACGCTCAGCCCATATCCGCTCTTCACCTCGACGGTTGTGACCCCTGCGCGTAGGTGCCTCTTGAGGCGCTCTAGGTTCAGTGACTTGAGCTCCTCTTCACTCGCGGAACGTGTAGCGCGCATCGTGTCCTTGATCCCACCCCCTCGAGCGGCGATCTCTTGGTAGCTCACCCCGTTGAGTCGGTCTGCGTAGTCTCTCGCCCTGCTGCCCGCAAAGCAGAGGTGAGTGTGGGCGTCGACGAGCCCAGGGGTCAGGGTGAGCGGTGAGTCGATATACTCGAGCTCATCCGCCCGCCCTCGTAGCGCGCTCCACGCGCCCACCTCTGTGATTATCGCGCCTTGGACGAGGACCCCCGCGTCTGGGATCACCTCGAGCTGATCATCTTTAAGAGGGCCCGCGTTTGGGAGACCACGGAGGGTGAGGGCCTGCTTGAAGGGCCCGATCAGCCTACGGTTCACACCGCTCACGCGCTGAGCCCGAAGAAAGAGGCCACGCTTGTCACGACCTCGTCTCGCTGAGCCTCGCTCAGCTCAGGATAAACGGGGATCGCGAGGACCTCACGGCAGGCGCGCTCAGCCTCAGGGAGGTCACCCTCGCGGTAGCCGAGGGACGCGAAGCAAGGCTGGGTGTGGAGCGGGCTTGGGTAATAGATCATCGTGCCGATCCCACGCTCAGTGAGGTGCGCTTTAAGCGCGTCTCGGGCGGGCGTACGTATGACATATTGATTGAAGACATGCCCAGCGCCCTCAGCGATGACAGGGGGGGTCAAGCGCTCACCTGTCAGCCCGAGCGCCCCAAAGCGCTCGCTGTAGTAACGGGCGTTCTCTTGTCTCGCCTCCGCCCAACCTTTTAGGAGCGGGAGCTTCACGCTAAGGACCGCCGCCTGTAGGGCGTCGAGCCTGAAATTCCCCCCAATCATCAGGTGGTGGTATTTGGGCTTACTGCCATGAACTCGTAAGACCCTCACCTTCTCCAAGAGCGCCTCATTACGCCCATAGACCGCGCCTCCATCACCAAAACAGCCTAAGTTTTTAGAGGGGAAGAAGCTCGTGCAGGCGAGGTCACCGAGCTGACCCGTCAGGCGCCCGTTGAGGGTCGCGCCTAGAGACTGCGCGGCGTCCTCTACGATCGCTGGGCGCTCGCCGAGCGGCTCCTCATATAAGGCTCCAAGCTGCGCGGCTTGCCCAAAGAGGTGGACAGGGATAATGGCCTTTGTCTTGGAGCTGACGGCCGCCCGAACCCCCTCTTCAGTGAGGTTGAAGGTCCTAGGGTCGATGTCGACAAAGACGGGGGTCGCGCCGAGCCTGCTGACGACTCCAGCGGTCGCAAAGAAGCTCATCGCAGGGATGATCACCTCGTCACCGGGGCCGATGTCGAGGGCCATCAGGGCGACGAGGAGGGCGTCGGTGCCTGAGGAGACCCCGACTGAGTCAGGCTTGAGCTCGAGCCAGTCGGAGAGGGAGCGCTCAAAGCGCTTCACCTCGGGTCCAAGGATAAATTGATTGCTGTCAACGACACGCTCGATCGCCTCTAAGGCTTGTCGCCGGTACCCTTGCAGTTGAGCGTTTAAGTCAAGGATGGGGATGGACATACAGTAGCTCACTAAGGAGAGAGGGTTAAAGGAGTGAGGGTAGGAGTGAGGGTTAAAGGAGTGAGGGTTAAAGGAGTGAGGCTCGCAGTGGGGTTGAAGATATGAGCGCCTGATAGAGCATGGGGAGCCTGTCTTGGCCCCAGATCAGCGCCGGTGCCTCACCTAGACGTCTCACCTCGAAGCTCGGGACCCCAAACGCCCCCGCTTGACGCGCGAGCGTTGTGTTGTGGCGGAGGGCCTCTTTGAGCTCAGGCGTCTTACTGTGTTTGATCAGGGCCTCACCGTCATGTCCTTGAGCGGTCAAGGCCTCAGCGAGGAGGCGCTCATCGCCAATGTCTAGGCCCTCGACCCACGCGAGCCGGTAAAGTAGAGGGGTCAAGGATGGATCTAAGATACAGAGCCTTAGGGGGGTGGGGGTGCGGAGCGGGAAGCTCTTTGGGAAGGAGAACGGGACCCCCCACCACGTAGCCCAGCGCGTGAGCTCCTGAGACATGTACGCGCGCTTGGGTGGGCTCATCTCGAAGAGCGGGACGTTCGGCGCGCCAAGCTCCTTGAAGAGCGCGCCTAAGAGGATCGGGCGCCAGATCAGCTTGGCTCCCGTGAGCTTCACTACCCGCTCAACTTGGGTAGAGGCGAGGTAGCTGAAGGGGCTCGCGAGGTCATGATAAAAGATCACCTCGCTCCCCTCAGGTGAGGCGCGCTCCTCAAGTGGCGCTGGGCGTTGCCCAAAGGCCTCTCGGACGTGGTCAAGGCGATCTTGTCCCCAGTAGAGCGCGCTGTTGGCGACGCCCGCCTCATCATAGGTTACGTGCTCAAAGGTGGGAGCGCCGAAGACCCCCACCGAGGCCGCGTAGGCCGTCTCGTCAAAGAGCGCTCGCTTCGCCTCCTCTGTGGCCCAAGCCTCGGCGGGTAGGCCCGCGAGGGCGCAGGCCTCAGCCAAGCACGCCTCATCTAGCCGACGCCCGCTCACCCAGTAGGCGTGATAGAGGTGCGCCGATACACGCGCACGTAGCTCCATCGGGGTGACGCACAGCAAGCGCATCGCCTCGACGCTCCGCTGCGGGTGGTGGGGTGAGAACTGAAACGGGACCCGCCACGCGTCAGCCCAACGATAGAGCTCTAGGCTGTTCATCGTAGCCTTAGCGGGGCTCATGTGTGTGGCGGGGACCTGAGGTGCGCCAATGTGACGGAAAACACCGCCTAAGAGCATCGGCCTCCACTCGATCTCAACGCCAAGCTCACGGCTCAAGGCCTCCACTTGAGTAGAGGCGAGGTAGGCATAGGGGCAGACGACGTCATACCAGAACCTGAGCGTGGGTTTCATGTGAGGCTCCTCTTTAAACGGATCGCCTGTACTCCTTAGCACATGTCGCCTGCGCTGAGGGCTTGTTTATGATATTGAGGTGGCTCATATCGCCTTGACGGGACCTGAGTGAGAAAGAAAACAAATGTCTAACGAGCACGCCTCAGACTCGCTACCAGCCACGCCCCTGCTGGCCCCATTGAAGATCGGTCCGATCGAGCTTAAGCACCCGACGATCCTCGCGCCGATGGAGGGCGTGACCGACCGCGCGTTTAGGGGGCTGATTCGGAGCTTTGGTGGCTGTGGGTTAACGGTCACGGAGTTTGTGAGCAGTGAGGGGATGAAGCGTAAGGAGCCTAAAGCTTGGCGACAAGCAGAGCTCGACCCTGAAGAGCGCCCAGTGAGCATACAGATCTATGGTCGTGAGCCTGAGAGCATGGCGGAGGCTGCTCGGATCTGTGAGGGCTTAGGCGCTGACATCATTGACATTAACCTAGGCTGTCCAAGCAAGCACGTGACGAGCGGGTCGAGCGGCTCAGCCCTGATGAAGGAGCCCGACCGAGCCCAGCGGATCTTTCAAGCGGTCCAGGCCTCGATCTCTGTCCCGATGACGGTGAAGATGAGGCTCGGGTGGGATGACACGAGCCTAAACGCGCCAGAGATCTCTTGGATCGCTCAAGAGGAGGGCGCTCAGCTGGTCACGGTCCATGGTCGGACGAGAGAGCAGATGTATAAAGGGGCCGCCAACTGGGAGGCGATCGCCGAGGTGAAGCGTCGCGTGCACGTGCCCGTCGTGGTGAATGGCGACATCCTCACCGCGCGAGACGCGCTCCTGGCGTTAGAGCAGTCTGGGGCGGATGGGGTCATGGTCGGCCGAGGGTCGGTGCGTGACCCATGGATCTTTGAGCGGATCAGCGCGGTGCTCCGTGGGGCTCCGTTTGAGGAGCCCTCACTCGAGGCGCGCCGAGCGGCGCTCCTCCGCTATCTAGATCTGCTCCAGAGGGGGGTGAGGAGCGAGCTCCACGCGCTTGGGCGCTTTAAGAAAATGATCGGCTTCTTTACGAGAGGCTTACCTTATGGTGATGAGCTCAGGGAGCAGATGTTTCACATCCACAGCGTTGAAGAGATCTATCAAGCCGCGCACGTCTACTTCGATCGCCTCATCTCAGAGGGGCTCCACACGGGCTTCAGCGCGCTACATGACGCGCGTCAACCTGGTGATGAGCTCACGCACAAAGAAGAGAAGTACGTCGTCTATCAGCGGTAAGCGCTCCCTGAGCCTTATCGCTTGCGGGCGAGGTCTCTCCTCATGCGCTCCGCGATCACCCCAAGCTGCTTGAGGCGTTCGGCGCGAGGCTCTCGGGCGATCTGCGCGCCATGGAGCTCAAGCTTGACGAACTCCCCTTCCCTCTTCAGGAGCAGGGCGCGCTCCATCGCCTCGAGGAGCTCAGCGAAGCGGTGGTCATCGCTGAAGCTGATCAGCTCATAGAGCCCGCTCAAGAGGAGGGTCAGCCCATCGAGAGCGCTGACCACCCGCTCTAGATGACGAGCGGTGAACAGGGTGTCATCCTCCTCTGAGACGTGCGCGAAGAGGTCAACATACTCGAGGTCTGTCTCTTGCTTCCGTGGCGCCTCTTTAGGCTTCCTCACCTTAGCTGGAGGGACCTCAAAGGGGTCATGTCCATCGAGGAGCTGGTGAACGCGTCGCTCAAAGGAGCGCGAGAGGCTCAGCTCGTCATCTACCCGCCTGATCCAGTGCGCGTCTAAGAGCTGTTGAATGAGGTCCTCAAAGGTGAGCTCAAGGAGCTGTCGAGGGGGGCCATGTAGTTGACTGAGCGCGAGAGACTTGAGCTCATCATCGCTCGCGCGAGGCGCGCCCTCTTCAGGGAGGGGCTGATCATGGATCAGGGTGAGCAGGAGCTGATACAGATCTTGATAGACTCTCAGCGAGCGCCACTCCTCACGGGTGAGGGCCCTGAGCTCGATAGGTGGGTGTGCGGTAGACATAAATGGAGGCCTCTCTAGTAGACACGCAGAGCGCTGAGCTTGAGCGCCGCAGTCTGACAAACTGAGCGACAAACCTCAAGTCGATCCACAGGCGTTGATGAGCTTGACTAGCTCATCTCCAAGATCTTGAAGGCGGGGTCAGGGCTGAGCGCGATCCGAAAACCGAGATCGGAGGCGACCCTGCTTGGAGGGAGCTGAGAGCGTCTCCAGAGCGGTCGCCCCCCGTGCTCATCTGTCAAGAATGACCCCCCTCTGATGACCCCATATGCCGTCCCTAGGCTCATTGATGTGGTCCACTCACGCACCCCCCCAACCAGGTCTTGAACCCCATAGCACGAGCAATCAGAGCTGATCATCCCTACGGGAGGGGGCAGGTGGTGATCCCAGACCTCAGGGCCCGCGACGAAGCGGGGGTCCCAGATCTCTCCCCAAGGGAAGGTTCGGCCATCCATACCGCGCGCCGCTTTCTCCCACTCCGCTTCGGTAGGGAGTCGAATGTCACGGTTCAGCTGTCGAGCGCGCCAAGCACAGTAGGCGTGGGCGTCATCAAGGCTCACCCCTACCACAGGGGAGTCAATGTTCCATCCCCCCCCCTCAGGGAGCATCCAGTATCCATTTTGGGAGCTCCATAGCGGGGCGCCGTCCCCCCCACGTCGGGGCTGATGAGCGATCGCGCGCTCATGGGAGTGCTCAGAGACCGCGTTGAGAAATTCGAGATATTCACCACAGGTCACAGGGAGCTTGCTGATGAAGAAGTCCGACAGCGCGAGCTCACACGCGGGTGAGAAAGAGTTGTTGGGAGGGCCACTCCGGAAGGTGCCAGAGGGGATGTGTGTGAAGTGAGACGGCGCGGTCTCATGATGGAAGAGCGTAACGGACAGCCGTGTTGTCACCCCAGGGTAGACGCGGATCGCGTTGTCGACCTTAACCTGTGGCCCCTCTCCCTGATTGGGGAGCGACGCGCTCAACACATACTGCCCTGCTGGGACCTTCTCAAGGAGGAGAGGGCTGCTCTTGAGTGGCTTAGAGCGGACCTTTTTGAGCTTCCCTCCCTCATTGACGCACTGCCATAGGTTGATCTCCGCGTTGATCGGTCGGACGTGTATATACAGCGCCCCAACGTGACTTGAGATGAGCTCACCTTGGATCGGGTCAAAGGCTTGGAGCCACTGACCGATCTGCGCTTGCGCGCGCTCGTCTCCCTCGATCACCGCGTTCTCATATCGGCTCGCGAGGAGGGTGCAGAGCATCTCGGTGAGGTCATCATGTGTGGACTCTTCTACGCTGAGCTGACCGGTGAGCTCGAGCTGTTTACGCGTCACTTGGTAGTGAACGAGCTGCTCACAGAGCTTGGCGATCAGACCCTCGCTCTCGGCTTGGTAGCTCATAATTCGCGTCCTCGCCTCCCAGCCCTCTCGTCTACTGGCGTCATCGGTGTGGAGCTGAGCGCCCTCTTGTAAGGTGAGCCAGATGTCTTGTGAGGAGGCGAGATCCTCTTGGATCTCTTGGAAGTAGAACAAGTGCTCCTCGATCTGCGCTCGCTGTTGATCGATTGGAGTGAGAGGTTGATAGCGACCTTGCTGATCGCTTGGGCTCGCCATGTTCACCCAGCTGTCGAGGAACAGCTTCACGTCCTCAGCGAGCTCAGCGGCGTTCGTATAGCGACGGTCCGCGTCACGCTCTAGGCACTTAAGACAGATCCGCTCGACCTCATCTGGGATTCGAGCGTCTGGCGCGCGCTCTGTTGGGGGGATAAGCTCAGCCTGAAGCACCTTACGCACGACCTCACGGTTGCTCTTCCCAGTGAAAGGGGGGCTGTAGGTGAGGAAGTGGTAGAGGAGCGCGCCGAGACCATAGACATCGGTCGCTGGGGAGATCTGATCTACCATCCCAAGCGCCTGCTCTGGCGACATGTAGGCGGGCGTCCCAATGATCTGCCCATGAACGGTCTGCCACCGCTCTGTGGAGGATCGGCTAGAGCGGACCTCTTGGCCGATGATCTTACAGAGCCCCCAGTCGAGGAGGACCACATCTCCGAAGTCACCAATCATCACATTAGAGGGCTTGATGTCCCGATGGATGACGCCTCGGCTGTGCGCAAACGCGACCGCCTGACAGAGCTTATAGAACGCCTGTACCTTGTGTGAGAGGTTATACTCGCTGACCAGCTCTTCATCTCCACGCCTCAGGCGTTGGATCAGCTGTTTGAGGCTCATCCCCTCAACCCGCCTCATCACAAAGGCGACCTCGCCATTGAGCCGCCCGAGCTCGTAGACGGTGATGATGCTAGGGTGTTGGAGCTGTCCTGTGACCTGGGCCTCCTCTAAGAAACGCATCTTCACAACGTCCTTAGCGCGGTCACTCCTGAGGGTCTTGATCGCGACGGGGCGACCTAAGTGACGATCCCAGCCCGCGTCAATTCTGCCCATCGCGCCGTGCGCGATCTCCTCAAACACCTCAAAGCGGTCTGTAATGTCGAGTAAGACCTTCGTGAACTCCTCAACAGGTGAGGGCTCCTCTTCAAGCGCTGCGGGCTTGGTTCGGCTGAGCGTAGGCAGGGAGCGCTTGGCGGGGCTCACCCCCTTCGCGAGCGCCTCATTTTGGGTGGGTGGAGGCTGGAAGGGTTGAGTAGAGTAACGCAGGCTCGGGGGGGCGCCCTGTGGGGTCGGTGAGCCCTGCGTGTTGAGCGCTTGTTCAATTTGGCTGAGGACGGTCTGGGTGACACCCGCTGCGCGCAGGGCGTGATGGAGCGGTGTCCCCTCCTTCATATACGCCTCAAGGTGACCCACTTGATGCTTTGTGAGGAGCCCCATCGCGCGGATCCTCTCTAGCTGCTCTTTGTGTTCGGCGCTCATCATGCGTTCGCTCACCCGCTCATTTCCTGTCTCTTGCTCAACATCAGACCATCGACCCCTTGGATGCAAGATAAATGATCCATAGCCTTCGTGACGCTCGCCATCTAGCATAGCACATGCTATGAGGAGATGAGCGCCAAACGAGCACATACTTGTCTCTATTTTGTCGCCTTTAAGTGTGCCTTTTAAGTGTCACGTAGGGGAAGCCATGTCACACCCATCGCCCGAACTACAGCAAGAGGTAGAGGTCTTCGAGAAGCTCGAGCTGAGAGCAGCGTTAAGCCTCGGTCGCCTCACGACGTTGCGACGTAGGAGTCGAGAGGAGAAGCGAAACCTCCTCTTTACCACGTATGATGAGGGCCTCGTGAGTGTTCAGCTCGCAGAGGCGATCGCCCAAGAGCTGTCGATTGACCTGACCCGAGCGCCATGGCGAGAGAGCTCAGGTCGCCCTCGAGGCTACGTGACGCTCAGTCAAAGGAGAGCAGAGCGAGCGTCCAGTGACCCTGTGCTCGCGCAGGCTGAACAGCCCTCTCTTGAACCACAGCGGGCCTTTGAGGAGGCCTTAGAGTCTGCTGTGAACCCTCGACAGCGTAAGTCTCACCAAGAGCTTGACCCACAGACGCACATCCAGATTGATCTCCCTACCCCCTTTGAAGACAGCGGTCCAAGTGGGGTCTACAGAGCCTCAAGCTCAGGGCACGGCTCTCTTGGGCAAGGGGGAGGGCCATCTCCCTTCGCGACCCCTCCCACAGCTCCATCGCCGAGCCCAGCCCCGAGCCCAGCCCCGAGCCCAGCTCCGAGCCCAGCTCCAAGCCCAGCGTCACCCTCCGCGTTCCCCTCTGGGTCAAACGTCGCCCCCTCAGCCCAACAGCGCCTCCACCTCAGCGCGCTCCACGGCGAGCCTGTTAAGGGCGCGTCACCTGACCCTGCGCCCTCAGCGCCTATGGCAAGAGCAAAGCGTGGCTTTGTAGACAGTAAGACGGTTCTCACCCCCTCGGGGAGCGTGTTTCTTGAGGAGCTACAGCGACCGGGGTCATCAAGCGCTCAAGGGCAGACGTCCCCATCCCTTCATGAGTCACACGAGGTAGGGGCCGCGACCCAAAAGTTAGACATCTCAGCGATCGAGGAGAGCCTCGCTGAGCATGATCGAGCCTTGAGTCACAGCCAAGAGTCTACCCCAACCGGGCTCTCGCTTGATCAGCTGGTCGAGGCAGAGCGTGACGAGGGAGGGGACACCCATCGCCCTACGCAGGTCGCCTCGAGTGAGGCTGAAGGCTCATCAGTTGAGGAGCTAGACATCTCACAGGTCGTCGAGGGCTATGAAGGAGAGCACCCCACAGAGCACCTGAGCCTTACGCTCTTAAGCTCACCGCTTCGGCTTGATCAAGAGCGAGCGCAACAGGGTGACTATGAGCCTCTCGCAGCGAAGGGCTACCCGCCTGTCTTCTCCCTGTACCGGTACCGTGATGAGGAGCTTAGAGAGCTCCGTGAGGTGCTGCTACCCAGTCAGCAGACGCGTGGGTTGACTACCCCGTCTCGAGCGCCTCTGCTCTTAAGAGGCTACCGAGCGCTCATCTCGAGTCAGCTAGCGGTCGGCGTCCCACGTGTCATCGCGATGGGGAGTTCAGCGGAGCCCTGGGTCACCTTGAGCGCCCCTCCGCTCACCCAACGCTTGACAGAGCATCGCGGGGTGAAGGGTGAACGAGACTGGCGGAGGGTGATCGGGTGGATCTGGCAGTTGAGCTATGTCATGAGCCTCTCACATGCCCAGAGAGTCGTTCACCTCAATTTAAGCCCTCGCGCGGTGGGGGTGACCGCCTACGGGGTCTACCTTACAGCTTGGGAAGCTGCGCAGGTGCTAGACGCTCAAGGTGAAGCAGAGCCGACCCCCGCTGAGCTTGTGTATGAACCTGGCTGGGCTGCCCCTGAGCTTGTTCAGGCGAGCGGGGGGCTCACGTCACCCAAACGCGCAGATGTCTATGGCCTAGGGGCCCTATTTTTTTGGCTCTTGACCGGTGAAGAGCTCCCTGCAGATGAGCGAGCGCGAACGGCGAAGCTCTCGAGCATTTGGGCGATCCCTGAGGCGCTCAAGGAGGTCACGCTCAAGGCCCTCTCATTGCGCCCAGAGGCGAGGCCTCTTGACGCGGAGGTGGTCTTTCAAGCCTTGTTTAAGAGCGAGGCGCTCCCGCTCAAGGCGACCCTCCAAGACAGCTCAACACTTGAGCTCTCAATCTCTGAGCAGGCGCAGGCGAGCAGGATCGCTCAGCTCGCGTTTAACGCCAAGGTCCCCTTTGAAGCCACGCCCTTCCCGATCGATGAGATCAGCGCGCAACCTGATGTATATATCGGCCTGAAGCCACGCGCGCGCCTCACGGTCGAGGGCTTATCTGACGTGGTAGGCGCGACCATCTGCTCCGATCACAGCCCACAGAGCCCTGTTGAGCTGAGCGCGCGACAGGTGCTTGAGGTCGGGAGTTACCTTGTGCGCTGGTCGATCGGCGCCCGACACTGTGAGTGGAGGGTGTCTTTGACCCCACTCGCTGATCGTAGCCTGACGTTAGGGAGCCCTCTTCGAGATGGCTGGTCTCTGATCCCAAGCGGACCCTCATGGTCGGGGAGCGCTCGTGCGGGTGTAGGGGAGGTGTCTTTACACACCGTTGAGCTCAAGAGCTTTGAGGTCTCTGAGCGCCTTGTGTCTTGCGCGGAGTATCATGCCTTTTTACAGACGCTCTCCCCTGAGTACGCTCAGCTACGGACCCCGATCGGGCCCTGGGGAGCTACGCAGTGGGGGTCGAGCGCGCCTGTCACGGGGGTCAGCCCAAGTGACGCGTTAGCCTATGCGAACTGGCGAGGAGAGGAGAGGCTCTTAACCTGCGCGGAGTGGGAGAAGGTGACCCGGGGTGAGTCAACGCGAGAGCGCCTCGATGAGCAAGCGCGTCACACATTGGCGGACCTCAACGCGGGCTATGGTGAGCTCTGCCTGAGCCAGGCCGGCTCTACCTCGCTCTTGATTAAAGGGGGGCGCTGGTCCTTTGGCTTAATCGGGGCCTCTCAGGTCGCGTCCGAAGACGTGAAGTGCGCTGAGGTTGGGTTCCGGTTAGCGAGGTCAGTGTAGCCCTCAGGCGCTAGTTACGTGGCCTAAGCTCAGGGACTTTTCGATCAAGTTTCTCAGGGGCAAAGGTCTTGCGTTTGCTCTCTGGGGGGTCATCGATGACGATGTCCTCCGTTGTGACCTTAAGCTCCTTAGGGGGCGTCGCCTTACGCGGGCTGGGCTCGAGGGTGCTTGGCGGACGTGATGAGTCCTCTTCTAGCCGTTTAGGCGGGACGCCAGGCGCCTTACTCTTTGCCTGCCGTGTCGTTGTTCGCTTCTGATCTTTTTCAGCTCGGGGCTTCTTACGCTCAACCCTCTTAGGCTTCTTACGCTCAACCCTCTTGGGCTTCTTACGCTCAGCCCTCTTGGGCTTCTTACGTTCGGTCTTCTTAGGACTCCTCCGCTCCACCTTAGGTTTAAGGCGCTCTTTCTTTGCCTTCTCTGGCGGAGACTGGTGAGCGTTCGTGTCGTTTGAGGGCGCGCTCCGAGGGACCTTCTTCGTCAGCGCTACCTTGATGAGCCGTGTGCCACTCGTGTCGATCACTTTAGAGGTCGTAAAGCCAACCGTGATCACTTGATCTTCATAGCCTTTAGCTTTGAGGATCAGCCGGCTGACCGCAGAGGTCGATTGAGTGAAGGAGTAGGGGGTGCGGTCACTCTTACGTTCACCTTTGAGATCATAGACCGCGCTCTGAGGCATACTCTCGACGCGGTACGTCGTGTCTCGGGCCCCTGTTGAGATGTTGATCGTGTGAGACGAGCCACTGACACGAGAGGGGGGAGGCTTAAGGAGCCCGTTGAGCTGATCTTTGAAGAACCACCAACCCGAGACCCCTCCTCCGATAAACACTAAAGACAGCAGTAGAGGCCAAGCTCTGCTCTTCCCTCGGCCGATTGATCCATGTATCCCAGTTGGGACGCTCTCATCCAAAAATCCCCGCGCGCGAGGTTGGAGTGGGGCGCCCTCAGAGGGGTTGATCTCGTCCGTGACCCCCTGCTCGTTGATCACCACATCCTCACCTAAAGGCTTTAGGTCATCTGTGCTCTGGAAGGCTCTCCCAAAGCCTCTCATCGTCATCGCAGGGGGAGGGGCCTCTATGGGCTCAGAGGCTGGGGATGGTACTTCACTCTGAGGAGGCTCGATGAGCGCGGGCTCATCTTCTCCCGCTGGCTCCTCCCGCCCAGAGGCGCTCACCTCAGCGCCTACCCCTTGATCATCGCCCTGGTCATCGCCCTGGCCATCGCTCTGATCGGTCGCCTCACCTTTAGCCTCGGAGGCAGGGGTCAGGTGGACCTTTGCGTCAAACTGCTCGGTTTCTTGTGTGACATAGCGACGAACAGGGCTGGAGGCTTGATCACTCGCGTGACGATTTTTGGGTTGTTCAACCGCCGAGAGCTCGGCGCTCTCGACCTTAACAGAGGGGTTTACGTCTGTGTGTTGGGCAGGGTCTTCAAGCTCTAGGCGAGCGGCGAGCTCCTTAAGTCGCCTCGAGAGCTCCTCCGCCGACTCGACGCGCGTCTTTGGGTCCTTAACGAGACAGTCTTGAACGAGACGTGAGGCCTCAGGGTGGATCTCAAGCTCGGGGAACAGCGCGCACGGGTCAGGGATGGGGTCGGTGAGGTGCGCCATCATCGTCCCTTGTGGGGTCTCTGAGGCGAAGGGGACATGCCCCGTGAGCATCTGGTAGAAGATGACCCCCAGCGCGTAGATGTCTGTGCGGTGATCGAGTGGCTTACCACGGACCTGCTCAGGGCTCATATACTGCGGGGTGCCAAAGACAGCGCCTTGCAAGGTCAAGGCCTTTTTATTCGCCTCGCTCAGGGTGTTATCATTGACGATCTTCGCGATACTAAAATCGAGCAGTTTAACAAAGTCAGGGTGCCCATCGCGCGGGTCGATTTGGATGTTCTCAGGTTTGAGGTCTCGGTGGATGACGCCACAGCGATGGACCTCTGAGAGGGCGCCACAGACCTGCTCAATGATCTTGAGGGTCCGATCGAGGCTGAGCGGGCCCTCTTTGTCGAGGAGCGATAAGAGGCTCTGGCCTTGTAAGAGCTCCATGATGATGTAGAACTCACCGCGCTCCGTCTCACCATAGTCATACACCATCACCGTGTTTGGGTGGCGGAACTGAGAGGCAGTGAGCGCCTCCCGCTTGAAGCGCTCGAGGAGCTTTGGGTCCTGCGCCCAGTGACGATGTAAGACCTTGATTGCGACAAGGCGACCAATGTTCACTTGCTTCGCCTCGAAGACGCGCCCCATCCCACCTTCGCCAATGACCCGGAGCACCTCATAGCGGCCACGATCAATGGTCTGCCCGATCAGCTCGTTGCCTTTAGTTGTGCTCGATTCACTCATCGTATTTGGTTAACCCGCGTCTTGAGGCTCGCTGTCGCCCTGTTAGGAGGTGAGGGCAATCTACTCGATCTTACGCGCAGATGCTAGATCAAAATCGATCGTTATCAGGCAGAGAAGTTAACCTAATTTTGCGGTGAGCTGGCTGAGAAGTGACCTTGGGCTCTCCCACCATACAACGAGGGCGAGGGTCGCAGTGAGCCCCGCGAAGGTGGTAGCGCTCGGCATAAGCAACAGCTCAAATAAGCAGAAGGCGAGAACGACCCA
>Ga0181594_10000842_pt1 | contig 28924 bp, 24 predicted proteins | sample 071ome_18_FD_145603 | JGI IMG/M metagenome (GOLD analysis project Ga0181594, IMG submission 145603) | Coastal salt marsh microbial communities from the Groves Creek Marsh, Skidaway Island, Georgia - 071413BT metaG (spades assembly) | ecosystem: Environmental > Aquatic > Marine > Intertidal zone... | reverse complement strand
TGCCGATCGCGGCTCACGCCGACGATCTCGTCGCCGCGCTCCGCGACCACCGGGTTGTGGTGGTCGCGGGGGAGACCGGATCGGGGAAGAGCACCCAGTTACCGAAGCTGTGCCTGGCGGCGGGACGCGGCGTCAACGGGATGATCGGCCACACCCAGCCTCGGCGAGTGGCGGCGCGGTCGATCGCTTCGCGAGTCGCCTCCGAGCTCAGTGTCGAGCTTGGCGCTGAGGTCGGGTTCAGTGTCCGTTTCGACGACCGTGTCGCCGATACGACTCGCATCCGTCTCATGACCGACGGCATCCTCCTCGCCGAACTGCAGCGTGATCCAGAGCTCCGCCGTTACGACACCCTCATCATCGATGAGGCGCACGAGCGCAGCCTCAACGTCGACTTCCTCCTCGGCTATCTCCGGCGGCTGCTCGATAGACGCGACGACCTGCATCTCGTCATCACCTCGGCCACGATCGACACCGAGCGGTTCGCCCGCCATTTCGCCTCCGCTGATGGCACCCCGGCTCCGGTCCATCTGGTGGAGGGACGTGGCCATCCGGTCGAAATCCGATACCGACCTCCCGAGGACGACGTCGATCAGGTCTCGGCGATCATCGACGCGGTTAACGAGCTCGATCCGAGGTCACGAACTGGCGTGGACGGCGATGTTTTGGTGTTTCTCTCCGGCGAGCGCGAGATCCATGACACCGCTCGGGCAATCCGAGATCTGGCCCTACCGCGGGTCGAGGTGCTGCCGCTCTACGCGCGGCTCTCCGCTGCCGAGCAACAACGCGTGTTCGCTCCTCATCCCGGTCGACGGATCGTGCTGGCCACCAATGTCGCGGAGACCTCGATCACGGTGCCGGGGGTTCGCGCGGTGATCGACACGGGCACCGCCCGCATCAGCCGCTACTCCCGGCGGTCGAAGGTGCAGCGCCTCCCGATCGAACCGGTCTCGCAGGCATCGGCGGCCCAGCGGGCCGGTCGCTGCGGTCGCGTGGCGCCCGGGGTGTGCATCCGCCTCTACTCCGAGGAGGATCTCGCGTCTCGCCCCGAGTTCACCGAGCCGGAGATCCTCCGGACAAGCCTCGCCTCGGTCATTTTGCAGATGGCCTCGCTCGGACTTGGCCGGGTCGATGACTTCCCCTTCGTTGAGGCCCCCGACCCGTCGCAGGTGACCGACGGACGGCGGCTCCTGCTCGAACTGGGTGCGCTCAAGGCCGATGACGGTTCGGGTCGCGATCGTTTGACGCGGCTCGGTCGCCGTCTCGCGCGACTGCCGGTCGATCCTCGCGTCGGCCGGATGATCATCGAGTCGGATCGGCACGGCTGCGTCCGCGAGGTGCTCGTCATCGCCGCTGCCCTGTCGATTCAAGACGTGCGCGAACGTCCGCGAGAACATCGTGATCGCGCCGATGCTCTCCATCGCCGCTTCGAGGTGCCGGGCTCCGACCTTCTCTCGATTGTCGCTCTGTGGGATTACCTCCGGGAGCGTCAGGCGGAGTTGTCGGGAAACGCCTTCCGGCGCATGTGCGTCGACGAGCATCTGAACTACATCCGAGTGCGAGAGTGGCGTGACCTGTACAGCCAGTTGCGCCGTGTCGCCGGCGAGGTCGGGATTCGCCCGGGAGCCGATTCGGGTCACCCTGATCGTGTGCACCAGGCGGTGCTGTCGGGTCTGCTCTCTCAGATCGGCATGCGCGACCGTGATCGGCGCGACTATCTCGGCGCACGGGGCACGAGGTTCACCCTGGCCCCGGGTTCAGTGCTCACGCGCGCCGGTGCTCCTTGGGTGATGGCGGCCGAACTCGTTGAGACCGACCGGCTCCGCGCGCGGCGAGTCGCTGAGATCAAGCCCGAGTGGGTGGAACACGCGGCCGGTCCGTTGGCGCGGCGTTCCTATGGCGATCCCGAATGGGACGCGCGGTCGGGTCGGGCGGTGATCTCCGAGCGGGTCACGGTGCATGGCCTTCCGGTGGTGGATGGTCGCCGCATCGGTCTCGATCGGGTCGACGCGGAACAGGCCCGTCGCCTGCTCATCCTGCACGGGCTGGTGCGAGGAGAGTGGGGTGCGCGGTTGTCGTTCCTTGACCGGAACGCCCGTCTCGTTGAACGGATTCGAGCCGTGGAGGACCGATTGCGGCGCCGCGACCTCGTTGATGAGCACCTGCTCTGCTCCCATTACGACCGCGCCCTGCCGACGGACATCGTGTCGGGTCGCCACCTCGAGCGCTGGTGGCGTTCGGTGGTCGACGACGACCCGGCTCGCCTAGATCTCGATCGCGATCCGACGGTGTCCGAACTGTTGGCTCAAGCCGACTCGGGTTTGCCGGAGGTGTGGCGAGAGGGCGGTCACGAGTACGTCCTCACCTACCGGCATGACCCGGGCAGCGTCTTCGATGGGGTGACGGTCCACATCCCGTTGACCGCCATCAACCGGTTCAGTGGTGTTGGACTCGATTGGCAGGTGGCGGGACATCGAGCTGAGCTCGCCGACGAGTTGACCCGCTCCCTCCCCAAGGAGTCTCGTCGCCGGCTCATCCCAGTAGCAGCGACGGTGACGGCGGCTCTCGATTTGCTTCCCACGGAGCCCGATGAGCGGGCATTCACTGAGGCGCTCGCGGAGGCGCTCTCCAAGGTGTCCGGAACCTCGATCGCTCCCGGCGATCTCGACCCGAGCCGACTGCCCATCCACCTCCGCATCCACGTGGTGGTGAGCGACGACGACGGCGAGGTGCACGCGTTCGGCGACGATGTCGGCGCGGTCCTCGACCTCGCCCGCCCCGGTGCTCGTGCGGCCATTGCCTCCCGTGCGCCGATTGAGGAGCGGACCGGCATCGTCGACTGGGATGTCGGCGACCTCCCCGAGGTGGTCGAGTGGGGTGATGGCGATGAGACGATCCGCGCCCACCCGACTCTCCTTGACCGGGGGTCGAGCGTCTCGCTCCGACTCGTCACCGATCGAGCGCTCGCCGAGCGCCTGTTGCATGAGGGTGTTCGCCGGCTGGTGCTGCTGACGGCGCCGCCCTCGCGAGCGGGGGTCCGTGATCTGCTCACCGGTTCGGCCACCCTCGATCTGCCCATGGTCGGCCTCGGCCCGGCGGCTCTGCTCGACGACTGTCTCGGCGCAGTGGTCGATCGCCTGATCGACGATGTCGGTTTGCCTCGTGATCGGGTCGCCTTCGAGTTGTTGCAAACCGCTTCGAGGTCGACCGGGGGACCGCTGCTCCTCGATGTCGTCCACACGGCGCTCGCGATATCGGCCGATGCCGCGGCGGTGCTTCGGCGACTCGAGCGTTTGCGAGCGCCGGCGGCTGGAGCGAATGTCGCTGACATCGAGGCTCACCTCGATCGGTTGCTCGGCCCAGGGTTCGTCTCGCGGGCGGGCACACGCCGCCTGCCTGATCTCCGCCGGTACCTCGCTGGGATCGCCCATCGCGTCGATCACCTCGGCGGACGACTCGACCGCGATCGACGGGCGATGGATGAGATCGCCCCGGCGGAGGCGCGGGTGCGCGCTGCTCTGACGGCTCATCGCGCCGGTGCGGAGCCCCCCGCGGTGCGCGAGGCGGTGTGGATGCTCGAGGAGCTACGGGTGGCGACCTTCGCGCAGCCGGTGGGTGCCCGCGGTGGCCCAACGCTGAAGCGGTTGCTCTCTTTGCTCGACTGAGTCCGACAGTCTCCGGCGGTCTCGGGCTGTGCGACGATGACCGAATGGATCTCACGACGATCACTTACGCGGTGCGCGACGGTGTCGCTCACGTTCGACTCGACCGGCCGGAGGGGGCCAACGCGGTCAATCCGACCTTCGCCCGCGAGCTTCGCGAGGTGATGCTGGCCATTGAGTTCGACGACGCGGTGCGCGCGATCTCGGTCACGGCGGAGGGCAAGGTGTTCTCGGCGGGGGGCGACTTGAAGTTCTTCGCGGCGGCCGGTGACGACCTGCCACGCGTGGCTTCCGACATGCTCGTCGACTACCACGGCGCGATGTACCACATGAACCGGATTCCGAAGCCGTTTGTGGCTGGGGTGCGGGGAGCGGCCGGTGGGGCTGGTATCTCGTTGGTCAGCGCCTTCGATCTGGTGGTCGCTGGGGAATCGACAAAGTTCACGATGGGCTACACGCGGGCCGGCATGAGCCCGGACGGCACCTCGACCTACTTCCTCGCCCGGCATATCGGCCTTCGGCGGATGCTCGACCTCACCCTCACCAACCGGGTGCTCTCGGCCCGCGAGGCCGAGGAGTGGGGTTTCGTCAACCGGGTGGTTCCCGATGATGAGGTGGACGCGGCCACCGCCGAGTTGGCATCGACCCTGGCTGAGGGCGCCACCTTGTCGCTCGGTAACGCCAAACGACTGGTCTATGAGGGGTTCGACTCGAGCCTTGAAGAGGCGGGAGAGCGCGAGGGCTCGGTGATCGCCAAGATGATGGCGACCCGTGACGGTCGCGAGGGGATCGCCGCGTTCGTCGAGAAGCGGCCCCCCAACTTCGAAGGTCGCTGACGCTTCGCGGGCGCGCCGGTTAGCGGCGGGCGAGCCGGTCGATGGTCTCGGCGAAACCTGAGACCGTGTCGGCGATGATGTCGGCCACGGGGCGGATCTCGGCGATCCGTCCAGCCACCTGTCCGCTGAGGGCGATCGCCGCCTCCATGTCGCCGCCGAAGTAGAGGGCTTGCGGGTCGCCGAAGTCGCCGAAGACGTTGTGCTCGGCCACGGCGAGGCGTTCGGTGCGCTCCGTTCGCAAGGCGCGCAGCGCGGGGGAGTGACGCTCGTTCAGGAAGAGCGTGTCGGTCTCCGCGGCGGCGATGATCGCCTGTTTCCAGTTGTCGTGAACCGGGCTTTCGGCGCAGGCGACCATCTGGGTGCCCATCTGCACGCCCTCGGCGCCGAGGGCGAAGGCCGCGGCCATCGTCGGTCCATCGCAGATGCCCCCCGCGGCGATGATCGGCACGTCGACCCGGGAGCGAATCAAGGGCAGGAGCACCATGGTCGACACCGGGGTCGGGCTCTTGAACCCGCCGCCCTCTGCGCCCTCGACGACCAAGCCGTCCACCCCGGCCTCCACCGCTTTCAAGGCGGCCGAGAGGGTCGGCACCACGTGGTAGACGGTGAGGCCGGCATCCTTCAGAACCGAGGTGTATCGGGTGGGGGAGCCAGCCGAGGTCGTCACGAAGCGCACACCCTGATCGATCACAAACTCGGCGATCGACGGGTCGCGTACGAACGCTTGGGCGATGTTGACGCCGAAGGGTCGGTCGGTGAGGTCGCGCATCCGGCGGATCTCGTCGCGAACGGCGTCGAGCTCTCCGGAGGAGGTCTCGATGATCCCGCAGGCACCAGCGGCGGAGACAGCCGACGCCAGCTGGCTTCGTGCGATCCAGCCCATCGGGGCTTGGACGATTGGGATGTCGACGCCGAGGTCGCGGGTGACCCGGTTGTCGAAGGCGGGATGCGCCGTCAACTCAGCCCTTGACGGAGCCGGCGAGGATGCCGCGCACGAAGTAGCGCTGTAGCGAGAAGAAGACGACGAGTGGCACAAACGCTTGCACGAAGGCCGCGGCGGGGAGCAGGTGCTCGTTCATTCCGAAGTCACCGGCGAGGTTCGCGATCAAGATCGTCGTCGGGATGGCATCAGGGTTGGTGCCCGCCATGGTGTTGGCGATCAGGTAGTCGTTCCAGGTCCACAGGAATTGGAAGATCGCGAACGCCGCGAGCACCGGCACCGACAGCGGCAGCACGAGACGCCAGAAGATCGTGAAGTGGTCGGCGCCGTCGATGCGGGCCGCCTCGAACACGTCGCGAGGAAGCGACGAGATGTAGTTGTGCAGGAGGAAGATCGCAAAGGGCATCGCGAAGCCGGTGTGGGTCAACCAGACGGCGGTGGTGGTGTTCACCAGGTTGAAGTCGGGGATGATCGTGATCGTCTTGTCGAGCCACGGCAAGGTGAGGTGCGCGCCGTTCACGTAGAGCTGGAGCAGTGGGATAAGAGCGACCTGCAGCGGGATGGCCAGCAGCGAGACGACCGCGATGAAGAGGCCTTTGCGGCCTTTGAAGTCGATCCACGCGAAGCCGTAGGCGGCGAAGGCCGCGATGGAGATCGGGATGATCGTGGCCGGAAGGCTGATCGCCATCGAGTTGAGGAGCGAGTTGCCGAGGCCACCGCTCGTGGTCGAGTTGAAGATCGACTCGTAGTTGTCGAGAGTGAACTCGTCGGGTTTCGTTGTCCACCACGCCCGCGAGCGCTGGGCGTCGCGTGTGCGCCAGGAGTTGATGAACACGCTGAGGCTCGGGAGGCTCCAGACGATGACGATCAGCCAGAGGATGATGGTCGGCACGCGGCGCAAGGTCGCGTAGATCCGCTCGATCGGCCCGCTGCCGCTGGTGTGGACGGCGATGTCGCTCATCTCAGGACTCCCTCTGCATGCGGCGGATGTTGAGGAACATGATCGGCACCACTGAGAGGAAGATCAGCATGGCGAGGGCGGCGCCGAGGCCGGTATCGCCGAAGGAGAACGCTTCTCGGTACATGTTGTTGGCGAGCACTTCGGTGCCGAAGTTGCCGTTCGTCATCACCTTCACGATGTCGAACACCTTCATGACGAGCACGATGATCGCGGTGACGACCACACCGATCGTGGTGCCGATCTGGGGGAGGGTGACCCGCCAGAACACCTGGGAGTCGGTGGCGCCGTCGACCTTGGCGGCCTCGATGAGTTCGGTGGGTACCGCGCGGATGGCCGCGGACAGGATCACCATGGCGAATCCGGTTTGGATCCACACGAGCACGATCATCAGCCAGAAGTTGTTGAAGGGTGGATCCTGAATGAAGTTGATCGGCTGGGCGACGATCGAGCCGTCGTCCTTGATGCGATGTCCACCGACGCCGGTGCCGGTGATCCGCCAGTAGCGGATCAGGAACCAGCCGATCAAGATGGCGAACACGGCCGGCGCGGCGGCGCGAGCGGGTTCGCCCCGCGACAGGTTCCGCGCGATGGTCACCAAGAGCAGTCCGAAGATCACGGTGACGATGACGCCGATGATCAGGGTCGGGAGTCCGTCGCCGGTGCTCAGCCGGCCGAGGCCGACCCAGAGGCTGTTGAACACACCGGTTTGGGTCTTGGCCGAGTCGCGGGCGATGTACATGAATCGCCAGATGACCGAGGCGCCGACGAGGGAGACCGCCATCGGCATGAAGATGATCGACTTCGCGATCCGCTCGCCCTTCAGGCCGTCGGCCAGCACGGCGATGGCGAGGCCGAGGGAGGTCGAGAAGAGCGTCACGACCAGCACCCACCAGAGGTTGTTCACGATGGTGCCGCGCACCGTGGTGAACACAGCGAAGCCGATGAGGATGACCGCGCCGAGCAGCGGACCCGAGCTGGCGCTCCCGAGTTCGATGACGCGACCGGTGCGTCGTTTTCCGCGAATGCCGAGGATCACGAACAGCGCGAGCAGGACGAGGCCGATCCACATGAGTTGGCTGGTGAACATGTCGCGCCAGGTCGCGGTATCCCATGACTTGGGGTCGGTGAAGATCGTCCGGTAGTTGCCGAATCCGACGTACTCCTCGCTGTTGCGGTCGAAGAGCGAGAGGTAGAAGGTGCGGAGGGCAGGCACAACGAGGTTCGTGGTGACGAACAGCAGGGCGGGGCCGAGGAAGATGAAGGCTCGTGAGCGTCGGTCCATCCGGTCGCGAGCGGCATCGTCGGGGGTGTCCGGGCGGGCGGCACGGACGCCGAAGAGGGCACCAGGCACCGCGAGGGCGATGGTCGACCACACGGTCGAGCCGGAGCCGAGTTCGGGAGCGCCCCAGGCGCCGATAACCCAGCCGAGAGCGGCGCCGGTGAGGGCACCGGAGATCGTGTCGCGTCGGCGAAGGGTCGCGATCGCAGCGCCGAGGCCAGCGACGACGACCACGGCGATGGCGAGAGCGACGCCGTCGATTTCCGGGCGGAACTCGGGCCGGATGAGCGCGCCGCCTAGGCCGGCGACGGCACCGAGCCCTATGGCGCCGACCAAAGTCCGTTCGGATCGTGATGAGCGCATGCTCATCAGCGCTCCCGCCGCCGCGAAGGCGACCATGGCGAGCAGCGGGAACCAGATCCAAGCGATGAGCCGTTCCGACCAACTCCCGGTCGTCACCCACGACATATCGCCGTTGCGTTCGGTGGCCACCTCGATGGTGCCGGAGCCGGAGATAACGCGGTTGCCCGAGAGGATGATGCCGAACAGGAGTCCGGCGATGCCGAGTCGCAGGGTCGCGAAGCGCGTCCAGTGTGACCGGCCTTGGGCCACGATCAGGTTGGCGATGAGCCACACGGCGGCGCTGGCGGAGACGGCGATGACGATCGTGATCAGCGTCTCTACGACTTTTCCGACGATGTCCCCCACAGGCCCTCTCTCTCAGATTCGGGTCGACGACCGACTACGGCTCAGCGGTCGCCCCGAGAGACTAGTTCAGGGGTTGACTGAGGGCGTGAGCCGATGTCTGGTGGGTGTCTCGTTCTCGGCGATGGCAATCGTCGGCCTCACCGCGTGTGAGCCGTCCACCGTGGCAACGCCGAGCGGCGCGACGACCGTGAGTTCGTCTCCGGCGCTGGTTGCCGCCACCACATCGAGCGCGGCGACATTGAGCACGGCGACCAGCACGACCATCGAATCGTCGACGGTCCCATCGACATCGGCGAGCGCAGCGACGACTTCGACTACCTCGATGGTCTCGTCGACAACCACCACGACTCAACCTCAGATCGATCCGTTGGAGGTCTCCCGCGAGGACGTTCCGACCGATCTCGAGATGATTTTTGGCTCCTCGGTGGAGGGTCGCCCGCTGACCGTCACCCGTCGCGGCGACCTCGACGGTGTTCGGGTGCTCGTGATCGGATGCATCCACGGGAACGAGGCCGACGGCATGGCGATCGTCGAGCAACTCACGCGGATCGATCCACCTGAGGGAGTCGACCTCTGGCTCGTGCCGACGATCAACCCGGACGGGACGGCGGCGGGCATTCGCCACAATGCCTCCGGTGTCGACCTCAATCGGAACTTCCCCGTCAACTGGGCGCCGCTCGCGGAGCCGGGTGACTGGCAGTACGGCGGACCCGCCGCGGCTAGCGAGCCTGAGGCGGCAGCGACCGTCGCGCTTGGCGAACTCGTTCAACCGTCACTGGTGCTCTGGTACCACCAAGACCTCTACCGGATCTCTCCTTCGCGAGGCCTGTCGGGTCAAGTCCGCGAGCGATACGCCGAGCTCACCGGGCTCCCGCTCATCGAAGTCACCGGCGGTACCTACACGGGTACGGCGTCACAGTGGTCGCGGACAGTGACCACCGATGGTGGGGTCGGATTCACCATTGAGCTCGGGCCCACTCTCACCGAGGACGAGGTCGCGCGGCACGCTCAGGCCGTCGTGACCGTCGCCGCCGAGTTGTTGTCCGGCTGACTCAGGCTCGCGCGAACCAGTCGCCAGAGGGGATCACCGTGAGGTTGAGGCCCGCGCCGTACTCGTACGCCCACACCTCAGCTCCGCCGCTGGTGGTGATGCGTACCCGGCGGTACAGCCCGTCGACGGTGTCCTCGACGATGTCGAGTTCGCGGAGCGCCTCGTCTCGAGTCGCGTCCAAGAGCCGGAAGTGGATGCCGCGGATGAGCGACGAGCCGCCGAACACCGCCGCCGGGTAGTCGAGCCCCGTGTCGTAGAGCGTGCCGGCGACGGTGTCCTCGACGCCACTGTCGCTCACATATGGCTCGAGGAGTTCCCATCGGCAGTCACCCGGGCGGAGCGTGCCGTACACGAAGAGCCGTTCGGGCTCGCGCTCGGTCACGCGCCGCGCTCCGTCTTGTGGGTCGCCGCGATGATGTCGTCGACGCTGTCGCCGACCCGACCCGGCAGCACGATCAGGGTGCCGATGACTCCGGCGAGCAGCGAGGCCGTGAGCACGCCGATACGGGCGTCCTCACCGAGGATCGAATCGCCGAAGGCCAACTCGGTGACGAAGAGCGACACGGTGAATCCGATGCCGCCGAGGGCGCCTGCGCCGATCACGTAGCGCCAGGTGACCCCTCTCGGCAGCCTGCCGATGCCGGTGCCGACGGCAATGGCGGTGGCGAGGGTGATCCCGACGGTCTTGCCGAGCACGAGGCCGGCGATGACACCCCAGGTGACCGGTGAGGAGACCGCGTCGCCGATCACCTCGCCGGAGATGACGACTCCGGCGTTGGCCAAGGCGAACACCGGGACGATGAGGAAGGTTGACCATGGATGGAGTCGGTGCTGCAGCCATTCGACGACCGACACGCTCTCGCGTGCCCGCCGGGTGACCTCCGAGGCGAGTTCGGCGTCGAGGGTCGCGGGAAGGTCGGCGACGTCGACCGCCATCCGCTGACGGCGCGGTGTCACAGGGGAGGCCAAGCCAAACGCGACCCCGGCGAGCGTCGGGTGGATATGGGCCTCGTGAAGCGAGATCCAGCACACGGCGCCGAGGGCGAGGTAAACGCCGATCCACGGCACCCGCGAGCGGATGGTGAGGGCGATGGCGAGGCTCGCTACAGCGAGGGCGAGCCAGGGGAAGCTCACCCCCTCGGAGTAGAAGACGGCGATCACCACGATCGCCCCGATGTCGTCGACGATGGCGAGGGCGAGCAGGAACAGGCGCAACCACGCGGGCGCTCGGGTGCCGATGAGTGCGATGACGCCCATGACGATGGCGATGTCGGTGGCCATGGGCACGCCCCAGCCGTGGGAGCCCTCGCCGCCGAGGTTCATGATCGCGAAGATGCCGGCGGGAACCGCCATGCCGCCGAAGGCCGCGATGATCGGCAGTGCCGCCTGACGGGGATCGCGCAGCTCGCCGTGGGTGACCTCGCGCTTGATCTCCAGTCCGGCGACGAAGAAGAAGAGCACCATCGCGAGGTCGTTGATCCACTCCCGGATCGTGAGCTCGAGCACCCAGCCATTGAGATCGATGCCGATACTCGCCTCCCAGAGCGAGGCGTACGACCCAGTCCACGGCGAGTTGGCCCAGATGAGGGCGATCGCGGCGCTGATGACGAGCAGCACACCGGCGGTCGACTCCCGATGGAGGACCTCGATGAGGGGGTTAATCGTTACGGGGCGACGCTCACCTCGGTTCGACACGCGGGTGATTATCGCAGTCGAAACGCCTGGTCCACCCTGTCAGCGTGTGAGAGCCACTGGTACCTTCCGATCATGTCGATGCGCGCCGTGGTGGCCGAATCCGGTGACGGCCCTCTCGCGAACGAGGTGACGGTCGGAAACCACCGTCTCGTCGCCGATGAGCCCGAGGCGCTCGGTGGGAGCGATACCGGACCGGGGCCCTACGGGTTGCTCTGCGCGGCGCTCGGGGCATGCACCTCGATGACGATCCGGATGTACGCCGGTCGGAAGGACTGGCCGTTGGAACGGGTGGAGGTAACCGTCGACCACGAGCGGGTGGATGGAGTCGATGTGTTCACCAAGGCGATCACGCTGACCGGTGCTCTCGATCAGGATCAGACCGAACGGCTCCGAGAGATCGCCGGTCGATGCCCGGTGCACCGCACCCTTGAAGCGTCCTCGCGGGTGGTGACGCGATGAGCGCTGATCATTCAGCACCGCTCGCCGAGCGGGTCTCACTATTGGCCGGCTCCGACACCTGGCATACGCCGCCGGCGGCCGGCGTGCCGGTCATCCGGATGTCGGACGGTCCGGCCGGGGTGCGCGGCACCTCCTGGCGAGGCCCGGCGTCCGCGTCGTTTCCGTGCGGCACCGCCCTCGGGGCGTCATTTGACCGGGAGCTCGTTGGTGAGGTCGGACGCGCGCTTGGGCGTGAGGCGCGGTCGAAGTCGTCTCATGTGTTGCTCGCGCCGACGGTCAATCTGCATCGGACCCCGATCGGGGGGCGCAACTTCGAGTGCATGAGTGAGGACCCGTTCCTTACGGCTGAGATGGCCGTCGCCTATGTGGGTGGTGTGCAGGAGGAGCGGGTGGCCTGTTGCATCAAGCACTTCGTCGGCAACGACACCGAGTTCCAGCGGATGACGATCTCGGCTGAGATCGATGAGCGAACGCTGCGCGAGCTCTACCTCATGCCCTTTGAGCGGGCAGTGGCTGCCGGGGTGCGGTCGATCATGACGGCGTACAACCGGTTGGGCGGCACCTTCTGCGCCGATCACGAATGGTTGTTGCGCACCGTGCTGCGCGGCGAGTGGGGTTTCGACGGGGTCGTGGTGTCGGACTGGTTCGGTCTTCACTCGACCGCCGAGGCGATGCGCGCCGGCCTCGATATCGAGATGCCCGGGCCGACCTTGCATCGGGGCGATGCCCTGGTGGACGCGATCGAGTCGGGAGAGGTCGACGAGCACCTCGTCGATGAGGCGATCGATCGCATCGCGGCGTTGGCGGAGTGGACGGGAGCCGGATCCGACGATGGATCCGAGACGACGCTCGACGACCCGGTCATCTGGGAGGTGCAACGCCGCGCCGCGGTCGCCGGGACCGTGCTGCTCGCGAACCGTGACGCGCAGTTGCCGTGGGAGCACTCGGTGGGCCGGGTCGCGGTGATCGGGCCATACGCGCTGGCCGGCCGACCCCAGGGTGGAGGAAGCGCGCGGGTCACCCCGGCGCGGTTCGCCCCGATCGTCGAGACCCTCACCGCTCGGGGCGTCGAGGTGGAGCATGTGCCGGGATGTTCGATCCAGCGCTATCACGCTCCGATTCGAGGTGAGGTCGGACTCGTCCTCACCGACGAGCACGGCGAGACCGCGTCGTCGACGGTGACGTCGACGCTGGCGTTCTGGCAGGAGGAACCGGCTGCTGGCCTTTCGCGGCGCTTCACCGCGTCGATGTCGGCGACGTTCACTCCTGAGGTCGACGGGGTGTGGACTGTCGGCGCCCGTTCGGTCGGGGCGTGCACGGTCTCGGTCGATGGTGCCGTCGCACTCCAGATCTCGGCGGATGATCGCGGGGGCTCGTTCTTCGACTACGGCTCACCGGAGCGAGTCGCCGAGGTGCGCCTCGAGGCAGGTCGGGAGGTCTCGATCACCATCGACTACCCGATGGATGATCACCCAGGTATTCGAGCGCTCGCTGTCGGCTTGCGTCCTCCCGACGGGGATGATCCGGTTGCGGAGGCGGTCGCCGTGGCCGCACGAGCCGATCGGGTGTTGCTCGTCGTCGGCACCGACGACGACTGGGAGACCGAGAGCATGGACCGCGAGTCGATCGCGTTACCCGGCCGTCAGGACGAACTCGTGGCGGCGGTCGCGGCGGTCAACGCGAACACGGTCGTGGTGGTGAACGCTGGCTCGCCGGTGTCGATGCCCTGGGTGAACGATGTCGCCGCGGTGATGCAGGTCTGGTTCCCTGGATCCGCGATCGGTGAGGCCCTCGCCGATGTCGTGCTCGGTGTGGACGATCCCGGTGGTCGCCTCCCGGTGACCTTCCCACGTGCGCTCCAGGACACCCCGGCCTTCGAGCACTATCCGGGATCCGAGGGGCGCGCTGTCTATGGCGAGGGTCGCCTGCTCGGGCACCGTTGGTTCTCAGCCACCGGTCGGGAGCCGCTGTTCTGGTTCGGTCATGGCCTGTCGTACACGTCGTTCTCGGTCGAGTGCATGTCGGTGTCAGGTGATCCGTCGGCTGGGGTCGAGGTGTCGGTCCGGGTAGTCAACACCGGTAGCCGAGTCGGCTCGGAGGTCGTGCAGGTCTACGCAGGCCACGTGCCGGTGGAAGGCGGTCTCGCCGGTGACGGGCTCCGTCTCGTCGGTTTCGAGAAGGTCCGCCTCGAGCCGGGAGCTGAGCGAGTCGTTTCCATCGCGCTCTCGCCGCGTCGGTTCGCCTCCTGGTCGGATGGCTGGGTGGTGCCGGCCGGTGAGCATGTGATCTCGGTCGGTCGGTCGAGCGTCGACCGAGTCGAGTCAGCCCGGTTGAGTGTGGTCGCCGACTCGCACATCGAGTGATTCCTCGACTGGGACGAGTCGCCGAGCGTGGATCGCGGCGTTGATCTCGGCTGCGAAGAGGCTGACCACGGCGTGGATGAGCAGCCAGCCGGTGATCGCGAGTACCGAGGCGAAGGCGCCGTAGACGCTGTGCGCTCCGGCGAGTAACCGGGTCACCACTTGCGTGCCGATCAGTTGGAGCACGGTGTAGGCGACGCCGGTGATCACCCCGCCCGGCCAGGCCATCCTCCAACTCACCTCGGCGGCTGAGAGGTAACGGAACATGGTGGTGACCACCGCGATGTTGACGGCGAGCACACCGACGCCGATCGCGACGCGATTGATCGGGCCGAGGTCGGCCCAACCGGCGATCGAGGTGAGGGTGACGGTGGCGATCTGTGCGCCGCCGATCACCAGCAGGCCGATGAGCGAGTGGATGCGACGCACGACGAGGTTCGGCCGTTGTTCGATCGGCACTTCCCAGGCGTCGTCGAGGGCGGTCTGCAGTGAGGCGAACGCCCGGGTGGAACCCCAAAGCCCCGACACGAGGCCGACGATGAGGGCGGTGATCGACCCGCTGATCTCGCCGGACTGGTTGAGGATCTGATCGCCAAGCACCGGGATCTGGGAGACGGCTGACTCGACGATCTCGGACCGCAGCTCGGGGTCGCCTTGGAGCACGAAGCCGAGCACGGTGGTGGCGACCATGATGAGTGGGAAGAGCGTGAGGAAGCCGTAGTAGGCGAGGAGGGCCGCGTTCCGACTCGCCAGGTGCCTCGCGTAGCCCTGGCTGGCGAGCACGAGGATGTCGAACACGGGGGAGCGGCGCCGCGCGCGTCGCACCGGTCGGAGGCGGGTCCATCTCATGTGAGGGTCCAGTCGATCGGGTCGGCGCCTCGGTCGGCGAGGAGGGCGTTCACCTTCGAGAATGGGCGCGATCCGAGGAAGCCGCGATGCGCCGACAGGGGGGAGGGGTGAGCGGATTCGACGACGCCGTGACGGCCGGTGTCGATCATGGGACGTTTCGCGCGGGCGGACGAGCCCCACAGCACGAACACCAGGGGTTCGGCGCGCGCTGACAGCACCTCGATGATCCGATCGGTGAATCGCTCCCAACCTCGGTCCCGGTGCGAGCCGGCCTCGCCCCCGCGAACCGTCAGGGTCGTGTTCAGCAGCAGCACCCCAGCCGCCGCCCAGCGCTCGAGGTTCCCGTGCACGGGTGGCGGCACGCCGAGGTCGTCGTGGAGCTCCCGGTGGATGTTGGCGACCGAGGGTGGCCGCGCGACGCCGCGTCGCACCGAGAAGCAGAGGCCGTGAGCCTGTCCGGGGCCGTGATAGGGGTCCTGGCCGAGGATCACCGCCCGGGTTGCGCCGTGGGAGGTGTGGTGCAGCGCGGCGAATACCTCGTCGCGCGGTGGATACACGGGTCCTCGCCGCCGCTCATCTTCGACGAAGGCCTGGAGGTCGGCCCAGTAGGGCTGGTCGAACTGGTCGCGCAGCAGGGGATTCCAGTCGGTCGTCACGTGCCACCGAATCTAGGTGGTCGCCCCTCGGGTCGTTCGAGGGAGCGCTGTCGCGGCTCGGAGTCGGTCGATCGCGGGTGGATAGCGTGGCGGCTGTGTCCAGCATCCTCGACGTCGATCTTCTGGCTTTCGAATCGTCGACGGGGGCTGCCCGTCGGGCGGTGGTCGATGGGGTTCGCCGCAGTCTGGAGACGGGTTTCGTCTACACGAGCCATGACCTGCCCGAGGATCTACTCGACACGGCCTACGGGATGCTCGCTGATTTCTTCTCGCTCGAGCCCGAGGTCAAGCAGCGGTTCACCGTTCCGGGAGTGAACGGGCAGACCGGCTACACCGGCTTGCTGGTGGAGACGGCGGCCTCGAGCGATCGCCCGGATTGGAAGGAGATGCTCAACTGGTCGGTGACTCCACCGGCGGGTCATCCCCTCCGACGCCGGTTCCCGGGCTCCTATCCCGATCAGGTGCTCCCCGAGGAGGTCGTACCTGGGATCACCGAGGTGCTCGGTCGGTTCCATCGCGCGATTGATGATCTACAGCGCCGTTTCCTGCGGGTGATCGCCGAGGGGATCGGTTGTCATGAGTCGTTCTTCGATGAGATGGTCGCCGACGGGCCGACGCTGACTCGTGCGATCCGGTATCCGTCGATGGAGGGCGCTCCCGGGGATGGCCACGTCTGGGCGGGCGCGCATGGTGACATCAATCTGATCACCGCCCTGCCGCGGGCGACGGCGCCGGGTCTTCAGGTGATGGTCGACGACGTCTGGGTCGATGCGGCCCCACTGGACGGGGCGGTCATCATCAATACCGGGATCATGCTGGAGCGACTGACCAACGGGGTCATCCCGATTGGTTGGCACCGTGTGGTGGCTCACCCGGATTTTGTGGGTGAGCGCTACAGCGTGGTGCAGTTCTGCCATCCGCGTCCGTGGACCGTGCTCTCTCCGTTGCCGAGTTGCTGCTCGGAGGATCGCCCCCAGCGCTACTCGGCGATCACGGCTGCCGACGCGCTCGATGAGGTCATCTTCCAGATCAACCTCGTCGAGGACGCTCGTCGCGTCGAAGGCTGATCGAGGCATATCGATGGAGGACTTCTCGCCGGTGGTATGCGCCATCGATATCGGCGGCACCAAGTTCGAGGTCGGCCTGGTCACCCGCGACGGCACCTTGATCGATCGCGAGCGAGGCGAGGTGGATCCGGAGGTCGGACCTCAGTCGCATCTCGCGATGTTGATCGGGTTGGTGTCGTCTCAACTTGCGAGAGCTCGGGATCACCATCGACGCCGAGTGCTCGCTATCGGCATTGGTTGCGCGGGTCCGATCGAACGTGACTGCGTCACCGTCTCCCCGGTCAACATTGCGTCCTGGAACCGCTTTCCTTTGCGCGGTCACCTCGAGGAGTTGACGGGGCTCCGGGTGTTCGGCGATCTCGATGCGAAGGCGCTGGCGCTTGCGGAGGGATGGCTCGGTGCCGCGGTTGGCGTGAGGAATTTCTGCGCGATGACCGTGTCGACGGGGATCGGCGGTGGGATCGTCGTTGACGGCGAGTTGTTCGACGGCGACTCGGGTAACGCCGGACATGTCGGACACCTGATCGTCGAGCCGGGCGGCCACCGGTGTGGTTGCGGGGCTCGCGGGTGTTTGGAGGCGGAGGCGTCGGGTCTTGCGGTGCAGGTACTCACCGGTCGACCGGCCTCGGAACCGACCTACGAGATCATGCAGCACACCGGACGACTTGTCGGTCGCGGAGCGGCGATGCTCTGCAATTCGCTGGATCTAGATCTGGTGGTGGTCGCCGGCGCGGTCGCCCTCGGTTTCGGCGCGACGTTCTTCCTTGCCGCCCAGGCCGAACTCGAGGTCATGTCGCAGGTGACCCTCGGGCCTCCGCCGCGGATCGTGCAGACGAAACTCGGCGATCGTGGCGCGCTCGTCGGCGCGGGTGCGGTGGCGCTCCGCGGTCTTGGCCGGGTCGAGCCGCTCGTTCCAACCTGAGGTCGCGCTCCGACCGAGGCGAGGTCAGGCCCAGACGATCTCGTCGACCGTCGTTGAGATGAGCGGTCGTTGCAGGTCCACCCAGTCGCCGGTCGCTGGACAGTCGACGCCGTCGGGCACGAAGAGCATCGAGGTGTGCATGTGCGGCGGCTCGAGGAGGTCGAGTCGACGCTGATGGAAGTGGAAGGGGCTTCGACCATCGGGGAGTGTGGCGACACCGTTCGCGCTGCCCGCGCCGATCATGACCAGATGGCCATCGCTCGGCACGGCGACCGCCCGGTAGCCGGCGGTGGTTCCGGTGCGCGCCGGTCGCCGGTCGAGTACCCGCGCCTCGAGATGCATGAGGTCGCGACGGCCGTGCCAGAGCGTGGTGCCGAGGCGGACGCGATAGGTGCGCCCGGAGGGGAGTCGGTCGACGGCGCCCGGATCGACATGGCTGATCCAGATCTCGAGATCGTCATCGAGTCGGTCGGCGTGGGCCGCGATCTCGGCGAGGTGCTCCTCGTTGGTTCCGGCGAGTGGTGGATGAATCGACACGCCGCGCACGCGCAGCCCGGCGGCGCGTGCTGTGTCGATGAGCTCGATGCCACCTCCGTAGCGATGCATCGACGACTCCAATTTGACGAGTACGTCCCCGCTCCAGCCTTGGAGCGCCGCGATGTGCTCGTCGGCGCCGACGGTCAAGATCGCTTCGTCGGTGGGCGGGATCTCGAGCGTGGGGGTGAGCACCACGGGGCGGATTGTGGTGGGAAGGTCAGTCAGTTCGCGGACGGTGCCGACAGCGAGCGTGTCGGCGAGGTCGGCGGCTATGCCAGCCAGGCGCGCCCGGCCGAGCCCGTAGCCGTTGCCTTTCACCACGGGCACCGGATGGGCCGTCGAGGCGATCGTCTCCTCGACGTGCTGGCGCCATGCTTCCCGCTGGATCGTCAGCCGGATCGTCATCGCGACCGACGGTACCGGTTGGGCGATCCCCGAGCCGGTCAGCCGGGCGTGCCGGAGTGGTCGGTCGCGAGGCGCGTATCGGTTGGTTGCGGCGCGAGACGTCCCGCGGAGAGCACGGGAAGCATCGCTCGCGCGGAGCGGTGCTCGATGGCTCCGAGCGCGGTACCGGCCCCGTAGGCGAGGTCGGCGGCGAGGCGCGCGGGATGTCGCGCGCACAGCATCGACACGACGGTGAGGCGTCGGGCCGTCCTCGATATCGCGAGAGCGGGAAGCAGCATCGGCCACCAGCACCGCCGGATGGCCGACAGGGCAGCGGCGGTGCTCCGAAGCAGACCGCGACCAACGATCCGGCCCGCGTTGGAATGGGGGAGACCGTCGATCCGACCGGCCAAGCTGAGGGTGGCAACGATGGTGGTCGTAGCGGTGATGAGCGTGGGGAGAAGCACCCTCGGTCGCCGTCGGGCGAGCGCGAAGCTGAGCGCGCCGACGACCGCGACCCCCCAGGGCGACGTTCGCCATGGCGCGACCGCGGCGCCGTGACGAGTGGCGAGTGCGGCCGCTGATCGGCCGTAGCTCAGGCGTTGGGCGAGCCAGCCAGCGAGGCTCGGCCTCGCGGCGTGTTCCACGGTGACGCTCGGTTCATAGACGCAGACCCAGCCCTGCTGGTGCAGTCGCCAGACGAGGTCGACGTCTTCGCCGGTTCGCAGCGTCTCATCGAAGCCACCGATGTCGAGAAGGGCGGAGGCGCGCACGACGATCGCGGCCGAGGGGGCGTAGGTGATCCGCGCGTTCGGAGCGATACGTCCCCCGTCTGGCCCAAGATCCAACGCTGGGGCGGCGCGCTCGGCGCGGTCGGTGATGGTCGAACCAGCTGCGGGTGCTCTCACCCGAGGGGCGACGAGGCCGACCGAGCGGTCGTCGAAGTGGGCGAGCAGAGGCTCCCACCACTCGGTGTTTCGCGACATTCGGGTGTCGACGTCGGCGTCAAGAAACACGAACAACTCGGTGTCAGGTCGCTCGTCGAGGACGGCCCTCCATCCACGGTTGCGGGCAGCGGCTGGTCCGAGGTTGCGCTCGTTGCGCACGGTCGCGCCATCGACCGGTGGTGTCGAGCCGTCGTCGACCACCACGGTGCCGGGAGCGGTTGGATACCTCGGCGGGCCGAACGTGGGCGTGACGATCGCGGTGCTCCGCGGCGTGATCGGCCGGTCGTCGGGGAGTGGTGTGGCGATCCCGGTCGCGAGGAGTCGCTCGAGCAGGCGTCCTTGGCTGACGGGCTCTCCCGAGCGGATCTGTTCCACCGTGTCGCGGCCGGCATCGGTGAGGCGCAGAAGGGTGAGCGGCGTTCCGCCGATCAGAAGGTCATCGACGAGCACCGTCGTCGGGTCGAGGACGTATCGGCGGCTCAGGGTTGTCATTGGAGGTGCTCGATGTGGTGCTCGAGCGCGGCTGTCCATTTTGCGAGGATCGCTTGGCCGAGTTCGGCGGTGGCCCCGGTCGGGTTGCCGATCACACCGCTCGGGCTATGGAGGGCGACGCCATCGGCGCGGAGGGCTTCGAGGTCAACGATCGAGCCGGGCGCGATGGCCTCGGCGCGCACCGCATCGGGGGCGAGACACATCATGACGGAGGTCTCGACCAGGCCGGCGTGTAAGTCGTCGCTGGCTGGAACACCGCTGAGGTCGGTGATGTCGTTCGGCCACCAGGCGGTCACCGAATGGCCTTCGGCGGTGAGCATCTCGACGGCTTCGGTGACCGCGCGGTGGTTTCCACCGTGTCCGTTCACGAGGACGACCGATGCGGCCCAGCGCGCCGAGCGGACCATCTCGACGACGACGTTCGTCATCACCTCGACGCCGATCGACAGGGTTCCTGGGAAGCCGTCGTGCTCACCGCTCGCGGTGATGGTGAGCGCCGGGCCGATGAGAACATCCATGCCGCTGACGTTCACCGAGTGAGCGAGGGCGACGGCGATGCGCGTGTCGGTGTCGAGCGGGAGGTGCGGTCCGTGTTGCTCAGTTGAGCCGACGGGGATGAGCACGACGGGTGATCCGATCTCGGTCCACACCGCCGATCCGAGGGAGCCGGACTCACTCATCAGCACAGTCTGCCCGCCGGTGCGTTCCGCGCCCTCGGCGGCTGGGCATGGGACAATGACGAGGTGAGCGACGTCGACACCCAGACCGACAACCAGTGGCTGTCCCCGGAGGACATGGAACTGGTCAGGGCGCGCATGCCGATCGTCTACGTCGACGCGGTCCCGGTCCGGGTGGACGCCGCGGGCAATGTCACCTCGGTCGGCATGCTGCTTCGCGTGGCCCCTGACGGCTCGATCAGTCGAATGGTGGTCAGCGGACGGGTGCTGTTCGGCGAGCGGGTGCGCGACGCATTGGTGCGCCACTGTGAGAAGGATCTCGGCCCGATGGCGCTGCCGAGGATCCCGGTCGATCCGGCTCCGTTCACCGTGGTCGAGTACTTCCCGAATCCTGATCGCAGCGGATACTTCGACCCGCGGCAGCACGCGGTGAGCCTCGCTTACGTTGTCCCGGTTGACGGCGACTGTCAGCCGACCCAGCAGGCCCTCGATCTCGCCTGGTTCTCGCCGGCCGAGGCCGTCAGCCCGACCGTCCGTTCCCAGATGACCAGCGGTCACGACCGGTTGATCCGCCTCGCCCTCGCCCACGTCGGCCAGCTCCCCTGACCGGGTGAGCCTCCACCACTACGAGCCCGGCTGAATCTACGATCACCTCGTGCTCGAGGCCCCGGAGATCCGCCGCACCGCCTCGGCCATGCGCACGGCTCTCGTCGGTCGTCCGACGGTCCGCTTCGACTCTCCGTCGCTCGCCGGTCCGGCCCCGTGCCCGGGCCGGCTCGTTGAGCGCATCGACGCGCGGGGTCGCGAACTCGACGTCACCTGGGATGACGGGCTCATCCTTCACACCACGGTGCGTCGCGGGGGCACCTGGCACCTGTATCGCGTGGGGGAGCGTTGGCGCCGCCCGGAGCGCGAGGTCAACGTGACCGTGGAGACCGACGACTGGGTGGCGGTCTGTTACAACGCCAGCACCGTCGAGACCTTCCGCACCGGTGTCGACTCTCGGCATCCCTCAATGGGTCGGGTCGGTCCCGACATCACCGATGTGCGTTCTGATCTGTCCTCGGTTGTCGAGTCGATGGCGAACTATCGCGATCCGGCGGCCCGGGTGCGCGACGTGCTCCTTGATGCTCGGGTGGTGCGCAACGTTGGCAACGTGGTGGCCTCGGAGGCGTTGTGGTCCACCCGACTCAGCCCGTGGGCTCGTATCGGCGACCTGCCGAGGTCGGACGCGATCATGTTGGTGAACACGGCGGCGCGGTCGTTGCGATCGCGCCTGTCGACGCGAGTGCTTGATGGTGAGGCCTTCGATGACCTTGAGGTCTACGGACGCAATGGTCAGGGGTGCTCGCGGTGCGGTGACACGATCGAGGTGCGTCGCTTCCCATCAGATGGTCGCTTCGTCTACCACTGCCCGGGGTGTCAGACCCGCCTCGATCATCGGCTCCTCGATGACACGCCGGTGATGGATCCTCATCCAGCCGCGGCGCGGTTCCTCGCCGATCTCGCGGATAGCGCCGACGACTAATCGACGCGCCGCCTAACCGCGTCCGAGGATGCGGTCGACGTTTATCTCGATCGCCACTCGGTCGGCCCGTTCCGACGGCTCCCGGTACCGGGCGGCGTAGGCGGCGACGGCTGCGGCGACCCGCTCGGCGTCATCGGTCGCGGTGACGGTTCCCTCGAGGGTGAGCCAGCGCCCTCCGTCGACTTGGGACACGGCGGCCCGACCTCCGCGAAGGGCGTTCACGACCTTCTGGGATCCGGCGAAGGAGATGATGCGCACGATCCGAGCCTCGACGTCGTAGCCGAAGCCGACAGGTACGACGTGCGGTGAGCCGTCGGCGCGCAACGTGGTCAGCGACGCGAGGTGTCGTTCCGAGAGGAAGGTGAGTACGGCGTCGTCGAGAGCGGCCGGGTCGAGGGCCATGTCACTCGGTGGCGATCGCGTCGAGCACGTCGAGTTTCGCCGCCCGGCGCGCGGGGAACCAGGCGGCGAGCACACCGAGACCTCCACCGACGACGGTGTAGGCGGCGAGCTGGCCCCACGGGATGCCGATGGACGACACGAACGAGTCGGGGATCGCGATCACCGCCGCGGCTCCAAGCACGAGACCGAGGGCGATGCCGAGGAGCGATCCGAAGAGACTGATGATGGCGGCTTCCCAGCGGACGCTGGTCCTCAGCTGACGTCGCGTCATGCCGACGGCCCGGAGCAGCCCGATCTCACGGGTGCGCTCGAGCACGGCGAGAGCCATGGTGTTCACAATTCCGAAGAAGGCGACCACGAGGCAGAGCACGAGCAGTCCGGTGATGACCACCTGGAGCTGGGCGATCTGACCTTCGGCTTCCTCCTTGAACTCGGTGTTGTCCTGCACGGAGAGCTGCGGGAAGGCGGCGGTGACCTCCTCGACGACCGAGCGGGCGAAGATCGGGTCGACGCCCTCGGTGTAGGTGAGGCCGATGAACGACACATCGTCGACGTTGACGTGCGCGCTGGTGAGCGACCGGTCGAGCAGCCATCCGCGTCCGTCGAGTACGGAGGCGTCATCGAAGATCGCCCGCACCTCTACCTCGGTAGTGAAACCATCCTCGAACTCGACGGGCACCACGTCGCCGAGGGTGATCCCGTTCTCGTCCGCGACATCGTCGAGCACGCCGAGTCCGTCGGTGCCGATAGTTGCGACACCTTCCACGACACCGAAGTCGACCACCGAGGTGCCGGCCTCGGAGTCGAAACCGGTAACCGAACGGACCTCGCCGGCGATTCGCGCCTCGACAGTCGAGTAACCGGAGATGTCGGCCACCTCGGGAAGCGGTCGGAGTTGGTCGACGAGGGTGGCGGAGAACTCGAGTCCCTGGTTGGACTCGAACACGAAGAGGTCCGCGGAGATGGCGTCTTCTAGCACCTCGTTGAAGGTGTCGAGGATCGACTGGGTGAGCACGGCCACGCCGCTGATGAGGGCGAGGCCGATCATGAGCGCGGTCGCGGTGGCGCTCGTGCGTTGCGGATTCCGGCTCGCGTTGCCGCGGGCGAGTTGACCGGTGACACCTTTGACCTTGGCCACGGGAAGACCGAGGCCGGAGGTGACGGGCCCGGCGAAGAGCGCGCTGAGCATCGACACCCCGATGAACGTGAGGGCGCCACCGATACCGACGAGCGCGAGCGTGGCTGAGGTGCTGCCCGCGTCGCCGAACATGCCGAGGCCGAGCAGCACCGCGCCCGGCACGGTGACCGCGCCGCCGACGGTCAGTCGGAATCGCAAACTGCGCTGGCGCGCCCCACCAGTGCGGAACGCCTCGAGCGGGGCCACGCGCGATGCCTTGAGCGCGGGAATGAGCGCCGATATGAGCGTGACGACCATGCCGACGATGACAACGACGACGATGGTGCGGGTGCGGATCTCGAGGGGGCCGTCGGGGAACTCGGCACCTCCGGAGGAGAACAACTGCTTGAGCAGGCTGGCCACGCCGAGGCCACCGAGCAGGCCGAGGATCGAGGCGAGCACGCCAACGAAGCCGGCTTCGAGCATGACCATGCCGCGGATTTGCTTCGCGCTCGCGCCGAGCGATCGCAGCAGTCCGTATTGACGGGTGCGTTGTCCGACGAGGGTGGCGAAGGTGTTGTGGATGATGAAGGTGCTGACGAAGAGCACCACGACGGCGAAGCCGAGGAGCACGTTGCCGAAGATGTTGATGAACTCACCGAAGTCGGCCTGTTGCTCACCGATCACCACCTCTCCGGTCACGGCTTCCAGTCCTTCGGGGAGGACGGCGCTGATCGCTTCGACGAGTTGCTCAGGGGTGACGTCGTCAGCGGCGTTCACCACGATCGAGTCGATGAGTCCATCGGCGTCGAGCACTCGTTGTGTGGTCGGCAGATCGAAGGCGACGAAGTAGGCGCCTCCAGTTCCGCCCTCACCGAAGTCGAGGGTTCCGGCGAGGGTGAAGACTTCGGGCTCGCCGGTCGGAAGGCTGATGGTGATCGCGTCGCCGAGAGCGAAGCCGCCCGCTTCGGCCTGGGTGGCGTCGAGTACGACTTCTTGTCCGGAGGGCGGTCCGCCTTCGATGCTCCGGAAGGAGGAGACCGCGCTTGGTCCGTCCCATGAGGTGGTGAAGACCGGAGGGCCGAGCGGCCGGACGATCTCTCCGGAGGCGTCGATGGCGTAGGTCTTCTCGAAGGCGAACAGGCCGCCCTCGGCGACCTCTACTTCTGGGAGCGCTTGCACGGTCGCGATGACGCTGTCGGAGAATCGCAGGTCCTCCGCTCGCGAGGAGTTGAGGTCTCCTTCGAGGGCTCGGACCTGCGCGTCGACTCCGGCGAAGGCGTCCTCGGAGACTTGGTCGAAGATCGATCGGAGGCTGTCGGCGAGTACGAACGAGCCGGAGACGAACGCGACGCCGAGCACCACCGACACAAGGGTCAGGATGAGGCGGCCGAGATGCGAGCGGATCCCGCGGATGACGAGTCGGAACATGACGGGCTCAGCCGCCGAGCGTCTTGATGGTGTCGAGGACGCGGTCAGCGGTCGGGTCGTCCATATCGGCGACGACGCGTCCATCGGCGAGGAACACCACGCGATCGGCGTAGGCGGCGGCGTTGGCGTCGTGGGTGACCATGATGATTGTCTGCTGGAGCGCATCGACCGCATGGCGCATGAACTGAAGGATTTCGCCTCCTGAGTTCGAGTCGAGGTTTCCGGTCGGCTCGTCGGCGAAGATGATGTCGGGTCGGCTGGCGAGAGCGCGGGCGGCGGCGACACGCTGCTGCTGGCCGCCGGAGAGCTCGCTCGGTCGGTGGGTGAGGCGGTCGGCCAGGCCGACGGTGGAGACAACCTCGTCGAACCAGGCCTCATCCACGTCGCGTCCGCCGAGCGTGAGCGGCAGGAGGATGTTCTCCTTGGCCGTCAGGGTCGGGATCAGGTTAAAGGCCTGGAAGATGAAGCCGACCTTGGTGCGTCGTAGCTCGGTGAGCTCACGATCATTGAGGTCGGCAAGGTGGGTGTCGCCGATGAACACGTCACCGGAGGTCAGGTCGTCGAGACCGGCGAGGCAGTGCATGAGCGTCGACTTGCCGGAGCCTGACGGACCCATGATCGCGGTGAATTGGCCGGGGTTGAACGAGATGGTGACTCGGTCGAGGGCGGTGACGGCTGCGTCTCCGCTGCCGTAGATCTTGAGGGCGTCGGTGACGCCGGCCGCTGCGATGGTGGTGGGGGAGTTCACACGGCCAGTCTGCCCCTGTTCGCCTCCACCTGCCACCGCTAGCGTCGCGGTGTGAGCATTCCGATCTCTCCGGACGATCTCGAAGCGGCTGCCGAGGGTCGGTCGTGGGTGTTCCTCGTCACCTCGAGCTCGAGCTCTGAGCCAGCGCATGTCGTGTCGCTGGCGGTTGATTGGTCCGGCGGCGGGGTCATGCGACTCGCAGTCGGTGAGGGTCGCGCGGCCAGAAATATTGCGGCGGGGTCGTCACCGGTAGCGGTCTTCCCACCGGGTGGTTCCGGCGAACGGACCGACTACTCGATCATCGTCGACGGCACGGCCTCGCTCGACGACGGCCTGTTGACGATCACCCCGACCGGGGCGATGTGGCATCGTCCTGCTCGCTGAGGTCGAGTTCGTCCGTCTCGACTTCATGCCATGGTTCGAAGCCGAGCTTGGAATAGAGGCGGTGGGCGCCGGTCGGGCTGTCAGCATCGACCTCGAGAGCGGCCCGCTCGATGCCGTCTCGTCGATAGGCGGTGAGGGCGTCGACGATCATCGCGGCGGCGATGCCGCGCCCGCGATGATCGGGATGCGTCGCGATGAGGTCCATCCACGCGTACTTCGCGCCGAGGGCCACATCGTCGGCGGTGTGACGCCGAGTGAGGAGGAGGCCGACGATGTCGCCGTTCGGTGCCGTAACCGTTCTCGATAGGTCGAGCCGGGTGGCCGATGAGTCGACCGTGGATCGCCAGGCCTCTGTGCTCGACGGCGTGGATCCCCAGTGATCGTTGAAGGCAAGGTTCTTGAGTCGTCGAATCTCCTCCGACCAACTCAGATCCCAGGTGTTGATCCGGTAGTCGTCAGCGAGCACGGCGGCCGGAGAGTCGTTCGTGTCGCGGTGCATGTCGGTGAAATAGCGCACGACGGAGAAGTCGCGTGCTCGTAACAGCCGGGCGGCGCTGATGGATGTGGTTGGCCGGTGGGTTCGGATCACGCGCCGGTCGCTGGAGCAGCCGTCAAGGCGCCGTTTGGAGCGGTCGATGAGTTGGTCGATGAGCGCGCCGCCGATGCCGCGGCGCCTCCACTTGGGATGCACGCCGCCGAAGAGGTAGCAGCGGGCGAGCGACTTTCCGGGGAGCAGCACGGTGTAGCCGACGCCGACGAGTTCGCCGCCAGCGGATTCCCAGACGAGCACATCCTCCAGGGAGGTCGCCTCGGAGGAGAACTCCTCGTTGAGTTCCTCGACGGTGTGAACGATGGGCTGGCCGAGATCGAGCCAGACGGCGTCAAGGATCGCCGCGATCGCGGGAAGGTCGGTGGGGCGCGCCGCTCGCGCCTCACCGGGAGCGCTCACCCGTCGACCCGGGCGAGTACCAGATCGAGGATCGTGCCGGAGAGTGTTGAGATGTCCGGGCTGATCGGAATGAGGTTGGCCGAGACCACGACGGTCACGTCGAGGTCGGGCAGGTAGACCGCGTCGGACCGAAAGCCCGGCACGCCCCCGCCGTGGGAGAACGTCGTGTTGCCGGCGTGCTCGCCGACGCTGATGCCGAGGCCGTAGCCGGTGTCGCGGAACGGGGTGGTGAACTCGGCGACCGAGTCGTCGCTGAGCGCGCCGGTGAACATCAAGCGGAACGCGCGGGCCACATCGTCGGACTGAGCCTCGAGTCCGCCGCCGGTCCAGCCGGCTGACCGCACTACCGCCTCGGGCGGCACGGTCACGTCGAAAAAGTCGCCGACGGTCGCGGCCTCTCGATAATCGGCGAGGCCGGGGAGCACGTCGAAGGCGGTCTTGAGTTCCGCGCGGGCGTAACCGGCCACATCGTTGTTGGGTGGGAACTCGGCCGGGGTGAGGTAGGCATCGTCGGCGTCGACCGGGTCGAAGAGTCGCTCGCGCATGACCTCGTGGGCTTCGCGTCCAGTGACGGCTTCGATCACGAGGCCGGCGACGACGTGTCCGACGGTGTTGTAGGCGTAGCCATCTCCCGGGGTGTACTGCGGGCCGCGTCCGATACCCCAGGCGACGATTTCCTCGGGTTCGAAGGCGGTCTCCATGCGCTGAGCGGCTTGGGCGAAGAAGCCGACGTCAAAGGCGTATTCGGCGAAACCGTCGGTGTGGTTGAGGATCTGACGGATCGTGAGGAGCGGGGCGTAGTCGGTGCCGTCGAGGGTGTAGCCAGTGGCCCAGTCATCGCCGAGATAGGTGGCGACGGGTTCGTCGAGGTCGACGAGACCGTCCTCAACCAACTGAAGGATCAGTGTCGAGGTCATGGGCTTGGTGATGGAGCCCCAGCGGTAGTGGTCGCTCGGATCGGCGTCGTCGCCGGAGGTGATATCGGAGAGACCGGCGGCCGCGGTGACCTGCACCAATCCGTCGCCGTCGGGCATGAGCACGGCGACGGTCGCGCCGGGGGTACCGGTGCTCGCTGAGAAGTCGGTGATCGCCGTTTCGATGGCGGCGATGAGTTCGGCGTTGTCGGCGTTCCCATCGGTGGGCGTGCTCGGTGCGGCCGCGGGAGCTTCGGTGGTGGGGGCGGCGGTGCTCTCGGGAGCGGCTTCTGGTGCGGCCGCTTCGGCGGGCTCTGATTCGACGGTCGGCTCGCCACAGGCGGCGAGTGAGGCCGCGAGGGCGATGACGGTGATGGTGGTGATGGTGCGCTTCATGGTTCCTCCCGAGGGCGTCGCGAACCTACCGCCGGCCTGTGTGGTTGATGGTGACCGGGCCGACGCGCGTGTACATTTTGTCAAGCGTGATGAAGGGGGAGGAGAGTCGATGACGAGCGTGGCACCGCTCACACCGATGTCGCTCGGGGCCCTCCTGCACCGGATCGATCACGAGTGGTCGACGCGCAACCGGATCTTCGATCTGCCGACGGCTCGCATCTGGAGCCCAGAGCCCGATGTCGATCTCGGTTTCGAGTTCCTCGGTCGGCCGTGCGCCACTCCGATCGGTCCCGCGGCGGGCCCGCATTCGCAGATGACCCAGAACTTGGTGCTCGCATGGTTGGGCGGCTCGCGTCTCTTCGAACTCAAGACGGTGCAGGTGATCGACGACCTCGAGATCGCGCGGCCTTGTATCGATATGCAGACCGTCGGATACAACATTGAGTGGAGCCAAGAGCTCTCGGTGCCGGCGAGCATCGACGAGTACGTGAAAGCCGCGATGCTGATCCGGATGCTCAGCGAGTGGGAGCCGCTCGCCGAGCACCTCGGAGACGGACCCGGCGAGCACGTGTTCGA
>Ga0181594_10000840_pt1 | contig 28953 bp, 22 predicted proteins | sample 071ome_18_FD_145603 | JGI IMG/M metagenome (GOLD analysis project Ga0181594, IMG submission 145603) | Coastal salt marsh microbial communities from the Groves Creek Marsh, Skidaway Island, Georgia - 071413BT metaG (spades assembly) | ecosystem: Environmental > Aquatic > Marine > Intertidal zone... | reverse complement strand
GAACACCTCCAGCGTCTGATCGGTGCTTGCAGGGCTTGCGTTCGCCTCAGTCGGCCTGGGCAGATCACCGTGCTCAAGCAGTGCCTGGAGTTTTTCGGCACGCTGTTGTGAAGGCATGTCGACCCATTCGGGGATAGAGAGCAGATCACGCATGACCTCACGGTGCAGGCGAGCGTCCTGGCGAATGTCCAGCGTGGCCAGGTGGAATCCGAAAATTCGGATCCGGGTCAGCAAGCGGTTGACGCCAAACCAGCCGGCATGCCGCCCCGCGTTGAGGGACAGGCTGGATGCGACCAGGCTTACGTCGCGCTCAAAGCCTTCGGCCTGATCGTAGGCGGCCTCGCCGCCATGAATCGTCGCTTCCAGGCGATGGGCGATCAGCCCCAGAAAGCAGCGATAGGGCATTTCGAGATGGCGATGGGGCATCTTGTCCAGTACGTCGGGCCATCGTTGTGAGTAATTCGCGAAACGCTGTTCGAAGTCTGCCGAGAACTCGGCTTCCGGGCGCGTCTGGCTGAGGTATCGGGCCAGGCGCCGCACATCGGGCAGGTAGCGGTGAATCACCGCGCGGCGCTGCGTGATCAGCGTCTCGATGATGGTATTCGCGGTGACATTGGGGTTGCCATCCATATCACCGCCCACCCATGAACCGAAGTGAAGCAAGCGGTCCAGCGACGCCGGGCGCGCGTCGTTTCCGTAATGCCGCGCGAGGGCCTGTTCGAGCGATTCGACAAAAGCGGGCGCCACGCGATAAAGGACTTCCGTCAGGTAGAACAGGACATTGTCCAGCTCATCGGCCACCGTTGGCCGCGCGTGCGGCACCGACCGGGTCTGCCAGCCGGATGTTACCGCGTCGCGTATTCTTGCTTTGGCCTGCTCCTCCTCGGGCGCTGTCAGGCTGTCGCTCAGCCGCTCGACCAGTCGGTGAATGATGGAATATTCCTTTTGCAGGATGCTGCGCCGTGTCGCTTCCGTGGGGTGAGCGGTAAATACCGGCTGCACTTTCAACCGGTCAAGCTCCCTGATCAGCCGTTCCTCGGTGATGCCCGCTTCTTTCAAGCCGCCAAGGACGGCTTCCAGGCTGCCGCGTTGCGCGGGCACACCTTGCCGCAGGTACGTTCGGTTACGACGTATGCGGTGCACTTTCTCAGCCAGGTTGGCCAGCCGCAGATAGGTTGAGAAGGCCTTGATGATCAGGAGCAGCTGCGACTCGGGTAAACCTGGCAGCGCGGCTTCCAGTCGCTGGGCATCGTCGCCCTGGCCCTCGCGATGGCGGATGGCGGCTCGACGGACCATTTCGACCTGCTCCAGCAGTTCTGCGCCGTGCTGCTCTACCAGCACCTCGCCGAGCAACTGGCCCAGCATGCTGATGTCTGCCCGTAACGGCTGGTCCTTCTCGGGTAGTTTGACTTTACGGATTTCGCTCATTGTGGCGGGGCACTCCAATGGTCTCCTGTCCCGGTTAGACGCGCATGATAACGCCAATCGGCATGGTCAGGGGGTGCCCCGTCGCTGAACTTTTCCATGACTTGCGATATTCTGCCTTGACCATGACCCTGAGCAGAGCACAATCGACCGCGTCGCAGGCGCGACGCATCGCCAACGTGGCGGCGCAAATCGCCGTTTGCGGCGTGCTGCTCGTGGGGATCGCGGGGCTGGCCTGGGGTCAGGACGACGCCAGGGAAGCGGCCGATAAAAAGGCGGAGGCTGCCGAAGCGCTGGCTGAAATTCTGGTCAGCGAAGGAAAGCCCGGCTTCGTGGATCCGCTCGGTCGGGATACGCCCCGGTCAAGCATGCGGTCCTTCCTGTTGGCCGCCGAGCAGGGGGACTTCCAACGAGCGCAGCAGTTCATGGATTTCAGAAACCTGCCGCGCGAGATGCGGGGCATCGATCAGGCTGAACTCGCCGAATGGCTATATCTGGTGATCAGCCGGACACTGTGGATTGATGAGGCCGCCTTGAGCGACAGCTCGTTCGGCGCAAAAGGCGATGGGCTGCCCGATTATCGCGATCTGATCACCACCCTCGATCTCGAAGGAGAGCCGGTGGCCCTTTTGTTGCAGCGGGTTCCTGCAGACGAGCCCGGACATTTTATTTGGAAGATTTCCAATGCCAGCGTGGCCCAGGTGCCTGGGCTCTACGAGCATTTCGGTTATCCGGAGTGGGTTGAGAATTTCAGGCAGCGGATACCGTCTGGGTATTCTTTTCTCGGCGTAGAGTTGTTCAAGTGGATCATCATGGTCGCGCTGGCCGTGGTGCTTTGGCCGCTGCTCTGGCTGTTTTTCCTCGGGGTTACCAGGCTGCTGTGCAAGCCGAGCGATGGGCTTTATCCTGAGGTCCGCAAGCTGTTAACCAAGCCTTTACCTATCCTGATCGTATTGATCGTCGGGGCCATGATGCTCGTGGAACTGGGCCTGGGCGCCACCGCCCAGGGCATTCTCAAGAGTCACACGCTGACCACCTTCATCGCCATCTGGCTGCTGTTTTGCGTGGTCGACCTGATTCGCGGCATCCGCCGAGAGCGTTTTCTGGTCCAGGGCCGGGATGACGCGGCGGTGCTCGGGCGGCCCATGGCCAATGCGGTCAAGTTGATCATCGCCCTGCTCGGCGTGCTCCTCTGGTTAAGCAACATGGGCGTCAATATTTCCGCCCTGCTGGCGGGCCTGGGTGTCGGTGGGATCGCCATGGCCCTTGCGTTACAAAAACCCATCGAGGACTTGTTCGGGGCCATCACGCTCTACTCGCAACGCCCCATCAGCACGGGAGACGTGTGCCGCTACGGAAACCATTTTGGCAAGGTCGAGGAGATTGGGCTGCGCTCTACCCGGATCAGAACGCTGGGTAATACCATCGTCTCGGTGCCTAACTCGCGCCTGGCGCTGGAAGACATCGAGAACATATCGGCCCGAAAAAGCGTCTGGTACCAGCCCCTTATTCGTCTGCGAATCGACACCTCGCCGGAGCAGATGCGAGCAATCGTCGAAAAAGTCAGACAGTGCCTGATCGACGATGAGCAGGTGCTCAATGACGTGCTGCGCGTACAGTTCAGGCAGTTCGGCGAGTACTCGCTGGACATCAAGGTCCACTGCTATGTCAACACGACGAATTTCGATGAGTACCTGGAGATTTCCGAGCAGCTGAACTTCCGAATTCTTGAAATTGTTGAAGAATCTGGAGCGTCGCTTGCGCTGCCCTTACGCGGTGGGCAGTTCGCGCCTGCCAGCTAAAGCCTTCCCCCAACGCGCTGTCTGTCAGCGCATCAAGTAACCAAACCCCCACTCACGTCGTCTAACTATTAAGGACAGGCCATCAGGCGTGAGCCATGGGCCATGGCTGAACCTGAAAAGTCCGGTACTGACTTTTGGCCCATGTGTTGATCTGGAAGTTATGGTGTCATATCCGTGCTCCGATATGTCCGGCGAGTGACCAGACACGCGCCGAATGGACCGAAAGGCACAGGGCTGAGCAGGCTGCACGCAGTCGGCATCAGTCGGCATCAGTCGCGGCATAGCCGCTACTGGGATGGCCCGTCCGGTCGATTCAGAAAAAACCGAAAACGAGTAGAGAGGGAAGACAGTGAAAAAGTTTTTCAGAACGGCGCTGCCAGTCATGGTATTGATCGCGGGTGTGGGAATCGTCCAGGTTCTCGTTGCTGCCAAACCCGAACCGGAAAAGAAGGAAGAGACACAGAGGCTGCTGTCCCTGCATGTGGACGAAGCGGCATCGGAACGGGTGGCGCTCACCGTGGAAACGCAGGGAGAGGTGCGTCCCAAGACCCAAATCGAACTCGTTCCGCAGGTCTCGGGCCGCGTGGTCATGATTTCCGACCAGTTCCAGGAGGGTGCTGAATTCAATCCCGATACGGTCCTGGTCAAGATCGACGATTCTGATTATCGCCTCGCGGTTGTTCAGACCGAGGCGCGGGTCGCGGCTGCCCACACCAACCTGGAAGAGCAGTTGGCGACACAGAAGATCAAGGAGCAGCAGTGGGCCACCAAGGGCGGTAACGCTGAGCCGACGCCATTCGCGCTGAATATTCCGCAGGTCAAGCAGGCCCGTGCCCAACTTCGTTCGGCGGAGGCCGAGTTGCAGGAGGCACGGCTGAATCTTGCCCGTACCGAGATCAAGGTGCCATTCCATGGTCGAGTTCGCGCGCGTGAGATCGGCCTGGGTCAGTTCGTGACGGCAGGCACCAGCCTGGGTCGCGTTTTCTCCGTGGACACGGTGGAAGTGCGGCTGCCGCTGACCGATACGCAGCTGGTCGAATTGAACCTGCCGATGGGTTATTCAGCCGAGGCCGGCGCGGGTCCATTGGTTAACTTCGAGGCATCGGTCGGTAACCAGAACTTCTTCTGGCAGGGGCGAATCCGTCGCGTCAACGCGGCGGTGGATCAGGAAACGCGCCTGATTTATGCCACGGCCGAGGTTGAAGACCCCTACGGTCGTGCAGCGCTGGGCGGTATGCCCATGGCCGTCGGGCTGTTCGTGTCCGCGGAAATTGCCGGTGCAGATGAGCGTTCGGTCATCGTGATGCCCCGCCAGGCGTTGCGCAATGAAGACAAGGTCTACGTCATCAATGACGAGAGCAAGCTGGAGATCCGCACTGTGACGGTCCTCTCCACCTCTGAAGAGCGTGTGTACGTGGTCAATGGCGTGGAACCCGGTGAGCAGGTGGTGACATCCACCATCCCGGCAGCCGTTGAAGGCATGCAGGTGGAAGCCATCAAAAACGGCCAGCAAAGCTGACGGAGCGCCTCAATGAACAGTTTGATTAACTGGTGGGCCCGTAATACGGTCGCCGCTAACCTCCTCATGTTCGGCATTTTTGTTGCCGGCATCATCGGATTCACGTCCATGGAGCGCGAAATGGACCCGCACGTGCGGTTCCCTGGCGTGTCCATTGAAGTCAGTTGGCCGGGCGCCTCGCCGGTTGAAGTGGAAGAACAGATCGTGGCGCGCATCGAAGAGTCGGTCAGCGATCTCGATAATATCGAGTGGGTGCGCTCAAGCTCCGGTGAGGGCGGCGGCGGCGTCTATATCCTGGCGGATCAGCGGGTCGACTTCGCTCAGTTCATGAACAACGTCAAGATTCGCGTGGACGGGATATCTTCCCTGCCGCGTGACATTGAGCCACCGCGGGTTCAGCAGTGGGTTAACCGTAACGAGTTCATCCGGGTGGCGGTCAGCGGCGATTTGAGCGAGCGCGAGCTGAGCCGCCTGGCGGAAAAGCTGCGATCAGAGGCGGCTGTGCTGCCGGCCATTTCCATTGTCGAGTTGTTTGGCACCCGGCGAGAGGAAGTATCCATCGAGGTGAGCGAGGACTCGCTGCGCCGCTACGGGCTGACGTTCGGCGAGGTGGCCAACGCCATTCGCGCCAATTCCATCAACCAATCTTCGGGATCGGTGCGCACCGAGGTGGGGACCTACCAGCTGAAGGTCAGGAGCCAGGCGGATACCGAGGCTGAGTTTGACGACATCATCATTCGGCAGACGCCGGATGGCGGGACCATTCGCGTTGGCGATGTCGCCAACGTGGTCGATGGCTTTGAAGATCAGCCGATCCTGGCAACGCTGAATGGCAAACCGGCCGTTCTGCTGATGGTCATGACGACGGAAACCATGGATATCGTCAAGGCGTCTGAATCCATCAACAACTGGATCGAGTCGCGCCAGAGCACGCTGCCGTCCGGAGCCGAGTTGACGCTCTGGACCGACCAGGCTGAGGATTTCAAAGGTCGAATGAAGACCATTGGCAGTTCCGCATTGCTGGGCCTGCTGCTGGTGTTGGCCTTCCTGGTGATGACCTTGAGGCCCGTGGTCGCGTTCTGGGTGGCGGTAGGTATCGCTACGGCTTACGCGGGTGCGTTCGTCCTGCTCCCGTCCGTGGGCGTTTCCCTCAACATGCTGAGCACCTTCGCCTTCTTGCTGGTGCTGGGTATCGTGGTCGATGACGCCATCGTTGTGGGTGAGGGCATTCACTCTGAAGCCCATCGCATCGGCGGTGGGCCCGATGCCTCGGTCGCCGGTGCCCAGTTGGTGGCGCGTCCTGTCATTTTCGGGGTGGCAACCACCATCCTGGCCTTTCTTCCCTGGATTTTCCTGAGTGGTTCAACCAGCGAATTCACGCGGCACATCACCTGGGTGGTGATCCTCGCGCTCGCGTTCTCGCTGATCGAGTCGCTTTGGATCCTGCCAGCCCACCTCTCCAACATGAAACCCCGGCATGAAAAGAAGCTTCATCGCTTCGGGCGCTTTCAGAAGAGGATATCCGACAGCATTATCCACTTTGCCCACAACCACTATCGCGGCATTGGGCAGTGGGCCATCAAGCGACGCTACCTGACCACCAGCTTCTTCATTGCGCTGCTGATTGTTGGGTTCGGACTGTTCAATGTCGGCTACATCAAGAAAAGCTTTATGCCGGAGATCGAGTCGGATGAAATTCACATCAATGTCGTCATGCCGGAGGGCGCCCCCTACAGCCGCGCGCTGGAGGTGCTGGCGCAGATGCAGGCTGCCGAGGAAGCGCTGGTTGAAGAGTTCGACGAAAAGTACCAGGGTGAGTTTCAGCTGATCGAGAACTGGTATACCCGTTCACGTCGAGACAGCGTGCTGGCCATCGTCAAGCTGGCGCCGCCAGAGGTTCGTGGCGATATCAGCTCCAAGGACGCGGCACTGCGCCTGAGGGAGCTGATGGGCGATGTGCCCGATGCCAAGGAAGTCTCCGTTCAACACACCCTGAACAACGACGGCCCCGGGTTCGAGCTTTCCATCCGGCACCCCGACCTTGATATCCTGCGCGAAGCCGTGCGCGATCTTGAAGGCCAGTTGCGTACCTATGACGCGCTGTACGATGTCCGCAACAACCTGGAGGGCGCTTCCGAGGAGATTCGGCTCACGCTGAAACCGGGTGCCGTGAAGATGGGCCTGACGCTGGCCGATGTGACCCGCCAGGTGCGGCAGGCCTACTACGGCGAAGAGGTTCAGCGACTGCCGCGTGAAGGGCAGGACGTCAAGGTGATGGTTCACTATCCCCTGGAGTCGCGACGGTCCATTGAGAGCCTGAAGAATTTTCGGGTCAGGACCGCTGACGGCCGGCAGGTGCCACTGCTCTCGGTGGCCGAGCTCGAGTACGCGCCCGGTATCAAGCGCATTCAGCGCTGGAACGGCAATCGCGCGGCGCGCATTTCCGCCGATCTGAAGGAAAATGTGCGTGACGACATCATGACGGACCTTAACGAGAACTTCTTCCCGGCATGGGAAGAGAGGTTCCCCGGTGTGATTCGAGGCGCGGTCGGTCAGGCCGAAGGTCAGCAGCGCTTCGTCAAGGAGGTCCTGGGTCTGTACACCATGGCCATCTTCGCCATGTACGCCATGCTGGCCATTGCCTTCCGCAGCTACTGGCAGCCGCTGCTGATCCTGGTCGCGATGCCGTACGCTTTTGTTGGCGCGATCTACGGGCACCTGACCATGAATATGACCATGGCCATTTTCAGCTACTTCGGCATCGCAGCCGCGGCGGGCGTGGTGGTCAATGACAACCTGGTCCTGATCGACTACACCAATCGCTTGCGCGCCAAGGGCATGAAGGCGAAAGAGGCCGTGGTTGAGGCTGGCGTGGCGCGTTTCCGGCCCATATTGCTCACCACCGTGACGACCATCGTTGGTCTCTCGCCGATGATGCTCGAGCGTTCGATACAGGCGAAATTCCTGCAGCCTGTAGTTGTTTCGCTGGCCTTTGGCGTGTTTATCGCGTTCTTCGTCACCTTGCTGATGGTGCCGGCCCTGTACGCCATTGGCTCGGATGCCGACGCGCTCCGAACCCGTGTCAAGCGTTGGGTCAAGCGCAAAGTCCTGCGCGGCTCTGCCGAGCCCTCAACAGATCAGCCGTCCACCGGCGGCATTATCTGATCGCTCTGGGCTTTTGCCATGGATAAAACGGCCGCCTCCGGGCGGCCGTTTTTTTATGCGTTTCATCACCGGATTCTGTTCTCGGTCCGACCGCGAGCGTTGGGTATCGGAGCTGCCTGCAAGCACGATGCATGCATGGCCGGTCTCATCAAGCCGTGCGCGTTCTGTCAGAATAGGGCGGGCGTAAACGTTCGGAGATTCCGTTTTATGTTCGGCATTTTTAGAATCATCTGGTGCTTGCCTGGGCTGTGCCTGCTGGCCCATCTGGCAGCGCACGCCGACAGTGGCCAACAGCACCCCGTCGACACCGGACCGGCGGTGGACAAGGCCTACGGTTCGGGCCTGCCGCGCGATGCCGGCCCGCTGCTGGTGCCGGATTCGGACTATCCCGACTGGCCGCTCACCGGGACCGGAGCGCGATACGCGGACGTCAATGGCGAGCGCATGAAGGACTGGGTGCGCCGCATCAGCGCCATATCTCTGCGGAGCAAAGCCGATGGCCATGCCTATTGAGGGCGATTGCCGGGCACGCGTTATGATCGCCAGACCATGCAACTCATGGCGGATGAGCTGAAACGGCTCGGTTTTTCCATCGAGACGCAGCCCTTTTCGATTCCTGAAGACTGGACGCCCCGAGAATGGAACGCATCCTGGCTGAGCCCGAGCGGTGAAACGTCGCTGCTGACCGCTTTTCCCGCGGGAGAAACGGCCGCCACGCCACCGGGTGGTATCGAGGCGGATGCGGTGTGGCTGGGGCTGGGCGCGGAACCCGATTTCCTGGGCAGGGATGTAAAGGTGAGGCCGTTGTTATCTACAGCATCTTTGTGCCGGGAGGCCGCAGTCATTCCGCCAGCCGCCGGGCGAAACTGTTCTACGCCAACCAGCGGGCCACTGAGCGGGGCGCGGCCATGATCATCAACGTCATGGGGGTGCCGGGCAATGCCAGGTTCAATCCGCTGGGCGCCCCCTCGGCTGAACTCGGCGTGCCGCTGATCACCATCAGCCAGGATGAGGGGTTCATGCTTCGCGACGCGCTTGGCCGTGGCGAAAAGGTCCGCATTCGTCTAGAGCTCGACATTGAGATCAGGAAAGACGTTGAGACCGCCAACCTCATTGCCTCGCTGCCGGGGAGTTCCGGAGAGGACATCGTGCTGGCGGCGCATACCGACGGTTTTTTCCAGGGCGCCATGGACAATGCCGCGGGGCTGGCCAGCGGTCTTGAAATGGCGCGCTACTATGCCGCGTTGCCCCGATCAGAGCGGAAACGCAACATCGTCTTTTTTCTTTTTCCCGATCACCATCATGGCGAAATCGGTCTCAAGCGTTGGGAGAGCGCCCGCGACTGGAGCAGCACCGCAATGGTTCTGACCCTCGAGCATCCCTCGCAAACGCAGCTTTACTGGTACAACGATGACCTGATGACCTCCAACGCCATCGGCGCGTTTCGCTGGCACGTTACAGGCAGCAAGGGATTCAGGTCTTTGGTCACCAGGACGCTCAGGGATCATGGTGTGGCCATCTATACCGAGATGAACCCAAAGCCCAAACTGACCGCCCAGGCGCCCGGCTTTCACATCATTGACCATGTCATTTACCACACCACGCTGGACATTCCCGAACTGGTTCCCGCTGAGGGGCTGGAACGCTCTACACGCGCATTTCTCGACATTATTCAGCAGGCTGAGGCTTGGACGCTTGAGGAGCTCCGCGGGACGGCGAAGTCCCCTTAGAGGGCTCAGTATGGGGGATTTTCTCCCTGATGGGCGGTCTGTTCCTGTTGCTGGGCGGCGCGTTGCGTTTCTCACGCAGGTAAGGCGTTTTCCGCATAGCGGCAGCAGAGGGAAGGGGGCGCCAATGGGCGCCCCTTTTCTATCGGTCGTTCTATCGGTATTTTTCCAGGCGGTCTAAACGATATTTCGGCAGCTGGTACCCTGGCCCCAGGCTATCTGCCCGCCCCAGCGCCAGTTTCGCCAGCATCTGACCGCTTGCCGGGCTGTGCTTGAAGCCACTGCCTGAGAAGCCGCAGCCAATCACCACGCGGTCCCCCAGCCGGTCGATGACCGGTTCGCTATCCGGCGTCATGGTATACATGCACACCTCCTGAATGGCCGGCTGCCGCCCGTCCAGGCCGGGCAGGTGCTGCCTGACATATTCGCTGACTCTCGCCACGTACTCCTCGCGCCCCGGTACGTCGCGCGCATCGGGATCAGCCTCTGGCCCGCCGTGGTAGAGAATTTTCACCAGATCCGGATACTCGCAGGCCGGCAGGCCATAAATGCCTTTTAGCCGGGCGTTGTAGAGAATCGGAAACCCATCCGCCGCGGAGTGCCCCGGCCATCGCTGCCGCCAATAGGTGACGGGTATGGCGAGCGTCTTGAGCAAGGGTTCCAACTCTGGAATCAGCCGGGTGGTCCAGGGTCCGCAGGCGACAATGATCCGGGAAAATTCCCGCCATTCGCTTTCTCCGTTGCTGGATTCAAGCTCCACGCGAACCGCATCAGCGGAATGGTCCATTCGAAGGGCCCGGGCGTTCACGATATGTCCACCCGTCGCCAGGAATGCTTTCTGCACAGCAGACAGGCAGCGATGCGCGAACAGTATTCCGCCATCCGGGTCCCATGCCGCGCCCCACTCCTGCGGATAATTCAACAGCGGAAAACGCTCATGAATGGCAGCGGATTCCAGCCAGTCGCAGCGCTTGCCGGCGGCCCGCACCACCGACATGAACTGTTTCAGCCAGGGGTCATCCTTCGGGCCAAAATTCAGCAGACCGGTTTTTCGGAATAATTCGACATCGTGGTCGGCCTCGAGTGACTGCCAGCGGCCCATTGAGTAATCCAGCCGGTCCATGGTTTCGTCGCCCAGATAGCGAAAGGCGCGGGAAGCCCCATGCGAACTGCCCCTCGTGTGGGGCAGCGGGAACTGCTCCAGCAACACCGTATCTTCGCCCGCCTCGGACAGGTGCAGGGCTGCCCACGAGCCGATGATCCCGGCGCCAATAACACAGGTCCCCGTCATGTCGAATAGTGCCTCTCAGCCTGGGTGGGTGTGCCCTGAATCATACTCATGACTGACCCTCAGCGGGCGAATCCGCAGCTTCCAGCGCTTCGCTGGCCTCAAGCCATTCCCACTCCAGCTCCTGGATACGCTCCCGGGCGGCTGATCGTTGTCTGCTCAGCTCGCTGGTCTCCTCCACGCGCCCCGGGTCGGAGTACAGCTTCTCATCCATCAGCCTCTCATCCAGCAGCGTGACCTCCTTACGGCATCGCTCCATCTCTGTTTCAATGGCTCGGACCCGGTCACGCAAGGGCTTCAGCCGTTGCCGTTGAAGCGCCTGGGCCTGGCGCTGCTGTTTGCGGCTCATCGTTTCACCGGGTGCGGCACTTTCGTCCTGAGGTTCGAGACGCCCCGCAGATTCGCGCTCGCGCAGCCAGTCGGAGTAGTCATCCAGGCTGCGATCGAAGCGTTCGGCCCCACCGTCATGCACGATCACCAGCTCATCGCAGACGCTGCGCAACAGGTGCCGGTCATGCGCGATCACGACCAGCGCGCCGGAGTATTCCATCAGTGCCACGCTGAGCGCCTGCCGCATTTCAATGTCCAGGTGGTTGGTCGGCTCATCCAGCAGCAGCAGATTGGGCTTTTGCCGGATCATCAGCGCCAGCACAAGGCGCGCCTTTTCTCCACCCGAAAACGGCGCCACCGGCTCAAAGATGCGTTCTCCACCAAAACCGAATCGCCCGAGGTAGGCGCGCTGGTCCGCTTCACGGTCCTCCCGTGCATAGTCCTGCAGATGATCCATGGGGCTCATTTCCGGATGCAACTGATCCAGCTGGTGTTGGGCGAAATAGCCTATACGCGTGTGCCTGCCGGTTATCCGCTCGCCCGACAACAGTGTCTCGCCCGTGGCCAGCGCCTTGACCAGTGTGCTTTTGCCGGCGCCGTTAACGCCCAGCAAGCCGATTCTGTCTCCTGCAGATATGCTCAGCTCAACGCCCTCCAGCACGGTTTGCCGGCCATAGCCCAGCACACCCCGGTGCAGCTTCAACAGGTGGTTTGGCTGTTTGTCCGGCTCCATGAAGTGAAAGCGAAAGGGCGAGTCCACATGCGCGGGGGCGATACGGGTCATGCGCTCCATCATTTTCAGCCGGCTTTGCGCCTGTTTCGCCTTCGAGGCCTTGTAGCGAAAGCGATCGACAAAACTCTGCAGATGGGCAATGTCTTTCTGTTGTCTCGCATAGAGCGCCTGTTGCTGTGCCAGCTGGGCCGAGCGTTGCCGTTCAAACTCGCTGTAGTCGCCGGTGTAGAGATGAACGCGCTGGTGCTCGATGTGCGCAATCCGTGTACACACACCGTCGAGAAAGTCCCGGTCATGAGAGACGATCAGCAAAATGCCTGGGTATGCGGCCAACTGCTTTTCCAGCCAGAGAATGGCCGGCAGGTCGAGGTGGTTGGTGGGCTCATCCAGAAGCAGGAGGTCGGACCGGCACATCAGGGCCTGGGCCAGGTTGAGCCGCATGCGCCAACCGCCTGAAAAATGGTCCACGGACTGCCGGACGCTGTCGGGCTCAAATCCGAGACCGTCAAGAAGTCGCGCCGCCCGTGACTCGGCTCGGTAACCATCCATATGCTCCATGCGCTCATACACGTCGTGCAGGTGCGAGGCGTCGTGATCGCCGCGGGCTTCCGCCTGGGCGATGGCCGCCTGGACCTCCCGCAGCTCGCGGTCGCCATCCATGACGTAATCGATCGCTGATTGCTGCCCGTGAGGGGACTCCTGTCGGACATGTGCCGTCACGCAGTGACTGCCCAGAGAAACGGCGCCCCCATCTGCTTCGATCTCACCCAGCAGCATGGCGAACAGCGAGGACTTGCCGCTGCCATTGGCCCCGACCACGCCCACGCGTTGTCCGGGATTTGCCTGGAATGAGGCATCCTCAAACAGCAGCTTTGGCCCGCGGCGCAGGCTGACCTGGCTCAGTGTGAGCACGAGGGGTGGTCTCCCTGTGGTTGATGGTGGGCGATTATAGCCTTGTCGAATCCTCTGGACTTTAACTATCGGTATCGGGTTTACTACGCAGCGGCCGTGTTTGGACCCGCGGCCTGACCCAGGAGTTCGACGGATTTTTTCATGCCTATTCTTATCAGGAATGCCCAGGTTTATGCCCCTGAATCCAGGGGCGTCAATAACGTACTCATCGAAGGCGGCCGGATTATGTCGGTGTCCAGCGGCGCGGCTGGCCTTGAAGGCGAGTTGCTCGAAACCATCGATGCGCAGGGCCGCTGGTTGCTGCCCGGATTTGTCGATGTGCTCACCCACCCCTGTGGCGGTGGAGGCGAGGGAGGTTTCGGTAACCGCACCCCGGAGCTGGAGGCGGATGAGTTCATTCATGCCGGCGTGACCACGCCCGTCGGCGCGCTTGGCACCGATTCCATCACGCGCAGCCTGGAAGTGCTGTTTGGCAAGACGATGGAACTCAGGGCCAAGGGCCTGTCCGCTCTCATGTATAACGGTTCCTACCGGATGCCGCCCCTGACTTTGACCGGTGATGTCGCGCGGGACATGCTCCTGGTTGAGCCGGTCATTGGCGTGGGTGAGGTGGCGATTTCGGACCATCGTTCTTCCCAGCCGACGACACAGGAGCTGCGCCGGCTGGCTGCGGATGTGCATCTGGGTGGAACGCTCAGCGGCAAGCAGGGCGTGGTCTTTCTGCACCTGGGGGATGGCGGGGCGGGGCTTGAGCCGATCGAGTCCGCTCTCGCCGGCACAGAGCTGCCACGGCGTCTGTTTTATCCGACCCACAGCAACCGCAATCGCTTGCTGTTGGAGCAGGCGGCCCAACATGCATCGCGGGGCGGTTACGCGGATATCACGGTTTCGACGACCGAGGACTTGATCGCGGCAGGCGACATTCCTGCACTGGATGCGCTGTCCCTGGCGCTTGAGGCCGGTGCGCCGGCCGAACGGATCACCTTGTCATCGGATGCGGGAGGATCGTTGCCGCTCTACCGGGATGGTGAATTGGCCGGCCTGCAGTCGGCCAGTCCGGGCGCGATGTTTGACACGCTGACGGCGGCCATTGGTCGGGCCGACACGGTGGAAACCGTGATCGCGGCGATGACGCGGAACCCGGCACGAGCGCTGGGGCTGGCGCGCAAGGGGTGTATCGCGCCCGGCTTCGATGCCGACTTGATGCTGCTGGATGCGTCCAGCGGCTCACTCGATTTCGTGATGTGCCAGGGTCAGTGGCTACTCAAAAGTTAACCCCGGCCGTCAGGGTGAAGGTGGAGACCCCACCAAACGCGCCCTCTGCAACAAACCACTTATAGCGGAAGCCGATCGAAGGCAGGATCACCGGCGCAATACCAGCGCCGTTGAACGGAATTTTGTTCTCATAAGGCTCTTTGTACCCGTGGAGCAGGCCGGCGGTGACCTTGCCATACCAGTGGTTGGAGCCGAACAGGTACCAGAGCTTTCCCATGTAGATCAGCTGGGAAGACTGCCCGAAAGAGTTGTCGAATACCGCCGCGCCGATCACCCAGTTTCTGCTGAAGTTGGCCTCCAAGCCAATCAGGTTCTGATCGTTGTTGTGATCCGGGTCAGGGTTGAAATGCTTGGTATAGAGGGATGTTTGCACGGTCCAGCTTTGGATTTCCCAGTCATCAGGCAAGGCGTACCATGACGCCGTCTCGGAGGATTGAGCCTCATGGTCGGACGCGCCTTCATCGGCCAGGGCCATGCCCGGCATGAGGCAGGCGGCCAGCGCCCACATGAGAAAGGATTTCTTACACCGGAAACACAACATTCAAATGACCCTTGGAAAATGCGAGCCACGTAGTGTAACCGCGGGTGGGCCGCCTGTGTAGCTTCAGTCTGTCGAATTCCGCTGTTGGTGGTGGCTCCGGATGGCATCGAAGGCGGCCACGGCGCAGGTGCCGTACACGGCGATGACGCCAAACAGGAACAGCCGGGTCCAGAATGCGCTGTCGGCCGAATTACTGAATGCGTTGTCCAGCACCGCGGGCGCCAGCAGTACGATCATGGTCAGGTAGGCATAGGACCATTTGGAGAAGTCCGGGAAGACCGCCATGCCCTGGAACATTCGCCGGCCGAACATCAGGCCAGCCAGCGCGACCAGCAAGGTGTAAAAAACCAGCGAGGGCCACAGGGACATCAGGTTCCAGGCCATGACGGCCGCCAGGCCGCCCCAGAATGTGGAGGCAAACATGGATTGGCCCATTTGCCTGCTGGTTCCGGCGCTGGCCTGTTGCCCCATGGAAGCCACCTTGATCATGACCACGGTGTAGGCCGGGCTGCCGCTCATGAACAGAAACAACAGGGTGATGGGCAGGACGACCAGCAATGAACGCAGGGCCTTCAGGCGGGCCGCCGTTGCATCGGGCGCCGGCGCCGGGGGCTTCTGCTGACCCGACAGCGCCCGGACCTCGGGCGGGTCAGGAAGCAAGGCATGCGCCACCCACACAAACAACACGCCGAAAACCGCGTTGATGCCCAGGGACTGGATCAGAACGATCAGCAAGCCGCCGTTGACGGAGCCAATGGTCACCACCAGCGTCAGGCCGACGGTCATGAAAGTCCCCAGTGCTGCCGACCCGCCACGGGCCGTGTAGAGAAAGCTGTAATACAGAGCCAGCGCCACCAGGATAATGCCCGCCCAGCGTGCGTGCGTCAGGAAAGGCAGCAGCAAAAGCCCCAACGCCATGGGCCCCAGGAGGGCGATCACCAACCCTATCCCCTTTTTCAGGCCGGGCGCCGGAAAAGGCAGCCCCAGTATGGTCAGCGTAAGCACCGGTGCGATATACGACATCGGCCAGTTGGCGATTTGTGATACCAGCAGGCACAGGGCCGTTCCCAGGGCCAGGCGCAATACGCGGCGCGCTGCAACCGGATGAACGGCTGCCGGCAGCGGACGGGGCACGGCGTCAGTAGGCATAGGTCAGGATGGAAACCGCCCAGATCTGCAGCCTGGCCAGCGGGTTCATGACCCAGTATTGGCCCGTATAAACCACGACGGATGCCTGTGAGCCCACCTTGAGCAGTGGGGCAAAATCGTCGCGTGGAAAATCGAAGTCAACCAGCACGGGATAGCGCTGGGCGTCACGCAGCCAGTTGGGGTCGTTGTTGATGGTTGGCAAGCTGCCCAGTGGAGCGGTATCCACCGCAACGCCATAACCCACTTCCCGCACCTTGCCGGTGAACACATGTCCTGGCAGGGAATCGAACACGATGGCCGCTTCGTCTCCCGCCTTGAGATTGCCCAGGTTGTTCTCCGTGAAATCCGCCTGCAGCCAGATGTTGTGCGTGGCGATGAACGTCATCTGTGGCGCTCCCGCGGCCGCGAAGCTGCCACGGTCGAGGCGCACCCCCGTCACGACCCCGTCCTCCGGTGCCCGTACCGTTGCCCGGTCCAGATTCAACAAGGCCTGGTCCAGGGCGGCCCGGGCCTGCAGGATGCGTGAGTTTTCGTCACCCTTTGCGCCCAGGTCCTGCCTGGCCCTGTCGAGATTGGCGCCGGCAGCGACACGTTGGCTCTCCGCCACGGCCAGCGAGGCCTCGGCAGACTCAATGCGGCGCTCGGAGATGGCGCCGGGGTCCTGTTCGCGAATACTGCGCATGCGCACCGCGTCCAGCCGCGCTCGCTCGACACTGGCCTCGGCGGAAGCGACAGAGGCCTGTGCCGCCGTGACATTGGCCTCAGCGGCGCCCACCGCCTGTTGGGCCGCCTGGAGATTGGCCTCGGCGGTTTGTACGGCCAGCTGGTAACGCTCAATGTCTATTTGAAACAGCTCTTGCCCCTGACTCACCCGCTGGTTGTTGCCAACGAGCACGGCGGTGATGGTGCCGGAGACTTCCGAGGCAATCGGTACCACGAGCGCGTTGACGCGAGCCTGGGTGGTGTACGGGGTCACACGGTCTGATCTCAGATACCAGGCGAGCAGAACAGCCGCGACGGCGAGCAGGATAAACGTCCAGCGACGAACGGGATCCTTGCCCGGTTTCTGCGGTGGCTGCTCCGGTGCAGCGTTCTGGGTGGCTTCGTTCATGATGTCAATCCTGTTCAGGCTGGCCCGCGGGGTCGGGATAAGCAGCTTCCAGCATGTCACCCCAGTCCGTTCGTTCCTGCATTAGCTGTCGAGTTTCATCGTCCAGGTACGGCAGACCGTCGCGGCCTTCCCAGCCGCCGCCCAGCGCCTTGTAGAGGGCCACCAGGCTCCTCACGGCATCGCCCCGGGCCGTGATATGTCTCTGCTGTTGGGTAAACAGTGCCTGCTGGGAATCAAGCACCCGCTGGTAGTCCGAGAAACCCTCCTGGTAGCGCAGGGTGGATAGCTCGTTGGAGCGCCGGGCGGATGCAACGGTCTGTTCCAGAATGCGGGCCTGGTCGCTGGCGCCGCCGTAGCCGGCGATGGCATCCTCCGCCTCGCGCGCGGCCTGCAGCACGGTCTCCCGGTAATTCACCAGGGCCTGCTGCAGCCGGGCATCCTGCACGCGAACATTGTTTTTGATGCGTCCATAGTTCAGGAACGGCCAGACGAAAGAGGGGCCAATGGATACGCCCAGCGCGTCGGTGCTGAACAGGTCGCCAAAGCTCGAATCGCCGGGTCCGCCCGCAGATAGCCCGATGGAGCCGGACAGGCTGAAACTGGGGTAAAGATCCGCCTTGGCCAGACCGATCTGGGCGTTTTGCGCCATGGCGATCAGTTCGGACTGACGCACATCGGGACGCCGGCGAAGCATGTCGGCCGGAAAACCGATCGCGATGCTGTTGGGGAGTTGCGGGATCTGCGCGGGTTCGTCCAGCAGGGTGCCCAACGATCCCGGAAGGGTCCCTAACAGCGTCGCCATGGCATTTTCTGCCTGTCGCAGCGCGGCCTCGAGCGAGGGGATGGTTGCCTGTGTGGCGAGCAGCAAAGTATTGGCCTGCTGCATATCCAACTCCGAGTCCGCGCCATTACTAAACAGCACTTCGGTGATTTCATAGCTGCGCTGCTGGATCTTGAGGTTTTCCCGGGCAATGCGCAGCTGCTCCTGCAGGGTTCGGATGATGATGTAATTTTCGACCGCCGCCGCGGTCACCAACACCATGGCCTGGTCATAGGCAGCGATAGAGGCCTGAAAAGCGGCCTCGGCGGATTCGATGCCGCGCCGGTAACGTCCCCAGAAGTCAATTTCCCAGGAAACGCCCGCGCCCAGGGTGTACGACCAGTAATTGGACTGGATCACGCTGTTGTTCGGCGGGGAGACCCAGCTTGCGTCCCCGGCTGCGGCCTGGGCCTGGGGATATTTCAGGCCCGTGGCTATTCCCAGCAGCGCCTGTGACTCCAGTACGCGCAAGGCCGCAATTTCGATGTTGTTGTTCTGGGCCCGGGCCTGTTCAACCAGCTGATCCAGCGTCGGGTCTTCGAACAGCCGCCACCATTCGATCATCTCCTGGGGCGCTGTCTGAAAGCGGCCCACGGCGGCATCGGACCACTCAGTGGGTGTCTCGGCCTCCGGCTTGACGAATTCCGGGCCGACGGTCTGACATCCTGCAATAAGACCGACGGTGGTGACCAGGCATGCCGCCCAAACGGGTCGGGTGAACGCTCGCTTTTCAGTCATTGAAGAATTCGGTTTTTCCCCGGGCCTGCAATTGTCGTGCGAACATCCGGTTCATCACGGAAAGTATGCTGCCGGCCGACAAGCCGAACATGAGTACGCCGTTGGCCGCCTCCATGGCGCCCAGCAGTCGATGACGTTCAGACATTACGATGTCGCCATAGCCCAGTGAGGTGAAGTTCACCAGCGAATGATAGAGCGCGGTGTGCTTGTCACTGAACTCACCCAGCCAGAAAAAAATCATGGCCCATGTACTGGCCTGCAGCATATGTCCGAGGAACAGCACCAGGATGACCAGGCTGAGCGCGTACATATCCTGGCCCAGCCCTTCGGCGGCCTTGCCCGCTCCCACTCGCCGGCCAAAGTAACCGAGCAGCACAACGATGGCGTACACCTGGATGCCAAGGTTAATGATCAGGGCGGTGCTGCCGAGCAGAAGATTGGACAGCATGATCAGGCTTCCGGTTGGGACGGTTCCATGCTTTCAGCATCGGCCGACCCAAAACCCTGTTTCATCCAGGCCTCAAGCAGCATGTACCCCAGAGCGAGAATAACCGCACCCAGAAATAGCCCGATGATGCCCGAGGTGACCATGCCGCCAATGGCCCCCAGGAGGATGACCAACATGGGCGCTTCGACACCACGGCCCAGCATCAACGGCTTCAGAACGATATCACTCATGCTGGCGAGTACGGCATACACGGTGAAAATCAAAGCCGTGGTTGTTGACTCGGCCGAAAATACCCAGGCGATCACGGGCGCCATAACCAGCAGCGCCGGCAGCTGGGCAGTCACAATAATGAAGATGACCAAAGCAAGCAGCCCCGCGGCAGGCACGCCGACCACGAGCATGCCCCCGCCCAGCAGGACGGCCTGAATCAGTGCGATGCCCAAAACACCGACAGCGACAGACCGCACGGTTGCGCTGGTGAGTTGTATCATGTTGGCGGCGTTATCTCCGACCAACCGAGCGAAGAATCGTGAAGCCATGGCCCGCATCGCGCTCTCGTTGGCAAGAAACGCGGCGGCAATGAGCGTGGCCGCCACGAACTGGAGTACGGACAGGCCCACACTGGCTGCCTTGCTCAGCAGGCCCGTCATGATCTGTCTCAGCTGCTCATGATGTGTCTGAAGAAAAGCCTCCAGGTTTGAGGAGGCCTCATTCCATGCGCCGAAGAGTCGCTCCCCGATGATGGGCCATGTCTTGACGGACTCATTGGCGGGCGCGACGGAGAAATCGCCCGACTGCAGGTCGGCGCGAAACTGTTGCAGGCTGTCTATCAGTGAGCCGCCGAACATCCAGGTGGGGATCAGGATGACCGCCAGCCCAAGGATGACGAATACGCTGACCGCGAGCTTGTCACTGCCGCCCAGGCGATCTCTCAGCTTGAGATATGGCTTGTGCATGGCGACCGCGATGATGCTTCCCCAGGCCAGAAAAGAGACGAACGGCATCAGGATCTGCAGGCACCAGGAAAGGATGGCGAATAGCAGCAGCAGGTAGACTGCAATCTCGATGGCTGACTTTACCTGCGCATGGGTGGCGGCTTGCGACATGGTGAACTCCCTGAGTTTTCAACATAAACGACGTGACAGATAATACATCCTCGGCCGCCGACAGGTGGAATGTTCTCCCCGTGGTGATGCATGGCATGCACACCTGATGTGTCCGCGCAGATGCGTTCACGAAGTGATTGGATAGGGGTCAAAGCAACGTTCTCGAACAGGCCTGATGCCCGTCAGAGGCCCAGGTGACGTCCTGCCGCGCGATGGCCATATCTTTCTGCCGCCGGGTCTGTGCAGGCGACATCGCGCTTGGCGGAAACGTCGGTCAGACGCTTATACTTGCCCTTACTGAATGCCCTTGAATGGTTTGAATGTGATGACCCCCAGGTTGTTGGCGTTGTGCATGGCTTGCCTGCTTTTCTCGGCGTGCTCGGCGACACTGCCGCCCGAGCGGCCCGAGGTGTTCGCGCACAGCGTCGAGGGAGAGACGCGGCCATGGAGCCATGAAAATTTTGAATCTTCCAACGACAAATTCAGCTTCGTGGTGTTCTCCGACCTGACCGGTGGCGAGCGGGAGGGGATATACGAGATTGCCGTCGAGCAGATGAACCTGCTGCGTCCAGATCTGATCGTCAATGTGGGTGACCTGATCGAGGGCGCCGAGGACCGGGCCGAACTGGACCGGCAGTGGGACTCCTTCGACGAGCGCACCGGCAAAGCGAAAGCGCCCGTGTTTTACACCGGGGGCAACCACGACCTGCTGGGCGTAGAGATGCGCCGAGCCTGGGAAGACCGGCTGGGGGACCGTTACTACCACTTTGTCTATCACAACGTGTTGTTCCTGGTGCTGGATACCGAGGACTATGCGCCCGAGCGCTTAAGCGAGGTCGAACAAATGCGGGTCTCGGCCATCAGGGTGGCCGAAGAACAGGGCTGGGATGCATTTGCCGAGACGCCTTATGCCACCATGCCGGAGAACGAATCCGGAACCATCTCGGCCCGGCAGTCGGAGGCCATGGTTCGCGCGATCCAGGACAACCCGGATGTGCGCTGGATTTTTCTGCTGATTCACAAGGCGCCATGGCTGGCGGTTGGCACGTCGGGCTGGGATGCCATAGAGGCTGCACTGGGCGACCGGCCCCACACCGTGTTCCACGGTCACCGTCACGGCTATCAGCATGAGCGACGCGGAAATGGTGACTACATCAGGCTGGCCACGACCGGTGGCGTGCAATTGCCCGACAGAGGGCGTTCGGTGGATCACATGGTGCTGGTTACTGTCGATGACGACGGCGCGCATATTGTCAATCTGCTGATGTCCGGCATCCTCGACAAGACCGGGCGTATCCCGCTGAATGGCGATGATCGCTGTTTCGAGGCGGCGCTGTGCAATGAGCCGCTTCAGTGAAGCCAGCCCGCGGCTGGCGTCATCGAATGTGGGCGTGCCGCAAAGAAAAAACCCGCAGCCTCACGGCCGCGGGTTTCCAGGCAGTTGAACAACCGTGGTCTACTGGTCCCGGGGTGTCGAAAGATCCCTGCGCAGCTGGTAGACCGTGTATTCGGCGCCCCAGAAGGAATTCTCGAAGGCCTGAAACGTGGAGACAGCCGCTTCCTCGCTGGTGTGCTTCACCATGAAGTCATAGAAAGAAGTCTCAGGCGGCGCCATGTCGGCATAGTTCTCATAGGGCACAGCCAACATCAGGTTGTTGGGTCCGCCCACTGCAGTTAACCAGACCCACCGTTCGTCCCAACCGTTCTCCTTGGCGGTGCCGGACATTTTGCTGAGCGCCTCTCCGCGCGCTGCCCCTTCTCCCGACTTGGGGTTCCATCGGGTGACGCCCACATAATTCCATTCACCGCTATCCGCCGGCCAGTGGCTGTTTTTCCAGTCCACCACGTCGATGTAGTGTGCGTAGCTCGCCACATGGGGGTGGACGTTCTCATTCCAGTGGGCTTGCAGTTCCGTGCCGTTTACCCACTCGACATAGGTATCCTGGTCAGCCCAGTCGAAGCAGCAGTGGCGCACGCTGTATGAGCCCATTTCGCTGCCCATGGCAACCGTATAGGTGTCCCAGCTGCGTGGGTCACCCGCCGTCTTGCGGATGGCAACGTGCTCTTTGAACGCCGTCTCAAATTCGCTCGCGTGGCCTTCTTTCGGCGTCATCACCCAAACTTCGGACAAGGGCGGCAGGCTCGCGTCTTCGCCCTCGTGCGAGTCGGCATTGAGGTTGGCGGCCAGGCCTGAGCCGGCCAGTAAAAATAATGCAAAAATCAATTTTCTTTTCATTGGTCTTCCCTACATAACATTTCGATTTTCTTCATTAAAGGCGCAGGTGGCTGCGCCCCACCGTGAAAGTATAGAAGAAATTGACGAGCGTAGGGTTGGACGTTTTACGCCCATGGGAGTGACACTGGCGGCACAGCCGTTTACCCTGTTGCACAGCATCTATTCACCCATCAGGAGCGTGTCATGACGGTGTGCCCACTCGCGCTGGCAGTCGGCTGCAAAAGTTGTCCGGTCTTTTCTATCTGTCCCCTGAAAGGTCAGATCGGAGATTATGAGCCCGAGTCCCGGGCGGAGCCCGAGGCGGAATCCAAGGCAGGGCCTGAAGAGGATTAGCCACCATCTGAGGCTGGTTTCCTCCCGGGTGAAATCGATGAATCATCCCCATGCACGGCGGGAGCCCTTATGGCGTCAATGCGCGGGAGCGCTGAGCTTTGAGTGAGGTTCTGGAGACAAGGCGCTTCCGGCCGGTGTATGGCTGGCTGTCCCTGCTCGTGGTTTTGGCACCGGTTGGCTTTTTCATGGTGCTTCTTCGCGGCAGCGGCGCCATTCAGGTTGGCTCCATGCCGGTCGAGCTGCCCGGCATCATGTTGTTCAGCGCGCTGCTGGGCCTGGCGCTGTCCATCGTTTCCATCAAGCGGGACGAGCAGACCCCGACGGCCTATTTTGCCCTCATGGTTCACGGGATTTACGGGCTGCTGGCGCTGACGGTGATGTTGCGGTAACTCTGCCGTTTGGGGCGATGCGAGCTCACCCGTCCGGGTGTGACTAAAGGTGCAGCTCCACGATATCCCCGTCCTCGACCTGGTGCTCGGGGCCGGTCTGTTGGCCATCGAAGACGCTTTTTCCCCAAATGCGGGCAAATTTAAGATCCCGGGCGATGTCCAGGTGCACCTGCCGCGCGACGTCCTGCACGGTGCCGCCGTGACGAACGGTGAAGGGCTGCCCCATGTCGGGCGGCTTTCCGGGGGATTTCGTGTACACCCGGACAATTTGCAGCGCCCTGAACAGGAACAGGCCCAGTTCATCCAGCCCTTGGCCCGTTTCGGCTGATACGGTCAGGGTAGGGTAAGCGAGGCCGAGTAACTCCTGCAGAATATCCACTTCTGCCGCACCGGGGTCCAGATCACTTTTATTGGCCACCAGCAGCGTGGGCAGGTCGATGCGGAAGGGGTCGTCATAAGACATCGGGGCGGCCTGGCTGGGGTCGTCCGGCCAGTGGGTTTGCAGTGTTATCTTTTTCTCGGCCAGCCGGGCCATGATGGCGGGAATATGATCGACGCATTCGGGATCGCTGATATCAACGACCAGCAGTGCGCCGTCGGTGGGCTGCAGCGTCGCGCTGAGCCATGATTCCATGAAATCCGCCGAGACGGGCGGCAGATCGATGAGCTGAAAATGCACGTCCTCGTAAGCAAGCATGCCGGGAATGGGCAGATGTGTGGTGTACGGATAGGGGCCGATCTCGGTCCGTGAGCCGGTGAGGCGTGCGTGCAGGGCGGACTTACCGGCATTCGGTGGCCCGATCAGGCAGATCTGGGCCGCCCCATCGGGCCGCACGACGTGCGACGGCCCACTGCGCTTGCCGCCTTTCCTGGGCCCGCTCAGCTCATCCGACAGCTGCTTGATGCGGCTCTTGATATCCGCCTGCAGATGCTCTGTTCCCTTGTGTTTGGGAATGGTCCGCAACATCTCGCGCAGGCAGTCCAGGCGTTCGCGAGGCTCGCGCGCCTGTCGGAACGCGGCCTCGGCTTTCTTGTACTCGGCGGTGACATTGGTCGGCATATGCCCATCTTATGGCAAGGCGCTGACCGGTCCACTTTTTGGACCGGCGCTCAAACTTGCAGCGGTTCCACCGCTACCGTGGTTCAGGGCCTGTCAATCGTGATGGAGTTTCCGTCGCTGTCACCGTCATCGTCATGATTCTGTGAGGATGCGTAAACGGCCCCGCTCAAGCTTGCGGAAGCTATCGAGAAGCTGACCTTCTTGAATCTTTTTTTGGTCACCGTTGCTACCAATTGGCATTGGCCAGATGAATCCGTGGTACAGGAAGTATCTCCCGATATTCCATTGCTCCAGGTTCCGGATACCCCGGCACCCGCAACGCCGATGTGTTGGTAATCATGAATGGTCACGGTCACGGTAGCGACCCAGTTATTCTGAGCGGCTGCTGCAGCGTCGCCATCGATATCGCCAACGTGTATGTCATCCTCGCTGGGCGGCGGTGGGGGACCAGCGGGCAACTGGTCTCTGACGGAGGCGATGCGCAACGGAAAATATTCCGCCATGGTGGAAAAACTGCCCGCAGCGTCTTTGCTGTTTGGGTCTTCAGCCAGTGCGCTGCTGAGTAAACTCTGGAAAGCCTGCATGTCGAGGGAGAGCTGTACCGCGTCAAATATCGGAAAATCTCCGTCGACGAGTGCCCTGACAATCTCGTTGTACTCCTCACGGAAGGGGTCGTCCTCATCATCCACCAGTGCTCTCTCGTACTGATTCAGGTTGCCTCTGCCATTTCGATAGATGCTGATGTTGGGGTCCAACGACCCGAAAGCTGAGTCCAGGTCCCACTGAAGGTATTGACGCTTCCAGTTCGGATCCAGGCCATCACCCTGATCCACGTAGTAAAAATTCTTGCTATTGGAAAAAAGGTCGTCAGGCGAGTAATGAAATGCAGAGACTGCACCAAAGGTCAACATACCTTCCATGTTGATGCGCTCGTTCAGCTGATCCTTGAAATCTGATGGTGTCGGGCATTTGCCTTTTCCAAGAAATGGGGCAAAGCAAAGCGCCTCAGAGGTAGGGCTCGGTATCCCTGATTCGTCCTCAGGACCCTGTTTAGGTTCCGGGTCGTATCGATCGCTCATCTTGGTCAGCCAGGTGTCGCCGATCGGCTCCCACATGTCTCGATTTTTGAGAAATTGCTTGTCCGGTTGCTCAACGTTGACGTAAACCCCCTGATATTGGCCGTTGATGAAGAGCTTGACCCATGAGGCGAGCCCCGTTTCATACTGAAGGCCGGACTCTGCCGCCAGGCGGTGCAAATACCAGGCGACACCTTCTTGAGCTACGTCCTGGTCGTCCCCGTTTTCGAGGCTGAGCTTCTTGACGCTTTTCCATTTGGAGACGCAGCCCTGGGTGATCCCCGGAACATCGACGCAGATGTCCACATCATCGGGATCATCATGGTATTCGTTGATGTCGATCTTGTAGCTGACCTTCTTGTTGGGGTCGAGTTCATTGGGCAACGCGCTGGCCGACTTGCGCCTGATGGAGACCAGAATGGGCTCTTCATCTCCGGCCCAGAACCAGGCAGGAACCTCGATGTCATAAGTGGTGTCATTGCGAATCAGATCGAAATCAGCCGCGTTGACGGTTTCGACGTGAAGGCTATACAGGCTGAAAGGATCGTAAAGGTCTGGCCAGTCAGGCACGGATTGGGCCTGAGCGGACGCACACAGCAAGGCCATCGAAAGTGACACTAAAAAACGCGCCGTGTTTGACACCGTGTTTGATTGGTGACTCATGATTGTTTCTTTCTCCCCGATTTTTTGAGACGAGCCCTGAAGGTCAGATGACATGACCGTGGCGCTCTGCTCAACCTCCCTAGGTTGACGGTATGTGATTGAATAATCAACTGCCAATAATGACAGCTTATGTGGGAATTATCGGTTTAGGCGTAGGCGTGTTTTGATCAGAATCATGCCCTGGCGGTCGATACCCCATGCTTCCTCCATACAAGGCAAAGCATCCCATAGTCGGCCATCAAGGCTCATCCGATGCCGGGCTGAGCAAATTCAGCGCGGCCAGCGTCATGGCCTCTACGCCCGAGCGGATCGCCGGCTCCGGATCAATCTGGAACAAGCCGGAATGATGGTCGGCCCAGTCGCCTGCGGCCAGGCGTTCGGGGGGTGTTCCGCCCACTTCGAAATACACGGACGGTATCACGGGGTCGATATTGACCAGGTCGGGGAAATCTTCCGCGCCCATGTCCGTTTGTTTCCATGCGACAAACGCGTCCGAACCCATGCCTGCCTCGATGGCATGGCGCACGCGAGCACTGAGCGCTGAGTCGTTGGTGGTCGTGGGCGCGCCGAACGGGGCGACCATCACCTCAGGCAGCAGGTGCTCGGGTATCCCCGCGGCCCGGGCCGTATTCAACGCCACCCGCTCTATGCTCTTGAGCAGGTAGGCCCGGGTCGATTCTGTGTTGGCCCTGACCGTGATGGCGAGATCTGCATGGTCTGCGATCACGTTGGGTGCGGTTCCGGCATGAAATGCACCCACGGTCACCAGCGCGGGTTCCAGCGGTGAAATCTCGCGCGTGATGATAGGCTGAAGCGCCACGACGATCTGCGCGGCCGTCAGGACCGGATCCCGCCCAAGATGCGGCGAGGCACCATGGGTGGCGACGCCGCGAACACGAATGTTGACGGTGTCGGTGCTGGAATACATCAGGCCGTCGTTCAGGATGATCTTGCCTGCCGGATATTTGGCGATCACGTGCAAGGCCAGGGCAAAATCCGGCCGGCCAATCCGGTCGTACAGGCCATCCGCCACCATGGCCCGGGCGCCCCCAAGCGCCTCCTCTGCCGGTTGACCCACCAGGTGGAGCGTACCCGACCAGGCATCCTGCCGGGCGGTGAGCTGTCGCGCCGTCCCGATCAGGGTGGCCATGTGCATATCGTGCCCGCAGGCATGCATGACCGGCATGTCGACGCCTTGCAGGTTGACCTGGCGCTTTTCGGAGGCATAGCTCAATCCGGTCTTCTCCTCCACGGGCAAGCCGTCCATGTCCGCCCGGATCAACAGGCGGGGTCCGGGGCCATTACGCATCGTGGCCACCAGTCCCGTGCCCCCAATGCCCCTGGTGACTTCAAAGCCCAGTGACCCCAGTTCCGCGGCCAGGCGGTCGGATGTCTCATGTTCTTGCATGGAGAGTTCCGGATGGGCGTGGAAATGCCGGAATAATTCATCCAGGTAGGCGTAGTCCTCTGCGATGGCTGTCTCCAGTGGTTGGGCCGCGGCGGGCGTGGCCTGCAGCGCGGCGGTGAGCGTCAGCAGGGTGAATTTAAGGAGCGTCTTTTTGCACATGTTCTACCCTTTCCGCAAGAGGCCGGGGCAGCTGCCCGCGGCAAAAACCACTGTCACCCTCTATGGGGCGACCATCCTGATGTCGTCACTGCCGACGGGTAGCTCAAACCGCATGCCGTCAAGGGTGAGCACGGTGCCGTCAGGGAGAGAACGCCTGAAGATTTTTTCAAATAGCGCGTTCTGGGGCGGCGGCACCAGGTGATAGAGGGCCAGTTGGCGCACGCCGCTCTCGGCAACCAGCGCTGCCAGGTCGTCGGTGTGGGCATGGTAATCCTGAATGTCGAGCAAAATCTGTTCCATCCGGGTACCTGCCGAGGCAGCCTCGAGCGCCTGGATGATCGGTAATGAAAGACCGTCCTGGAGCATGAGATCAGCGTTCCTCGCAGCATCGGTCAGGCCCGGGCTCACGACCGCGTCACCGCTGACCACCACCGATCTCCCGCCATAGTCGAATCGATAGCCCACGGCTGGACGCACCGGGTCGTGATCGACCGCGAAGCTGGTAATGGCCAGTTCGCCGCGTTCCAAACGCGTTCCTGCGGGCATCAGGCGGCTTTGCATCATTCCCAGTTCAGGCGCCAGTAGGGCTTCGCCGTGATGAGCCACGCGGTAATCGCGGTCCAGCCCGTATGCGTCGTTGAGGCCGTCAACAACCTCCGCGACGCCCTGAGGCCCATAGACGAGCAGCGGGTCGGGCCTGCCGGCCACCCAGGAATTAAGGTTGAAATCGGGAATAGCGGCGATGTGGTCAGAATGAAAATGGGTGAGAAAAATCGCTTCCAGTCGTTCCAGCGGCAGGCGGCTCAGCGTGGCAACCTGGGCAGAGCCCGCGCCGGCATCGACGAGGTACAGCGATGACCCGGCGAGCACCGCGACACAGGCCTGTGCCCGGCCCGGCGCCGGCAGCGGCGAGGAGGTGCCGCACATGAACACCAGCAGCCCATCGAACTCGCTCATGGCCGCCGGACGGCTCATGGCGACCGCCACGGCGCGCTTCAACAGCCAGTCCTGACCGGCCTGTGAATGCCAGAGCACGGATCCAGCGAGAGCAGCCAAAACGCCCGTCATGGTCATGAAAAGCAGGAATTTACGCACAGCGATGAACCCCGTTGGCTTGGCGATGGCTCATCCGCTTGACGATGATTCCACAACCAGAGAAAACAAGCTCGGCCTTTGGCCAGGAGCGGTCATTCAGCGACAGCAACCGTCACCCTCCTGTATGGGCGGGCACTTCATGTCACCATAGGAGCAATACACGCAGCAATCCCCCGGAAGCGGTCTCAGAATTTCACCACAGCCCTTGCAATCATAAAAAAATTGACAGGCGTTCGTGGGCATTTCCTCTCTCTCGGAGTGACCACATTCGGGGCAGGTGATGGTTGAGACTATTTCGATGACCCGGTTGCTCATGCAAATCACATTACCAAACATCCGTGGGCGTTTCCTAACCGACGGTCTCTTCTGCGTATTTCAGAATATGTTCCGCGCTCGAAAAAAGGCCCGCGAATGCGGGCCTGATGTTTTTCGTTGCTTCGCAACC
>Ga0181594_10000836_pt1 | contig 29001 bp, 25 predicted proteins | sample 071ome_18_FD_145603 | JGI IMG/M metagenome (GOLD analysis project Ga0181594, IMG submission 145603) | Coastal salt marsh microbial communities from the Groves Creek Marsh, Skidaway Island, Georgia - 071413BT metaG (spades assembly) | ecosystem: Environmental > Aquatic > Marine > Intertidal zone... | reverse complement strand
GAGCCGATATCGAGATCCTGCTTCGCCAGCTAGAGCGATCGGGCCATCGTCGAACCGGGTTAATGAGTCATCTTGGAGATGCCGAATCCCCGGAATCGCCCATGACTAAAATGCAAATACAGCGTTGGCGCGCCACCGTTGAACCCCACTCTTTGCCCACAAGCCTTCTAAATTCCGCTGGAATTCTTGAGTCTTTCACGGTTTCCAGTGACTGGGTGCGCCCGGGTATTCTCCTCTACGGGGCTGGCGGCCAAACTAATAAGGCAGAAGAAAAATTCATTCCCGTTATGCAGCTAAAGTCGTCGGTCATGGCGATTCGACGAGTTCCCGCCGGAGAATTTGTTGGCTACAGCGGTCGATGGCTGGCCGAGAGGGAGAGCCGAGTGGCTACAGTCCCTGTCGGGTATGGTGATGGCTACCCCAGAACCGCCGCCAACGGCACGCCGGTCTTGATTTCGGGTCAACGCTGCCCCTTGGTCGGCCACGTTTCGATGGACATGATAACAGTCGACGTCACTGACCATCCGTCAGTAGCGGTTGGAAGTCCGGTTGAGTTGTGGGGTCAGCACTTACCCGTTAACGATGTGGCCGCGAAAGCGGATACCATTGGATACGAACTGTTAACACGCTTACCTGATCGAGCAGCCCGGCGGTGGATAACCTAATGAAATACGCAAGCTCTGCGCGCTGGAGGTTACGTGGTTGAATCAGGCCTATCTGCGGCTGAGGGCAGTCTGCTTGGCGCAATAGATTTGGGGAGCAACTCCTTTCACTTAATTATCGCTAGAGTGGAGCATGGGGAAATAAGACCTATACACACCCTCGGCGAGAGAGTGCAGCTTGGAGCTGGTTTCAAGAGAGGTCGCCTGGCAGAGGATGCCATGGCGAGAGGCCTAGATTGCTTGACACGCTTCGCCCAGCTTTTGGAGAGCGTCGAGATCACCGGCATTCGAATCGTAGGCACCCATGCTCTCCGCCAAGCTAAAAATAGGCGCGAATTTACGGATGCAGCTGAAGCAGTGCTGGGCGCACCTATCGACGTAGTGTACGGCAGAGAAGAAGCCCGCCTCATTTACTTAGGGGTTGCTCACACTCTTGCAGATGACGAATCAAGCCGACTTGTTGTCGATATTGGCGGAGGTAGCACCGAGTTCATCGTGGGTCAGCGATTTGAGCCTCAGCGGTTGGTAAGTCTTCAGCTGGGCTGTGTCAGTTACGCCCAGCAATTTTTTCCTGAGGGGGGCATCACCGCTAAAAACTTCAGGCAAGCCTACGAACACGCCCTGCTCGAAGTTTCCCATATTCGAAAACACTATCAATCCCAATATTGGAACGAGGCGGTGGGTGCCTCTGGGACTCTTCAAGCGATCGAACTATTGATCCAACACGCGGGCTGGCTGGAGAGCGGCATTGACAGAAAGTCTTTGGAAAAACTGAAGAAACGCTTGCTGAAATTTCAGCATGCAGATGATATTGACCTCGAGGGGCTGAGCGACAAGCGAAAACACGTCATTGCTTCGGGTGTCGCCATCACCATGGCTATATTCGACGGCTTGAAAATTGAAACAATGAGGACGTCGAAAGGCGCGCTTCGTGAAGGCGTTATTTACGATTTGGTCGGGCGGTTAACCCACGAAGACGTAAGGGAGCGCTCTATCGCCGCGATGCTGTCCCGATATGGATCGGACGAGGGTGCGGCTCAGTCCGTGAGCGATAGGGTCACCTGGCTTGCATCCAGTGTCGCGCGCACATGGAACCTCAAAGACCAGCATATCGAGCTGGCTGCGTGGGCAGGCCGGTGTCATGAAATTGGTGTTGCTATTTCACAGAAACACCATCATCACCACTCCGCGTACCTCATACAGAATACCGACATGCCCGGGTTTTCTCAGGATGAACAAGAGATCATGGCCGTGATGCTGCGAGGACAGCAGGGAAAACTGCCCTTAGATTTGCTCGAAAATCTGCCAAAGAAGTTTCACGATTCTTTTACAAGACTGACGGCTTTGTTGCGACTTGCAATCCTGTTCAAGTGGAGCGAATCGATTGAGTCTGTTGACGATATTTCTGTAGCGGCGGACAAAAAACGGCTCATCATCTACGTCCCCACGGGCTGGAGAAAAACCCATCCACTTACCCTTTGGGAGATAAATAAATCCAAGACAATCATGTCGAAGCTGGGTGTCTCGGTCATCGTACGTAACCAGCAATGATTTGGTGAACGCAAAAAAAACCCTCCAGAAAGGAGGGCTTTTTTGGAGCGGGGGCAGTTCTCTCAGATCGCAGCTTCGAATTCCGGCAACGCCGTGAACAGGTCCGCAACCAAACCGTAGTCTGCGACTTGAAAAATCGGCGCATCCTCATCTTTATTGATCGCTACGATAATCTTGGAATCCTTCATACCCGCAAGATGCTGGATAGCGCCGGAAATGCCGACGGCGATGTACAGATCGGGGGCGACAATCTTTCCAGTCTGCCCTACCTGATAGTCGTTAGGAACGAATCCGGCATCTACAGCCGCACGGGAGGCACCGATAGCGGCCCCCAGTTTGTCAGCGATACCCTCAAGCAACTGGAAGTTGTCTCCATTTTGCATACCGCGACCACCGGAGATAACAACAGATGCAGCAGTGAGTTCTGGGCGGTCAGATTCAGCCACTTCTTCGCTTATAAAAGTGGATAGCCCTGCATCGTGTACTGCGCCTACCTCTTCGACAGAGGCACTCCCACCCTCGGCAGCAACGGGGTCAAAGGCTGTTGTTCTGACAGTAATTACCTTCTTGGGGTCAGTCGATTGAACCGTGGCAATAACGTTACCTGCGTAGATCGGTCGCTTGAAGGTATCAGGACTCTCCACGGAAATAATATCGGAAACTTGCGCCACGTTCATGAGCGCAGCCACTCGAGGCATCGTGTTTTTACCGTTGGTTGTTGCTGGCGCAACGATGTTGTCGTAGCTAGCCGCGACATCCGCAATCAGCAAGGAAACGTTTTCAGCCAACTGATTGGCGTAGGCAGCATTATCAGCGCAGAGAACTTTGCCTACCCCCGGCACCTGTGCTGCTGCCTGAGCGGCAGCATCGCAGCTGCTACCTGCGACCAGAATGTCCACATCCCCGCCCAATGCCTGAGCAGCAGCCACGGCATTCAAAGTTGCCACTTTAATTGTGGCATTGTCGTGTTCAGCGATAACTAATGTGCTCATGAGATCACCTTTGCTTCATTTTTCAGTTTGTCAACGAGTTGCGCTACATCTTCTACCTTGATACCCGCCGCACGCTCGGGTGGCGGCGCCACGCTAAGCTGTACGACATGAGACATGAGCTCAACGCCAAGATCAGCAGGCGTGGTGACGTCCAGCTGCTTCTTCTTGGCCTTCATGATATTGGGGAGAGAGGCATACCGAGGCTCGTTAAGGCGAAGGTCTGTGGTGACGATAGCAGGCAGATTAAGCTTTAGCGTCTGCAGCCCCCCATCAACTTCTCTGGTCACCGCGATGGTGTCACCATCGATCTTAATCTCCGACGCAAAGGTGCCCTGCCCCATATTCGCCAACGCTCCAAGCATCTGCCCGGTCTGGTTGTTATCACCATCGATAGATTGCTTACCAAGAATCACCAGGCTGGGCTGCTCCTGATCCACTACGCCCTTGAGCAACTTCGCGACCTCAAGTGGCTCTACCCTGCCATCAACCTCCACATGGATTCCGCGGTCGGCACCGAGCGCCAAGGCGGTCCTGATCTGCTCCTGACAAGACTTTTCGCCGATGGAGACCACTACTACTTCCTCAACGGTACCCGCTTCTTTTAAGCGCACGGCCTCCTCGACCGCTATCTCACAAAAAGGGTTGATTGCCATTTTGACGTTGTTGAGCTCGACATCAGAGCCATCGGCCTTTGCACGGACCTTGACGTTGTAATCAACGACACGCTTAACTGCCACCAGTGCTTTCATATTGTCCTCGAGTAATCACAGAATTAATGCGAATTGCGGGCACATATTGTAACATACTCAAAGTTCAAAAAGCCTCTCTATGCTGGTGTCCTTTAGGGTTATCCAATGCTTTGGCCACCCTCAGGATCAGCACAAGCTCGTGGGTTAGATGGGAAAAATAGCCCTATACTCTAACGAGCGTATGGACCCTTATATGGCAAAAGGAGCCACCCATGGAACGTGAATCAATGGAATTCGATGTCGTTATTGTCGGTGCGGGGCCAGCAGGCCTGTCAGCCGCGATACGCACCATGCAGCTAGCTGAGAAAGCCGGGCGAGAAACAACCGTCTGCGTGGTTGAGAAAGGGTCTGAAGTTGGAGCGCACATCCTATCGGGGGCGGTATTCGAGCCAAGAGCCCTCGACGAATTGCTACCAAATTGGCAAGAGATGGGAGCCCCTCTCAACACCCCGGTCACCGGTGATACCTTCTTCTTTTACACCAGCAATAAATCCGCCATCAAACTGCCCAACTTCTTGATCCCCAAGCCCACCCACAACGTCGGAAACTACATTACCTCCATGGGCAACCTATGCCGTTGGCTGGCCGAGCAAGCTGAAAACATGGGGCTCGAGATTTACCCTGGCTTCACGGCAGCCGAAATCCTGACCGATGAAAATGGCAATGTCACCGGCATCGCAACAGGCGAGATGGGGGTTGGTGCAGATGGAAGTCACAAGGACAGTTACGTTCCCAGCATGGAGCTTCACGCGAAGTACACCTTATTCGCCGAGGGCTGCCGGGGCCATCTGGGCAAGCAGTTAATGCAGCAATTCGGCCTGGATCAAGGCAGGGATCCTCAGCATTATGGCATTGGAATCAAAGAGATATGGGAGATTCCGGCCGAGCAGCACGAAGAGGGGAAGGTTGTCCACGGCCTGGGATGGCCCCTCTCAGAAAGCAATTCCTCCGGTGGCGCGTTTCTTTACCACGCGGAGAACAATCAGGTTTACATCGGGCTCATTACCGATCTGAATTACAGTAACCCCCACGTGAGTCCCTTTGAGGAGTTTCAACGCTGGAAAACGCACCCCGAGACGCAGCAGGTGTTAGCGGGCGGGAGTCGGGTCGCTTATGGAGCGAGGGCCCTGGCCAAGGGAGGGTGGAATTCCCTGCCTACGATGCACTTTCCGGGCGGTTTATTAATTGGATGTGATGCAGGCACACTCAATAGCGTAAAAATCAAAGGAAATCACACGGCAATGAAGAGTGGCATGCTCGCTGCCGAAACCGTGATGGCCGCGCTGGATTCAGACAGCGAGTACCTGGCCAATCTGGTGGAATACCAGCAGCGACTCAAGCAGTCTTGGCTGGGTAAAGAACTCTACACCACTCGAAATTTTGCCGGATTCATGCACAAATTTGGCTATATGCTGGGTGCGGGCATGGTGTGGCTCGATCAAACACTGTTCGGCGGCCGGCTGCCCTTCACACTACATGACACCAAGCCAGACCACGCTTGTTTGCACACAGCAGCGGATTCCAAAGCAATCAACTATCCAAAGCCCGACAACGTCTTGACATTTGATCGACTTTCCTCGGTGTTCCTGTCCAACACGAATCATGAGGAGGATCAGCCCTGTCACTTGACGCTCGCTGACTCGGCGATACCCGTCGCGGCAAATTTACCGACCTATGATGAGCCCGCGCAGCGATACTGCCCCGCTGGTGTCTACGAAATTGTAGAAGAGGATAACGGGCCACGTTTTCAAATCAACGCTCAGAATTGCGTGCACTGCAAGACCTGCGATATCAAGGACCCCGCGCAAAACATAACCTGGGTCACGCCAGAGGGCTTCGGGGGCCCCAACTACCCGAACATGTAGAGCCCTTAGCGCTCTCCCTTGGGGTGTCGCTGGTCGTACTAGGCCAGCGAGAACCGCCGGCCATCGCTGGTGATGGTGCCGCTCTCATCGGCCAGCTCAGCGAGTCGGTACCACGCAGCGCGAGTGAAAAGCGCGGTCAACCCATTGTCCAATGTCACATAGGCAGCACTACCGGCTTTTGGCTCGGTGGACAACGAGTGCCGGCCATCCAGGGGAACCTGACCACCAGTGTTCAACGTTAAAATCAAGGTCTCTGGGATTCTGCCGACCAAGGGCTCTGCATCAATGATACGAAGAGGATGCAGGGCCACTGACACCCGAACTTTTTCGACGGGAGTCACGAGATAATACTCTCCGTCACTCTCGATCCGGAGAATACTCGCGAAGAGCGCAACCAGTTCCTGCCGGCGTATCGGGGAGCCCGCATGCCACCAGGATCCATCTCCGCGAATCTCCATGCCGATGTCACCACAATGGCTTGGGTGCCATTTGTCCAAAGGGAGCGATGGCCGAGAGGTGACCCTATCAGGGCCAGCAAACATATCGTGAGGTCCGTCGTGCACGCGAGTGGTGGAGGCGGCAGCGGCTAATTGGCCCAGTGATGAGGGAACGTTTGTCTCGCCAGACATGCCGCTTCTACCGATTAACGTACCACGACTTCAGCATTCTGCCGCAACGCCAGTCGGTATTCGACAAGAGATAGCTGCCCTTGCACTTCACCAAGCTGAGCCACCAACTGGTCGGCCTCCCCAGGATCGAGGTTATCAACTTTCCCCGGCGTCAACCGGGCCAGCTCGACGACAGCCAAATCACCCCCGGGAAGATCGACCATATCGATCGTTGGTCCGGATGATAGCTTCATCGAGAAAGCGAGTCTCGCCACCTCTGGCGGGAGCAATCCTCCCGATCGCCGAGCACCAATCTCAACGCGCCACTCGTAACTATCCTGATTTGCGATGTCTTCGATCGTTTCACCTGAGCCTATTCGCTCTTTTACGTCCATCAGGATAGCCTGTCGTTGTGCGTCTCTTGCAATGGCCGTAAGCTCTTCACGGATCTGCGCTTCCACTTCATCCAGAGCCAACTTCCTCGATGGCAACTTCTCTGAAATTCGCGTGACCAAAAATCGGTTATCGGATAATTCCAGCACTGCCGAATTATTGCCAAAGTCATACACGTCCTCTCCGAACAGCGCATCCCTTACTACGGCACTGTCGAAGGGCGCAGTACCGGTGGTGCGGCTAACCCCCGAGACGGTCTCAACGCTTAGACCCAGAACATCGGCTGGCTGGCCAAGATCTCCGGCATTGAAGACCAGATCTCGGAGGCTATCCGCCGTCGCCAAAAGACTCTGCTCGGCCTCAGAACGCTGTATCGCCTCCCTCAGCTCCTCACGCAATGCCTCATAATCTGGCTCTTCGCTGGCGGTGCGCTCATCCACCCTGATGAAGTGAGTGCCGGCCTCAGTCTCCACCGCTGAAGAAATTTCACCCACGCCGAGGCTTGCGATGGCATCCTCCATGGGCTCCGGAAAAACCGAACCGTCTGTGAAACCCAACTGCCCCCCCACTGACGCCGAGCCAATATCGTCTGACTCTTGCTCCGCCAGCAGCGCGAAATCCTCTCCAGATGCCAAGCGCGCCGCCAGATCATCGATCCTGCGAGCATACTCGGCGGGTGCTTCATCCTCTGCTTGAATCAGTAGAATATGTGACACGCTCGCCTGATCGTTGACCACATAATCGGCTTTTACGTCTTCAAACTGTGCGTCAACCAAGGCGTCGTCAACCGGTGCGAAAAAGTCTTCCACCGATAAAAGAATATAATCGGCAACTACCTGTTCCTCGGAAACGAATCGATCCAAATCGGCACCATAGAATGCAGCAATTTCCTGCTCACCCACCTCGATTGCACTCTCGATTGCTTCCTCTGGGATCAACAAATACCGCACATCACGCTCTTCCGCACCGGCAGCCGCAGCCACATCCAGTTCGTAGTCGGTAGCAAAGTCGGTTGTGGATACCGCGTCCTGAAGTTGATTGAGGACAATTTGCTGAGCCTGCTCTCGCCGGAATCGTTCGGGGGTGTAGCCCGCGTTAGCCAGTGTGACCTTGTACTGGTCAGCGTCAAATTGACCATCAACGAAAAATGCATCGATACTAGCAACTAACTCGCCAATCGTTTTGCTTGAGGCCGCCAGAGATTGGCCTTCAGCCTCTTGCAGCAGCAGATTGCGCTCAATAAGCCCCTCTAGGGCCCGGGGACTTATTCGATCATCATCAAGCATCGCGGGGTCAACGTCCTCGCCAAATATCTGCATGAGCTGCCGCTTTTGATTTTCAACGGCAATCTGGAGTTCCTGAGGGGTTATTTCGACACCGTTGACCTCTGCCACGGAGGTACCGCTGCCACCGAACAGGACGGACTCAAGACCAAAGCCGGCAAAAGACAGAACTATTAGCAATACCAATACGCGCGCCCCGGTACTCTGTGCACCGGATCTCAATGACTGCATCATAATTTGTGTACGTCCATTCTCGAGTCACAACGGTCCAACGTAGGTAACGTCGACCATAAAAAAGGCGCCAAAGCGCCTTGATTAGACGCTCCGGGTTCCCAGAGCGCCAAACTGTCTTTTAACTAAAACGCCCTGTTAGTTACAGGCGTCCTTCAGAGCTTTACCAGCCTTGAAGCTGGGCGCGTTAGAGGCGGCAATCTGTATCGTCTCCCCTGTGCGCGGATTCCGGCCTTCTCTCGCTGCACGATGCTTCACCTGGAAGGTGCCGAAACCCACAAGTGATACGGTTTCCTGCTTGCTAAGCGCAGAAGTAATGGCGCCCAGTGCAGCATCGAGCGCTCGACCCGCTGAGGCTTTGGACAGGTCTGCTTCAGCAGCGATAGCATCAATTAGATCATTCTTATTCACGGAGTTACCCCTCTTTGTTGTTAGTGCGTCGGACAATGATGAAACCTTTCGTACGCTTGACAAGGGTATACCGCGTTTCCGCTGGGGGTCAACGCTAAACGGCCATTTTATGAGGGTATGTCACCCTTTCCGCCCCAACTGCAGCTCTATTCACGGTGGATTAATGTGCTGGCGGACGCAACGGCTCCTCATCGGCTTCGATGCTGGTCGAGTTAACCGCTGGCTCTGCTAGGTAGGCCTCGTCGGATAAGGGGTCGGGCACCTGTTCAAGGGCAACAGCCAGCACCTCGTCAATCCACTTCACCGCCATGATGGTCAAATTTTCTGTGATGTTGGAAGGTATTTCAGCAAGATCCCGTTCGTTCTCTTTCGGAATGACGACTGTTTTGATACCCCCCCGACGCGCGGCGAGCAGCTTTTCTTTGAGTCCACCGATGGGAAGAACCTCCCCCCTCAGGGTAATCTCACCGGTCATTGCCACGTCCGCCCTTACAGGGATTTGAGTCGCGACGCTAACGAGAGCGGTGCACATCGCAATGCCCGCAGAAGGGCCGTCTTTTGGAGTCGCCCCCTCGGGGACGTGAATATGAATATCATGACGGTCGTGATAAGCAGCAGGCACGCCCAACTGCTGAGAGCGCGAGCGGACCACGGTTAGTGCCGCTTGGATGGACTCCTGCATCACGTCACCAAGGGACCCCGTTTTAACTTGTCTCCCTTTGCCAGCAACCGCCGCCGCCTCAATCGTGAGTAACTCCCCACCGACCGAGGTCCACGCCAATCCTGTGACCTGCCCAATGTGATTCTCGTCCTCGGCGATGCCAAAGTTAAACTTTCTCACACCAAGTAAGTCAGCCAGCATGTCACTGGTGACCGTTACGGAACCATCCGACTCGCCCGTCGCGAAGCGCTTCACCATCTTTCTGCATATCTTCGCGATTTCGCGCTCCAGAGACCTGACACCCGCCTCCCGCGTGTAGTACCTGATCACATCGAGCAATGCTTGCTCATCAATGCTCATCTCGCCTGCTTTGAGACCGTTCTGTCGAACCTGCTTCGGGAGTAAATAGCGTTCGCAGATATTAAGCTTCTCGTCCTCCGTATAGCCTGGAAGCCGTATAACTTCCAGTCGATCCAATAGAGGCCCCGGAATGTTCATGGTGTTTGAGGTGCACACGAACATCACGTCCGAAAGATCGTAATCGACCTCCAGATAATGGTCGTTGAACGCGTGGTTCTGCTCTGGATCGAGCACTTCGAGCATCGCCGACGCAGGATCACCCCGGTGATCCATCCCCATTTTGTCGATTTCATCCAATAGAAAGAGGGGGTTACGCACTCCTGTCTTGGCCATTTTCTGGAGCAACTTACCCGGCATTGAGCCAATGTAAGTCCTCCGATGACCGCGGATTTCTGCTTCGTCGCGGACTCCACCGAGAGCCATTCGAACAAATTTTCGGTTGGTTGCACGTGCCATAGATTCGCCGAGGGATGTCTTACCCACTCCCGGTGGCCCAACCAAACAAAGCACCGGGCCTTTAATTTTTCGTACGCGCTTTTGAACCGCCAGATACTCTAGAATTCTGTCTTTCACTTCCTCGAGTCCGTAGTGGTCCTCATTGAGTATCTTCGCTGCCCGACCAAGATCGTGCTTGATCTTGCTTCGCTTCTTCCATGGCACACTCACCATCCAGTCAATATAGCCGCGAAGCACCGAGGCTTCTGCAGACATGGGGGACATCATTTTTAACTTGTTCAGCTCGGCAATCGCTTTTGACCTTGCTTCGTCGGGCATTTGTGCTTCGTCGATACGCGTCTGGAGCTCATCAACTTCGTTAGGCGCATCATCCATCTCACCCAGTTCTTTTTGAATCGCTTTCATTTGCTCGTTCAGGTAGTACTCCCGCTGGCTTTTCTCCATTTGCTTCTTGACCCGGCCGCGAATTCGCTTCTCTACCTGAAAGAGATCAATTTCTGCGTCCATCAAACCAAGCAAATGATTCAGCCGCTCCCCAAGCGACGCTATTTCCAGAACCCGCTGCTTTTCCTCAAGATCAACGTTCATATGGGCGGCGATAGTATCGGCCAGACGGCCTGGCTCCTCGATCCCTGAAAGGGAAGTCAGCACCTCGGTGGGTACCTTTTTGCTCATGCCAACGTACTTCTCAAACTGTTCAACGACGGTGGCGACGAGCTCTTTGGCCTCGTCTTCCGGCAAGTCGTCTGTTTCAATTTGGCGGCAATGCGCCACCGTGTAGGGGCCATCGTCATTCATCAATTCAATGGCGGCACGGAATTCGCCTTCTACGAGCACCTTAATGGTGCCATCGGGAAGTTTCAGTAATTGAAGGATGTTGGAGACCGTGCCAACTTGATAGAGGTCGTCAACGCTCGGGGAGTCCTCCGAGGCGTTCCGCTGAGCGACAAGTAATACCTGCTTGTCACCCCGCATTGCTTCTTCTAGGGCCTCTATGGACTTTTCACGACCAACGAAAAGGGGCAGTACCATGTGTGGGTAAACCACGACATCTCGCAGGGGTAGTAAAGGCAGTTCGGTAGCAACGACGTCAGTCATAGGAATCTCCGGTTCACTCCCTGATATATGGGGATGATACGCGGGTTTTGCAAGCGCAGCTCACAACATTCTGGTTGCCTGAGGTAATGAACTCGGGCGCGACAGCCCGTCGCTTTTACTCTTCGGAGGCGGCGCGGGCGGATTCGGGCGTCTCGTAGACCAAGAGTGGTTCCGACTCCCCCAGAATAACGCTCTCATCAACCACTATCTTCGCCACGTTTTCCTGTGAAGGTACGTTGTACATGGACTCCAAAAGCACATTCTCAAGAATCGATCGTAGACCGCGCGCGCCGGTCTTGCGCTCCATCGCCTTCTCCGCCACGGCACGTAGCCCATCTTCTCGGAAATCGATCTCCACGCCTTCCATATCGAACATTTTCGCGTACTGCTTTGTTAAGGCATTGCGAGGCTCTGTCAGGATGCGCACTAGCGCACTAACGTCAAGCTCTTCGAGTGTTGCAATGACAGGCAGCCGTCCGACGAACTCGGGAATCAGACCGTACTGAACCAAATCTTCAGGCTCGAGATCAGTCAGGGTTTCTCCAAAGCGCCGTGTCTCGTCCTTACTCTTAACCTCAGCAGTAAAGCCAATACCACCCTTCTCAGATCTGTTTCGGATTATTTTGTCTAGCCCAGCGAAGGCGCCACCGCAGATAAACAGTATGTTGGACGTATCCACCTGCAAAAACTCCTGCTGTGGATGCTTGCGACCGCCCTGTGGAGGCACGGACGCCACTGTTCCCTCGATTAACTTGAGCAAGGCTTGCTGAACCCCCTCGCCCGACACGTCACGGGTGATCGATGGGTTGTCCGATTTGCGAGAAATTTTGTCTATCTCGTCAATATAAACGATGCCCATTTGGGCGCGCTCGACGTCGTAGTCACATTTCTGTAACAACTTCTGGATGATGTTCTCAACGTCCTCACCCACATACCCTGCCTCGGTGAGCGTGGTTGCATCTGCCACCGTGAACGGAACATCCAATAACCGAGCAAGAGTTTCAGCGAGCAAGGTCTTCCCCGAGCCCGTAGGTCCAACGAGGAGAATGTTTGATTTGCTAAGCTCGACGTCTTCAGAGTTTCTGGAGTCGGGTGCGTAGCGCAGGCGCTTGTAGTGGTTATAAACGGCAACGGCCAGGACCCGCTTTGCTCGCTGCTGCCCAATCACATACTCGTCAAGGATTGCGTTGATCTCATGGGGGATTGGAAGGCGATCAGCGCCAGCCTCAGCCGCGGCCTCCTGAACCTCCTCACGAATGATGTCATTGCAAAGATCGACGCACTCGTCACAAATGAAGACGGACGGCCCTGCAATCAGCTTTCTGACCTCGTTCTGACTCTTGCCACAAAACGAGCAGTAAAGGAGCTTATCGCCGTCTGCGCTGTCTTTCGCCATTACGTCCTTCCCGGGTGACTATGCTCAACGTTTGTACCCCAAACCTTGATTGGTTTCGGGCCGTAATGCAAGTCCTGACTAAAATTGTGTCGTATCAGGCGTCTGGTTCGGCAGTTCGGCTATTGACCACCTCATCAACCAAACCGTACTCGCGGCTCTGCTCAGCGTCCATGAAGCGATCACGCTCAGTATCACGCTCGATAACGTCCAGCGGCTGCCCCGTGTGCTCGGCCATTAACCTGTTCAGGCGTTCACGGATAATTAAGATTTCTCGCGCCTGAATATCGATATCAGTCGCTTGCCCCTGAGCACCCCCAGACGGTTGATGGATCATGGTTCGAGCGTTTGGCAGGATGAAACGCTTGCCTTTGGCTCCACCAGAGAGCAGAAAAGCCCCCATGGAGGCAGCCTGTCCGAGGCACATAGTACTTACATCAGGCTTGATAAACTGCATGGTATCGTAGATAGAAAGTCCGGCTGTTACCGATCCTCCGGGACTGTTGATATACAGGTGGATATCTTTATCGGGGTTTTCCGACTCCAGAAACAACAGCTGTGCCACGATCAGGTTTGCCATGTTGTCTTCGACTGCGCCCACCGCAAATATCACGCGCTCTTTCAAAAGCCGCGAGTAAATATCGAAAGACCGCTCTCCGCGAGATGTCTGCTCGATGACCATGGGAATCAAACCAAGATTCTTTATTGGCGGAGCCAATCTGTCGTCACTCATGCTTGTCCTCTTGTGACCATGTTACAGGCCACTCACTATATTCCTTTGTTACCCCTGGGCTGGGCGCGCCGTTGCCAGCGCATCCTGATAGGAGCTTTCCTTTTCCTCGATCGTGGCCGACTCCAGCACCTTTTCAACCAGTTGGTCTTCAAGAACCCGCGACTCTATCTGTGCTAGCTGCTCATTTTCCGAATAGTACCAATTGATGACCTCTTGCGGATCCTGGTAGGTCGAGGCGATGTCCTCGATAAACGACTTCACTTTAGATGGGTCGGCACGCAACTCCAACTTTTCGATCATCTCGCCGAGAAGTAACCCTAATCGGACGCGGCGCTCAGCCTGATCCTTGAACATATCGTCGGGTAGTATGGCTTTGAGATCCATCTCGGGTGAGGGTTGGCCTCCAAATTGCTGGAACATCTGGCCCCGCATCCCCTCAACTTCCTGAGCAATCAAGCTGCCGGGAACCTCAATATCTGCATGCGCGTCCAAAATGGCATCCATGACCTGATTCTTGGTGTGAGTCTGGACTGCATTGCGAAGCTCTCGCTCCATGTTCTTCTTCACTTCTTCCCTGAAGACAGGCTCCCCACCCTCCTCGACCCCGTAGCTACTGAACAGCTCGTCATCCAGCGGAGCCAACTCGAGCTGCTTGACCGCCTTGCAACTAATCTTGAACTTGGCGTCCGCACCCTGCAGCTCTTCAGAGCCATAGTCGTCCGGAAAGGTCACGTCGATGGTTTTTTCGTCACCAGCTTTCATGCCTACGATCCCGTCCTCGAAGCCTGGAATCATTTTCCCCTGACCGAGCTCGAGGCTCTGGTCAGTGGCACTGCCTCCCTCAAAGGCTTCGCCATCACGGGTACCCTCGAAGTCAACAACCACCGTGTCCCCAGAAGCTGCGGCCTGATCAACCTCTTTTAGCTCGCCACGCTGCTTCCGGAAAATCTCGATGATGTCGTCTACATCGGCCTCGGTGACTTCGGCAACAGGTTTTTCTACGGTAAAACCTGATACTTCCTTGACCTCGAGAGACGGCATAATTTCGAAGGTAGCCGTATACTCAACGTCTTTACCGACCTCGAAGTTCTTTGCCTCAATGCGGGGTTGCCCGGCCGGTCGCAAGTTCTCAGAGATCACTGCCTCCTGAAAAGACTGACTGATTACTTCTCCAATCACTTCCTGGCGAACACCGGCGCCAAAACGCTGGTGCATGACCTTCATGGGTACTTTGCCTGGTCGAAAACCCGGGAGCCTCACATTTTTTGCAGCATCGCGAAGCTTTTTTTCGACAGCGCCGTCCACACGGTCACAGGGAACGCCCACTGTTAGCCGGCGCTCCAAGCCTGATGTCGTCTCAATAGAAACCCGCATTAGTGTCTCCTGCTCAAGGTAACCAACCCACTTTTTACTAAGCCTGACTGTTTTATTGGCAACCAAGCGCCCCAAAGTGGTGCGGAAGGAGAGACTCGAACTCTCACGCCTTGCGGCACTGGAACCTAAATCCAGCGCGTCTACCAATTTCGCCACTTCCGCGGCGCCATAAAACAGAGAATAGTCGACGAAGAGCGTCGAATCTGAGGGCGCGGATATTCGCACAGGCGCTGTTTCCATGCAATGGTGAGGCCTATGGATTCTCACCACCCCTCAGGCTGGCTTACAGCGAGCGCTCCATTTAAATCATATAGTTCATTTAAAACAGTAGTTTATAAATTTATATTAAGATTTAATCTCATAATAATTTAAGTGGGAATAAGACCCATCGAACCCGGACAAAACAGGTCTTTGCACGTCGCCGTGGTGAATAGCGCTGGACACGAGACCCATTTCGGGCATACTAAACACGTCTGCAGGCGACTAGCGCAGCTTGCAGATACTGAACATCCCAAGTGTTCAGTGAGGGCCCTGCCTCAAGAAGCAGGCCTTCGATACATTACTCCTTCGAGTCTTTGGTTGGGCCCCTTCGGGGCCCTTTTTAATGGCCTCAATTTAATGGGGTAAAACATGCCATGAGCGCCGCCGTAGCTAACGCTAAACGGTATCAGGTGATGAAAAGGCTGGTTTATCCACGCTACTTTCCATCAGACCGCTTTAGTGGGTCTTGTAATGGTAGCGCCCGGGCAATTGGACGAAGAAGCTAAGGTGAACCCTGACTACATGGTGTGTGTTTGCCTTTCTGAGTTAAGCGCACCATTTAGATGGTTCTCTATTTTGGCGTTGGCAGAAACGTCTTGCTCTGAGAACTGAACCCCGATTCCCGCCTGGCGATTTCCTTGCGCACCAACCGGTGTTACCCAAACTACGCGCCCGGCAATTGGAATCTTCTCAGGATCATCCGAGAGGGTTAACAGCATGAAAACTTCGTCACCGATGCTGTATTTTTGATTCGTTGGCGCAAAAAGGCCCCCGTTCTCAAGAAACGGCATGTAAGCTGAATGCAGGTCTGCTGCGTCCTTAATGGTTAACGAGAGAATCCCCTCACGACCGCCTTCGCTCATCGCATCCTCTTTTTCGACTGCTCACCCGGTATAACGACTGGCCGCTCGGATTATCAGACCAGCGCTTTATGCAACATCTGACAGCATTCTCGGACCACCAAATCCCGACTTATATTAACGCCTCGTCTATGGGCTGATAGCCACTCCAAAATGGTGTCTCTTGACTCTAATGCGTGCAAAATGCCTCTGGGGTTTTCCGAAACACTGGTGCGCACTGCTTCGTCTACCGTCCTGACTACCAGAGTGAGCGCCGGATCGAGCTCCCATGCAAGCAGCGCCTCCGCCACTGAGTTGGGGGACTGACAACCAACAAGCAAGTTTGCACACTGATCTGCCAGTGCTGCCCATTCATTGAGCGCGCCGCTCTCAAGAAGCGCCAACGCTTCCTTCGGCCGACCAAGAGCGAGCTTCACCGCCCGCCTGCAATCATCATCAGCAAACTCTGAGCGTACCCTCAACCACTCAACCGACTCCTCTTCGCCGGGACAGGGCATTACGAAGATCTGGCAGCGAGACCGGACCGTGGGAGGCAGGTCATCAGGCCGATCTGATACCAACACAATGACCGAATCGCCAGGGGGCTCTTCAAGAGTCTTCAGCAGGGCGTTGGCTGCGCTAATGGTCATCGCCTCAGCGGGGGCTATGACGAGCAGTTTGCGCTCCCCGTAACCTGCTGTCTGCTGTAGAAACCGTGCAGCCTCACGAACAGGCTCAATACCGATAGCACGCTTACCCTCCTCAGGCTCCAGCCACCGTAAATCGCCGTGACTCCCTGCACCATACAGCTCACACGCGTCACAATGTCCGCACGGACCGCTCAGCTCACCCTGCATACACAGAAGTGCGGCTGCCAGCCAGCCGGCAGAATCGATTTTTCCTGTGCCCTTCGGTGCCGCTAGGAGAATCGCATGAGGGTTCTTCTTGTCGATAGCTGTGGCGAGTAACCGCAGCAGCATCTCTGCGTGCCAGGGCATCAAGTCATATCCCATCACCTCTGCACCCGTACCCTCAGGCATGATCAAACCAGTCGTTTAGAGCCTGTCCAATTACTGTGGTGACCTCATCGAGCGTTTTGGATGCATCAATAATAAGCCAGCGCGCCGGTTCCTCTTTTGCCCGCGCCAAATAACCCTCTCTGACTCGGTTAAAGAACGTCAACTCTTCTTGCTCGAATCGATCGAGTTCCGAACGCTCCTTTGCACGCGAAAGACCCAGAGACGGGTCCATGTCGAGCAAAACGGTCAAATCTGGCCGCCGCGCGCCCTGCACTAGCTGCTCGAGAGACGCTATCGCTCTCTGATCGATATTTCTCCCCCAACCCTGATAGGCATAAGTTGCATCGGTAAAACGGTCACACAGCACCCACTTGCCCGCCGCTAACGCCGGCTCAATGACCGTCGTCAGATGCTGTGCTCGGGCCGCAAATATGATTAATAATTCAGCCATCGCAACCGGCGACTCGATATCGGCGCTCAATAGAAGGGAACGTAGCGCCTCACCTAGCGCGGTTCCACCAGGTTCTCTTGTCACCACGACTTCACATCCACGTGACTCCAGAACAGACTGGATGAAGTCTGCGTTGGTGGATTTTCCAACACCCTCTCCTCCCTCGATGGTGATGAACTTGCCCAGTAGCGGCGGGGTTTTCGCTGTCATGGGGAATCCTTGTTTGAAGCCGGTGTGGATCGGTAGTCCGCCCGCCGATCAAGCTGGTAACGTCGCACGTTTTCGTTATGTTGGTCCAGCGTATCCGCAAACGCATGGTGGCCATCCCCTCTTCCTACAAAGTAAAGGCTATCACCTTGATCCGGATGGAGCGCCGCCTCGATGCTTGCCAATCCAGGCAGCGCGATTGGCGTTGGAGGCAGCCCGAAGATTTGATACGTATTCCAATCATTGCTCTCATCGCGCAGGTGTGCTCGGGTCAAGTTCCCGTCGTAGGCATTACCTAATCCGTATATCACCGTCGGGTCTGTCTGCAGGCGCATACCTCGCTGAAGCCTGCGACTGAATACTCCTGAAATCCGCTTTCGCTCTGAACCCACTGAAGTTTCTCGCTCAATGATTGAGGCCAAAATAAGGGCCTCGTAGGGCGACTTCACGGCAACGACCGGTGCCCTCTCATTCCATGCTAGTTCCAATGCCTGTCGCATTGCGTCGTGGGCTCTCTTGAGGATGTCGAGATCGCTATTGCCCGCGATGAATTGGTAGGTCTCCGGGAGAAACCAGCCTTCCGCAGAGCCAGCAATCTCCGTGATTGCAAGCAGAGAGGGATCGAGCGGACCGGAAAGCGTGCTGACCAAGTTGGGCGTGGCATTGAGGCGATTAATCGCCTCCTCAAGGGTAATACCCTCGGGTAGCGTCACCCGATAAGTAATGACTTCCCCCTCCTCTAAAAGCGCTAAAAGATCCAGTGCATTGGATCCAGCAGGCACTCTGTATTCTCCAGCCTTCATGCTACGGTCGATATTGTTGAAGCGAGCCCACAGGGAGACAAGACGAGGGTTCGGTAACCAGTTCTCTTCAGACGCCCTGATCAATACTCTCGTCAGGCTATCCCCAGCGGCTACCTGTAACAGCTTGTCCTCTGACAGCCCCTCGAGTGGCTCGGTTAACGCAGTAGCCACCCAGACAGTCGAGCAGAATATTCCAAACAGAAAACCACCCAGACACAGTTTTAGAAGTCGGTTTCTCATCAGCCCCGAGGCCCCACGTCATCCCAATCGTGAATCCCTGAGTACAGAGCTGATGCGGCTTCCGTAGATGGAAACTCTCGCTCATTTATTGTCTTAATAGAACGTATCCCCAGTACGGCATTACACAGAAAGGCTTCGTCAGCAGCCTCGGCCGTCACCTCATTACAGGAACTGATTAGAGTGCTGTAGCCACTTGCCTCAGCGAGCCGAGACAGAATCAACTGCCGACGGGTGCCAGCAATACCCCTATCAAAAATCGTTGGGGTGTACAGGGTTTTGTCGATGCGCAGAAATATATTTCCGCTACCGCTCGACACCCACTCCCCCTGATCCGACGTCATAATAATGTCATCGTATCCATGTTCCTGAGCCCACGACGTCCCTAGCACCTGTTCGACACGAGCGAGAAGCTTGGCCCCCTGAAAGTGCGGTTGGGAAGAATAGTGAATAGGCGCTATACCCACTCGAGCGGGGTCGGCAACCACTGAAGGTGTGGGACAGAACCTAGAGACGATTCGCGCAGTTGAGGTGGCGGGGATTTTATAGCCTCTTGGCCCAGACCCACGAGTCACTGTTACTCTCAGGATACCGCTTGCTGACGAATCGGCATTCCTGAGCCAGGTGATCGCCGAGCACAGTGCATCGGTTGCAAGGCTACCGGGGGAGTGAAATCCCAAACAGCCGAGCCCAGCCTCAAGGCGGGCTTGATGGAGCGAAAAGCATGCAGCCAGTCCATCGCGGACCCGAAGGGTTTCAAATGCGCCGTCAGAGAGATTTAGGCCGCGATCATCCGCTGGGACATATCCACCCTCTATCCCGTCGACCCAGCAGCGCTCGGTCATCGTCTGAATCAGCCGCTAAAGCGACTGAAAATTACCGACCCGTTGGTTCCACCAAAGCCAAAAGAATTGCTCAATGCGTGATCAATTGACCGCTCTTGCGCGGTGTGGGGTACATAGTTCAGATCACACCCTTCGCTTGGGGTATCCAAGTTAATAGTAGGAGGGGCGACCTGATCGCGCAGTGCAAGGATGCTGAATACCGCCTCAACAGCACCGGCGGCGCCCAGCAGATGACCAATCATCGACTTTGTTGAACTGACGGCGAGATCTTGCGCATGACCACCAAAGACCCTCTTGACTGCCATTGTCTCGGCGAGATCACCAGCGAGAGTGGAGGTCCCATGAGCATTGATGTAACCGATGTCGTCAGCATTCAGGCTGGCATCTCGCAAGGCATTCGCCATGGCGTCCGCCGCGCCGCGCCCATCCTCAGGAGGTGATGTCATATGGTAGGCGTCGCCACTCATACCAAAACCGGTCACTTCTGCATGAATAGCAGCGCCCCGCGCCGTGGCGCTTTCAAGAGATTCCAGCATTAAGACTGCAGCGCCATCACCCAGTACAAAACCGTCCCGATCAGCATCCCAAGGTCGCGAAGCACTCTGCGGATCGTCGTTTCGGGTAGAGAGCGCACGAGCCGCAGCAAAGCCGCCCAGACCGACTGGGGTTGTCGCCATCTCAGCCCCGCCAACCAGCATAGCGTCTGCATCGCCCGAAGCGATCAACCGGGCACCTAAACCAATATTGTGAGTGCCGGTGGTACAGGCGGTGACGACTGCCAGATTGGGGCCCTGCATGTTGTACATAACCGACAAGTTGCCGCTAATCATGTTGATAATGGCCCCGGGCACAAAGAAAGGGGACATCTTGCGAGGACCTGTCGAACTGATGATCTCATTATTGCGTTCGATCGAACCAATACCGCCGATGCCCGAGCCAATAGCACACCCAACCCGGGAGCAATTCTGATCAGTCACCTCAAAACCGCTATCCTGCAACGCCTGAATGCCGGCAACCATGCCGAATTGAATGAAGGGATCCATCCGCTTGGCATCCTTCGGATGAAGGTAGCCCTCCGCGGTAAACTCTTTGACTGAGCAGCTAAAACGGGTGGTAAACGCCTCGGCGTCAAACGAAGTGATCTGTGCCGCGCCACTGGTCCCAGCTTTGATGGCATCCCAGCTGGTAGCGACGTCCAGACCGACCGGGGTAACCGCACCCAAGCCAGTGACGACTACTCGTTTTCCAATCATGGCAAAACCTCTATGCTCACAAACTCCCCCTCAAGCATGTGCAAAGCGACCGCTATATAAAACTAGGCAACCGAGCTTCCTCGCCATTGTCACAGCAAAGCTCTTATGAATAAAAAAGCCGCCCTACTTGGTAAGACGGCTTTTCGATCTCCGCCGATGGCTTAAGCGAGGTTTTCGTTGATGTAGTTTATTGCCAACTGAACGGTCGTAATCTTTTCGGCTTCTTCATCCGGGATCTCGGTTTCAAACTCTTCCTCAAGAGCCATAACCAGTTCAACCGTATCGAGGGAGTCTGCGCCGAGGTCATCAACGAAAGACGCCTCACTGCGAACTTCTTCCTCTTTCACGCCAAGCTGCTCGGCGACGATTTTCTTGACGCGATCTTCAATGCTGCTCATGTTTCCTCACTCTCTTTCAAGTTGATTAAGGGCAATCCCCCGACCGTGGCCAATTTTACCCGTAATTACGTCCATATTGGAAAACTATTGATAGGGCCTTTTAGCCCATATACATGCCACCATTGACGTGTATGGTCTCACCAGTGATGTAACTCGCACCATCACCAGCCAGAAACCCAACGATTTCGCCTATTTCAGCGGCCTCGCCCAAGCGCCCGAGAGGAATCTGCTGCATCATCAGAGCCCGATTATCCTCGGAAAGCTCGCGGGTCATATCGGTATCGATAAACCCGGGCGCCACGGCATTTACCGTGATCGAACGAGAACCCAGCTCTTTCGCAAGTGCCCGTGTGAACCCCTCAACACCTGCCTTTGTCGCAGCATAATTGGCCTGTCCAGCATTGCCCATAGAGCCCACCACCGAAGAAATCGTAACGATTCGACCCCAGCGAGCCTTGGTCATTCCTCGAAGGCAGGCTTTACTGAGCCGGTAGACAGAATTCAGGTTCGTGTCTATTACCGAGGACCATTCCTCGTCCTTCATTCTCAAAAGAATGTTATCGCGGGTTATTCCTGCATTGTTCACCAAAATGAGCGGCGAACCATAGCTTTCGGTAATCGTGCCCATGACAGCCGCCACACTTTCAGGCTGAGTGACATCGAGACACAGACCAGCGCCACCCAGCGGCGTTAACCAATCATTAATGGCATCAGCGCCGGCCTCCGATGTCGCCGTCCCCACGACGCAATGACCTGCTTGGGAGAGAGTTTCAGCTATTGCCCTGCCTATGCCACGGCTAGCTCCCGTTACAAGTGCCACTTTGCGATCTTCAGTCATTGACTCACTCCTGTGCGAGCTCTGACAGCGTCGACTCGAACTGATCTGGGGTTTCCAGACCATATCCCATCGCGTCGCGATTAATACGTCGCGTCAAGCCAGAGAGAACCCTACCTGGACCACATTCCACAAATTGTCGGCAGCCCATAGCCAGCATGGCGCTCATACAAGCAGTCCATCTGACTGGTGCAACGACCTGCTCGACAAGCAGTCGTCTTATTTCCTCAGGATTTGTCTGAGGTTCACCGTTGACATTACTCATCACAGGCCATTTTGGAGTGCCGATCGACATTGTGGAGAGCTCTCCACCGATTACATCCGCCGCGTGCTGCATCAGGGGAGTGTGAAAAGGAGCGCTCACCGGCAATGGCAAGACGCGCTTGGCACCACCAGCCTTGAGTGCTTCAGCAGCTAGAGCGACTGACCCTGCCATGCCGGCTATTACAACCTGGCCTGGGGAGTTAAAGTTTACCGCGAGCACAGGTTGCCCACTGTCCTCTGTAATCTGTGCGCAAGCTTGATTAATCAGCTCGTCCTCAAGACCGATAACCGCAGCCATAGCGCCCTCACCAACGGGCACCGCCGCCTGCATCGCCTGACCCCGCAATCTCACCAATCGTACCGCGTCTCCGAATCCGAGGGAGTCTGCCGCGACCAGTGCCGAGAATTCGCCGAGGCTGTGCCCTGCTGCCACCGCAGGGTCGCGACCACCACGCTGTTGCCACAACCGGAAGAGCGCAATACTAGCGGTGAGAACAAGCGGTTGCGTGTTTTCTGTGAGCGCCAGTGTTTCCGCAGAGTCAGACTGCGCCATCTGCCAGAGATCGAACTCTAACTGATCTGAGGCCTCTGCAAATGTGTCTTTAACAATAGGGCAGCGATCCCCCATCGCCGACAGCATACCGACGGCTTGTGAGCCCTGTCCGGGAAAAACAAACGCAAGTGATGTCACCTGACCCCTCCAAGGCTCATCATAAAGGTTGCGTGGATGTCGAGTTGCGGCTGCCGGTCATCTGTATCGAGACCGAACGCGCTCTGTCACCAAGAGCAGCGGCAGACGTTATCGTCCACCGCGAGCAGCCATCCGGAAAGTCAGTCGTCGTCGCCGACGTTAACGACTTTTTTACCCCTGTAAAAACCGTCGGCGCTGACATGATGCCGTCGTCGAGTTTCACCTGATGTTTGGTCAACGGTGAGTGTTGATCCGTCCAGAGAGTCATGCGCGCGACGCATGCCACGACGTGATCGGGTCTTTTTGTTTTGCTGAACTGCCATAAATGCCTCCATTTACACCCTGAACCATTCAGGTTCTGGTGCTAACTACTACAATCTCGATTTTGACCTGATGGTCTCTAGCCATCTCCCTTCAAGGTGGCTAACACATCGAAGGGGTTGCTGTTCCCGCGCCTCTCGCTTTCGCCGACCGACGCTACAATCTCCTCGGCTGCCGCAATCGCAAACCCCACCTTGGCTCCGCACTGCTCGTCGCTGTGGTAATTAAATGACGGAAGAACAAGTAATAACTCCTCTTCCACCAACTGCCACAGATCTAATTCTCCATCCGTGATCAGGGGCTCATAACGAGCGGGTAACTTGGCCGCCTGCTCATCAGTCCACACTGCCGCTAGACTGCTGTGGGCATCTACCTCGACTGCCACTGGCGTCAGACACCGCTGGCACGCCACTTCCACAGTCCCTGCGACCTTTAACTTGACAATGTACCGGCCTTCTTCGTCCCTAAAGCAGTCGGCGATTACGTCAAAAGGCGCGGAAGCAGATACAATGACAGCTGACAAACGTGAGAGTCGATCGGCAGACAGCGCTCCTGATACCGTCACTTGTCGCGCCGCCAGTGTTCGCACCTCAACCGTCTTTGGTAGTGCCCCTGTCGTCATGGCGGCGGATGATACGGACGCGGTATTAGCCTGTCAAAAATAAATAGAGGTATTTCAAAGGGTTTCAGGGTGTAATATGACACAGAACACAATGCCCAGTCGGTTGGTTCTGGCCTCCAGTTCACCGTACAGACAGAAGCTCTTCTCACGTCTGAACCTGACCTTCGACTGGGTTGATCCGGGTATAAACGAGAGCACTCTCCCCGGGGAGTCCGCTCTGGGCCTTTCACAACGTCTCGGACGCCAGAAAGCGCAGGCGGTGACCGCGGAAGGTGATGACCCGCTCGTCATCGGGAGTGATCAGGTCGCTGCCTGCGACAATCGCCTCCTGGGAAAGCCCGGTTCTACCGCGGCGGCGCGAGAGCAGCTGGCTTTCTGTGCCGGCAAGCAGGTTGTGTTTTTCACCAGTATCGCCGTCTGGAGACCAGCGCAGCAGTTATTGCGTGAAGAGATGGAAAGCGTTGAGGTATCAATGAGGCCCCTGACCCGCAGGGAAATCGACGATTACATCGCCGCAGATACACCGCTCGACTGCGCTGGCAGTTTCAAAGTCGAATCTCTTGGCATTACCCTATTCAGGTCCATCACTACCCGCGATCCAACCGCTCTAGAGGGTTTACCATTGATAGCTCTTTCAGCGATGCTGAGAGAGGCGGGCTACCGGGTACCCTAGACGCTTACTTACCCGACGGCAGCTTATTTAGCACCGCTGTGAGCTCATCTGGCAGTGGGCTCTCAAGAGACAGCTCCTCACCATCCAACTGAAAGCGCAGGCTCGCTGCATGTAGGAAAAGGCGTGGCAATCCAATAGCGCCCGTCAGCGTCTCGGTGGCGGGTGTCGAATATTTCTCGTCACCTAAAATGGGGAAGCCCGCGTGGCGACAATGGACTCGGATCTGATGGGTCCTGCCAGTGATAGGCTTTGCCTCTATCAGAGTTGCGCCTTGCAAACGCCGCAGAACACGAAATTCGGTCCGCGCCCCCTTCCCCGACGCAGTCACTTTAACCAGACGCTCACCCGAGGGCAGCGAATACTTTTCCAACGGCGCGTCGATATGCGTTAGCGAAGCAGGCCATCGTCCGGCAATGAGGCACTGATAGCGCTTATCAACGCCGTCTTTTCGAAGCAGTCCATGCAACGTCCTCAGGGTCGCCGCCCGCCTGGCTATCATAATTAGGCCGGAGGTATCCCGGTCGAGGCGATGAACCAATTCCAGATAACGCTCATCCGGGTACATCAATCGAAGGGTTTCTATCAGCCCAACGTCGATACCACTGCCCCCATGCACCGCCAACCCTGGGGGCTTGTCGAGTACCAGCAAGTCGCGCTCATCCAGTACAACGCGCCGACTGAGGGTGTGAATCCATTTTGATGATGTGCTGCCACCTGATTTTCTGGATTCCGCAAAAGGGGGGATTCGAATGGTGTCATCAGTTGCGAGCTTGGTTTCGGGCTTGGCGCGCCCTTTATTAACTCTCACCTCTCCCTTGCGAATCGCACGGTATACGCGTGCCTTTGGAACACCCTGCAGGACACGCATTAAATAATTGTCCAGCCTCTGTCCGGATTCGGCGCCGGAGACGCTCAAAAAGCGCACTGGGTTTGTCTCCAGTGGGTTTTGGTCTTTTTTATCAGGCAATTGAATCACTTAGTGTTTGGTGTTACTTTCGCCACGTCCAAGAGATTCGCGACAAAGCGATTTTGGCAGAAGCGGCGTGGTTAGCGCCCGCTGACTGACCAGTCGAGCGCAAGTGGACATTAGCTTGATGCGCCGTTGCTGGCCAGTTTTTTATGCAACGAGCCTATTCTTTGTCGGCAGAACAAATCTTGGAAAACGAATTGGAGGCCGATACGTCGTCCGCCCTCGCTCCGGGGTCACTGAGGAATGAAATACCCCGTTTTGAGTCGAGACGCGACGAGGCCAAATTAAACCGCGATGCTAAGAATGCGGTGCGAGATAAGAGAGCCATTACAGTGATGGCTTACAACGTGAAGCAAGTCGAGCGAGGCCAGTGGTCTCCTCGTTCCCCCATTATCCGGGGGGCAGCCTGCCTACACGCTGAGGAACGCTCTGTTCCGGCGCACTTTGTTCATTGGCATCGCCAACTGGACGAATTTTATGAAAAAGATGTTAATCAACGCGACTCAACGCGAAGAGGTGCGAGTTGCGCTTGTTGATGGTCAACGGCTGTACGATCTCGATATCGAGAACCGAGCGCGAGTGTCCACCAAAGCCAATGTTTACAAAGCCAAGGTAACCAGAGTAGAGCCGAGTCTCGAGGCTGCCTTCGTTGATTTTGGCGCCGATCGGCACGGATTTCTTCCACTGAAGGAAATTGCTCACCAGTATTACCGCAGCGCAGCACCAACAGGCGACGGACGAACACGTATTAAAGATGTCCTGAAAGAAGGGACCGAGGTCATCGTTCAGGTCGACAAAGAGGAGCGCGGGACCAAAGGGGCTGCTCTGACCACCTACGTCAGTCTGGCTGGTCGTTACATGGTACTGATGCCAAACAATCCAAAGGCCGGCGGTATCTCTCGCCGCATCGAGGGGGATGATCGCAGCGAGCTACGGGATGCCCTGGCACAACTGAATATTCCCGATGGCATGGGTGTCATCATTCGCACCGCAGGCGTTGGGCGTAGCGCGGAGGAACTGCAGTGGGACCTGGACTACCTCCTGCAGCTATGGGGCTCCATCGATAAGGCAGCTAACGAAAACAAGGCCCCGGTCCTGCTATTCCAAGAGAGCGACGTTATCATTCGCGCCATACGAGATTACCTTCGGGATGATGTCGATCAAGTCCTGCTGGACGACAAAGCCGCCTGGCAGCAGGCACATGATTTTGTCTCCATGGTGATGCCCAAGTATCAGCAGCGCATCAAGCTCTACGAAGATGCGATTCCGCTGTTTAACCGTTTTCAGGTCGAAGGCCAGATTGAAACGGCCTTCCAACGCGAGGTTCGATTGCCCTCGGGGGGATCTATCGTAATCGACCCCACTGAGGCGCTGGTCTCCATCGATATCAACTCCGCGAGAGCAACCAAAGGCTCAGACATCGAGCAAACAGCGCTGCAAACCAACCTTGAGGCCGCAGATGAGATTGCCCGCCAGCTTCGCTTGCGTGACATGGGCGGCCTGATCGTCATCGATTTCATCGACATGGGCGCTAACAAGAACCAGCGTGCTGTCGAAAACCGAATCCGAGACGCTCTGGAAGTAGATCGCGCCAGGGTTCAGGTTGGGCGAATTTCCCGCTTCGGTCTTCTGGAGATGTCTCGGCAGCGGCTGCGACCGTCTCTCGGTGAAATTAGCGCCATTGTGTGTCCTCGGTGCACCGGCCAGGGAACTATTCGCGACACTAAATCCCTCGCCCTCTCCATTTTGCGTCTGCTACAGGAAGAGGCCGGAAAAGAGCGAACAGCGGAGGTCCGCGCCATGGTCCCTGTGGACGTCGCGGCCTTTCTGCTCAACGAGAAACGGAGCGCCGTTAACGATATCGAGACCTCGACGAATGTACGGGTTCTCATTATCCCCAATCCTCATCTGGAGACCCCCCACTTCGAGGTTATCCGCTTGCGCGATGATGAAGTAGAGGAAGACGCCGCAGCGAGCTATGAAATAGAGCTCGATACCCCCGATCCTATTGCCATCCGAGATGATGCGGACGCAACTCCCGCGGCACCTCAAGCACTGGTGCGAGGGGTTACTCCCCAGCAACCAGCACCCAGCGAATCCACCGCAGCCACTCCGACACCGGTCGTTGCAGCGCCTGCTGAAAAGGCCAGTTCACCTGGCCTGCTTGGCCGCGTTTGGTCTGCCCTCTTCGCTCCCGTTGATGAGGAGCAAACTGACAACGTTACTGAGGAACCCACAGAAACCTCAACAGTCGATCAGGCCAATACCGGAAGACAGCGTCCGACGCGTGATCAGAACGGCAATCGATCTCGGAATAAAGAGTCTCAGCGACACGAGGACGCCGAAAAGAGCCCTGAGCAAGGCAGCGATCATAAAGAGGGCTCTGAGGAAGCTCCTGACGATACTCGTCCCAAGCGCAATCGACGCCGCCGGGGCAGACGTGGTAGCGGTCAAAAACGTCGAGATGATGATCAGTCGCTAAACGCCAATGAGGTGGACGGACAAAGCCCGAATGAGGCTCCAGACGACACCGACGCCATCGACGAAGCACCTAGGCACAGACCTGCTGAAATGCGCAGCGAGGGGCGTAGGCGCCGCCAGCGAGGGCCAAAACCAGAAGCCGCAATACCTGCCCCGGTAGCAGAGATTGAGGTTGAAGGGGATGACCAGAGTGGAAACACCGAGTTACCCGCCGACGTTACTGCGGCAGCACCCCAACAAGTGGTCGAGGTGGACACGACAGCCTCACAACAAGACAGCCCCATAGAGGCTACAACTGCGGAGAGCTCCAATGAATCTGTTGTTCCCGAAAGCGCGGTTGCTGAGGCGGCAAAGGAAGAGGAGGCAAAAGAGACCCTAAAAGGCGCCGGAGCTGACGCAGGGGCCTCTGAGCTTGTAGAGCCCCCAGTTGCTTCAAGGTCGGAACAAATCCAGATGACCGGCACCACTACCGCAGAAAGCCAGCACGAGGGCGATGAACAGCCTCACGAGGATGATCGCAACGGGATTACTGACACTGGTAGAGCCGTGAATGACCCGCGAGTGAGCGCTCGACCTGTCGCGTCTGTAGCAGTGCATACCGCTCATTTGACATTATTCCCTGAACAGGCCGCGCCACCAGTCAGCGTTATGCCGCGGAATATACCCCGCGCGAGTAACGATCCTCGAGGACCCCGGGGTGACCCAGACTTACCCGCTGGCGCACAGGCCGATGTCGACGACATACCGGACGCAGCTAACCAGTGACACAACTAAAAACGGCCCCTAGGGCCGTTTTTTTTGCGCCAGATAAATGATCCAGACTGAGACTTGCTACCCGCGAACTGGCCGCTATAATGCGCGCTCCGGTGGGCTGGCTGAGTGGTCGAAAGCGGCGGTCTTGAAAACCGTTGAACCGAGAGGTTCCCGGGGTTCGAATCCCTGGCCCACCGCCAAATTTCAGAAGAGCGCTTCACTTTCGGAAGCCCTTAATTATCGAGTGATCGATCAGGC
>Ga0181594_10000833_pt1 | contig 29036 bp, 31 predicted proteins | sample 071ome_18_FD_145603 | JGI IMG/M metagenome (GOLD analysis project Ga0181594, IMG submission 145603) | Coastal salt marsh microbial communities from the Groves Creek Marsh, Skidaway Island, Georgia - 071413BT metaG (spades assembly) | ecosystem: Environmental > Aquatic > Marine > Intertidal zone... | reverse complement strand
AGGGTCGCTGAGCTGAGTTACTAAAACTGGGGGATAGTCGGATGGAGGAATTGACGATAGGCGTTACAGGGGTCGCCGGTACAATGGGGACAATGATCGTCCGTCAGGTCTTGGAGACCCGAAATACACGGCTCGCCGGGGGGTCGGTAAGGCCGGGTAGTACCCATCAAGGCATTGATATCGGTGAGATTTGCCAGCTTGGACCTCTTGGAATCCAGGCGGTTGGCGATGCCGCCGCGTTGTTCGCCTCCTCGCGGGCCGTCATTGACTTCACGCTGCCGGAGGCGGTCGCCGAGCACGCCCACGCCGCGATGGACACGAAAACTCCTTGGATCGTTGGTACAACGGGCCTGGACGCGGAGGGAGACGCCGCGATGGCCGAGGCGGCGAAAGTCGTACCGGTTGTTTTCGCGCCGAATATGAGCCTCGGCGTGAATCTTCTTTTTGTGTTGGTTGAACAGGTTGCCCGAGCCTTGAACGACGAGTTCGACATTGAGATCTTTGAAATCCATCACAATCGCAAGATCGATGCGCCATCGGGAACCGCGCTTGGCCTGGGTCAAGCGGCGGCCAGGGGCCGTGGCGTCGACTTTGAACAGGCCAGCGTACTTTCCCGCGAAGGCCAAACCGGCGCGCGCAAGCGAGGCGATATTGGTTTCGCGGCGCTTCGCGGGGGCGATATCGTCGGCGAGCACTCTGTGATTTTCGCGGGCGCTGGCGAGCGGGTTGAAATCGCGCACAAGGCCACGGGCCGGCATATCTACGCATCCGGCGCGATTCGAGCGGCGCAATGGGCCGTGGATCAGCCTCCAGGCCTCTATGACATGACGGATGTTCTCGGCCTGAAGGGCTAGGTTTGCAGGCCGTGGCCTTGAATTGGGTCGCGAGCGCGTCGCAATGCCTGGGCCAAAGCTTGAGCGAATGCCAATTTCTCGTCATTCGCCAAGAACGCACCTAGCTCAAGGATCTCGCCGCGAGATCTGACGACCAGACGACCACGTCCCGCGTTGATCGGCTCGACCTCGACACGGGCCCAGTAAGGCTGAAGTACCGCGCGTCGATCGCCACCGCCGGGATCGCGGAACAAAACCTCGAGCGCTTCCGAACTTAGCCTAACATGCTGGAATTGGCGCGCGGCGGCATAACTGATTCGAAAGGCCAAATAAACCAATAGGATATCGATCCCTAGAAAACCGATCACCGGCCAGGCGCCGACCAGGGAAAACCCAATGCCGATCGCGACGCTAATCCCGATCAGAACACTCATCACCATTAGGAATCCCAAGGGTGGAAGGCTGCGATGTGGTGTGAGCGTGGCCTCGAACAAGAGCTCGGCTTTAGGCTCTCTTGGTTGATTCTGTGTCCCTGGCATCATGGTAAGAACAATAATTGGCGTGGCGCCAACACGTAAAGTATCTGATGGAGCTATGCCTCGAACCGCGATCGGGGTATGACGACACATGGCCCGTCCCATGAAAAAAGCCGACATCGACACGATGTTCGCGAGATTGTCGCAAGCAAACCCCGATCCCCGGGGCGAGCTGCATTACGTCAATGCCTATACTCTGTTGGTCGCCGTGGTTTTGTCGGCGCAAGCCACCGATGTCGGGGTGAATCGCGCCACCGGTCCGTTGTTCGCCGAGGTCGACACACCGGAGAAGATGGTTGAACTAGGCGTCGACCGGCTCAAGGAATTCATCAAGACCATCGGGCTTTTCAACTCCAAGGCAAAAAACGTGATCGCGCTCTCCGAGATTTTGATCCGCGATCATGACAGCGCGGTTCCACGGGATCGAGAAACCTTGGAAACCTTGCCGGGCGTCGGGCGAAAGACCGCGAATGTGGTGCTGAATATTGCGTTTGGCCAACCGACCATAGCGGTGGATACGCATCTTTTTCGGGTCGGAAATCGAACCGGGCTCGCGAACGGTAAAACCCCGCTCGCCGTGGAACTAAACCTAGAGCGCCGCATTCCGGATCACTGGAAGCTCCACGCGCATCACTGGCTGATCCTGCATGGCCGTTACGTGTGCAAGGCACGAAAGCCTGATTGCCCGGACTGTGTGATTTCGGATCTTTGCCGGTTCAAGGACAAGACCGTTCCCTCGACCTAGCGGGTAACCCGCTCACGACCGCCTAACTACTGGCGACAGCCCCGGCCCGGGTCAACAACGCCTCGAAACAACCGGGCGTCGGACCGGAAAGGGTTGTCGCGGGTCGAAACTCAAAATGTGTAACCTCATGCGTCGCCGCGACGTGATACAAGAACACGTCCAGGACGCAGGACTCCGAGCGATATTGCCATACGCGCGCGTCCGCTTCCCGGCGAACAAACTGAGGTTTTCCCAGCAACGTGGCCAAGCTTCGAGGGTTCATCCGCAATAGGCGTTGGGGATTGCGATCAGCCGCTGACAGTGTGGGCTCGGGCGGCGCAAGGCTCGCTTGCCGCGCGGTATCCTTCGATTTCCTTGGAACCGTGGGGGGCACCACGACGGTCGTCGCGTCGGTCCGTGCAGCCGACGCGACCTCGCGTTGGTGCGTCTCACAGGCCTGTACCGCTAAAAGCAATATGGCGCCGAGCGTGGCGCCGATCCGCCGCTTCATGAAGATGCCGGTGATTCCGAAGCAGCGGTATCTTGCAGAACGTGGATCTCGCCATCGATTTCGCCGCCAAGTTCAACCTCAATACGGCTGAACTTCACATGCCCGGTGATGCGACCAGACGCTTTCACCGTCAATCGCTCGCGCGCGGTGAGAGTCCCGTCAAAGGTGCCGGCGATCACTGCTTCGTCTATGACGACCGTCCCCTTGAACAGCCCACCTTCGGCGATTTCAAGGAACTGACTGTTCTCCAAGGTCGCTTCGACGGAGCCTTCGACGATCAGTGTTTCGCACGCCGTGATTTCACCGCTCAGGGAAATCTCTCGGCCAACCGTGAGCCGCTTGCCCTCGGTGCCCCCTCGCTGGCCGGGTATCGGTTTACGGGCGGGGGCTCCCGGAAGGTCGATCGTGCGCCTGGGAATTTCCGGCACGAATCCCGCGGAAGGGGTTCTAGACGACGCCATGGGGGCTCCTTGTTGCGGCCTGGCCTCGGGCGACAGGCTGGTTTCAGGTGACTTCCGCTCATTATCTACCGCCGGCGCGGCGGTTGGATTCACGGGTGTCGACGGTTCACCGGCCCTCGCGTCGACGATATCGACCGCCGGGTCGCCAAGCTTGGGTTCCGCGTCCTCGGGCGATTTCCGTCGAAACAGGGACATTTTCAGGTTCTTTCGAAATTTGTCGTTAAAACTCCAGAAAATTCAAGGAGTTCGAACTTCCCAAGGATATCATGGTCCACTTTGCGGACGCAACAACTGGAACATGTGCGCCATGAAGGCAACAGCTATGATCGGCGCCGCCAAATTCAGGATCGGAATCGTGGTCATAACCGCGATCACAACGCCTGCGCCGAACACGGTCCAGCGTTTGGATCGGCGCAGATCTCGCGCCGCCTTGGGGTCCATGTAGCGACCGGCCGCGATCTCGAAGAACTCGCGCCCGAGAAGATAACCGTTCAAGAGATAGAAGATCACGAAGCCGAGCCCGGCCACGAAGAACGTGAACACGTAAATTGGCATGAGAATGATGTTCAGGATCAGCGTCACCGCGAGCAACCCAAGCGCCGACTTCATGATCTCGCCAAGGCCTTGATCGCGGGGCGCCGGCAGATGCGGATAGTGCTTCTCCTCCACGGCCTGCGCCACGCGATCGACGAAAAACCCGGCGACGATCATCACCATCGAAGGATAGAAGACGAAGGCGAAGACGACGACCACGATTGCGCCAATCGCCGCCGACAATTTGTCCAGCAACTCGATGTCGAACACCCCGACCTTGGCGATCAGGAACCAACTTATGATCCCGCTGGCGAGGATCATCACCAGAGCGAAAAGCACGCTCAGGATCACGGACTGACGAAGCGTGCGTTCGGGTAGCTGGGCGAAAGCCTTGGATAATGCAGCGAACATGATGGACTCCGCGGTTCCGCGTGGAATTCGCCCAGGAAAACCACAAGCTGTCGCCGCGCACAAGCCTTCGTTGATCGGCTTTGCCCCGACGCCGTTCTCGGGTAGTGTCCTGGCGCCCTTGAACCACGGAAAATCCTCATGCCCAACAAGACCACGGACGTTACGGGAATTGGTAACGCGATCGTCGATGTCATTTCTCGAACCGACGATGCCTTTCTGGCGGATAACGTAATTGAGAAAGGCGCGATGAACCTTGTCGACGCCGAGCGTTCCAGCCACATTTACGAGCGCATGGGGCCGGGTATCGAGATGTCCGGCGGCTCCGCCGCCAACACCATCGTCGGCTTGGCCGGTTTTGGTGGCAATGGCGCCTTTATCGGCAAGGTGCGCGACGATTCGTTCGGCAAGGTTTTCCGCCACGATATCACCGCGGCCGGGGTGCGATTCGATACCGCGAACAGCACTAGTGGCCCACCGACCGCCAGTTGTCTTGTTCTGGTCACGCCGGACGCGCAGCGCTCCATGAACACCCATCTCGGTGCTTGCGTCGATCTTGGGCCCGAGGACGTGGACGAGGATCTGATCAAGTCGAGCAAGGTGGTTTATCTCGAGGGTTATCTTTGGGATCCGCCGCGAGCCAAGGAGGCGTTCCTCAAGGCCGCCGCGATTGCCCACGCAAGTGGTGGTTTGGTCTCCCTGTCCCTATCCGATCCGTTTTGCGTCGGGCGCCATCGTTCCGAATTCCGCGAGTTGGTCGAACACCATGTGGATATTCTCTTCGCCAACGAGGACGAGATCATTTCGCTCTACGAGGCATCCGATTTCGATGCCGCGTTGCAGGCCGTGCGGGGCCACTGCCAAACCGTGGCTCTGACCCGGGGCGCCAAGGGCTCGGTTGTGCTATCGGATGACGAGGTGCATGTCTTGGACGCCGAAAAGGCGGATCGCGTAGTGGATACCACCGGCGCGGGCGATCTATACGCGGCGGGTTTCCTCCATGGCTTCACGCGCTCCGAGGACCCGGCTCGATGCGGCCGCCTCGGTGGCATCGCCGCCGCCGAGGTCATCAGCCATTTCGGCGCGCGCCCTGAAACCGACTTGAAAACATTGGCGAAGACGATACTTGGCGACACCTGATCCCGTTACCCGAGTCGCTTGGCTGCTGCGGGAATCCATCGCGCCCTATCTTCGGCGCAGGGTGATCGTTGTTCTATTGCTCGGCTTCGCCAGTGGATTGCCCTTGCTGCTGTCCTTCGGCACGCTCAGCGCCTGGTTGCGCGAGGCGGATGTGGAAAGGTCGGCGATCGGCCTGTTCTCCCTGGTCGGATTGCCCTACGCGCTAAAGCCATTGTGGGCGCCGCTGATGGACGGGCTCAGGCTCCCGATCCTGACCGACCTGCTGGGTCGACGACGGGGCTGGATGATTCTGTCCCAAGCGATGTTGATGCTGGCGATCGCGGGCCTTGCCCTGTCCAACCCGGGCGACGCCCCGTTGCTTATGGCGGGCTTCGCGGTCCTGGTGGCGTTTTTCTCGGCCAGTCAGGACATCGTCATCGATGCCTATCGGATCGAGACCCTCGAGGAGGACGAGCAGGGTATCGGCGCGGCGGCCGTCACCTATGGCTATCGTGGTGGAATGCTCGTCGCGGGGGCGGGCGCCCTGATCCTGGCCGATCTTTGGACCTGGACCCACGCCTATCTGGCGATGGCGGTGCTGGTTCTGGTCGGCACCGTAACCATCCTTTTGAGCCCCGAGCCGCCCGGCCCCGATACAGGGGCCACCGAAGCGGGCAAACGAGAGCGTCGGAGCTTTGGCCAATGGCTCGCCGATTTCGTCGTGGCGCCGTTCCTTGAATTCGCCACCCGGCCCGGCTGGCTGGTCATTCTGCTCTTCATCGTGACGTTCAAGCTCGGCGACGCCTTCCTGTCGATCATGACCAACCCGTTCTATATCGATCTCGGCTTCACAAAGACCGAGATCGCGGAGGTGACCAAGCTATTCGGCTTGATCGCGCTGGCCGTTGGGTTGTTCATAGGCGGTTTGCTGATTCGGTGGACGGGTCTGCTGAACGCGCTGTTGATCAGTGGCGTGCTTCAGGCCGCGTCGAATTTCGTCTTCGCGTATCAGGTGGTGGCGGGCAATGACGTCGGGGTCCTGACCATCACCATCGCGGTCGAGAACGTTACCGGCGGCATGGGAACCGCCGCCTTCGTCGCCTATCTCTCCAGCTTGACCAACACCGCGTTCACGGCAACGCAGTACGCCTTGCTCTCGGCTTTCATGGCGTTTGGCCGCACGCTCCTCTCCTCGCCCTCGGGATATCTGGTGGACTACGTCGGTTGGTTCGACTTTTTCATTCTTTCGGTCGGCGTCGCGGTGCCAGGTCTTCTATTGCTCTTGGTGCTGATGCGTGTTTATCCGAACCATGCTGGCCGCCGCGGCGGACCAGCGAATAGAGACGTTGAGAAAACAGCCGCGCCGGCGGGGACCGCGGGATGACCACTATTCTCCAGGTCATCGACGGCGACATCACGACCCTGGCCGTGGACGCGATCGTGAACGCGGCGAACGAGTCCCTGCTCGGCGGCGGCGGTGTCGATGGCGCGATCCATCGGGCGGCGGGACCGGGGTTGCTTGAGGAATGCCGCGCGCTGGGCGGCTGCCCAACCGGCGAGGCGCGTATCACCAGCGGCCATTCCCTGCCGGCGCGCCATGTTATTCATACCGTCGGGCCGATTTGGCGCGGTGGCGCCCATGGCGAGCCGGCACTGCTTTCGTCCTGTTATCGCGAAAGCCTGCGACTCGCGGCGCGCCATGATCTGCGCACCATCGCATTTCCAGCCATCAGCACGGGCGTCTATGGCTACCCCGTTCAAGCCGCGAGCGAGATTGCCGTGGTGACCGTCCGAGACTCTCTGATTGAGGCGCCAACAGTCGAAAAAGTGGTGTTCTGTTGTTTCGGCGCCGAGGTGGCGGGGCTGTATCAAGCGATTTTGGAAGACTCTCCCCACATACGCTAGGCATTGACCTGGCGCGCGTTAAAGCGAACTCTGACGGGGTGCGAGATCCAATCGAGAAGCCGAAACCCGCATGTCCGAAGCGACGCCGATAAAAACCCCGACAAATGGTTCCATGAGAGCGGAACGCGACCGGTTCGTGGCGTTTTCCTTCGCCGCGGCGGATATTCTCCTGGAATTGGACGATGCGGGCGTGGTGTCCTTTGTGTCCGGCGCCAGCTCGAGACTGAACGGAGCCGGGTCGGGCGCGACCGCGGTTCTTAACCATCCGTTTCTTTCCCATGTCGCCGAAACCGATCATGCCTTCGTGACGACCCTGCTTGGCCGTATCCAGGTTGGTGGCAAGATGACGCCGGTCACGGTGCGCTTCAACGGCCCCGATGGGGAGCCCTTGCCCGCGATGCTCGGTGGTTGCCGATTGCCGACCAACCCCGGCGTGCTTTACCTGACCGTCACCTTCATCAGCCCAGGTCTCGGTGGTGGCGAGGAAAGCGATTCGCCTGTCTTGCCAGGCCGTCGTGACTTTGAGACCGTGGTGGAGCGTAAGCTGCATCAATCCATGTCGATCGGTCAGCCGGTCAGCCTGACCTATCTGTTGTTGGACGGCATGACAGCCTATCAGCGGCAGGGCGGCAATTCGGCGGACCAACTCCTGTCCACGCTCTCGAGTTATCTGCGCGCCAACTCCCTGGGCGGCGACGGCGTGGGCGCGATAAGCGATGACCGCTACGCGGTGATTCATGGCCGAGATGTCGAAACCGGGGCTTTGCGCGACGGGGTGTCGGAAATCACGCGAAAACACGCGGCCGACGCGATCGAGGTATCGGCGGAAAGCGTTGATCTGGACGACGGCGGCGTGGAGGAATCCGACGCGGTGCGGGCGCTGCTCTATTCCCTTCGACAGTTCGAATCGCAAGACGGCGCGGGCCTTAAGTTGCAATCGGTAATCGACGCCGCCCGACAAACCCTAAGGAAGACGGTTCCCAGGATCGCCGAGGCGCGCTCGGTTATCTCGGCGCGGGGATTCGAACTCGCCTTCCAGCCGATCGTCGAGATAGCCAGTGGCGAGATCAAGCATTTCGAAGCCCTGAACCGGGTCAAGGGCTTTCCCTCTGTCCAGGAATTTATCCTGTTCATCGAGGATACCGGCATGATCGAGGAATTCGACATGGCGGTATTGGACAGCACGCTTCGGACCCTGGCCTTGGAGGCTCGAGATGACTGGCGCCCGCATGTCGCGGTCAATATCTCGGCGCGATCCCTGGGCAGCGACTCATTCCTTCCGAGGCTCAATCAGGTACTGCGACCCTACAAGGATCTGCTTCCGCAGATTCTCTTTGAATTGACGGAAACCACCTTCATCAGGGACTTCGCCGCCGCCAACCGGCGCCTGCAGGAACTCCGAAGTTTCGGGAACAAGGTCTGCATGGACGATGTCGGCGCCGGTGGTACGTCCTTCGAGAGCCTTCGCTCCATCCAGGTCGATTACGCCAAGATCGACGGCGCCTTGGTGAAGGGCTCTCACACCAGCGCCCGGACCCGTCGGTTGCTGGAAAGCGTCATGCAGTACTGCGAACACGCGAATATTGACGTAATCGCGGAGTTCATCGAAACCGAGGACGACGAGGATCTCGTGCGTAGCTTTGGCGTTGGATACGGGCAAGGAAATCGCTACGGCAAGCCGCGCATGGATTTCAGGGAAAGCTATGGCGCGGGACGCCATTGAAGGATGGAGCGTCTCAATAGTTGGCGTTCGGGGTGGATACGTGTACAATTTGTCGCACCAATGATTGAGGAGGCTCCTCATGCGTAAGATTCTCACGACTTCCTTGGCTACCGCCGCCGTTTTCGCGTTCACCGCCGGAACCGCCATGGCGATGGGCGATTGCTCCGGTGGCAAGCATCAGCAATCCGTGAAAACCGATGCGCCTGTGACCACGGCGCAGACACCGATTCCCCAGACCGGGACTAAATCGGGCGGCTGATCAACCGAGCTGATTTTCAGGACTTGTGCAACGGGCCGTCCAGATGACGGCCCTTTCGCGTTTTTAGCCTGTTCGCGTCCTAGGCCTTGGCGCGTGAGATCTCCGGTTCTCGGACCGCGGCGACGCCGGCTTCCTCCAAGGCGCGCGCGGCCCGCAACGCGTCCGCCTCTCTCCAGGGCGCGGCGATGATCTGCAGACCGATTGGATGACGCTGGCCGGGGATCGGGACAGGAACAACGACAATGGGCAAACCGATCAGGGTCAGAGGTTGGGTGAATCGGCCCATGGTCGGACGAACCGGAAGTTCCTGGCCATCCAAGTTCATCATTTCTTGCCATAGGGGCTGCGGTACGCAGGGCGTGGCCGGCGCCAGGATGACGTCGCAATCCTCGAACAGAGCCAGGACCCGGTCCCGATACCAGCGCCGGAATCTCTGCGCGGCGGTGTACCAGGCGGCGGGCGCCATGGCGCCGGCGATCAGGCGGTCGCGGATCAACGGATCGAAATCATTCTTTCGGCTTCGCAGATTGGCCAAATGAACGGAAGCGCCCTCGATGGTGGTGATCACGAAAGCGGTGGCCCGGGCCTTGGCGGCTTCGGGTATCTCCACCACGTCACGGGCGCCCAGCGCTTGGGCGGCGGTGTCCAGAACGTCCAGCGCCTGTCCCTCGAGGGTCTCGCGGAAATATCCACCCGTGATCGCGATTCTAAGAGCGCTGGTTCCGCGTCCCGGGTCCTGGAGGAGCGCGTCACTGGGTTCGGTTCGGCAGATCGGATCGCGCGGATCAGGGCCACGCATCGCATCATAAGCGAGCGCCAAATCGGCGGTCGAGCGCGCAAGCGGGCCGGTGTGATCAAGGCTGGCCGCGAAGGGAAAAACCCCGGCGCGGGACAAGCGGCCATAGGTCGGCTTGAAACCATGGATACCACAGACCGAGGCGGGTACGCGGATTGAGCCATTGGTATCGGTGCCGAGCGCCAGGGGCACCAAGCCCGCCGCCACCGCCGCCGCCGATCCTCCGGATGAACCTCCCGCCGAACGCTCCAGATCGTGAGGATTCCGGGTCGCGCCATAATGGCTGTTCTCGGTCGTGAAGCCGTAGGCGTATTCATCCATGTTCAAGAGGCCGACCAGAACACCACCGGCGGATGACAGGCGCTCGACGACGGTGGCGTCTCGGCTCGCGGGTGGATTGTCGCGATTGATGATCGAGCCCGCCAGGGTCACCTCGCCCTCGACATCGTAAAGGTTCTTGACCCCGAAGGGGACGCCGGCGAGCGGACCCGGGTCCTCGCCGGACGCAACGCGTTCATCAACCTTTCGAGCTTCCGCTAGGGCGCGATCCTTGGTGAGCGTGTTGAAGGCGTTAATGGAGGGATTGACCGCCTCGATCCGGGCTAGCGTGATTTCCAGCAGGTCACTCGCGCGCGCCTCGCCACCACGAACCGCCGCCGCGATGGTCGTTGCCGTGGCGCCGAGAAGGCTTTCGGCGGTCATGGCTTAAAGACCGGCGCCGGTTCCAGGTCCTGTGGTGCCTCGAACTCCATCACCTGGGTCGCGAGATCGGCGGTGCGTTGCATCTGTAGAATCACCCCGGGACGTTCTTCCTCGCTTACCGGAATGTCGAGGGTTTCGGCCATGAGGGCGACATAGCGGTCCATGTCGAAACGCTGGTTCATGGCATGACCCCCAGCGCCTTTTCAAAGAAATCCGGCGCGCCGAAATTCCCGGATTTCAAAGCCAGGGCCATTGGTTGCTCCCCCATGGTCACGGTCCCGGGCACGCCGGGATCGATCTGCGCGCCGATAAGCAACCCCTTGACCCCGAGCGCGCCGACAACCGCGCCCGAGGTCTCGCCACCGGCCACGACCAGGCGTCGCACGCCGCCCTCCACCAGGGCCTCGGCGATCCGAGCCATCGCCCGCTCGACCAAGTCACCCGCTTCGTTGCGTCCCAATTTCTCCTGGACCGCCTTGACCGAATCCGGGGGCGCGCTTGCGTGAATCAGGGCAGGGCCATTGGCAAGCCTTCCCCTTGCCCATTCGATCGCGCGGTCGACGGTGGTTGGATCCTCGGCGATTTCCAGGGGGTCGAGCGGCAGGGTCGGGTGTGTCTTCGCGAATTCCGCGACTTGGCCAAGTGTCGCGGCGGAGCAGCTACCGGACAGGACCATGGCCGGCCCCTCGACCGCGGGAACTTGGTCGGCGGCCTTGTTCTCGCCCACCAGGCCGGCCTTGCGATAGTTCTCCGGGAGACCGAGCACGATGCCCGAGCCGCCGGTGATGAGCTTGAGGTCCTTCAATGCCTCGCCGACCGTAAAGAGCTGGGCGTCATCCACCGCGTCGACGATGGCGATCGGTTTGCCGTCGGCTTTCAGTGCCTCGATCGCCTCGCTGATCGCCGCCACGCCCTGTTCGATCTCGCGATGCTGGATGAGACCCACCGCGCGCTTGGTTTGCCGCCCCAGCACGGCAACGAGATTACTGTCCGTCATAGGCGTCAGCGGATGGTGACGCATATGGGTATCGGAGAGGAGCTGGTCGCCGACGAAGAGATGACCCTTGAAGATCGTCCGTCCAGTTTCCGGAAAGGCCGGGCAGGCGATGGTGAAATCCGCGCCCAGCGCGTCCATCAACGCGTCTGTAACCGGACCGATATTGCCTTCATCGGTGGAATCGAAGGTGGAGCAATACTTGAAAAAGAACTGCCTTGCCCCGGCGGCCTGAAGCCAGCTCAAGGTCGCCAGGGATTGGGACACCGCTTCGGCCGGTTCGATGGTCCGGGACTTGAGCGCCACGACGACTGCCTCGACATCCGGGACCGGATCGCCGGCCTCCGGGACGCCCAGAAGCTGAACCGTGCGCAACCCGCCGCGCACCAGCATATTGGCGAGATCGGTCGCGCCGGTGAAGTCATCGGCGATGCAGCCGAGAATGGGTGCCATGATCAGTTTCCTTCCAGCCGGGGGCGGCGGGGTTGACGAAGCGCTTGGTTGGCCGGGCGGGGATCGTGTAGTCTCCGCCCTAAACCATCACCCAATGATAAGCCAGGGACGGTCCGACGCCATGCCCAATTTCGCCGCCAATATCTCGATGATGTTCACCGAGCATGATTTCCTCGACCGAATTGGCGCCGCCGCGAAGGCGGGGTTCAAGGGGGTTGAGTTCCTGTTTCCCTATGACTACGCCGCCGAGGACATCAAGGCGCGCCTGGACGAACACAACATGGCCCAGGCGCTGTTCAATACCTATCCCGGCAACTGGGATGTCGAGCGAGGCCTTGCCGCGGTTCCCGGACGCGAGGCGGATTTCGAGGCGGCCATCGAACAGGCGCTCGGTTACGCCACCGTGCTCGGCAATACCTGCATCCACGTTATGAGTGGTCTGGTCCCCGAGGGTGCGTCCCGCGACGCGCATCGGGCGACAATGGTCGCCAACCTCAAGCGCGCGGCGCCGGTCGCGGCGGCCCAGGGCAAGACCCTGATCATCGAGCCGATCAACACCCGAGATATTCCCGGTTACTTCCTGAATTATCAGGCTCAGGCACGCTCGATCATCGATGATGTCGGGGCCGACAATGTGCGTCTTCAGTTCGATCTCTATCATTGCCAGATCATGGAAGGTGATCTCGCGGTGCATATGCGGGAGTACATGGACATCATCGCCCATATGCAGATCGCCGGTACACCCGGACGGCATGAGCCGGATGTGGGCGAGGTGAACTATCCGTTCCTGTTCGACCTGATGGATGAGCTGGGTTACGACGGCTGGGTGGGCTGTGAGTATCGTCCGAAGGGCGACACCGTGGCCGGACTTGGCTGGTTCGCGGGACGTGGTTGAGGGGGAAGATGACCATGAATGTAACGATTACCGGAGCCTCGGGCTTCATCGGCGGCAAGCTCGCGCATCGTCTGCTCGCGGCGAACTCCCTCATCGGCTCGAACGGCGAGGCGGCGCGGGTCGAGCGGCTGACCCTGCTGGACGTGATCGATCCCTCGGCCGAGCTCGCCGAGGATCCGAGGGTTACGGTGGTGACCGGAGACATCACCGACCGGGCCCTGCTGGAAAAGGCGATCCCCGCCGACACCGACAGCGTCTTTCATCTCGCCGCCGTGGTGAGCGCCGGAGCGGAGGAGGATTTCGATCTCGGCATGGCCGTGAACCTGGATGCCACGCGGGCGATCCTCGACATCTGTCGCGGCCACGGAACCAAGCCCAAGCTGGTTTTCGCCAGCTCCTGCGCGGCGTTCGGCGGCGACATGCCGGAGGTGATCGCCGACATGACCGCGCGCACGCCGCAAACCTCCTACGGGACTCAGAAAGTGATCGGCGAGTTGTTGGTTAACGACTACAGCCGCAAGGGCTATGTCGATGGCCGCGCGCTGCGTTTCCCAACGGTGGTGGTGCGGCCCGGCAAGCCGAACAAGGCGGCCTCGACCTTCGCCTCCTCGATCATCCGCGAGCCGCTGCAGGGCGACCGGGCGATCTGTCCGGTAAACCCGGACTCCCGCATGTTCCTGGCCTCGCCGCGCTCGATCATCGAGAATGTCGTGCGCGCCCATAACCTGACCGACGCCAAATGGGGCCCATCCCGCGAGGCGACCCTTCCGGGATTCTGCATGACCATTCAGGCCATGGCCGACGCGCTTGAAGCGGTGGCGGGAAAGACCGTCGCCGATCGGATCGATTGGGAACACGACCCTTTCATCCAGGGCATCGTCGATGGCTGGCCACCCGAGTTCGACACCCAAAAGGCGCTGTCGCTGGGTTTCGTTCAGGACAACTCCATGGAGGAGATCATCCGCGCCTTCATCGAGGACGAACTCGACGGCAAGATCGCGGCTTAGGGGAAGTTTTTCTCCGTCGCCCGGGCATCGGATTGCGCGGTTTCCGAGACCCTTCGAGACGGCGCATTCGCGCCTCCTCAGGGTGAGCCTGAATACCTGCAACTCACCCTGAGGAACGGCGAAGCCGTGTCTCGAAGGGTCTTTGTAAAACAGACCCCCTCAAGCGGCCTCGCCCCTCACCCCAATTCGGTCGTCACCGGCGCGTGATCGGAGGATTTTTCCCAGCCGCGGGCATCGCGCAGGGTGGACGAATCCTTGATCTTGTCCCCAAGCGCCGGCGTGACCCAGATATGGTCGAGGCGCCGACCCTTATCCGCCGCCGACCAGTCGCGGGAACGATAGCTCCACCAGGTGTAGAGCCGCTCCGGTTCCGGAGTAACGTGGCGCGCGGTGTCGATCCAGCCGAGACCGTCCCGCACGGCGCCCAGGCGCTCCACCTCAATAGGCGTGTGCGAGACCACCTTCAAAAGCTGTTTGTGCGACCAGACGTCGTTTTCCAGCGGCGCGATGTTGAGATCCCCGACCAGCACCATCGGATTGTCCGGCTTGCGGTTGGCGGCGAACCAGTCGCGCATCTCGTCCAGGAATTTCAGCTTATGGTCGAACTTATCGTTCTTGACGGGGTCGGGCTCGTCCCCGCCGGCGGGGACATAGAAATTGTGAACCTCAACATCGTTCTCGAAGCGCGCGGAGATGTGCCGGCAATCCTCCTTGCCGACCCAATCGAGGCTTTCGGTGGAGAAGAACGGTAGGCGCGAGATCAAGGCGACGCCGTTATAGCCCTTCATGCCCCGTATCGCGATATGCGGGTAACCGGCTTCAATGAAGGCCTCGTGAGGAAAGTGCTCGTCCGGGCATTTGGTCTCCTGCAGGCACAGCACGTCCGGCTTCGCCTCTTCCAACAGTTTGACCACAAGCGGCGCGCGCAGACGCACCGAATTGATGTTCCAGGTGGTGACGCGCATGACGCAACCTCAAGCGTAGATGATGGTAAGGTCGGTGAGGCCGTCGACATGGCCATGCAGCGTATCGCCGGAGCCGACCGCGGCAACCCCGTCCGGGGTGCCGGAATAGATCAGATCACCCGGCTTCAACTCCACCAGGGCGGAGAGATAGGCGATGGTTTCCGGAATCGACCAGATCAGGTGCGTGACGTTGGATTCCTGGCGGCGTTTGCCGTTCACGTCGAGCCAGATGGCGGCGTTCTCGATGATCCCGGTTTCCTCGACCCGGTGGATCGGTGAACAGGGCGCGGAATTGTCGAAGCCCTTGCCCATGTCCCAGGGCCGCCCGAGTTTCTTCGCCTCGCCCTGGACATCGCGTCGGGTCATGTCGAGCCCGACCGCGTAGCCGAAGATACAGGCATTGGCGTCGGCTTCGTCGATGTCGCGTCCGCCGGACTTCAAGGCCACGACCATCTCGATCTCGTGATGCAGATCCGAGGTCGCGGGCGGATAGGCGATGGTCGAGCCGGTGGGGACAATGGCGTCGAAGGGTTTCATGAAAAAGAACGGCGGCTCGCGATCCGGGTCATGGCCCATCTCGCGCGCGTGGGCGGCATAGTTGCGACCGACGCAATAGATGCGGCGCACGGGAAACGGATCGCCGCCGACCACGGGAATGGTGGTCGTTGGCCAGGAGGGAATCGCGGTGCTCATGGATAGGCCTTTTCTTCGCGCCGGTGGGCGCATGGCGTTTCGGATCGAACGCGCGCAGATTAGCAGCCCGCATTCCTTGGGTGAAGCAATTGAGGTGAATCGCCTGGGGTGAACCGCTTGTCGTTTCGCCCAAGCGGGTGGTGCTCACCTCCGCGTGCGATATGATGATAATGTGAGTTTTGTTGATCGAACCGCCGGATGGGATGTTCCTCTCAATGCGCGACCTCATGGTTCGTTTTCCCCATGCCAGTGTAATTGCCCTGATCCTGGTCACGTTGTCGGGGTTTGTCTGGGGAGTGCGATATTACGCCGAAGAGGCCCGCAGGCAGGCGTCCCATGATCAGGCCCGGACCTTTTTGGAGTCGATCATCGGGTTTCACAAATACTATTCCAAGGAGCTCGTCCCGCGGATCAAATCCAGCGGGGGCGCTTTCGCCCTGGATTTCAAGGACAAGCCCGAAACCTTCCCGTTTCCCGCATCCGTGTCGATTGAGTTCGGCAACGCGCTGCAATCGGTAAATCCCAATCTCGACACCAAGCTTTACAGCGCGTTTCCCTTTCCGGGCCGAAAGCGCGCTCTAGACGGGTTTGAACGGGGGTCACTCGCCTTCCTCATGAAGAACCCCGAACAGGACTTCGCGAAATTTGAAGCCCGAAACGGCGTCGAAACCATCCGATACGCCCGCGCGATGGTCATGGCCGCGGATTGCGTGGAGTGTCACAACCGACCGGAATTCGGCTTTCAGGGTAAGTGGAAAATCGGCGACATCCGAGGCGCCCGACAGGTTTCCCTTCCGGTCATCGACATGGCGCCAATCGTCGACGCCGCGACGGTGACGGCGTTGATCGTCGCGGCGGTGGCGTCGCTGGCCGGCGGTTTGCTCGTCCTGCCCGTGGTTTGGCGACTTCGGCGTACCGCCTTGGAAGCCGGTGAGTTGGCGCGTCAAAAGAATGATCTCGCCGACCAAGTGGAACAGCGGAACCGATCCCTTCAGGCCTCAATTGACGCAAAGCGGCGGTTTCTCGCCGGTGTAAGCCATGATCTTCGAACGCCCTTGAACGCCATCCTGGGTTTTTCCGACTTGCTGAGGTCCGGCTCCCTTGACACGGAAATTCACAAGAACCAGCAATCCTATGCGGGCTATGTCCACGAAAGCGGGTTGCATCTGAAAGGGGTGATCGATCAGGTTCTGGAGATCTCGGCTCTCGATGAGGGTGGGTGGCAACCGAACGATCAGCAAGTTGATCTGTCCGCGCTCATGTTGGCGCTTCGAGGTGTCCTGCAAGGCTCGCTTCACGCGGCCTCATTGGAGCTGCGGATCACGGGTTTTGACTCGCTTCCGTGGCTGCGCGCGGATGAACCGGCCATGCGTCGGCTGCTCACAAATCTTGTTGAAAACGCCGCGAAATACAGTGGTGGTACCCAGGTCGAAATAGAAGGCGAGCTGCGGGAAACCGGGGAGCTATCCCTTTCGGTATCCGATGATGGTCGAGGCGTCGACGCCAGCGAAATGCATGACCTCGTTCATTTCGGCGTCCGAAAGGACGAGACGCCGGAAGAAGACGGAAAGAGCCGGGGTATCGGTCTTTGGATGGTGGACACCCTGATGCAGGCTCATGGCGGACGCGTGGCCTTCAGCAAGCCGGAAGCCGGGCATGGCTTGCGGGTATCCTTGATTTTTCCGTCGGATCGGGTAATCGCAAAACCCGGCGCGGACACCTAAAACAGCGGCCTATCCGCGCTTTTCTCGCCAGAGGCCCAGTTTCTCCTGAACCACCCGGTCGGAGAAGCTGAACAACACGGCGTCGTCGCCCGTGACCTTATGGTGGTGCGCGGCCCAGCTGGGAACGACGAATGTATCTCGCGGGCCCCAGGTAAAGGTTTCGCCGTTGATCACCGTCTCGCCGGTTCCCTCGACACAAACATAGACCATCCCATCGGTCGATCGGTATGGCGTGCCCGCGAAACCCCTGGGCATGAGTTGCATGAAGGTCGCCATGGTCGGCATCGCGTAGTCGCCGGTGACCGGGTTCACGTATTTCATCTTGAGCCCGTGACATGGATCCCATTCGCCGGTCCGGCGCATGGTCTCCAGCGCCTCGCGGGTGCGGGCGTATGGATAGTTGAAGACCGGCGAGGAAAGAACGCCGGCTTCCTGATCCACCGGCAACAGACCTGCGCCAAACCGCGCGAGGCTGTCGCTCTCGGGCCGGGTCAGAGGCTGCTCATCCGCTTCGTAATGCTCGGCGAAGCTGGCATCGAACAGCTGTACGATCGGGATATCGAGCCCGTCGAGCCAGACCATCGGCGCGTCGCTGTCATTGCCGTGGTCATGCCAGCACCATTGAGGGGTAATGACGAAATCACCGGGCCGCATGATCGTCTTCTCGCCATCCACGGCTGTATAGGCGCCGGAGCCCTCGATCACGAAACGCAGCGCGGTTTGCATATGCCGGTGGCTTGGCGCCACCTCGCCCGGCAGGATCAGCTGCATGCCGGCATAGAGCGAGCGCGTGATCCGCGACTGACCCGGCATTCCCGGGTTCTCAAGCACCAGCACGCGGCGCTCCGCTTCCTTGGCGGTGATCAGGCCGCCGGCTTCCATGATGAAGGGCCGGATCTCGTCATAACGCCACAGCGCCGGCACGCAGGGGCTTGCCGGCTCCGGGGTCACCAGCCCGCGCATGACCTCCCAAAGCGGGGTCATCGAGCGTTGTCCGATGCGCTCGTAGAAATCGGCGCGGGAGTTGCTGGTGGTGTTATGGCGAGCCTGGGTCATATCCGTTCTCCCAAAAACCGGCGTGACTACTCCAACCCCATCAACCCGCGCGCGAAGGCGCGGGCCTCGAAGGGGCGTAGGTCGTCGGGTTGCTCGCCGACGCCGACGGCGTGAACCGGCAGGGCGAAGTCCTGGGCCAGCGCCACCACCACGCCGCCCCTCGCCGAGCCGTCGAGCTTGGTGACGATCAGGCCGGTGACATCGACCATCTCGCGGAACACCTTGACCTGATTGTGGGCGTTCTGGCCGACCGTGCCGTCGAGCACCAGCAGGCAGTCATGCGGGGCGTCCGGCACCTGTTTCCTGATGACGCGCACGACCTTGGCCAACTCGTCCATCAGCTCGGCCCGGTTCTGCAGGCGCCCGGCGGTATCGATGATCAGCACGTCGGCGCCGCCGGCGGCGGCCTCGGACATGGCGTCGAAGGCCAACGCCGCGGGGTCGGAGCCCTGCGGACGCGCGACCACGGGCACCCCGGCCCGCTCGCCCCAGACCTGGAGCTGCTCGATCGCGGCGGCGCGGAAGGTATCGCCGGCGGCGAGCCAGACGGTCTTGCCCTCGGATTTCCATTGCCGGGCGAGCTTGCCGATGGTGGTGGTCTTGCCGCTGCCGTTCACGCCGCAGACCAGAACCACATGCGGCTGATTGGCCGGGTCGAGCACCAGGGGCTTGGCGACCGGCTCGAGTATGTCGGTGATATCCCCGGCGAAGGCCTCGCGGACTTCCTCGTTGGTGACTTCCTTGTCGAACTTTTCGGCCGCCAGATTGCCGGTCAGCCTGGCCGCGGTCGCGACCCCGAGGTCGGAGGTGATCAGGAGATCCTCGAGCTCCTGTAGCGTCGCGTCATCCAGCTTCTTCTTGATGAATAGCGCCGCGATACCGCCGACCAGCTTGTCGGAGGTGCGCGAGAGGCCGGATTTCAGGCGCTGAAACCAGCTCCCGCGTTCCGGCCGTTGTTCTTCCGCGCTCATGCCGCCACCTCGTCCCGCGTGGCGCCGCGCAATCCACCGTCACCATCAAGGTTCGCCGCGACCGTCTCGACAATGTCGCCGGGTTGGCATGGGCCGTCGACCACCATCGGGATGAAATGCTCGGTCAGACCGGCATTATCCTTTTCGATCAGCACATGTTCGGTTCGACCGATCCGTGTCTCGGCGAAACTCTTGGCCGCCGCCTCGCCCGCGGCGCGCAACAGCGCGGCTCGGCGCTTGCGGTCTGCCTTGGCGACCTGCGGCATGCGCGCCGCCGGGGTGCCCTCGCGCTCGGAATAGGGGAAGACATGCAGATGGATGAGACCAGCCTCCGCGACCAGATCGAGCGAGCGCTGAAACATCGTCTCGGTCTCGGTCGGAAATCCCGCGATGATATCGGCGCCAAGCACGATGTCTGGGCGCAAATCCCTGAGGCGCGCGGCCATCTGGATGACGTCGTCGCGTAAATGACGGCGCTTCATCCGCTTTAGGATGAGGTCATCGCCTGCCTGAACGCTCAAATGCAGATGCGGCATCAGTCGCGGTTCCTCGGCGACAAGCCTCAGTAGGTCATCGTCGATCTCCACCGGATCAACCGAGGAGAGGCGCAGCCGGGGAAGATCCGGGACCTGTGCCAACAGACGCCGGATAAGCTGACCGAGGCTTGGGCGTCCCGGCAGGTCGCCGCCATAGGAGGTGATATCGACACCCGTCAGCACCAGCTCGCGATAGCCGTTCTCGACCAGAAGTCTCGCTTGGCGCGCGATCTCGCCGATCGGAACCGAGCGGCTATTGCCGCGGCCGAAGGGGATGATGCAGAAGGTGCAGCGATGGTCGCAGCCCTGTTGGACTTGCACGAAGGCACGGGCCCGCCCCTCGAAACCCGGCACCAAATGCGACGCGGTCTCGTTGATGCTCATGATGTCGTTGACCAGAACACGCGGTTCCTCCGCGCCGGCGGGCGCCCAGGTCTCGGCGCGAAGCTTTTCCTCGTTGCCGACTACTCGATCAACCTCGGTCATGGCCTCGTAGCCGTCGGGATCGATTTGCGCGGCGCAACCAGTCACGATGATCTCGGCGTCGGGATTCTCGCGCCGCGCCTTGCGGATGGATTGCCGCGCTTGGCGTTCGGCCTCGGCGGTCACCGCGCAGGTGTTGAAGACGATGCGCCGGCGATCCGTCGATGTCTCCAAATGGCCACGCATCACCTCCGACTCGAAGGCGTTAAGCCGGCAGCCGAAAGTCTCTATCCGTGTCTGTGTGTCGGGACGCGCGTTCATGGCCGAGAGAGATGGCGGGAATCGCCGCCGAATGCAAGCGTTCAACCGCCGCGATCGGGCAAACGCAGGCTGCCCTCGAAACTCGTGGCGGTCGGGCCGGTCATCAGCACGCGCTCCTCTTCCGTCCATTCGATGGTCAGGATACCACCGTCGAGGATTACATCGGCGCGGCGCTCGGCGAGGCCTCGGCGAACAGCGGCCACGAGAACCGCGCAGGCGCCCGATCCGCAGGCCTGGGTGATGCCGGCGGCGCGCTCCCAGACTCGCATCCGGATCTCGGTGGGCGAGCGGACCGTCGCGAACTCGATATTGGCGCGTTCCGGGAACATCGGATGGTTCTCCAGGACCGGGCCTATCTCGGCCAGTGGGACGGTCTCGGCGTCGTCGACGAAAAACACCGAGTGCGGATTGCCCATGCCGACACAGCAGGCGCCGGTCATCGGCGCGTCCTCGAGAGCCACGCTCAGTGTATCGACCTCGCGCGCCAGGGGGAGATCGCGCCAATTCAGCCCGGCGGGACCCATGTCGACGGTTACCCGGCCGTCATCGGAACGGCCGCAGATCAGGGACCCGGCGACGGTCTCGACAACCGCCTCGTTCTTGCCGGTCTCGTCCATCAGAACCGCCGCGACACAGCGCGTGCCGTTGCCGCAAGCCTCGGCCTCGGAACCATCGGGATTGTGGATCTTCATGAAGGCGGTCCCGCCGTTTACCGGCGGCAGGATGGTCAGGAACTGATCAAAGCCGACCCCGCGCCGCCGATCGCCGATGGCGCGATAGGCGGCTTCGTCCAGTCCCGGGTCCTGGGCGCGCGCGTCGACAACGACGAAATCATTGCCGAGGCCGTGCATCTTGATGAAATCGATCCGCATCATGTCGCTGATATACGCTTCGATTCGCATCGCGCCAACGATTCTTGCGCGGGATCGTTAGATCCAGGTTTGTTTTCAGCGTCGGCATGCGGTATTTCCGGCGCAAATCAACTCGTTGGAATGGAGACGGCCAGTGGTCATCGTCGGTCATGAGGCATTGACGGATCTCGTCACGAAAATGATTCAAGGCGCGGGAAGCGAGCACGCCGAGGCGGTCGCGGTGGCCGAGAACCTAGTCGAGGCCAATCTGATGGGCCATGACAGCCACGGCGTCGGCCTGGCCCCGCGCTACATGCTGCACGCGGTGACCGGCACCATGAACCCGGGCGCCAAGGCCTCGCTGATCACCGATAACGGCGTCTACCTGCTGCTCGACGGCAATATGGGCTACGGCCAGACCGTCGGACGCGAGACGATGGAAATCGCCATCGACAAGACCAAGCGCAACGGCGCGGCGATCGTCGGTCTGCGCAACGTCCATCATCTCGGCCGGATCGGCGCCTGGGGCGAGATCTGCGCCAAGGCTGGGTTCATCTCCATCCATTATGTGAACGCCACCGGCCACAAGCCCTATGTGGCGCCCTATGGCGGCTATGAGGCGCGTTATTCCACCAATCCCTACTGCACCGCGATCCCGGCGACCGAAAAGACCCCGATGATGGTGTTGGACATGGCGACCAGCCGGGTGGCCCAGGGTAAGGTCCGGGTGGCCCACTATGCCGAAAAGCCGATGCCGATGGACGACGCCCTGGTCGGCCCGAACGGCAAGCCGACGACGGATCCGGGCGTGGTGTTCCGCGACCCGATGGGCGCGATGCTCTCCTTCGGTCAGCACAAGGGTTCGGGGCTGGCGATCCTCTGCGATCTCCTGGCCGGCGGTCTGCCCGGCGGCGGTACCGCGCGCCCCGAGCTGAATTCCGGCGATACGATCCGCAACAACATGCTGACCATCGTCATCGACCCCAAGCAGTTCAACTCCGGTGTCCCCTTCGCCGATGAGTTCGACAGCCTGGTCGACTATGTCAAATCCGGCCAGCCCGCCGAGGGCCACGAAAAGATCATGGTCGCCGGCGAGCCCGAGCAGATCTCCATGGCCAAGCGCAAGGCCGAGGGCATCCCCATCGACGACAACACTTGGGCCGAGATGACCAAGCTCGGCTGCGAGAACGGGATGACGAAGGAGCAGTTTGACGGGGTTGTGGGGTAGGATCAGCCTAACCACGGTCGTCACCCCGCTGAAGGGCGGGGCCCATTCCGACGGATTCGTTACCGTTTCGATAGTTGATCGAACTTGGATCAGATGGATTTTTTGATCCTAAAATTCGAAGAACATATAGCGCGGCGGAATGGCTCCCGGCCTTCGCCGGGATGACGAATGGACTGATGGTATAACGAGCCCAAGAGCATTTCCGCCTTGGCGTTCCGTTTAGATGCCTTTTCGATCGGTCACGACGCGATTTCCCCCATCCTTGACACCCCCACCCCACCGCGCCTATAACCCGCGCCATCTCGACAGCACCCGCCGTTGAGACCTTCGCGGGTTCCGTCCGTCCTCGAGTTTCGAGCACGGGCGCGTTTCTCGTTTGGGCTCCGGCGTTGGCTGGAAAGAGGGAGAGAGTGGTTTGTTTGAAAGTCTGTCAGATCGTCTTGGCGAGGTTTTTGATCGCCTGAAGCGACGCGGAGCCCTCAAGGAGGGCGACGTGAACGCGGCCATGCGCGAGGTGCGGGTTGCCTTGCTCGAGGCCGACGTGGCGCTGGACGTGGTCAAGGACTTCATTGATCGGGTGCGCGAGCGCGCGGTCGGCCAAGAGGTGATCCGCTCGGTCACGCCGGGCCAGCAGGTAATCAAGATCGTCCACGACAATCTCGTGGAGATGCTGGGCACCGAGGCGGCCTGGATTGAGCTTAACGCGGTGCCGCCGGTACCGATCCTGATGGTCGGTCTGCAAGGCGGCGGCAAAACGACGAGTACGGCGAAGATCGCGGCGCGTCTCGCCAATCGAGACAAGAAGAAGGTCATGATGGCCTCGCTGGATGTCACCCGTCCGGCGGCGCGCGAGCAATTGCGGATACTGGGTGAGCAGACCGGCGTCGCCACCCTGCCGATGGCCGATGGCGAGAGCGCGGTCTCGATCGCCAAGCGGGCGATGACGGCGGCGCGGCTCCAGGGCTTCGACGTGGTCATGCTGGACTCCGCCGGTCGGATCTCCATCGATCAGGGGTTGATGGACGAGGTCCGCCGGATCCGTGACGCGGTGAACCCGGTTGAAACCCTGCTGGTCGCCGACGCGATGACCGGTCAGGACGCGGTGAACACGGCGCGCAATTTCCAGGATCAGATCGGCCTCACCGGTATCGTGCTGACCCGGATGGACGGCGATGCGCGCGGTGGCGCGGCGCTGTCGTTGCGCGCGGTGACCGGGGTGCCGATCAAGGTTGTCGGCACCGGCGAGAAAATCGACGCGTTGGAAGATTTCCATCCCGAGCGGGTGGCGGGCCGGATCCTCGGCATGGGCGACGTGGTCAGCCTGGTCGAGAAAGCGGCGGAGACCATCGAGGTCGAGGAGGCCGAGCGCCTGGCGGCGCGCATGCAGAAGGGTCAGTTCGATCTCGACGACATGCTGAGCCAGTTGCAGCAGGTCTCGAAGATGGGCGGGCTTGGCGGCCTGATGGGCATGCTGCCGGGGGTGTCCAAGCTACAGAAACAGATGGACAACGCCGGGGTCGACGACAAGGCGATCAAGCGTCAGGCGGCGATCATTCAGTCGATGACCAAGAAGGAACGCAAGAATCCGAAACTGCTGAATGCCTCGCGCAAGCGGCGGGTCGCGGCGGGTTCCGGCACCTCGCCGGCGGAGATCAACCGGCTTCTCAAGCAGCACATGGAAATGGGCCGCATGATGAAGCAGATGGGCAAGATGGGCGGCATGAAGGGCCTCGGCGCCTTGCTCGGTGGTGGCGGCATGCCCTCGCCGGCGGACCTGGCCGGCGGTGCCCCCGGACAACAGATGCAACTTCCCCGTGGCTTGGGAGGCGGCCCTGGCGGCCTGCCCGGTCTCGGTGGACCTGGAGGATTTCCGCGCTTCCCGACGAAGCGCTGAGAGAAGACACGGTAAACTGGAGAATAGAAGAAAATGGCCTTGAAAATTCGTCTGGCGCGCGGTGGCGCCAAGAAGCGCCCGTTCTATCGCATCGTCGTGGCCGAGAATACCAGCCCGCGCGATGGCCTCTTCATCGAGAAGGTCGGCACCTACAACCCGATGGTCGCCAAGGATCACCCGCAGCGGCTGACGGTGAACGCCGAGCGGATCCAACATTGGCTGTCGGTTGGCGCCAAGCCAACGGACCGGGTGCATAAGTTCCTGGCGTCCGTTGATCTGATGCCGGCCTTCCAGCATCGGGATCAGCCGAAGAAGTCGGCTCCCGGCAAGAAGCGCGCCGAGCGCGAGGCCGAGGCCGCCGCCAAGGCCGCCGACGCGGCTGAAGCCGCCGCCGCCGAAGCCGCGGCCGAGGCGGAGGCTCCCGCCGAGGACGCCGGAGAAGAAGCCGCCGCCGAATAGCGGCGCTTCGGGGGCTTGTAGGCGAAGCGAGCGGGACCGACTGGCATGTCCGAGCGGGTCTGCATGGGAGTGATCGTCGGCGTGCATGGGGTGCGCGGCGTGGTGCGCCTGAAAAGCTTCGCCGAGAACCCCGGTGATATACTGACCTTCGACTCGCTCGTGGACGAGGCGGGCAAGCCCTATCGGCTCACCTCGCAGGGGCAAGCGAAGGGCGTGTTGCTGGCGCGGATCGAGGGCGTGACGGATCGGAACGCCGCCGAGGCGCTGAAGGGCACCATGCTCTACGTGCCGCGCGATGCCTTGCCGGAGGCCGAGGAGAACGAGTTCTATCACGCCGATCTAATCGGCCTTCGGGTTGATCGGATGGACGGGACGGAATTGGGAACGGTGGTCGCGGTGCATGATTTCGGGGCGGGTGATCTGATCGATGTGCGTCTCGTGGGCTCGAGCCGGACGGTGCTGCTGCCGTTCAACGAGGCGACCGTGCCGGTGGTGGATCTCGAGGCCGGGCGTTTGCAGGTCGATCCGATGCCCGGGCTGCTGGAAGACGACGAGGGAGAAGAAGACGCGCCGAACGGGGAGAGCGGAGAGAACGGTTGAGCCAGGCGACGGAAGCGACGGAGGGGGCGGACATGCCGGTGCCGTGGAGCGCCACGGTCCTCAGCCTGTTTCCCGAGATGTTTCCCGGCCCCCTGGGCCTGTCGCTGGCCGGAAAAGCGTTGAATAGCGGGGCTTGGACGCTGAAAGCGCTGGACATCCGGGACTTCGCGCGCGATAAGCACCGCTCCGTGGACGACACTCCCTTCGGGGGTGGCGCCGGAATGGTGTTGCGGCCCGATGTGGTGGACGCGGCGCTGGCCTCGATCGAGGCGGTTCCAGGACGGCGGATCTATCTTTCGCCCAGGGGCCGGCGCTTCGATCAGGCGATGGCGGCGGAGCTCGCGGCGGAACCTGGGGTGGTTTTGTTGTGTGGCCGCTACGAGGGTCTGGATCAAAGGGTGATCGAGGCTCGGGATCTGGAGGAAGTCAGCCTCGGCGACTTTGTCCTGTCCGGTGGTGAGACCGCGGCCCTGGCCGTTCTCGATGCCTGTGTCCGGTTGCTGCCGGGCGTGATGGGCGCGGCGGACGGGCTGGCCGAGGAAAGTTTCGTGGAGGGGCTGTTGGAATACCCCCTCTACACCCAGCCTCGGGAGTGGAACGGCATGGCCGTCCCCGAGGTGCTCTTGTCGGGACACCACGCACGGATCGATGCGTGGCGGCGCGAGCAGGCGGAGTTGATTACGCGGGAACGGCGCCCGGATCTCTGGGAGCGGTACCGCCAGGAGAACAAGACCCCGGGGCCCCGATAAGGCCGAGACCGGATAGGACGTGGAGCAGGACCGATGAACATCGTCGAACAGATTAGCCAGGAACAGGTCACCAAGATGAACGAGAGCCGGCCGGTTCCCGAGTTCGGGCCGGGCGACACGCTCAGGGTTCACGTGAAGGTGGTCGAGGGCACGCGCGAGCGTATCCAGGTCTTCGAGGGTGTCTGCATTGCCCGCAAGGCCGACTCGATCAATTCGAACTTCACGGTTCGCAAGATCTCCTACGGCGAGGGTGTGGAGCGGGTGTTCCCGCTGTTCTCGCCCCGGATCGCCGATATCGAGGTCGTGCGCCGCGGCCGGGTCCGTCGCGCCAAGCTGTATTACCTGCGCGGCCGCCGCGGCAAGTCCGCCCGGATCGCCGAAAAGGTGACTCGCCCGGCCAAGACGAAGGCGGCGCAGGCGTAAGCCAGCCGCTGAGTTGTGAAGGGCGCGGTTCTCCGATCGCGCCGTCAGGGCGCCAGTCGCCGGTCTCTCAAAATCGTCATGACGAATTTTCGCCGACGGGGCGACGTAGGTCCTTGTGCCCGATATGGCTGTGTGGGACCGATCGCCTTAGTCTAAACTGAAAATCAGAGCGGTTTCGGAGAACCAAGCGATGTCACCCATCGCCTTTGCCAAGCCGGCCTTTGATGTGGGCTTCGCGACGAACATGTTGGCGGAGCACGAGGAATTCTGGGGGTCGAAGGTCGGCCTTGCCTTCGACCACATGGCCAAACTCGGCGGCGGTTTTCGTCAGCATCGTTGGCGCCGGGGTGACTCCATCATCAAGGTCAACCATACGCGCGAGCCCCTTGCGGAGGTTCCGCCCGGCGGGTATCGGGCGCTGGGACTGAAGGTCGCCAAGGCCGGGGAGATCACGACGCCGGACGGCGTTACCGTTTATCTCCAGCCAGATGCGAGCGCCGATCTGACGCTTCACGTGGTGGCCCGCGACCTCGACGCCTTCGACCGCTTTTACGGCGAAACGTTGGGCCTCGCGCCGGACGGACCGCACGGATTTCGCCTCGGCCGCAGCCGCATCGTGGCGACCGCCGGTGACCCGCCCAGGATCGAGGGGTGGCGCGAGAAGGGTCTGCGCTACATGACGGTTCAGATTTTCAACTGCGACCAGGTCACGACGGCGATGGAGCGCGCGCGGGTCGAGATTGGCATGCCGCCGAGGACCATCGGACAGGTCCGCTACAGCTTCGCGCGCGACCCCGACGGTAACTGGATCGAACTGTCCGAGCGGGCGTCGTTGACGGGAAAGCCGATCGCCGCCGACCGATAGGGCCTATATGGGATCGAGGCATGTGCCTCGACTGTTAGCCCCGTCCTCGATAGGGCTGAACGCCTTGATCTGGCAACCAAATATTCTCGGACGCCGGACCGGATTGATAAAAAACGTCGATCGGGATGCCGCCACGCGGGAACCAATAGCCGCCGATCCTGAGCCAACGTGGTGACAGGGTCTCGATCAGCCTCTTGGCGATGTTGACGGTGCAGTCCTCATGGAAAGCCCCGTGATTGCGAAAAGAGGCGAGATACAGCTTGAGGGACTTGCTCTCCACGAGCCACTCGTCCGGAACATAATCGATGACGAGATGGGCGAAATCCGGCTGTCCGGTCATCGGACAAAGTGAGGTAAATTCCGGGCAGGTAAACCGCACGACATAGTCGACGTCGTTCTGGCTATTCGCGACTTTCTCAAGCTCCGCGCTTTCCGGCCCTTTGGGGATGCGGGTTTCCCCGCCGAGTTGGGTCAAACCGTCAAATCGATTTTCCGAGCTCGATGTCATCGCGTGCCTCTTTGTAGCGCGTTCCGGTTTATCGCGACGGCCAGTCGTCGCTTGGACGATGTGTTTGGCGGCGCGTTGGCCACCCCAAGGACACTTTATCATGCAATGATTGGGGCTGTTGAAGCCACAAGCCAAGGAAAGAGTGGGCTATATGGCTCGGGTCTCATTGGTGGGATCTAATCCCGTTGTCCGGTACCGTTCTACCGCCGGCTTCGCAGGCCCCTCAGAAAATCATTTCGCAATGGTCCGCCGCTTTGGATCGCGTTCGGGTCCACGCCCCGGCTGCGCAAATCGTTTCTTATGTGGTGGGAGTTGGTGGCTTCGTCGATTCCTCGTTCTCTGTTCATCGCGTAGGCCACTCCCGCGAGAAAAGCCCAGCGACCGGGCGTGTTTTGTTCATTGAGGTCCGGGTTGCGCCACGATCCCGTCGCCCGGCCCTGGTCCGGGTTGACCCAGGGTTGCGCCTGGTATCCCTGGCCGCGCGGTGTCGCCGCGCCGGGCTGGGTAAAGACTTCGTCGCCGAAGCGACGCGAGACGAATTCCCCGCGACAACCGGCGTCGACCCACATCTGGTCTTGGCGATAGATGCCGAAGGTTTCACCCTCGATGCAGCGGTCCTTGGACAGCCGTCGTTTAAGCGCGATCCCACGGATCGTAAGGATCTCACAGGTTTCCAACTGGCCCCCGAAGGACTCGCAGACCACGGATTTCGGCGCCTTCGCGACGGCGAGGGCGGGCGCCAGAACGCAGGCGCAAGCGATGGCGACGAGGAACCGGCGAAACAATATGGTCATCACCTCCACCCCGTGGAAAGCGAGAGAGCGTTGCTAGCCTACACGCAAAGCGTGTGCGGATAAATAAATATGTAGATCGCCGCCGAAGTGTTTCAACAATGGGAGGGCATCCGCTT
>Ga0181594_10000826_pt1 | contig 29107 bp, 23 predicted proteins | sample 071ome_18_FD_145603 | JGI IMG/M metagenome (GOLD analysis project Ga0181594, IMG submission 145603) | Coastal salt marsh microbial communities from the Groves Creek Marsh, Skidaway Island, Georgia - 071413BT metaG (spades assembly) | ecosystem: Environmental > Aquatic > Marine > Intertidal zone... | reverse complement strand
ATTTTGAGGGCCATTTTGAGGGCCGTTCGGGCCCGACAATTCAGCGACATAGCGGCGCGTGCCATCCAGCGCCTCATTGATCACACTGTCCTTCTCGACAATCCGCGCCATCCGGTCCTTGTCGAAATCCTCGATCAAATCCATCACCGGCAGCATCATCTCCTCGACAATCTGCAGCATGCGGTGAATCTCGCGTCTGATGCAGGCCATCGCCAAAGACGGGTCGTCAAGCGCCGCCGGGTCCAGCACTGAACGGTAATGCGCCGGCGTGTCTTCATGACCGACCAGCGGTTCTGGAATCAGCCTGCCTGTCATCTGCCCCAGCAGGCCGCTGAACGGCACCGCCAGCAATAGCAACGCGTTGAACATGACATGACCGAGGATGATCTTCTGGCCATCCCCGACATCCGGCAGCACCTCGATCAGCGGCGAGCGGTTCACGACAATGACCATGATGATGGCGGCACTGCCCCGCAGCAGCGCATTGACCGCCGGCACATGCCGGGCCTTTGGCGGCATCGCCCGCGTCATCCATACCGGCAGCAGGGACGAGCCCAGATTGGCCCCCAGCATCAGCGAGATCCCGACCATCAGGGGCAGTGCGCCGATCGCCACCAGCGTGACGAACATCAGCACCGCCGCAACGGATGAATGCATGACAAAGGTCAGCACCGCACCAACCAGAAACGCCGTCAGAAAGTCGCGTTCCAGAAGGGCTGATATCTGCGGCAGGAAGGCACTGTCACGGATCGGCATGACCGTGGCGCGCATCAGCTCGAGCGCGACCAGGATCAGCGCCACGCCAAGCACCGCCCGGCCAATCTGTTTTGGCATGGCGGACCGGCTCTTCAGGAACATCACGCCGCCACCTACCAGCAGCAGCGGCGCCAGCCAGCTGATCTCCATACTCAGAAACTGGATCACCAGCGCCGAGCCGAGGTCGGCGCCAAGCATCGCCGGCAGACCGATCTGGAAGGACAGTGTTCCAGCTCCGACAAAGCCGGCCACAAGCATGGCGACAGCCACCGAACTCTGCATGATGGCGGCAAGCGCCAGCCCGGCGAGGCTGGCCCGGACCCGCGCCCTTGATCCGGTCATCAGCCGCCGGAAGGACGCGCCAAAGGCCCGCTCGATGCCGGTTCGTACCATGCGAACGGCAAACAGCAGCAGAATTGTGGCGGCGGCAAGCTCCAGAAGGAACTGAATGATAACCATGTTCTATCTTGTCACTATTTCCGGTGGCTGATCATCGTTCTGACTCAACGGGTCCAGCGGTAACCGCGATCCGACAATCGCCGCTGCACACGGCCCGGGTAATCCGTCACGATGGCGTCAACACCCAGATCAATCATGGCATCGATATCTTCCGGTTCATTCACCGTCCACACAGCAACACAAAGGCCAAGCTCGCGCGCCCGCGCAAGATCATCGGCTGTCAGCTCGCTGAAATACGGGCACCAGAGCGACCCGCCGGCGCGGCTCACCTCATCCGGCACCGAAATGTCGGGACGATCGAGATCGGGCGTGACAAGGATCGCCGAATCCTCACCGACATCATCCTCGCTTTCCTGCAATTGCGTCAGAAAGGATACCGGCATGTCCGGAGCCTGCCGCCGGCATTCGGCAAGAAGCGCCCAGTCGAAACTGTGCAGCAGCGTCCGCTCCGTCAGCCCGGCGGCGCGCACCTCGTCGCAGACGGCCGCGACAATCCGTTCGCGCGCCGCGCTGTCATGGGCCATCTCGGGGTCCGACTTCAATTCCAGCATCAGACAGGCATGTTCATATTTCGGCTGTGAGACGAGTCGCAGCAACTCGCTCAGCCGCGGCACCCTGACCCCGTCCATCTGCGCCTGATCGGGAAATCTGCGCCCATAATCGGTGGTGCCGTCAAGCCGGCCAATATCAAAGCGCACCACCTCTTCCATCCGCAGCGACGAGACGCGTGGCCGCTCTCCATTCAGAAACGCGCCATCCGGCCCCCTGACGCCGGACCCGTGAAACTCGTGGTTATGGGTAATGACAGGCACATCATCGGCGGTGAGAAGCACATCGAATTCAAGGAGTTCAACACCGATCGACAGGGCGAAATCAAACCCGACAATGCTGTTTTCAGGCAATATGCCGCGTGCGCCGCGATGACCGACAACACGGATGGTCTTCGAATCTCCGGAAAATGCCGCAACCTGTCTGGGTTTCATCAGCCTGCCAACCTCATACCGCTTACCGGATCAAAAAGATGAATATGTTCGGATCTCACCGAGAAACGCCGGCTGTCCCGGTCAGGGTTGATCGCATGCACACCCGGCAAGCTCGCCGTGATCGCCCGGTCGCTGCCGGCGATTCGGCCATGAAGCAATGTGTTCGCACCCAGCGGCTCGGCAATCTGCAGTGAAACCTCGATACCGCCTTTTTCATCGGGGACCAGATGCTCCGGCCGGATGCCAAGTTTCACATCACCATCCCCGGCTTTCGTCCTGGCAAGGACGACATCGCCGAAACTCACCTTGCCGCCATCAACCCTGGCATCGAATATATTCATCGCCGGGCTGCCGATGAACTGCGCCGCAAACAGCGTTTCCGGTGTTTCATACACCTCCAGCGGCGTGCCGATCTGTTCGGCGACGCCTTCATTCATGACGATCATCCGGTCTGCCATCGTCATCGCCTCGACCTGGTCATGCGTTACATAGAGTGATGTCACACCCAGTTTGCTCTGCAGCTCCCTGATTTCCAGCCGCATCTGGACACGAAGCTTGGCATCGAGATTGGACAGCGGCTCGTCGAACAGGAACACCGCCGGTTCACGCACGATGGCCCGCCCCATCGCCACCCGCTGGCGTTGCCCGCCGGACAATTGTCGCGGCTTCCGGTCCAGCAGCGACTCCAGCTCCAGCAGGCGCGCCGCCTCGGCAACCTTCGCCTCGATCCGGTCCCTGGCCAGCCCGGCAATCTTCAGCCCATAGCCCATATTCTGGCGCACCGACATATGCGGGTAGAGAGCGTAGTTCTGAAACACCATGGCGATGTCGCGGTCCATCGGCTCCCTGTCATTCACCTGTTCGCCAGCAATCAGAACCTCGCCCGAGGTCACGGTTTCCAGCCCGGCGACCATCCGCAGCAGGGTGGATTTACCACACCCCGACGGCCCCACGATCACGATGAATTCGCCATCGGCTATTTCAACGTCAATGCCGTGGATCACCTCGGTCGCCCCGAAGCTCTTTCTGACATTCTGCAGTTCTACGGTTGCCATCTTCTATTTCTCGCTGTCGACAAGGCCACGGATGAACAGTTTCTGCATCGATATGACGACAATCACCGGCGGGATCATCGCCAGAATCGAGGTCGCCATGATGACCGGCCAGTCTGCGGTATCATCACCGGACGGGAACATCTGCTTGATCCCCATGACGATGGTGTTCATGTCCGGATCGGTGGTGATCAGCAGCGGCCAAAGATACTGGTTCCACCCATAGATGAACAGGATGACGAACAGCGCCGCCACGTTGGTGCGGCTCATCGGCACGACAATGTCGAGGAAAAACCGCATCGGTCTGGCGCCGTCCACCCGCGCCGCCTCGGCCAGCTCATCCGGGATCGTCATGAAAAACTGCCGGAACAGAAAGGTCGCGGTGGCCGACGCAATCAGAGGGAAAATCAAGCCGGCATAGCTGTTCAGCATGCCAAAGCCGGCAACCACCTCGAAGGTCGGCACGATCCGCACCTCTACCGGCAGCATCAGTGTCAGGAAAATCGTCCAGAAGAAAAAGCTCCGTCCCGGGAAGCGGAAATAGACAATGGCGAAGGCGGACAACAACGAAATGACGATTTTGCCGACGGCGATCCCGACAGCCATGACCAGACTGTTGGCCAGCATCCGTGCCACCGGCACATTGACCCCGGCGAACAGCGCGGCACTGTAATTTTCCCAGAAATGCCCGCCCGGCCAGACCGGCATGGGTGGTGAGACGATCTCCGGCTGGGTCACCGTCGAGGCGACGAAGGCCAGCCAGATCGGAAAGAAGATGATCAGCACGCCGATAATCATGAAGACATGCGTCAGCCACAGGCCGGCGCCGCGGCGTTCCACCATCCCCTGTGCCGGCGCGGCCATCAGTAATGCACCCGCTTTTCAATATATTTGAACTGCACCACCGTCAGCAGCCCGACAATGACCAGCAGGATCACCGATTGCGCGGATGACGAGCCGAGATCCTGTCCGACAAATCCGTCGGCAAAGACCTTGTAGACAAGAATGGTTGTCGATTGTTGCGGCCCGCCGGAGGTGATGGTGTGGATCACCCCGAAGGTTTCAAAGAAGGAATAGACGATATTCACCACCAGCAGAAAGAAAGTGGTTGGCGACAGCAGCGGCAGGACAATGGTGAAGAACCGCCGCCAGAAGCGCGCGCCGTCAATCGCCGCCGCCTCGATCACCGAGCGCGGCACGGCCTGCAGGGCGGCGAAGAAGAACAGGAAATTATAGCTGATCCGGCCCCATGCCGAGGCCACCACCACAAGACCCATCGCCTCGCCGCCATTCAGGACGTGGTTCCACTCATATCCGATCTGCCCCAGATACCAGGACACCACGCCGACGCGGGTATTGAACATGAAAAGCCAGAGAACGCCGGCGACGGCGGGTGCCACCGCATAGGGCCAGATCAGCAGGGTACGATAGACTCCCGACCCCCTGATCAGCCGGTCTGCCATTACCGCAAGGAACAGCGCCGGGATCATGGCGCACAGCGTCACCAGAATGGAAAACACCGCGGTCGTCAGGAACGACTCCCGGTAATAGGGGTCGGACAGCAGGAATTCGAAATTGCCAAGACCGACAAACTGCGCCGAAAGGCCGAACGGGTCCGGAATGAAAAGTGATTGCCAGATGGCCTGGCCGGCCGGATAGAAAAAGAAAACAGCCGAAACCAGGATCTGGGGCGCGATCAGCATGGCTGGCAGCAACCATCCGCGAAATGTAACGCGCTTTTCCAAAATCCTGCTCCGGCATTCAGCGGAGTGGCCGACGCGGCCCACTCCCAGTTTTTTTATGGCCTAGCGGTTGGCGGATTCAAAGCGCCGCAGCAGGGCATCACCGCGCTTCTTCGCGCTGTCCATCGCCTGCTGGGCGGATTTGTCGCCGGACCAGATCGCCTCAAGCTCCTCGTCGATGATGCCGCGGATCTGGTCGAACGACCCGAGACGAAGACCCTTTGAATTGGCGGTCGGCTGGTTCGCCGTCATCTGGATGACGGCAATGTCCGTGCCCGGGTTCTTGTCATAGAAACCCGACGCCCGCGTGGCTTCACCGGCTTCGGCGGTGATCGGCAGATAGCCGGTATTCTGGTGCCAGGCAGCCTGGACATCCGAGCTCGACAGGAAGCTCAGGAACTCGCCGGCGCCCTTGTACTCGGCACCGTCATGGCCTGACATGACCCACAGCGAGGCACCACCGATGATGGTGTTCTGCGGCGCGCTGGCAAGGGCCTTCCAGTAAGGCAGAGGCCGTACCTCGAAATCGAACTTCGCTTCCGCGCTGATACCGGCATAACCGGCCGAACTCTCGGTGAACAGCGCACATTCGCCAGAGCGGAAATTGGCACCACCCTCGTTGCGACGGCCGGTATAGATGAACTTGCCGTCCTTTGCCCACTCGGCCATCTTCGACAGATGTGCCACCTGCGGCTTGCCATTCAGCATCAGCTCGGTGTCGAGGCCGGCAAAGCCGTTATCCTTCGATGCGAAGGGAACATTGTGATAGGCCGAGAAGTTCTCGAGATGGATCCAGCTCTGCCATGCGGTGACCAGCGGGCAGTCCTCGCCGCCGGCCTTCAGCTTGGCAAGCACCTCATCCACCTGCTCCCAGGTCGACATGTCGGTGTCGGGGTCAACGCCGGCGGCGCTCATCGCGTCGCGGTTCACCCACAGAACCGGCGTCGAGGAGTTGAAGGGCAGCGACAGCATCTCGCCATCAGTGGTGGTGTAATAGCCCTTCACCGCGCCGATATAGGCATCCGGATCAAACTTCGCGCCGCTTTCGGCCATCACCTCATATACCGGCCTGATCGCGCCACCGGCGGCCATCATGGTCGCGGTGCCGACCTCGAAGACCATCAGGATGTGGGGCTGCTCGCCGGCGCGGAACGCGGCAATGCCCGCATTCAGCGTTTCCGAGTAATTGCCCTTGTGGCTCTCGACAACGACATAGTCACTCTGGCTGGCATTGAAGTCTGCAACCTGACCTTTCACCAGTTCGCCAAGGCGGCCGGTGAAAGCGTGCCAGAAATGGATTTCAGTCTGCGCCATCGCCGCCACCGGTGCCAGCAAGGTGCCGGTTATGGCAAGGGCGCCAATTAGGTTCTTTTTCATGGTTCCTCCAAAGCACCGGTTGACGGTGCATGATTCACGTTGTGTCGCTGGCCATCCGTTCCCATCGGCGTGGCCGTTATCGCTTACGATACAACCCAAGAATATAATTTGAACACCAAAATTTTATATTTATTATAACATTACATTATAATTTAGCACATGAAGCGCGCAAGGATGGTCAGGAAATGAAACGCGATAAATTACGGCTTCGCCAGCTTGAGGCCTTGATGGCGGTCGCCGATCACGGGTCGATCACCAACGCGGCGAGCGAACTTGGAATCAGCCAGCCGGCCGTCAGCCGGCTACTGTCCGATCTTGGGGACCGGCTGGGATTTTCACTGTTCGACCGCCAGCGGGGACAGCTCGTGCCCTCGCAGGAGGTGCGATTTCTGACGCCCGATATCCGCCGTGTGCTGGAGCTGATGCGGCAGATTTCAGATGTCAGCCAGGAGATCACGAAACGCCGGGCCGGCCATATCAGGATTGCCTGTCTGCCGGGATTCGCCACCAGTCATCTGCCGCAGGTTGTTGCCTCATTTCTTGCCGAACGCCCCGGCGTCAGCATGACGATCGAGCCTGACCGGCCGGAACGGATTCTCGAATGGATGATTGGCGAGCAATATGATTTCGGTGTCACTGACGGATTTGCCGGCCATCCGGCGGTGGAAAGCACCGGCCTTCAGCTGCGGACCGTCTGCGTCTTTCCCGCGGGCCATCGATTTGAACAGTTCAACCGGATCACCCCCGCCGATATGGCAACGGAAAACATCATCCATACAAGGCGCGACAGCGAATTCTTCATCGAACTGGCAAAGGCCTTCCAGCAGGCCCAGGTCGAATTCAATTCGCTTGTCGAAATCCGGCAATTCACAGCCGCCTGCGAGCTTGTCTGCCAGGGCATGGGGGTCGCTGTTGTCTCGGAACTCGATGCGCGGAAATATCTGTCGCAGGGTATTGGCTTCCGTCCCTTCAGGCCGGTGGTGCCGCACCGGCTCTCGCTGGTCCGGCCGATCACCCAGCAACCATCAATGGTGACGCTGGAATTCATGGAGCATTTTGCCGACAGTCTGAAACCCTATCTGTCCACACCGGATGGCCGGAGCCAGAAATGACGGCCAGATTTGGCCGCTAGATATGGCGCTGGCGGGCCTTGCCGCGATACAGGCTGAGGATTTCGGCGTTTGCCTCGGCAGCGTCGTCATCGCTGATGCCCAGCACAATTCCCTTGCGGCGGGTCTTGCCGCGCCGATCAAGGATCTGCCGGTCGCTGACCGTCGTGCGCTGCGCACAGCGCCGCGCCCATGCGAACAACCGCTCATAGCAGTCCGCCACCGCCTCGCCATAGGCCGGGTCGCGGCCAAGATCGCGAAGCTCCATCGGGTCGTTTCGCAGATCGAACAGCATTGGCGGAAAACCACCCTCGGCATGCATGAATTTCCAACGATCATCGGTCATCATGAACAGCCGCGCGTCCTTGGGTGACACGTCAAGGCGCGTCGCCATAGGCGTGATCGAATAGTCATATTCGCTGATCGCGTAGCGGCGCCAGTCATCCGGCCTGTCGCCCCGCAGGAGCGGCATCAGCGAGCGCCCCTCGAGCCATTCATCGCGCGGCGTGCCACCAGCCATCTCGACGAATGTCGGCACCAGATCGATGGATTCGACAAGCGCGTCACAGACCGTCCCGCGGGTGGCGTCGGCCTCGGGCGACGGGTCATACACGATCATCGGCACGCGCACGGACGGGTCATGAAACAGATCCTTTTCGCCAAGCCAGTGATCGCCGAGATAGTCGCCATGGTCCGAGGTGATCACAATCACTGTATCGTCTATTTGCCCGCTTGCGCGCAGATGATTGAACAGGACCCCCATCTGGTCATCAATCTGCTTTATCAGACCCATATAGGCGCCAAGCGCCGCATCGCGCACCGAATCCTGCTGGAAGGCCCGGCCGATGATGTTGCCCGAAAAGGCCGCATAGACCGGGTGCGGATCGGCAAGTTCATCCTCGTGCCGTGCGGCCGGCACAAAGCTGTTCGGCCCATACATGTCGTGATAGGGCGCCGGCACGATATAGGGCCAGTGCGGCTTGATATAGGACAGATGGCACATCCAGGGCCGCGCGCGCGCCGGCGCGCCTTCATCGAGGAAGCGGATCATCTCGCGGGTCAGCCAGGGTGTCTCGGAATCCTCCTCGCGGATATTCGCCGGCTTGTTGGCGTTCGCATAGATCCAGCCCGAGGCGATATTGTCTTTGTCATCGATTCCGGCATTGGCATAGTCATGCCAGGGATTGTCCGCCTCATAGCCCTTCTCGCGGAGATATTCGTTATAGGGCGAATGCTTGTCATCGTAATTGCCGTCCGGACCGGTGCCCCACAGCCCGTCATCACGAACCAGCACATCAAAGCCGCATTCGGCAAGCCGTGCGCCGATGATGCTGTCGGCGGCGAGACCAAGACGCTGCATGCCGTCGGCATCGACCTTCATATGCGTCTTGCCGATCAGCAGCGCGTCCATTCCGGCCTCGCGAAGGTGGTCCCCCATCGTCCATTCGCCGACCCGCAGCGGGATGCCGTTCCATGTCGATCCGTGCGAGCTGATATAGCGGCCGGTATAGAAAGACATTCTCGACGCGCCACAGACAGGCGACTGGACATAGGCCCGGTCAAAACGCACCGAGCGGCTTGCCAACCAGTCGATATGCGGTGTGTCCAGATGCGGATGGCCGGCACAGCTGAGATAGTCGAAACGCAGCTGGTCGAACATGATGAACAGGATGTTGCGCGGCTTGGTCATTGAACGGATACCTGCGTCACTGGAAAATATGGCCGGACTGGCCGGAAATGGAATGTACTTCCTGGAACTGATGCACCCCGTCAGGACCGAAATTGCGGCCGATGCCGGACTGCTTGACCCCGCCAAAGGGCGACAGCCCGTCCATTGCTGTCGGGCCATGCGAATTGATGTTGGTGAACCCGGCTTCAAGCCGGCGCGCCAGCGCGACGGCGCGCGACGGATCGGCCGACCAGACCGAGGAGCTGAGGCCATAATCACTGTCATTCGCCATGGCTATAGCCGCTTCCTCGTCATCATAGGCGATCACCGGCAGGGTCGGGCCGAACTGTTCATCCTTCACCACCGAGAGTGACGGGTCGGCATTGATCACCAGTGACGGACGCAGGAACTGCCCGGCGGTAAAATCGCCCTCATCATCTATCTGACCGGAATAGCGGATGTCCTGACCGGCAGCACCCGCCTCTTCCAGCATCGCCTCGACGGTGCGTTTCTGCTGCGGGGTGGTCAGCGGACCCATGGTGACGCCATCCTTCAGCCCGTTACCGACGATCTGCCGGTCCATCACCGCAGACAGACCGTCAACCACGTCGTCGAACAGTGCCCGCGGGACATAAAGACGCTTCAGCGCCATGCAGACCTGGCCGCTTGTCAGGAAGATGCTGATATAGAGCTTCTTGAAGAATTCCGGCGATAGCGGGGCATCATCGAGCAGAATGCCCGGATCATTGCCGCCAAGTTCCAGCGTCACCGGGGTGATATTCCGGGCGGCCTGCTGCATGACATGCCGGCCGATGCGGATCGAGCCGGTGAAATTCACCTGCCGGACAAGCGGGTGGGTCACCAGATCATCACCGATCACGGTCCCGTCGCCAGTGATGAGATTGACCACCCCCGGCGGCAGCATGGACGCAATCTTCATGATCGTCTGCGCCGGCGCCAGCGTGGCGAATTCGGACAGCTTGATGACAACCGTATTGCCGGCCAGAAGAGCATGCGGCAGCTTTGACCCCAGAATGGCAAGCGGCCAGTTCCACGGGACGATCAGCAAGGCCACGCCGCGCGGGCTGCGGGTAACGACGGTGTCGAACATCGGGCCGCTGACGGTATCCTCCGCCGCCACCGCATCGGCAAAACCGGCCACCTGGGCAAACCTGTCGGCAAGACGGGTGACCTCGATATTGGTTTCGAACAGCGTCTTGCCATGCTCGCGGGTCAAGAGCCGCGCCCGCGCCGCGGTTTCCCCAGCATCGGCATTCAGCGTCTCGGCAATGGTGCGAAGATAGGCGGCACGTTCATCCATCGACGACGCCGACCATCCGGCAAGGGCGCGCTGCGCCGCCTGCATCGCGGCATCGACATCATCGCGGGTGGCGGCGGCGGCGTGGCCGACGGTCTCCGACGGGCGCGCCGGATTGACCAGCCGATATGTAGCGTTGCCAGTCGCCGCGCGCGCCGCGCCATCAATGAACAGACCGGTTGTGACTTCTTCCATTGGTCTATTCCCCGTTCCGCTGCGCCATCATGGCCATGGCGCCCATGCCGCCATCGGTGATGACATCGACACCGTTCATCCAGCTTGCCGCCGGCGAGACGCAGAAAGCGATCAGCTCGGCAACCTCCTGCGGCGTTCCCGACCGGCCGACCCGCGCTAGGTTCGCGGCGACCATCGGGCCGAAGGCCTTGACGAAATCATCCAGAATGCCGGTGCTGACGGCGGACGGGCTGACAGTCACAAACCGGTGCTTGCCGATATACGGGGTAACCGCCCGCTGGTGCCAGTAGATCAATGCCTGTTTCGACAGGATGTAGGCTTTGGTGGCGTCAACCTCGTTGCCAGCGCACCATTCATCGAGGCTGGCCGGCGTCTGGGCCAGCAGGTTCTCGAGCTGGTCGAGATTCGATTGCCAGCCCATACCGGCGCGAGATGCCACCGACACAACGGCCGCGCCCTCGTTCAGTTTCGGCATAAAACCCTCGATGAAGGCGCATGTCGCCAGCGTGTTCACCGTCAGGCAGGGCACCGCATTGTCATCACGCGGCGGAACGCCGGCGATCGAGCATAGCCCGTCAAAGCTGCCATCCGCCGCCTGCAGCGCGGCGGCAATTGAGCCCGGATCCATCAGATCAAGCTGGATCCACCGGTCACCGCTGTCCGGGTCCCGGATATCAAAGATCACGACCTCATGCCCGTCGGCACGCAGCCGCGCCGCCGTTGCCGCGCCGATCCCCGTCGCGCCACCTGTCAGTGCCAGTCTCATCCGTCGTCTCCGTTGTGAATATCAGTCATCAGGAACATCTCAAAAGAACGCAAAAGAACACAAAAGAACAAGGTCCGGGCCGCCAATGGTGGCCGCCCGGAGCCCCATGTTGTTTAGTTCATCGCCCCGACTTCGCGGTAATATTTCGCGGCGCCGGGATGCATGGTGATCATGCCCTGCTGGCGGGCGGCATATTTGACGTCAAGCGCCTTTGCCCATGGCGCGGTCGAGGTGACCTTGTCAAGATTGTCCCAGAACGCCTTCGTCATGCGGTAGACAACGTCTTCGGACACATTGGCGTTGACCGCAATGCCGACAGCCGTGTTCAGCGAGGTGACCGGTCCGTCATTGACCTGATTCTTGTAGGATCCGGCAGGGATGTCATCAAGATAGCGGAACTTGCCAAGCCATTCCTTGGCACCGCTGGTGTCCTCGGGGCCGAGGAAGCGAACGCTCTCGGTCTCGGTGAACTGCAGGAACGGACCGCACGGGTCGATGCATCCGGTCACGTAGACATCCACCGAACCGTCGAGAAACGCCTGGAAGCCTGTGGTCCAGTTGGCATCGATGGCCTCGAAATCGCCGGCCTTCGCATCGAGGCCGGTTGTGCTCTTCACCCAGCCATAAGCCGCATTCCATGCACCGCCACCGGTCGGGCCGAGAAAGACCGACGCGCCCTCGATGTCATCAAGAAGCTTGATATCGGAATCCCCGCGAACGGCGAAATGATACTGGCCGTAGGGAAACCACATCAGCAGCTGCACGTCTTCGGCAAGTGCCGGTGCCTCGGCGGTCTTGGCATACATGCGCTTGCCGCCTTTCATCAGATTGTAGACGACAGGCGACGTCATCGACATATCGAGATTGCCGCGCCCGACCTCGAGCATATGCGCGGTCGCCGCACCGCCGGCGGCGACTTCGATATTCACATCATCAAGCTCCGCCGAGACGATATTGGCGAAGGTCGCCATGGTAATGGCCTGCGAAAGGTTGGCAGGAAGCGTGGCCATCTTGAGGTCAGCCGCCTGTACAGCCGACCCCATGAAGGCCGTCGCCGCGGCCAGAATTGCAAGTTTCTTCATTCTTTCCTCCATTTTCGATCAGGCGGGTGATCTTCCCGCCGATCCTTTGATACGCCGATGCCAGAAAACCAGCATCACCGCAACGAACAGCGCCGGCAGGGAAATCCTGAAATCCGGCACCAATACACAGAACCCGCTGACAAGACGCGCGAAGCGCTCCCAGCCTGCGAGGGTGGCTTTCTCATATCCGGCTATGGCCGAGGAGATCAGCCACATGGACAGGCAGAATGCCAGACAGATCCAGCCATAATCGGCCCAGCTCACCGTCGTGATATCGATCATCGACGGACTGGACACGGTCCGGCCGGACATCCATTCGAACACCACCTGCAGCTTGTAGATCACGGCCGGGTGGTAAACAAAGACAAAGGGAATGATGAAACCGGCAATGGCAAGGCGTGAGGCCTGCCATCCGGTCTCGATCGGGTTCGCGCCGGCGATCGGCGCGGCAGCGAAGGCGGCCAGCGCCACCGGCGGCGTCACCGTCGAAATGACCGCGAAGAAGACGACAAACAGATGCAGCGTCAGTGGTGCCAGCGCCACCGTGTCGATGCCCGATGACAGGGCGATGACAATGACAAAGTAGGTGGCCCCCGGCGGCAGACCCATACCGAGGATGATGGCCCCGAGGGCGACGACAATCAGCACAAGGAACAGCGGGCCGCTTGCCAGCTCTGTCAGGAACAGCGCCAGCCGGCCATTGAATCCGGAAATGTTCAGAAGTCCGATGACAAGACCGATTGTCGCCACGATGATCAGGATCTGCGCCGCCATCCGGCCCGCCTCGGCAAGGCTGTCCAGCACACGCCGCATACTGCGATATTCGGGAAACAGCACCAGCGCGGCACCCAGCGCGGCGAGGAAACCGAAGAACCCGGCGCGGGTGATCGATGGCTGCGTGATCAGGAAATAGACCAGAACACCCAATGGCAGGATGAAAATCAGCGTCTGCCGCATCTCGGTCCGGGTCAGGGCGGGTCGCTGATCCGCCGGCAGGCCACCAATCCCCTGTTTGCGCGCCTCGAAAAACACCGTCATGAAGACGCCGATATAAAAGAAGATCGCCGGCGTGACCGCCGCCATCATGATGTAGCGGTAATCCAGACCGATCTCCGCCGCGACGAAGAAGGCGACGACCCCCATCACCGGCGGCACCACCTGCCCGCCGGTCGAGGCCGCCGCCTCGACAGCGCCGGCAAAGGGCGGACGAAAGCCGGCCTTCTTGATCACTGGAATGGTCATCACGCCGGTCGAGACGACGTTGGAAAGCGCGGCGCCCGATATCGTTCCAAACATGGCGGAACTCGCCACCGCGGCATGCGCGGCACCGCCTGTCAGGCCGCCGGTCAGGCGATTCGCGATCTTCATCAGCAACGTGCCGGCGCCGCAGGACATCATCACCGCGCCGAAGACGATGAAGATCAGGACATTCCGCGAGACGACCTGAAGCGGCGCGCCAAAGACACCGCCTGTATCCACCCAGAAGGCCTGGGTGATGAAATGAAAGTTCTGGAAGAAGGTATCCCGCGACGCCCCGCCACCGAAAATGGGCACCGAATCGGGGATGAATCCCTTCAGGAACAGGTAGGCGATCCAGAAGACTGTGAACCAGACGATGAAATTGCCAAAATGCCGGCGCGTGAGGACCAGCGTGACCGCCATCGCCACCGGGAACATGAGATAGTCAGTCATCGAGGGTTCATGAATGAAGGAATTGTCCCGCATCCAGACGGTGACGATCCAATAGCCGAAGGTGATGAGTGATATCGCGGCGACACACAGGTTTGTCCGCGGTTTCTCGCCGCGTGAAACGTGACCCAGTGTGGCGATCAGGAAGGCGGCGAGGAGTGGACCACCAAGGAAAATCGCCGTCTTGGAAAAGACGTTGATTTTCAGGAACTGATAGAGTGATCCGAAAATTCCCTCGCGAAGGGCGATACGCTGCGCCCGACGAGACAATTCATCAAAGTCCGGGGTCAGCAGGGGCGTCACCCATTTCACGAATTCCTGCAACAGCGATTGTGATGCAAACAGCAGAACCAGCAATGTGAACCCGATGCTCAGCCAATAGGCGGCACGGTCACTCAGGCGGGCTGCGAATTGTGCATCCATCAACTTACCTTCAGGTGCGGTCACAAAATTGTGAGTATTGCCGAAACAAAGGCAGAGCTCGATTGCCCGACCTAGAATACATAGAAAGATGCGTCCGGATGGAAGGTCACCCAAGCGCGGACATACTGCTTGTAGCTTTGCAGCTGCTTCAGGCTCTTGCCCTTCAGCTTGCCCTTTGTGCAGCGTCCGAACACATCCCAGCCTGAACCGGTGCCTTTATCCTTCATGCCGTCCCCGGTCATTTCGAAATCCAGAGCTGTTCCATCCACCGTGCGGTCATAGACAAAGGCGGAATCTCCCGTATCGTCCGTGACTGCGAGAAGCGGCGTGCCTGCGACCTCGTCCTGCACCAGACGATGCTTGACCAGCTGGTTCCAGTCATAGGCCCGCGCGACATCGCCAACCTCGACCCCGACAACCAGCGGCGGCGAGGCCTGCATATGCCATCCCGGAAGGCTGATCTCGTAGTTCAGAAGCGCTGTCCTGATATCATATTGTTTCCGGAACAGCGGGTCATATTGCAGGACAAGACTGTCCGGATATTTGGCAAGCCAGCTTTCAAGGCTCATCTGCTCGAAAGGCAAATCCTCCAGAGCGCGTCCCTTCAGCGGCCCTTTGATGGCGTCGCCGACTTCCTGGCGCCACCAGCTTCCTGTAGTTTGGTCACGGAAGGTGGCGTTGTAGTTGATCGCCCCCACAAGGGTGAATTCCAGCGCCCTGCCATCGACCAGCCGGTCATAGATCCGCCCGCTGTTGCACAAGCCGCAATAGGTTGGCCAGATCGGATGGCCGCCAACCTCGTCGGCAATCTGATGGTGGTAATAGAGCATGTTGACCGGGAACGCTTTCTGCTCGCCACCATGGCTGATGCCAAGCACCTGTTCCTTCATGCCGACCTCATTGCCGGCGGCGCCTTCAAAACGTTTCTGGGTGATTGGCAGGAACTTGAACCGGCCAACCCAATAACGGTTGAACAGCCAGTAGATGAATCCCCAGGCAAGCCCCAGCGCAACGCCGCCCGGGATCACCGCCATGCGCTCTTCGGCCAGCATGTCGAAGAAGATGGCGCTCAGCCCCAGCACAAAGATGATTCTGAGAGGCACTATGCTCGACCACATGAAATGGGCGAGATCCATCTGCCATGAAAACCGCTGCAGAACAGGCGGCGTGCCGTTGGCGCTCAACCCCTTTATCAGCTCAGTCAGCACCAACGCCGCAAAGAGAATCAGGAAAAGTTCGGTCATCTGTTGTCTCCCCGGGGCTTTCGCCCGTTACGCCAGCCTGCCCGGACGATCAGTCGTCCGATTGCTCAAGTTCTCTGGCGCATTGAATATAATAGTGGCGGGTCGGGCAGTTGATCTGGCCGACAGCATGATCCCGCAGCACCGCCGCCTTTGCCGCGCGGGCGCGGTCCGCATCCTCGTCGGCATGGATCAGCCGGTCGAGAAGCTGCAGCGCCCATTGGTACTCGCCTGCCGCGCGCGCGGAGTCTATTTCCTGCCAGACAGATGCGGCGCCACCCGCCAAACCGATCATCCGGGCCGCCTCATCCTGCGGTGACAGGGGCATTAGGGATGTCGGATTGCCATCGAACCAGCCCATGGTGCCAACGAAATAGGCACGTACAGCATAAGCAACGGAGCCATAATATTCACGAAGATGCGGCTTTTCGGCCAGCTCCAGCGGCAGCGCCACGCTATGCGCCAGCTGGTCGATGGTCAGCCCCGCATCCATACCTTTGCGGGTCTCGGTCACCACATGGCGGATGGCATCGCGGTAGTCGGTCAGCGTGTCCTGAATGACCTCGGCCCCGAACAGCGGTCTGGTATGGCCAGGGCCAAGCACTTCAGGATTAAAGCCCATCAGCAGGTCCATCGTATCCGCCCAGGTGTCGAAATCGCGATAGGCTGTCCCGCGGATGGCATAGAGATTGGGGAATGACCTGTAGAAATTATCACCCGAGAACAGCACCTTCCTTTCCGGATACCAGACGACCATATGGTCCGGCGTCTCGCCGGGGGCCATGACAAGTTCCAGATCGATGCCTGACAGTGTGATGCGTGTGCGCTCGGCCGAGATCAGGCGGGTCGGTGCCATCATGCCTGCCCCCATACCCTGAAGCGGGCGATCGCCCGGCCCGACACCGATGCCGATGATTTCATCCGGATAGGACAGACCGATCCCGAACTGCCGCTTGGTGCGGGCCTGCATCGCCTTGGTGGCGCGCGGATGCCGCATCTCCTCGATCAGCGGATCCTCGGAGCCCTTGTCGCTGGTGATCACCTCCGGCGCATTGCCCGCGGCGAACACTGCCGCGCCGGACACATGGTCGCGGTGCGAATGGGTCAGGATGATCGACGCCACCGGCAGATCGGTGATCTTGCGAAATTCGGCCAGAATATTCGCCGCTGCCGCGGTGGTTTCAGTTGTATCGATGATGACAAGGCTGTCCTTGCCGATAATCATATAGACATTCGAGGCGGCAAAGCCGAACGCCATATAGACATTATCGGCAAGCCTGACGATCTCCTTCCTGAAATAGTCAGGATGGGCTTTCAGTTCGGGATGCATGTTGTGGCCTCCTCGGTGGGCGGGGCCGGCGTGGCATTCATCGGCGCCGGGCCATGATTGACATCGCGCCTGACACTCATTTCTTCGACCAGCCGAGCGTTATGGGATGCGCCTTGCGCTGTTCGGTGACGGCGCCGACATGCTTGCCAGCGTCCCACCCTACCGGTCGCAGCACCTTGTCGGCGAAATCGATCGATTCCTGGTCGGTAACCGTGGCGATCGTGTCATTCCAGCGATTCAGATACCCGCCAACCGAAATCACCGCGAGAATCTCGATGATCTGGATATTGGTGAAATGTTCACGCATCTCGGCGAAATTCTCCGGCTCTGTCGCGTTCGGGGCAACCCCGGCCGCCATCGCAAGGCGCAGCGCGGCGCGCTCGGCATCAGTGAACAGATCGGAGGTCTCGAAACTCCACAGCGCCTGAATCTTCTCGTCGGGCACTCCGATCTGGTGAAGATGATAGGCACCATGTGACTGACAGTGGCGACATCCGCTGGCAAGGCTGGCGACCGTGAACACCAGCTGCTTCAGCTCGCCTGACACCTCGCGTGCCGGAAAGACCAGCTGAATCATCTGGTTCCAGGCCTCGCGCAACTCGGGCCAATGGCCCATCTCGAATTCCTGCCGGTCCTCATAGACAACGTCGTTCATGTCGGTCCCCTCCCATTGCCGGGCCTCAGGCCTGCCCCGTTGGCAGCGGCACACGGTTTGCCACGGCGATTTCAAGTTCAGCCAGCTTCTCGACCAACATCGCCCTGATGGCGGTATGATCCTCGCTGTCCCACAGGTTGGTCATTTCGCCCGGGTCATTCTCCAGATCGAAAAGTTCGTTCCGGCATTTGCCAAGATACATCGACAGCCGCCACTGCCCGTGAACCACGCTATGAACGCGTGGGCGGTGTCCGAACGCTTCCTGCGGCCGCTGTGTCTCATACTGGATGTGCGCCGCATCGCGGCCGGCACCACCGGCCACCGACATCACCTGTCCCTGCATGCCGATCGCGCCTTCAAGCCCGGCATGCTCAAGAATCGTCGATCCGATATCATGTGTCTGCGCAAGGTCGCTTGACCGCGCGCCGCTCGGTCCTTTCGGGTCCGCCCAGATGAAGGGAACATGGGTCAGGCTGTCATACTGCTCGGCCCCCTTGAACAGCAATCTGTGCTCACCAAGATGGTCGCCATGATCCGAGGTATAGATCTGCACCGTATTGTCCGTGAGGCCGGCATCGGCGGCGGTATCGCGGATGCGGCCGACAGCATCATCGATCATGGCGATCATGCCGCATGTCAGGGCGCGCGCCTCCTGCGCCTCGCGCGGTGACACGGCGACGCTGGCGCCACTATTCTGCCCTAATGTCGGGTCATTCGCACGATCCCTTTCGGCGATCCTCACATAGTCCGGCGGGTCCCAGTCATTGGCGGCATAGGCCTGCGGCACCGGCATATCCTCGGGCCTGTACATGTCCCAGTATTTGCCGGGCGGGGTGAAAGGATGATGGGGGTCGGGGAACGACACCATCAGGAAGAACGGATCGGGATTGCCACGCCGTGATTCCAGATATTCGCATACCCTGTCGGCGATATAGCTTGTCGAATAATGCTCTTCCGGGATCTTCACCCGGATCGCCTGCGGACAGCTGTAATCATGCGGGAACTGGATCTCGCGCGATCGCAGCGCGTGAACCTCCGGCGCCACGTCCCTGACATGACGTTCATGATGACCGCCGGTGTTGAAGCCATGTCGCAGCACCGAGATATATGTATCGAAACCGTAATAGGGCAGCGGCATCTCGGGGTTGTCCTGCTGCCAGAATTTCTGCCGTTCATACTGAAATTGATCACCGTCGAGGTCAGATCTGACAGCCTCGGCAAGCTCGTCCGGTGGCGGCGTGAACCCTTCACGGGCGGCAGGCGTCTCGAACTGCACCGGGAAGGTCGATACATTCTGCAGATGGCTCTTGCCGATCAGCGCGGTGTCATACCCCGCCGCCCGCAGCAGCTCGACAAAGGTCACATTGTCATGCCCAAGCGGCACGCCAAGCGATCGCACACCGTGGCTTGACGGCATCCTGCAGGTCATCAGGCTGGCGCGGTTCGGCATACAGACCGGCGAGGCGACATAGAACCGGTCATAGCACACCCCCTCGGCGGCGATGGCGTCGATATGCGGCGTGCGCAACACCGGATGGCCATTGCAGCCCAAATGGTCATAGCGCTGCTGATCGGTGATGAAGAGAATGTAGCTTGGACGGTCTGTCATTTTTGTCATGCTTTCCTGTCAGGTGGTGGCCCGCATTCTGCGTCCAAAACCATGGAAAAGGATGACACCGATACTGGCGAGGACGGCCGGACCGTAAATCTCCGGCGGTTTCACCATGACAAGCAACGCCAGAATGATTCGGATGGTGATCTGCACCGGGCCAAGCGTCCTGCGGTCATAGGCCGCCATGGCGCTGGATACCAGATAGAGCGCCAGCGCCAGCCGCCCCATCAGAAGCATCAGCCAGCCGATATCGATTGTGCCGTCATACCCCGGCAGGAACGCGCCGCTTGCCGGGTCGATCACCGCCTGTTCAATCAGCAGCAATTCCGGATAGATCGCGAAGACAAAGGGAATGGTGAACATCACGATGCCGGACTTCACGGCCGAAAAGGCTGTCCTCATCGGGTCGGCGTGGGTGATCGACGAGGCGGCAAAGGCGGCCAGCGCCACCGGCGGGGTGATGGCCGACGCCACCGCGAAATAGAAAATGAACATATGCGCGGTGAAGGTCGCCAGCCCGAGACCGACAAGCATCGGCCCCATCAGCAGCGCCGCGTTGATATAGGCCGGCACGGCCGGCATTCCCATGCCAAGAATGACCGCCAGGAACATCGTCAGACCAAGCGCCAGCAGCTGCGAGCCGACAGAATTGGCCGAGATGTCGAACGACTTCAGGAAAGCCAGCACATCCACCGCGACGAATTTCGCAAGACCGGTGAAATTCAGGCACACATCGATGACCGTGATCGCCAGGAACATCAGATAGAGAGTCGAGACAAGAACCCCGGCCTGCGCCAGCGCATCAAGGATCTTGCGGGGATGCGCGCGGAAATCCCGGTCGAGGAACATCAGGCCGATCAGCAGCATCACCGCCCACCATCCGGCGGCACTCGCATCACCGGCGGCATTCTGCAGCAGCTCGACGCCCCAGGGAAGCGACGTGATCATGCAGACATCACCATTCCGTTCGACGACCGCGCCAAGCGCCACCGAAATCCAGCTGCATCCGACGGAATCCTTTGGCGTCAACAGCAGCAGCAGCACAAGCAGGACAGGGCCGAAAATCTGCAACAGCTGAAGCCGGTCCTGGCGCGTCAGGCGCATATCGTCTGTCAGCTCTCCGACCGCCTGAATATCCTGCTTCCGCGCCTGGAAAATCACCGACAGAAACAGACAGAAGAAATAGAAGATCGCCGGGATCGCGGCGGCGATGATGATGTCCCGATAGGGCACGCCGGTCAGCGACGCCATGATGAACGCCGCGACGCCCATGATCGGCGGCATGATCGACCCGCCGGACGACGCCGCCGCCTCGACACCGCCGGCAAAGACCCTGGAGAAGCCGCGCTTCAGCATCATCGGAATGGTCAGAACACCAGTCGAGAGGACATTGACGACAGGTCCGCCGGTGATGGTGCCAAACATGGCCGAGGAGACGACGGCGGCATGCGCCGGCCCGCCACGCAGATTTCGCGTCAGCGAGAAGGCAAGCTTGATCAGCGCCTGGCCACCGGCGCAGCGTCCGAACAGAGCACCGAGGATGATATAGGGAAACACCAGCAGCATCAGAATATTGATGAAGCGGCCAAGCAACCCGGCGGTGTTGTTGACAAGCGCATCACGCACATATTCGCGGCCGGAGGTGAGGCTTCGAACCTCTTCACTGCTGAGCAGCGTCACAAGATATTTGTTCTGTCCTTCGGCACCGAAAAAATACCAGTTCATCACAGTCAGAAAGGTGTAGGCCGCCACAAGAATCGAGACCATCACAAGCGGCAGGCCCCATACCTTGATATTGTAGAGAAGGAAGATGACGATGGCCCCGAACAGGATCAGCGGCAGCAGGCCTTGCGTGGTGTTGAGACAGGCCGGATCATCAGCCGTTTCCGGGATGGGAAGCCCCATCATCTTGGAATAGTCAACCTCCGACTGCAGCGCCTCTGCCACCAGCCGCGCGCGGTCGCCGGTCATGATGTCGATCAGGCACACCGCCTCCAGCTCTATGAGATAGGTCACGGAAATGGCCAGTCCGGCAAGGACCAGAGCCACATCCAGCACCAGCCCGGCGCGTCGTCGCAGAATGGACCTGTCGCTCCAGCTTCGCCATATCGAGTGTGTCAGGGTGACAATCACCATCATCCACACAAACAGGATTGGATACAGCCATTCCGTCGGGAACCGCCTGACCTTGAAATATGGCACACCGGTGACCGACCGCCACAGATCATCCCATCCCGGGATCGCCGGTGTCACATTCATCAATCCGACAATGACCAGAGCCACGGACAGCCAGTACACGACCGGGCCGCCGGCTTTCCGATTCTGATCCGATGTCTGGCTGATTTGCTTCATGGCGTCATGTCCCTTGCCGCACAGATGCGACGTGCAGACTGTCAGGCAGGCCTTGCCGGCCGCCTGACAGTCATGTCACATCATGCGTTACGGCTTGGCGCAATCAGCGATTTTGTGACCGGCCTCTTCCCAGGCGCGCACGGCACCGGGGTGGAATTTCACCGGATTGGGACCACACAGTCCGGCCACCTTCGGATCGATCACGCCATAGTTCAGCGTTGCCATGAAGGGCGCGACCGTCTTGATGGACTCCAGATTCTCGATATGCGCCTTGGTCAGCTGATAGGCCAGTTCCTCGTCCATGCTCTTGTTGACGAAGTCGCCACCGGTGACCGCCATGCCACGGAACGTGTCGTCCTCGGACATGATTGTCCAGTCGCTGCCCATCATTTCCTGAATGAAGGAGACCGGCGCCGTATAGGCGACGGATCCCGGCTTGTTCAGCAGCTTCTGGGCAGGCGCGGATTCAAACTTGTCCTTCGGCAATGACCACATCGTCATCGCCCCGGCAGCAATGTTGCGCGTCTCGCGGGGGCCGGGGAAATGGACCGTCAGCACCGCGGCATCAGCGGTGCCATCGACAATGGCGGCCGATGCCTGGTTCCAGTTCACGGTGATCGACTCGTAGTCCTGGCCATGCTTGGCACCGCCAAAGAACTGTGCCAGCGCTCTGGAATTGCTGGTGGCAGCGCCGCGCGGCGGACCATTCAGGATCTTCCGGCCCTTGATGTCGTCCCATCCACCAATGCCCTTGGCGTTATAGGCGTACATGGTGAACACGGCCAGGGTGTGGGGATAGAGAAGCTGGATCTTGGCCCCGAGCTCCGCGCCCTTCTCCTTGCCAACCTTGGCATAGGGGCCGGCGCCCTTGGTCATCAGGAACGGCAGGATGAACGGCCCGTTCGCAAGATCGATCTTGCCCTCGGCAAGCTCCTTGAGATAGTTGGTCGCAACCTTGCCTTCCGACAGCTGGATGTTCGCGATGCCGCGCTCGGCGGCGTTCTCGACCAGCGCTGTCGCTGTCAGCGCGACCGGCGTCCCGCTGCCGGCGGTGTGGAATGTCAGATTCACCTGTGCCACTGCGGCGGCCGACATCAATGTCGCCGCGGCCGCCCCGATGGCCATTTTCTGCAGAATTTTGATCACCGTCACCTCCCATGACTGGCTTGTTGGTGCGCCTTGCGCATTTGTTTTCCGCTTAGCTTTGGGGGGACAAGGCCATATGTAAATAAAAATTATTTGGCATTCCATTCATATTTGAATAAACAGAAAGTCATTTTTCCGGTGCGGATGGACCGCCATGCGAACGACACTTGATCCAAAGCTTCTCTATCATCTCCACATCATCTTTGAATCAGGATCGTTGTCGGCCGCCGCCGAAATGCTGTCGGTGTCGCAGCCGACGCTGTCGCGCACGGCATCGACACTGGAGGCGCAGGTTGGTCGCCAGTTGATGGTGCGGGGCCGAAACGGCGTTGTCTTGACCGAGGCGGGCATCCTTCTCGCCAAACAGGGACGAAAGATCGCCTCCGATCTGAAACAAGCTGACGACATTCTGAACGCGCTGAAGAGCGACAACCCGCCGACCATTCGCCTCGGTGTTGGCCCGTTGCTGGCGCATGCGGCAATGAATGATTTCGTGACCGGCATGATGCAGGCAGGGCGCAGGGCAAGCTTTGATGTGCAGATCGGGGCCGCGCGACAGCTTGTCTCGGACCTGTTGCACGGTCATCTCGACATCGCGGTGATGACCACCCCGACCAACATGCGGGTCGAGCATCTGCGCAGCCTGCATGTTGCCGATGACCATATCGGCCTGTTTGCCGGGCCGAAATCACCCTTTGTCGGCCGCAACAGCCCGGTCACCCGCGACGCGCTCGCCAGCGCCAACTGGATGGCCATCGACGCCGCGTTCGGGCCGACATCATCACATGAAAACATGCTCAGGAAGCTCGATTTCCCCTATGTCGTGCCGGCCATCCAGTTCAACATGAACATTCAGGGGCTGGTCAGTGCGCTGGCCATCTCGGACGCGCTGTGCTTTCTGCCGGCGCGTCTCACGCGCCTGATGACAAAGCACACCGGGGTCGAGGAAATTCCACTTGCCATCAAATCCGAGGCACGCCAGACGGCGATCTGGCACGCCGCCGATGCCGATCTCAACTCCAAACTCGCCGAAACGATACGGGAATGCCGGTCCTTCCTGACCCGGCGCCTTGCTGATGCGGGCGGATGAACAGGGCAAGGACATTCAGGACACCGGGCGAAGTCGGGCAAGCCCGATAGCTGCCGGGCAGTATCGATAAAGCGCGTTCAAGCATGTTAAGGGACAGGGATATAAAACATATTTGCGGAATTATGCGTTATCACCGGTCACGGCAAGGTGACGGCAGGCCTTTATGCCGCGTGCCAACAAGAGGACAACAGAAATGGCCAAAGACGGCGCCCTCGCCTTCCTGAAGATCAGGGCGGTGCCCCATCTGTTCTGGAGCGCCCCGCGCCCGCTGACGATCCGGCCACCGGTCATCTCGGTGGCGATGCTGGCGGTCGGGCTTGTCCTCTTCGGCCTCGGTGAGGCGCTGCTCATCGCCTCCGGCGTCGGGGTCAGCCCGTGGACGGTGCTGGCCCAGGGCATCACCAACATCACCGGCTGGAGCGTCGGCCTCGCCACCTTTGTCATCAGCGTCACGGTGTTGCTTGCCTGGATACCGCTGCGCCAGACGCCGGGGATCGGCACGATCCTGAACATCATCATCATTGCGGTGGTGCTGGATCTGGCGCTGCCCTGGCTGCCGCAGTTCGAATCGCTGGCGCTGCGGGTCGCCGAGGCCGCCGCCGGCGTCATCGTCACCGGCATCGGGGGCGGCATCTATCTGATCGCCAATCTGGGGCCGGGGCCGCGTGACGGGCTGATGACCGGGCTGCAACGGCTGAGCGGCTTTCCCATCGCCGGGGTTCGCAGCGCCATCGAGATCGGCGCCGTCGCGCTGGGCTGGTCGCTTGGCGGCGTGGTCGGGATCGGCACGCTGCTATTCGCCTTCGGCATCGGGCCCTGCGTGGCGGCCTCGATGTACGCCTTGCAGCAGGTCTTTGCAAACAAACAGAGCGAACCTGGCTGAAACCGGGCGAGGCTTGGATCACCATCGCAACAGGCGGGGTTCGTCTTTCGGCACCGGCTGTGCTGTAATGACGCCATGAACCTTGTTGCCCTGAAGTCCCCACCCTTTCGAAGCTACATCTTCGCCCTCCACATCGCCCTGAACGGTTTCTGGGCGCAGCGCGTCATCATCGGATGGCTGGCCTGGATACTGACCGGCTCGCCAAGCTTTGTCGGCCTTGTCGCCTTTCTGAATTTCGTGCCGACGCTGTTTGTCAGCCCGCTATTCGGCGTCATCGCCGACCGCATCGATGTGCGGATTGGCAGCATCATCAGCTATTCCTGCGCCGGCATTGTCTCGGCCATCTTCGCCTGGATCTGTCTTGCCGACGCGCTGACACCGCTGCTGCTTGCCGGGTTTTCCCTGTTGACCGGGGTCATTTCCTCAGCCAACCATCCGATGCGCATGTCCCTGACGCCGCGCCTCGCACCGCCGGAACATCTGTCATCGGTGGTCGCACTGACGGCGCTGAATTTCAATCTGTCACGGCTGATCGGCCCGGCCGGTGGCGGCGCTCTCATCCACGCTATCGGCGCCCCGCAGTCGCTTGTTCTCACAGCGGCGGGCTACGGCGTACCGGTTCTGGCGCTGTGGTTCATGCGGCCGCGTGACAGGTCGCGCGATGCCGCGCCCGAGCCCGGCAGCTATGTCAGCGAGCTTCTGGGGGGATGGCGCTATGCGCTGCACCGCCGCCTTGTCAGAACGGCTGTCATCTTTGCCGGCATCGGCGCGCTTGCCGGCCGCAGCGTTCTGGAAACCTTGCCGGTGCTGGCCAATGGCGTGTTCGAGCGCGGACCGGCCGGGCTTGGCCTGATGACGGCAGCTGCCGGTGCCGGTGCCGCCGGTGCGGCGATTTTCAAGGCAATGTCACGGGCGCAGAGACCGGGTGTGTTCCAGACACATGTGCTTGTGATGCTGTTGCTGGTGCCGTTGCTGGTGGCCGGACTCAGCCTGGTCAACAGCTTTCCCGTCGCGATGGGTTTTGTGATGATGCTTGGCGGCTGCGTGACATGGCTGGCGATATCGCTTCAGGCCCTTGTCCAGATGGCGATCGATGACCATTTCCGCGGCCGCGTGATGGGGCTGTGGACAACGGTGTCGATCGGCAGCGGCGCCCTCGGCGCGGTGATCATGGGCATACTGGTCGACCGGATCGGCGTCGCCCCGGCGCAGGCTGTGATCGGCCTGGGGCTGGCCGGCCTCGCTGCGGTGATGATCCGGCGCTTCATGTCGCGCGGCTAACAGGTGCCGCCCGCCATCATTCACCGATGGCCATCATGCCCAGATAGACCGTCTGCACGCAGTCTTCACCGAGAAGCGGGTTGAAGAACCGCACCTCCTCGGCGCTGGCGGCGGTGAAATGTGACTCCAGCCGCGACAGGAAGCGGCTGTCTGGCCGGTCATTCGACCACAGGGCGAAGATCCCGTTTCCGGTCAGGTGACGCTTCAGGCGGGCCAGCCCGTCATCGCCATAGAGCGCGGCATGCGACGGGTTCAGATGAAAGTCCGGGCTGTGATCGATATCGAGGAGAATACCGTCGAACCGGCGCGCCGGCTGGTCCGGGTCAAACCCGGCATCGCCAAGCGCGAGGGCGAAGAAATCGCCTTCGACAAACCGGCACCGGGGATCATCGGCCAGCCTCGTGCCAAGCGGCAGCATGCCGGCCCGGTGCCATTCAATGATCGGCGCCAGATATTCGACCACCGTCAGCGAGCGCACCCTGTCATGACCCAGCACCGCATCGGCCGTGTAGCCAAGCCCCAGACCACCAACCAGTATGTCAGGCAGGATGTCCGGCGCCGCCGCGGTCATGCGGTCCAGCGGGATATCCGCCAACGCGATCTCGGACGCGGTGAACATGTCCGACATCAGATGCTCGTCATTCAGAATGACCTCGACAACATCACGATCCAGCGCCAGAACACGCCGCCGCCGCAGGATCAGCTCGCCAAGCTGCGTCTGCCGGTAATCAAGCTCTTCAAACAATTTCGACATGGATGTTCCCGTGCCCGGCCGGCCCGCCAGACCTAGATCGAGCCCGCCTCGACCATGTAGTTGTTCGAGCTGCACATGGCGGCATCGTCGGAGGCCAGGAACACGATCATCCGCGCGACATAGACCGGGTCGATCAGGTCGGGAAGACATTGCCGTTCACGATGCGCCTCCAGCGCCTCAGGCGTCGCCCACAATTCCTTCTGGCGTTCGGTCATGATCCACCCCGGCACCACCGTATTGACGCGGATCCGGTGCCGGCCAAGGTCACGCGCCATCGTACGGGTCAGTCCATGCACCGCCGATTTCGCGGTGGTATAGGCCGGAAAATTGCCCTGATTCTCCCACCATGAGTTCGATCCGATATTGATGATCGACCCACCACCCGCATCGATCATGTCCGGCGCGACGTCCTGAATGGCGAAGAACATGTGGCGAAGATTGGTCGCCATACGTTCATCCCAGAATGCGACGCTGACATCCTTCCAGTCATGCCGGTCGTCACGCGCGGCGTTGTTGACCAGTGTGGTGAACGGGCCAAGCCGGCCACGCAGCGCCGCAAGGCCGGTCTTCATCGCGGCAATATCACGAAGGTCGCAGATCTCATACTCGACGGTGCCACCGATGTCGGCCTTCAGCGCGGCGCTGGCATCCGCGTCAAGGTCAAGGAAACCGACACGCGCGCCCTGACCGGCGAAGGCCCGCACGATTTCGGCACCGATGCCGGAGGCGCCACCGGTGATGATCACGGCCTTGTCGGCCAGACTTGGATAATTGGCAAATTGTGTCACTTGTTCACATTCCATGCTTGGTTGTCGATTCACGCAGCTCATCCCGGAGGTATCTGCCGCCGCCTGCCCCTGTCATGCCATTACAGAGGCCATACCACAAGGCAGCGACGCGGATATTGGCATTGCCCTTCGGCAAAAACACATCGAAACTGACCTGCAAGGATCGTCACAGCAAGAAAGGCAGGCCATTATGTTCGGCGTTATCGAGGGTACCGGGTTCGAGATCATCAGGCCGGAATTCGCCGACCGCATCCTGTTCCACGCCCATGTCGAACGGTTGTGGACGGGCGGGCGCTGGTGCGAGGGTCCGGCCTGGTTTGCCGCCGGCCGCTATCTCGTCTGGTCCGATATCCCGAACGACCGGATGATGCGATTCGACGACACTGATGGGTCGGTATCGGTGTTTCGCCAGCCATCGCAGAACGCGAATGGCAATGGCATCGACAGGCAGGGGCGGCTTGTCACCTGCGAGCATCTTTCCCGGCGCGTGACCAGGACCGGGCATGATGGATCGGTGACGGTGCTCGCCGACAGGTTCGAGGGCCGGAAATTCAACTCCCCAAATGATGTCGTTGTCCGCGCCGACGGGTCGATATGGTTCACCGACCCACCCTACGGAATCCTGATGGATTATGAAGGCCGGCGGGCGGACAGCGAGATTGGCGGCTGTCATGTCTATCGTTTCGACCCGGACACGGATGACGTGACCGCGGTGGCGACCGATTATGTGAAACCGAACGGGCTGGCCTTCTCGCCGGATGAACAATACCTCTATATCGCCGATACCGGCCGCTCACATGATCCGGACGGGCCGGCGCATATCCGTCGCCATATTGTTTCGGATGATGGGAGGACACTGTCCGGCGGCGAGGTATTCGCGACCTGCAGCAGCGGGATGTTCGACGGCTTCAGGGTGGATCGTGACGGCTATCTGTGGAGTTCGGCAGGTGATGGCGTGCATTGCCTGAGCCCCGACGGCGATCTGGTCGGCAAGATCCATATTCCCGAGACAGTGGCCAATGTCTGTTTCGGCGGCCCGAAGCTGAACCGGCTCTTCATCACCGCGACCACGTCACTCTATGCGGTGTTTCTGAATAGCAACGGCATTCACCCCGCCCGGTGATGGCCCGGTGACGACCCGGTGACGACCCGGCGGGAATCACGCGCCGGACCGCAGGCGCGCCGGTGCCAGCATCGCGGCTGACAGCCCCTGCGCCGCAATATCCGGCGGCATCGCCGCGCCCTGCGCCAGGCTGGCGGCGACCCGCGCCAGCGCCGGGCTTGTCTGGATGCCATAGCCCCCCTGCCCGGCAAGCCAGAAGAAGCCCTCGGCCTCATCCGAGAAGCCCGCCACC
>Ga0181594_10000825_pt1 | contig 29108 bp, 23 predicted proteins | sample 071ome_18_FD_145603 | JGI IMG/M metagenome (GOLD analysis project Ga0181594, IMG submission 145603) | Coastal salt marsh microbial communities from the Groves Creek Marsh, Skidaway Island, Georgia - 071413BT metaG (spades assembly) | ecosystem: Environmental > Aquatic > Marine > Intertidal zone... | reverse complement strand
CGAGCCGGTCACGAAGACGACGGTCAACATCAACAAGAAGTCCAACGCAGGGACGGTGTACGTTGACGCAGAACAGGACTTTGCTCCTCTGGAGGACGACCATGCCAGCGACGAACCCACCACGGGAGACGTCGATGAGGATGGAGCGGACGCCGACGTTGCTGAGGACGCTGTTGAGGAGGAAGCGGAGACCTCCGAGGCCGCGTCATCCGACGACGCCGATGGCGACGACGACGCACCACCCCCTCGCGAGGGCCCGATGGCGTAACGTCGTCGGGCCAGTCCAGCGAACACGCAGGCGCCGGGCTCGCGGCAGGCGTGGCCGTGCCCCCTGCCCCGGACCTCAAGGCGAACGCCGAGGCGAAGGCGAAGGCTGAGGCAGAAGCCAAGGCTGCGGCAGACGCAGAGGCGAAGGCGAAGGCTGAGGCAGCCGAGGGCGCTCAGGCAGCCGCAGAAGCGAACGCGAAGGCTGAGGGGGAAGCCAAGGCGATGGCTGAGGCAGAAGCCAAGGCTACGGCAGACGCAGAGGCGAAGGCGAAGGCTGAGGCAGCCGAGGGCGCTCAGGCAGCCGCAGAAGCGAACGCCAAGGCGGAAGCGGAAGCAGCCGCAAAGGCTGCTGAGCGCGCTGCAGAACTTGAGCGGGTTCGGCAGGCCGCCGCCGCCCTCGACATCGCCTCGCTCGGAGCGGTGTCGAGCGCCTCGCTGAGCGAAGCGGTCGAGGCCGGGGCAACGCGGCTTCCGATGGCGGATTTGGCACAGTTCCCGACCCAAGGCACAGGCGTGCTTTCGGACGACGATGGACCGATCAGCATCGCATGGGAGGGCCACGACAACGGCGCCTTGGTTGGCGTTTCGGGCATCTCCCGCGCTGTCGCCTTGCCCGCCACCTTGGTGGTCAGCAACAGATTGTCCGACATCAAAGGCATCGGGCCCTTCATCGAGGAGAAACTGAACATGCTCGGCATCACCACCTACGCGCAACTCGCGGAGATGGACGAGGAGATGATGGACCGTGTGAACGAAGCCATCGAATTCTTCCCGGGACGCGTCAAGCGCGACCGTTGGGTCGAACAAGCACGTGGGTTGGTCGATGCAGCCAGCACCGAGGGTGAACCAAGCCCGACCGGGCATGACCGGCAGCAAGCCCTTTGAGCAACATGAGGTGGGAACTCCATGGCCGTCCCCTTGAACGACCTGATTGGCACAGACGCTGTTGATCTCACGAGCATCGATGCCCTCGACGCATGGATGCAGGTCGGCCTCGCTGTCTTGTTCGTGCTCGTCGTCGCTGTGCTCACGCAGCGTGTGGTTCTGGGCCTCGTGCGCAAGGCGGTCGGTCAGACCGAAGGGTCGTGGGACGACGACTTGGTGGATGTGGTCAGTTCGCGCATCTTGTTCACCGTGATCGTCTCCGCCGTTCAGGTCTGCTTGCTTTGGTTGCAACCCGTGCTGGCGGAAACCACCCAACTCTATGCCAACGCGACCCTCATCCTGCTCGCGGCCAGTGCCCTCTCCGCGACCATCAAGGTCGTGCTCAAGGCCTTCCTCGACTCCATGCAAAGCAAGCGATCGGTGAAGGTTGAGGGGTCGAATCCGCTGCTTGTCTTCTTGGCGCGCGGCCTGGTGTGGGCCGCCGCCATCCTGCTCGTTGCAGAGCAGTTGAACCTCGACCTGAGCGGCATCCTCGCCTCCTTGGCCGTGTTCTCCATCATCCTCGGTTTAGCGGTTCAGCACACGCTGGGGAACATCATGAACTCCTTCATGCTCAGTCTGGACCGGCCTTTCGACAACGGCGACCGCATCATCGTTGATGACATCGAGGGCACCGTGATGGCGATGGGCATGCTGTCGACCAAAATCCTCACGCTTGAAGAAGAACTCGTGATCATCCCAAACAACACCCTCGTGAGCAGCACCATCACGAACCTTGCGCGTGGTGGCGGTGACGGCCTCCCCCGTCGGGTGGTGCTCAGCCTCGACATCGGGGTGGACTACGACGAGAAGACACCTCACGTCAAGCACACCCTGCTGCGTGTGGCCAACGATTCCGACCTCGTGCTCGACGATCCCAAGCCGCACGTTGAATTCGTCGAACTAGCGGAGTACGCCAAGGTGTACCGCCTCTACGTGTGGCTTGCCTCGTTCGCGGACCGCCGTACGGCCAAGGACCAGTTGTTGTCCGAGATCGACGCTGAATTCGATGAAGAGGGCATCGTCATCCCCTACCCCGTCGCGGTGGAAATGGACCGCAAGCCCGTTCCCGGCGAGGAGTTGCTTGGCCGGAAGCGCGCCCGGCAGCACGCGTCTGCGGCGCGTATGCAGGTCATTGACCGGCGTGTTGAGCGCCAGCGGAAGAGCATCCGAGAAGAGATCAACACCCTCAACGAGCGGCTCGCAGACCGCATCAGCAGCCGGGAGCGGAAGGACATCGAGGAAGAAGTCGGTCGACTTGAAGCGGTCCTTTCGAACCTGGACCTCGACTGAGGTGAGGGGATGCTCCGGGCGGTGGTGCTCGGGCGCTTCCAACCGTTCCACAACGGCCATGCATCGTTGTTGACCGCCGCGCTCTCGCACGGGGGGCGCCTGATGATCGCGATCGGGTCAAGCACGGAGGAACCCTCGCTTCGCAACCCGTGGTCAGCCGACGAGCGTGAAGCCATGGTGCGCGCATGGCTTGGTGCGACACACCCTGAGCGAACGAAGGACGTCGAGGTCTGCCACGTTCCGGACATCAACAACCCGCCCCGTTGGGTGGACCACGCGTCCGCCATTCACGGAACGGGGACCTTGGTGACCTCCGACGGTCCAACAGCCGCACTCTACCGGGAGGCCGGATGGGACGTCATCGACGTGGACCTCACCGAACGACCCTCGTGGGAAGGGTGGCGCGTCCGGGAAACGGCGCGGATGCTCAGCACCGTAGGCGACGACGATGCTGTTCGCGCCGTCCTCGGCCCCCTCGTGCCGGAGGCCGTGCTGGGCTGGCTTCTTGACAACGACGGCCTCTACCGCCTGTCCTTGCTTCGAGAGGGCCCCGTGGTCGGCTGATCACGAGGCCACGACCACGCGGGCCGGGGAAAGCACGCGGTCGTGCAGCATGAAGCCGGGTTCGAGTTCGTCCACGACGTGCCCAGCGGGGTGCTCGTCGGAGGCTGGAACCGTCGTGATGGCCTCCATCGTCGCCGGGTCGAAGGACTGGCCTTTCGCGCTGATGCGCGTGACGTTGGCGGAGGTGAGTTCGGACGCAAGCCGCTCCCGCAGCATCTGAAGTCCCTCCAGGACCGGTCCCTCCGCGCCGTCGGGCAGGTTGCTCAGGGCACGGTCCACGTCGACGAGGACGCCCGTCATCCGACGGGCGAGGTGCTGTGCCCCATAGCGAGCGAGGTCGGCCCGTTCCTGCGCGAAGCGCTTGCGAGCGTTCTGCAGGTCGGCCTCCTTGTAGGCAATCTCTCGCTCGGCGTGCTCCGCACGTGCGAGGGCTTCGTCCAAGGGGTCGAGCACGACCTCCACGGGTGCAGAGGGCTGCTCCTCCACGTCCACGTGCTCGGTCGCTCCCGAAGGTTCGGGGTCCTCATCGGGCGTGTCCACCGAGGGTTCCTCGGTCATGGCTTCACCTCCGGCGGGACCTCCTTCAATCCGTCGATGCGGGGACGCCGTCGTGCAAGACCGATGGGAGGGACCACGCTCCGTGACCCCACGCCGTGGCTGAGAGGTGTTCCCGCCCGACGACCGCGACGAGGTCGGTGTCGTCGGCCCGGTGAAGCATGTGGATCAGGCTGGCCGCGTTGCGCGTGTGCGCTTCATGCGTTGGGAGGATGCGAGGGTCTCGGTGCTCGTCAAGGGTTTCGCCCAAGGCCTCCCTGCGCTGCATCCATGAAAGCACAACCGCCTCGACGAGGTCCGTTTCGGTCTTCGTTCGCGCCGCTTGTGCAGCGTTCATCCACGTGGCCTCCGCGTACAGGTCGTCCACGTGCGGCAGTTCCCGCCCAAGCAGCACATCGAGGTACAGGAAGGCGCGTCCTTCCCAGACCTCCCACGCGCCGGGGCTGCACCACCGCATGACGTGAAGCAGGCCCTCCGCACCGTCCTCGTCGCCACGAAGTCCATCGAGCAAGGGAAGGTCGCGGTCCTGGCGGGGTCGGCCCTCGGACCAGTCAAGCCATTCCGCTTCAGCATCGATGTCGAAGGGGCGGACAAGCCGGGCGTCCGCGCGCGGGCGCTGCTCACGCAGCCTTCGCTGCTGCATTCCTTCGTCGACCTCGGCCCACGTCATGCGCAGCATCGCGTCGAGGGTCGGCCGGTGGACGAGCACGACGACCACCTCCAAGCCCATGAATGCCGGCCGAAGGCCAGCGGCTTGAAGCCTCGCCATGGGTCCACGGGGAGAGGTTCAAACCAAGTCGCTGAAAGCCCACCACAGGGGGAGGTCACATGGCGACCATCCAGGAGCAAATTGAAGCGCTCCAGGAGGAGATCCTCCGAACCCAGAAAAACAAGGCCACCAACGCCCACATCGGGAAACTGAAGGCCAAGATTGCCCAGTTGAAACTGAAACAGGAAAAGGCGGCAGCCTCCGCAAAATCGGGGGGTGGCGACAAGGGCTTCGAGGTCAAAAAATCAGGCGACGCGACCGTCGCGCTCGTCGGTTTCCCCTCGGTGGGGAAGTCCACGCTGATCTCCAAGGTCACCGACGCGCATTCGGAGACCGGTGCCTACGCCTTCACCACGCTGACCTGCATTCCCGGCGTGATGGAGCACCGCGGTGCGAAAATCCAGATCCTCGACTTGCCCGGGTTGATCAAAGGGGCCGCTGAAGGCAAGGGGCGAGGCAAGGAAATCCTTGGCGTCATCCGCTCAGCCGACATGGTCCTGTTCATCGTGGACCCGTTCCAAGACGCGCACTTCGAGGTGCTGCACAGGGAACTGCATAACGCGGGCCTTCGGTTGAACGAAGAGCGGCCGCCGGTCTTCATCAAGCGCACCGAGAAGGGCGGCATCGACGTGCGCACGACCGTTGAACAAACCCACCTGACCCCGGAGGAAATGAGCGCCATCATCCGCACCTTCGGCTACACCAGCGCCTTGGTCACGCTTCGCCACGACACCACGGCGGAGCAAATCGTCGATGCCCTGGCGATGAACCGCGTGTACGAGAAGGCCGTGATCGCCATCAACAAAATCGACATCGCCACCGAAGACCAACTGCAGCACGCCGAGGGTGCGCTCCCGCAAGCATGGCCCATCATGCGCATCTCCGCCTTCAAGGAGTTCGGGCTTGAGGAGCTCAAGGATTTCATCTACGACAACCTTGGCTTTATGCGCGTCTACCTCAAGCCTCAGGGAGGGGAAGCCGACCTGGAAGAACCGCTCATCGTCAAAGACGACTCCACCGTGGAGACGATCTGCACGAAGCTCCACCGCGACTTTGTTCGCAAGTTCCGCTACGCGAAGGTGCTCGGGCCGAGCGCGAAGTTCGACTGGCAGCGCGTGGGCCTTGACCACCTGCTGAAGGACGGGGACCTGCTGACCATCGTCACGAAGCGTTGATGTGCGCCACGCTGCGGGTCGAGGCGTGGCCGACGACCTCGACGACTGGTTTGAATCCGAGGAACGCTGGCGCGACGTGGTCGTGCCCCTTCGTGGCATCCTGCGCGGGCTCGGCCTTCAGGAAGCGAGGAAGTGGCGTCAGCCATGCTACATGCACGAAGGGAAGAACATCGCCATTTTGGGCGCCGTGAAGGCCAACGCTGCCTTGACCTTCATGCGTGGGGGCGTGCTCGAGGACCCGGACGGGCTCCTCGAGGACATCGGACCGAACGCTCGCCATGGAAAGGTGATGCGGTTCACCACCGTGGCGCAGGTGGAGGAGCGACGTTCGGGAATTGTTGCGATGGTCGAGCGCGCCATCCTCGCCGAGGCGATGGGCCTCAAGGTCGAGCCGCCGACCGAGGAGGCCGAACGGCCAGAGGAACTGACCGCGGGGCTAGAGGCCGACCCCGAACTGAAGGCCGCCTTCGAGGCGCTCACTCCCGGTCGGCGTCGAGCCTACATCATGCACATCGGCCAAGCCAAGCAGGCGTCCACCCGAACCGCAAGGCTTGCGAAATTCCGCCCCCGGATCCTCCAAGGCAAGGGCATGAACGATTGCGTCTGCGGTGCGTCGAAGCGAATGCCAGGGTGCGACGGGTCGCACAAGCACCTCAACTGAGCCTCACGTCCGCTGTGCGGCGGCGGCGACCGCTGCGCCAATCAGTCCTGCGTCTGCACCAAAGCGGGCCTTGCGCAAGGTCGCCCGCGTGGTGAGCCAGCCGGACCATTGCTCCCATGATTCGGTGATGCCACCCGCGAGCACGATCAGGTCGGGGTTCAGCCAACCCTCGTAGAGGTCTAGGGCCTCCTGAAAGCGCTCCGCCCATGCGCGGAGGTCCAAGCCCTCGTCACGCCGCGTTCTGCCGCTGGCGTGGGCTTCGATGACACCACCGCGGGTCGGATGAGGAAGCAGCCCGAGTTCGAGGTTCGGAACGAGCACCCCATCGCGGTGAAGGCACGTGCCTAGCCCGGTGCCGATGGTCACCATGAGCACCGTGCCGCCGAAGCCTTGGGAGGCCCCGAGCGCGTGTTCCGCCGCCGCTGCCGCATCCGCATCGTTGAGAAGGTGGACCTCGCGACCAAGCGCTTCGGCCATGTCGGTCGACGGCCACGTTGAGCGGATGTTGGGGGCCGTTTCGACGCGCGTGCCTCGAACCACGCCGGGGAACCCGATGCCCAACGGCGCGTCTTCGGGGAGGGCGTTGAGCAGGCTTCGTAGTCCGTCGAGGATGCCCTCCGCGGGTGCCCCGGTCGTATGCGGGCGACGCTGCGGTGGAGCGCGAAGCGTTCCGGTGATGGTGTCCACAAGCCCAACGCGGACCCCCGACCCGCCGATGTCCACACCGATGGCGTCCACCTCAGACCCTCCCTGCTTCGTGTGCGGCCATCGCGTACCACAACAGGCCCTCGTTGGTCACCTGCTCGGGCGTCGCACGCCACGTCCAATTGTGAGGTCCGACGGTCGCAGGTGTGTTCATCCTCGCCTCGCTCGGAAGACCGAGCACGTCTTGCAGCGGTGCGATGTACCACCGTGCTGCAGACTTCAGCCCGAGGCGAATAAGGTCCACATGCGGGTGCTCGTCGGTGACACCGGCCTCCCGTGCACGTTCACGGGTGGTTTCCTCTGCGTTGTTCCACCATCCAAGGACCGTGTCGTTGTCGTGCGTTCCGGGGTAGGCGACCACGTCCTCTGGCGTCATCGATGGCGTGTGCGGCGAGAAGGGCTCTGCACCGAAGCCAAACTGATGCACAGCCATGCCGAGCAACCCGTGGGCGTTTCGCAGTGCATCGACCTCGGGCGTCACGAGCCCGAGGTCTTCTGCAATGAATCCGACAGGCACCTCGTCAAGGGCGGCCATCAATGCGGGGCCGGGGGCATCGATCCATGCCCCAGTTCTGGCGTCGGGCGCCTCCGCCGGAATGCTCCACGCACGAACAACCCCGATGAAGTGGTCAATGCGCACCACGTCCATGAGGTCCGCGAGGCGGGCCACGCGTTGCTTCCACCACGCGAATCCTTCAGCGACGTGCGCATCCCAGTTGTAGACGGGGTTGCCCCACAGTTGGCCTGTGTCGGAGAAGATGTCTGGTGGAACCCCGGCCCGCTGTGTGGGGTGGCCCTGCTCGTCGAGGTGGAAGAGGTGCGGCGCGGACCAGACGTCGACCGAGTCTGCAGCAACGTAGAGCGGAAGGTCGCCAACGACCACCACGCGACGCGCCGATGCGGCGTGGTGGAGTTCGCGCCACGCGCGGTGCAGCGTGAGCTGCACGCTTGCATGGTGAAGCACGCGCTCGGGGTCGACCGGTGCTGACAGGTCCTGTCCGGACCACCGTGCCTCCTCGGGCCAGGCTGTCCACGGGGCGCCGTGCTCGTCCCGAAGCGCCTCGAAGACCGCGCTTCGCCGAAGCCACTCGTGCTGGTCAAGGGCCGCGAGGACGTCTCGCTGTTCGGCTTCGAAGTCGCCAGCAAGGGCGGCGTGCAGCGACGGGTCGATGGCGCAGGCGCTGCGGCTGGCGTAGGGTGAGCCGACGCTGTCCACGGGGTTGAGCGGCAAGATCTGCCAGATGCTCAGGCCAAGGTCGGCCATCGTGTCGATGAAGCGAAGCGCGTTGCGACGGAGGTCGCCGGGGCGCTCCCCGCGTGGCAACGAGCGCACGTCAACCAGCAGGCCTGCACGCCGCATGAGGGGTGCCTCTTCACGGTTGATTTCAATCCTCACGCCGGCGTCATGCCTTAAGTCCGGGGTCGCTGGGGTTTCGTCATGCGCGCCGGATTGCCTGTGCTGCTCGTGCTTCTGCTGGCCACCTCAACCCTTCCGCTGACCGCGCCAGCCGGGGCCGTGGACGCTCCCGAGGACGGGCAAGCACCGCTCAACCTCGCCATCGTGCTGCACCAGCACCAACCGTACTACCGCAACGTGGCTACGGACTTCTACGAACTCCCTTGGGTCCGGGTGCATGCCATTCACGAATACGTTGACAGCCCCGGCATCCTCGCGCAATATCCCGACACGAAAGTGACCTACAACGTGGTTCCCTCCCTCATCGAACAACTCGAGGATTACGCAGACCCGGAGACGCTCGACGACCACACGCAGTACGCCGTGCTGGAGTGGCCTGTGGACGCGGATGGCCATCCGTCCGGCTTCCCGGCCTCGATGACCCAGCGTCAAAAGTGGGACATGCAAGGGGAATACTTCCGCATCCAACCGTGGGTGTACAGCGTTCCTGCCGAGGACCCAACCTACGGGTGGATGGCGAACGCCAGCGCTCGTTTTGGTGAACTTCACCGCGTCTGGGAAGACGGCGACATGACCGTCTTTGACGCAAACGGTAGTTTCGTGGCGCAGGACATGATCGACCTCGCGACCGTCTTCCACCTCTTCCAAATCTCAGCCCTGCACGTGACGGGCCAGTACAGCGACCTCGAGTGGGAGGGTGGCGCGCCCCACGAAAACGAGACCATCATCGCGCTCTTCGAGGACGGTGGCCCCTATACCGTCGATGATTGGCGCACCGTCCTCGAGTACCAGCGCAGCCAGATGCTCAACGTCATGCCGATGTACGCGGCCCTCGCTGAACGGGGGCAGGTCGAACTGACGACCACCCCACGGTACCACCCCATCATGCCCCTCTTGGCCATGGACGGTTGGACCATGGAAGACGGCCTCGAGGTGGACAAGGACGCGTGGCTGGACGACGTCGACCTGCAGGTCCGGGACGGCCTCGACCTGTTCGAAAGCGCCACGGGGCTCCGGCCAACGGGGATGTGGCCCTCGGAGCAGGCGGTCTCGCAGGCCGTCGTCGCTCCAATGGTCGAAAATGGAATCCGCTGGGCGGTCTCGGACGAACTCGTCCTCGGTGCCTCCACCCTCGACGGAGGAGGTTCCCCTGACCGCTTGTCCAAGGTCGCGCTGACCTTGCCGTACGTCGTGGAAACCGAAGCCGGCCACCTCTCGATGTTCTTCCGCAACCAGGAACTCTCAGACCGCATTGGATTCGCCTACGGCGACATGGATCCCGTGGAAGCCGTTGACGACTTCATCGAGGGCGTGGAGGGCTTCCGTGATGCCATCATCGCTGCCGGAGAAGACCCAGCCGATCACGTGCTGACCGTGGCGCTCGACGGTGAGAACTGGTTGTTCATGTCCGGATTCGGCATGACCGACAACGGTCGGGCCTTCATGCACGAGTTGTTCTCACGCCTCAGCGACACGCCGACAGTCCGCACCACCACGCCGGGCACCTTCCTTGACGAGCAGGGGACGGACGGATTCCCTCGGCTGTCTGAATTGGCCACCGGGTCGTGGATCAACGGCGCCTTGCAGCGCTGGGCCGGCGAGCCCGAGGAGACCCTCAACTGGCGTCGGCTCGACGCTGCGCGCACCGCGCTGCTCGAGGTGGAAGAAGCCACGCCGGCGCACCCAGGGCTCGAGGCGGCCCGGTTGGCGCTGATGGCCGCACAGGGGAGCGACTGGTTTTGGTGGTACGGGGCCGACATGGACAGCGGGGACGACCTTGGCTTCGATACGCTCTACAAGAACCACCTGAAGACCATCTACCAGAGCCTTGACCTGCCGCTTCCGCCAGATCTCGAGGCGCTCACGTACGAGGTGTCCGTTCCCTCGCCGGAGGCTTCGGGCATGGTCCAACCGCTCATCGATGGCCTCGCGTTCCCCGGTGAATGGGATGCAGCCGCCGTGCACGCCACCCCTGCGGACGGCGGCTTGGTCGACGTCGCCTCCATCGTGGTCGGGCACGACACCACCGGCGTCCATCTGCGCATCGACGTTGACAATCCAAGCACCCTGCTGGCCGGCAACGTCGGCGAAGGCACGCCCCACCTGCAACTGTACGCGATGGAACCCAACGCCATCGACACCAACGTGGTGGGGGCCAACTACCGCTCGTACTACGGCGCGTCGGACCTCGGATTCCCGGCCCGCACGATGCTGTGGTTTGACTTCAGCAAGATCAACGAAGACGGCTTGGTTCCGTACAACACGTTCACCGCCGAAGGCGAGGAACGCTGGACCCTCACAGGCAGCAGCGACGCCGTTGTTGGCGTCAACGAGACCATCGAACTGTCGCTGGCGTGGTCGTCGCTGGGGTTGGAGCCGCTCGACCGCACGCGTCTGCGGGCGGTGACGTCGGTCTACGAACTGCGGGGTCAAGGCCGTGGCGTGGACGTCGAAGTGGCGCCAGCACACGCCATTGAGGTCACGATGCCCAACTTCGAAACCTGGCTGACCGTGTTTGATGTGGCCGACCCGCTTGGCGACGAAACCGGAGATGGCGACTACGTGTACCCTGAGGCGGGCGATTTCGCGCCCGGAGCAGGCCTGTTCGACATCACCAACGTCAAACTCGAGCAGAGCGCGTGGAACGCTCGTTTCACCTTCACGATGGGCGAAGTGACCAACGGGTGGGGGATGATGAACGGATATTCGCACGCCAACCTCCAGGTCTACATCGACCAAGGGGAGACGGCGTGGGGAGACACCGCGCTGTTCGATGGCCTTCGCGCAGAAACCACGGACGAATGGGCGTGGGAATCTGCCTTCATGGCGATCGGTGAAGCGGCCCCCACGTACGCACGTCGAGCGGATTCCGACGTGCGATTCACCTCCGGCATCGAGTCCAGCGGCAACCCAGACACGAACGAAATCGTCGTCACCGTCAGCAAGGACCTGATCGGCGCCGACCTCGCCAACTACCGGTACCTCATCGTCGTGGCGAGCCAGGACGGGTACGGCACGGGGAAGGTCCGGCAGGTCGACGACGTCGCGACGAAGTGGACGGCTGGCGGCGGTGCGCCCCGTGGGGTGAGCAACCAGTGGTACCACTCCAACATCTTCGACGTGGTGCTCCCGAGTGGCGTGGACCAAGGCGCCATGCTTTCGTCGTACGACACAGCAGCAGGAACCTACGCTCAACTCTCTGGCATCGACGTTGGGGCAGTGCCCCAACAGGTGTACGGGCTTGAGGTGACGCAGGTCAGCGGAAGCAGCGCGTTGCTGTCGTGGTCCACGTCCACCGGTGGTGACATGACGGTCACGGTGGCTGCGGACGGTACGACGACCTCCGTTGGCCCCGACGCCCGCTCGGGGACCTCCCACCAAATGTTGCTTTCCGGACTCACCCCCAGCACAGCGTACACGGTCACGGTCAGCACCGATGGTGTTGCGGCGACCTTGGCCTTCACCACCGCCGACGCCATTGACGACGAGGCGCCGGAAATCCTCGCCGTGCGCGTCGAAGCATCCGACAACGCGTCGATGCGAACGGTGTCCTTCTACACAACCGAACCGGCCAGCACCACGGTGTCCCTGTGCCCGAGCAACGGGGACGACGGGTGCATCGTGGTTGAAGGGGCCAACCTGCCGACGCTTCGTGTTCACGCGGTGGACGTGGTCGTTCCGGTCGGCGAACACCTCGTGAGCATTGAGGCCACGGACGCTGCAGGGAACACCGCCACCGTGGCGGTGGGCTTCCTTGGCACACCGGACGACGGCGCGGGCGAAGGAGAGGTCGACGACGAGGCCTCGCCTTCGGTGCGCAGGATCCCCTCGCCCGGGGTCGCGTTGACGGTGGCTGTGGTTGTGCTCGCCGGGATAAACCGCCGTCGATGACGCACCCCACCTGCCGTGGGGGGCGGCTGAAATTTCCGCTTCAAGGCCCTTTGAAAGCGACTATATACTCCTCTAAATTCGGCAAGAACGATGATGCTGAAGAAGAGCCTGATGGCTGTCCTGCTGACCTCGATGCTGCTGCTTGCCGGTTGCACGACCGAAGACCCCGAACCCGTGGACGACACCACCGTAGACCCCGTCGAGGTGACCTACCACGACCTCACCGTGTGGCACTCCTACGCCGACGGCGACACGGAGGGCGACGCGTTCGCCAACGTGATGGCCGCCTTCGAGGCCGCCAACCCCAACTACAACATCACCTTGGTGTTCAAGCCCTTCGACGACATGCCCGACGCGTTCGTCACCGCTTCCCTCGGTGGCGAGGCCCCCGACGTCGTTCGCCTCCAGAACGACCGCATGGGCGGTATCGCAGCCAACATGCTTGACAACGTCTCGATCATCGAGTCGCTCAACAACTACCTCACCCCCGCGGAGAAGGCCATCTACGGCTCCTCCCTCGGTGGCATGACCGCGAACGGCGACATCCTCGGCCTGCCGCAGTCCGGCGACTCGGTGTCGCTCTACTACAACAAGCAGGTCCTCACCGATGCTGGCGTGGACTTCTCCGCCATCGACACGTGGGACTGGGAGGCCTTCATGGCCGCCGCCACCGCCTCGACCAACGCGGACGAGGACACGTGGGGCCTGATGTTCCCGTACAAGTCCTCCTACCAGTTCTGGGCCTGGATGGCCGGTATGGGCGGTGCGATTTTCGACGAGAACGGCTTGCCGACCCTCAGCTCCGACGCGACCATCGAAGCGATCGAACTCATCGACTCCCTCATCTACAGCGACGACAACATGGACGGTGTCATGCTCGAGGGCAGCGACTGGGGCAACATGGAGACCTACTTCAAGGACAACAAGGCGGCCTTCATGATTCAGGGCCCTTGGGCCTACTCCGGCATCGAAGCCGCCAACATCGAGTTCGGCCAGACCGTTCTCCCGATGATGCCCAGCGGCAACGCCATGGCCCCCTTCGTGGGCCTGAAGGGATGGTCTGTCTCCTCCTCCTCCGAAGACAAGGAAGGCGCGGCGCACGTCGCGAAGTTCCTCTCGGGTGTGGACGCCCAGATCGAATTCGCCAAGACCGCCAAGACCCTCCCCGTCAGCGCGGCGGCGCTCGCTGACGGCAACGTGTCCAGCGACATGGTCGTCTCCGGCTTCGGCGCGCAGATGACCAAGGGCTTCGGCGGCCCCGCCTACGCGGCGATGGGCACCGTGTGGGGTCCTGCTGACTCCATGCTCGCGGACGTCTTCGACAACGGCCTGTCCCCGGCGGACGCGGCCCGCAAGGCCCAGGCCGCCATCGAGAAGGCGAACGGGCTCGACCTCACGGTGGACGACGACGCCGACGACGACGGCGTGACCATCAACGACGGCGACTGCAACGACAACGACGCGATGGTCTACCCCGGTGCGGAAGGCGAAGTCGCCGAGGACGGCATCGACACCGACTGCAACGGCCTCGACAACCCCATCGACAACGTCGATGTGTCCGTCTACCTCTCCATCCTCATCGTCTCCACGGCCAACGGCACGGACGCGGCGGTCGCCGCTGGCGACACGGTGACCTTCAAGGGCAGCTGGGACGATGCTTGGGGCATCACCTACGCGGGTGAGTACGAAGACATGTCCGCATGGAACATGACCTTCGACGTCGACAACGTGTCGTACACCGTGCACGGCGCGTACTTGGCCATGTTCAACGTGACGATCCCCGACCTGCAGACCGAGACCTACTCCTACGAGTGGGGCGCCAGCACCGAGAACATCGCGTGGTTCGGCAACCGCTGCATCGTTGACGAGTCCGCGGTGGACGAGAACGACATGCCGACCGCTATGCCGACCGAGAAGGGCAGCAACTGCGTCTTCACCCTCTCCTACGGCGAGGTCGACGACGACGACGACGGCGTCATGGACGGCAGCATGTGGATGCAGGACGACTCGGAATCCTCGATCTTCTGGATCGTGGCCGAGGCCTGAGTCGGCAGAACCGACGCAGCCTTGCAACGCGTGGATGGGGTGCGATGCCGCCTTCGGGGGTCCGCTGGGCCTCCGTGGCGGTCCTCCTCGTCCTCCTGTTGGCGTCCGTGAGCGCTGAAGCGCCCGTCCCGCTGACCTCCTTTGAGGCCTCGGGGGACTTCGACGCGACGGCGAACAACGTGATCCGCGTCGGGTTCAGCACGGTCGACAACGCATCGGTCTACGAGATGCATTACGCCTCGGCGAACTTCAGCAGCCTCGCAGAACGCGATGCCAACCTGCTGGAGAACGGCTTTGCTGGATTCCCCGATGCGTGGGTCCGCGTGACGACGCAGGTGGGTGACCCCGCCGAGGACAACTTCCGAACGTCGGAGTTGATGCGCTGCTGGTGGACCGATGGAACAACCCCTTCGTTCGATCTTGCCACCGTGCCGCAGTCGTCCAACTGGACCGAGGCGAACTACACCTCGAGCGATGCGACCTGGGTCTATCCTGACCTCGAGGGCACGCCTCAGGTCCCGCCGACGTCAACGGCGATCGTCTGTGACCTCCCCGGCGTTGCCCGCGGGCAGGAGGTGTGGTTTGGCATCACGCCAGCCGACGAGAACGGCATCAAAGTGTCCGAGGGGCTGTTCGTGGTCTCGGCCATCACGCTCGCTGAGTCCGCTCGCCCTGGCGACATCGACATGACGCCGATCAAACTCTGGCTCGCGGGCATCGCCGCCGCCGTGATGCTGTCCCTGGTCGTGCTTCGGCAGGTCACAAGGCGGCGACGGGACAAGGCCGGTCCCGTGATGGTGCTGCCAGCGCTGCTGATGCTGGCCCTGTTGACCTTCTATCCCGTGGGCTACGGCATCTACATCTCGTTCACGGACCAAACCGCCTCCAACTACGGCGACGCCGAGTGGGTTGGTTTGGACAATTATGAGGCCCTCAACTCCGACCAGTACGACTACGACGGCGACGGTGACCCGGGTTTCTGGAGGGCGTTCCAATTCACGCTCATCTGGACCTTCGGATGCGTGTTTTTCCACGTCGTCCTTGGGTTGTCCTTCGCGCTCCTGTTGGAAAGCGGCCTGATTGGGAAAACAGCATGGAGGACCGTGTTGCTTGTTCCGTGGGCGGTGCCGGGGTACATCTCCACGCTGATGTGGATGGGCATGCTGAACCGTTATGGGGTGGTCAACGAACTCCTTGGAACATCGATCGATTTCCTCGCCGTCGATGGTTGGGCCAAAACAAGCGTGATTTTCGTCAACATCTGGCTGGGATTTTCCTTCATGACCATGACCCTTTCCGGCGGCCTGCAGGCCATCCCGCGCAACATCTACGAGGCCGCGGAGGTCGATGGCGTTCGAGGTTGGGACAGGTTCCGTCACCTCACGCTCCCGATGCTCATGCCGACCCTCGTCCCGGTCTCCATGCTTGGCATGATTTGGACGTTCAACCTCTTTTCCGTCATTTACCTCCTCACGGGCGGTGGCCCGGACAGGTTCTACGGCGAGCCGGGCGTGACGGACATTCTCGTGACCTTCGTGTTTGACATCGCGTTCGGTCCGAACGGTGGCTTGTACGGCCTCGCAGCGGCATGGTCCGTGGTCATCCTTGTGATGCTGATCGCCTTCTCGACGGTCTACCTCAAGATCACCAAGGGGGGTGAGGCGCTTGGCGACTGACCTTGCCTCACGCTGGTACACGCCGCTCGGCCTCCTTGTGAGCCGGTGGCTGCTCTGGGTGGCCATCGTTCAGTCCGCTCTCTACGTGGGCTTGAACGCCATGCGGCAGGAACTCTGGCAGTTTCCAGCGGTGCTGTCCATGCTCCTCGTCGGTGCGGCTCTTTCCCTCCGTGCCTTGACCATGCGCCCTCCGACCCGCCCCCAACCTCAACGCTACCTCGAGGCGACCGTTGGCAGCCTGTTGCTTGCGATCGGAGCCGTATGGGGCCTGTGGGCGCAAGGTGGGACCGACGATGGCGTGCTGCTCGTTGACCTCTGGTTCCTCGTCCCCCCGCTGCTGACGGGAATCTACGCGCTCGTCAACGTCAACCTGCACCGGTCCTGGTTCATGGCCGAGCACGACCGGGACCGGTCCGAAGCGGGCCTCACGGAGGTGCGGACGAAGGCTCCTCGCATCCTTCAGGTCTTGAAGCAGGTGCTGATGGTTCATTTGGCAGTCTTTGCGCTCTTGCCGCCAATGTGGGTCATGCTGCTCTCCCTGACGCCGGGGAACGGGCTCAATTTTGTTGGACCATCGGAATGGACCTTCGAACACTACCGCTTCCACCTCGGTGGTGAGAATTTTTGGCTCTGGCTGCGTAATTCAGTGCTCGTTTCCGTCGGTACGACCCTGCTTGGGTTGTTCATCGCCTTCCCTGCTGCCTACGGGTTCTCTCGCTACCGGTTCAAAGGACGCAACGTCGGGTTGTTTGCGTTCCTCGTCGTGCAGATGTTCCCCGGTGCGCTCATCTTGGTGCCGTATTTCCTGGTCATGAAGGGGTTCGGCCTGCTGGATTCGTGGATTGGGCTGATGCTGGCGTACACCGTCACCGCGCTCCCGCTGTGCGTGTGGATGATGAAGGGCTTCTTCGATTCCATCCCGAAGGAACTCGAGGAAGCGGCGATCGTCGATGGCTGCAATCAACTGCAGATTTTCACCCGCATCATGTTCCCATTGTCCCTCCCCGCCGTGGCGGTGACGTCGCTGTTTTCCTTCCTCGCGGCATGGAACGAGTTCCTGCTCGCCCTCACCTTCCTGTCGTCCGACACGAAGTACACCTTACCGATTGGCGTGACCGCCGTGGCGACCGGGCAATCGCCGCAATGGGGGGATTTTGCAGCGATTTCCATCCTCGTCAGCATCCCGGTGGTGCTGCTTTTCATCGTCTTCCAGCGGTACCTCGTCGACGGGATGACCGCCGGGTCCGTCAAGGGGTGACCTCATGAGCTACGTCAAATTCGAACACGTTGGAAAGCGCTACTCGCCCGACGACGACCCCGCCGTCTCGGACTTCACCCTCGACGTCAACGAAGGTGAATTTCTGGTGCTTGTCGGCCCCTCCGGATGTGGGAAGTCAACCACGCTTCGCATGCTGGCTGGATTGGAAGACATCACGTCGGGGAACATCAGCATCGATGGCGTCCGCGTGAACGACCTGCCACCCAACGCCCGTGGCGTCGGCATGGTGTTCCAATCCTACGCGTTGTACCCGCACATGACGGTCGAACGGAACCTCTCGTTTGGACTTCGTATGGCACGGGGTGCCGACCGCCTTCCCAACGCCGAGATTGATGCACGGGTCGCCGAGGCTGCGGCCGTCCTCGGTCTGGAGCCCTACCTCGATCGCCTCCCACGCAACCTCTCCGGCGGTCAGCGCCAGCGCGTCGCGCTTGGAAGGGCGCTGGTTCGTCGTCCCAAGGTGCTGCTGATGGACGAGCCCCTGTCGAACCTTGACGCCAAACTCCGCAACCAAATGCGCGTCGAACTGCGTCGGATTCACGATGAACTCGGAACGACGACGGTGTACGTCACGCACGATCAGGTCGAGGCGATGACGCTCGCGGACCGCATCGCTGTGATGGACCAAGGATACCTTCAGCAGCATGCCACACCGATGGAAGCCTACCACCATCCTTCGAACACCTTTGTCGCGTCCTTCCTCGGGCGACCTCCGATGAACCTCGTGCACGGGACCTGCGAGGCAGGCGCCTTCCGGACATCGTGCGGGACCCTCGAGGTGGTGCTGCCTCACCACGCCGCCGGGCACGCCGGACCCGCAACCCTTGGCGTCCGCCCCGAGGACGTCGCCTTGGATGCCGCCGAAGGAACCGACCTGCACGTGAAGGACGCGGAGCGCCTGGGTGCCGAAACCATCGTTCACCTCGCGGGTGGTGACGTCCAACTCGCTGCGGTGTGGCACCGACCGGGCATGGACGCCGACGCGACCCTCACCCAACGAGGAGCCACCGTGCGCGTGCAGGTGCCGACGGACTCGGTTCGCCTCTTCGATGCCGACGGCGCAGCCGTTGGCGTATCGCTGGACCACGTGGCTGCGAATGCTGCACCTGAACCCGTCTCCCTCAGCAAGGGGGAAGAGGAGTGAAGGACGGCTGGTGGCGCACGCCGGTCATCTATCAGGTGTATTGGCGTTCCTTCCTCGACAGCAACGGCGACGGGTTGGGGGACCTCGGTGGGCTTCAGCAAGGCCTTGATCACCTCGTCGACCTCGGCGTCGATGGCCTCTGGCTGAACCCAATGTTCCCTTCGCCCCAGAAAGACCACGGGTACGATGTGGCCGACTACGTGGACGTCGAACCCACATTCGGTGAACTCGAGGCCTTCGTGGAATTCGTGTCCACCTGCCATGAGCGCGGGCTCTTCGTCCTGCTCGACATCGTTCCAAACCACTGCTCGTCGGCCCATCCTTGGTTCGTTGAGGCCATGAGCGCCCCTGACCACCCGCTGCGGTCCCGTTTCCACCTCGTTGAAGGCCGTGGGGAGCATGGAGAGCACCCACCCAACGATTGGCAGAGCATCTTCGGAGGCCCTGCCTGGACGCGTGTGGTCGAAGCCGACGGTTCGCTCGGGCCATGGTACCTCCACATGTTCGACAGCAGCCAGCCTGAACTCAACTGGAACGATCCAGCGGTGTGGGACGACATGGAAGACGTGCTTCGGTTTTGGTTCGACCGAGGCATCGATGGATTTCGCATTGACGTCGCGCATGGGCCAATCAAAGCCCCTGGTTACCCCGAACCAACGCACCCCACGGACGCCTTCATCGAACGCTGGGACCAGCCTGGGATCCACGACGTGTACAAGCGATGGCGTGCCATCGCCGAGGGGTACCGGCCTGAACGGATGTTCATCGGTGAAGTGCATGTTGGAAGCACCCAGAGGATGATGGAGTACCTCGGACCCGAAGGCCTTCATTTGGCCTTTCAGTTCTCCTTCATCAAAGCGGAGTGGAGCAAAGCCAGTTTGGAGGCGACCATCGATGAAGCCTTGGAGTTCGCATCAGCGACCGCTTCACCTGCAAATTGGGTGCTCTCCAACCACGATGAGCCTCGCCATGTGAGCCGCTTTGCACCGAAGGTGAACGGTGACCCTGATCTGAAGCGTGGGAACGCCCGGGCCCGAAGTTTGCTCATGATGATGCTCAGCCTCCCCGGCACGGTCACCTTGTACAACGGAGAGGAACTCGGGCTTCCTGAGGTCACCGACGTCCCGGACGATGCCCGCCAGGACCCCGCCTTTTTCCGTCAACCTGAAGGCTCCACCTACAAGGGCAGGGACGGATGCCGCATCCCAATGCCATGGGTGCACGGTGCACCCCACGCAGGCTTCAGCACCACGACGTCCTGGTTGCCGATGCCCGAAGGTTGGGATTCGTACGCGGTGGACCTTCAGCAGCAGAACCCATCCTCCATGCTGTCCTTCTACCGTGAGGCGCTCGCCTTGCGGCGAGCGACGCTCGCAGGAAACGGTGAGGTGACGTGCATCGACCTTGGCCCCGAGGTGCTGGCGTACACCGTGGCGTGGAACACCGCCGTTCACCGCATCGTCGTGAACCTCGGAGAGGTCCCGCTCGACCTCGACCTCGACGGAGCGACCGTCCTGCTGATGTCCCAGCCCGACGCCTTCATCAACGGGTCCTTGGCCCCCGACGCCGGGGTATGGACTTCCAAGGAGGCGATGTGAGCAGATGACCTCCGGCCGACCCTTCTCGATGGTCATCGTTGGTGGCACCGGCGACCTCGCGCTGCGCAAGTTGCTTCCGGCCTTGGCCAACAGCGACGCAGCAGGTGCCTTGGGGCCCGGCCGAATCATTGCCGCCAGCCGCCGACCCTGGGACCGTTCAGAGTACGTCGCCCACGTGGTTGCCTCCGCTCCATCCTTCGGTACAGCGTACGATGCGTCCTTCTTGGAACGGCTGGATCACGTACGCCTCGATGCGGCCAGCGGGGAAGGCTTTGCTGCCCTCGCCTCGATGCTACCCGACAACGACGTGCGGGTGGTGTACCTTGCGACGGCCCCGGAGTTGTTCACGCCGATCGCCATCGGATTGCGGCAGCACGGGCTCGTGCACGCGGAAACACGACTCGTGCTCGAAAAACCACTGGGGAGGGACCTGCCGTCCAGCCGTTCGTTGAGCGAGGCCATCGAAGCACAAGTGCCTCCCGATTTCATTTACCGCATCGACCATTACCTCGGGAAAGAGTCCGTGCTCAACTTGATGGCGCTCCGGTTCGCAAACACGGTGTTCGAGCCGTTGTGGAACAGGACATACATCGACCACGTGCAGATCACCGTTGCAGAAACCGTGGGGATTGAGGGACGGGCTGGCTACTACGACCACCACGGTGCGCTGCGCGACATGGTGCAGAACCACATGCTCCAGTTGCTCTGCCTCGTGGCCATGGAACCGCCAACCGACGATTCAGCCCGCTCCATCCGAGACCAAAAGGTGCAGGTGCTCCGAAGCCTTCGACCCTTCCGTCCCGAGGACGTGTCCTCCAAGGTGATTCGAGGGCGCTACGCTGCCGGTTCGATGAACGGCAAACCCGTGGGCGGCTACGATGAGGACGGGGGCGACCCCGCGTTCAGGACCGAATCCTTCGTGGCCATCGAGGCCGCGGTGGACAACTGGAGGTGGGCCGGGGTCCCCTTCTTCCTTCGCACAGGCAAGCGGCTCGAACGTCGATTGTCCGAAGTGGTTGTACAGTTCCGTCCTCCCCCTCATTGGCCCTTGACCGTGGCTTCGGGTGAGAAGCAAGCGAACCGCTTGGTGATCCGCTTGCAACCGGACGATGAGATCCTCTTGATGGCGCAGATGAAAACGCCCGGTCGCTCCGGGTTCCACCTTCGCCAATTGCCGCTCGACCTCGTCTTTTCACAGGTGGACCACAACGAAGCCTCCCCAGACGCCTACGAACGCCTCCTCCTGGACGTGATCGACGGCAACAGGACCCTGTTCATGGGCCGGGAGGAGGTTGAACTCGCTTGGGGGTGGGTCGATCGCATCCACGAGGCGTGGGCGTCCAGCGGCGGATCGCCCCTGCCCTACCCGGCGGGCGGTTGGGGTCCGCAGGCCTCCCACGACCTCATCGGAGCTTGGGAGGGCTCCACCTGGGGTTTTGGGCAGGGGGGGTCGGCATGACGCTCGACGCCTCCTCCCCAGCAGCCGCTGCCGCGTCCATCGCACGTGACCTCCGGCAGGTGGTTGAACACCGAGGACACGCCACGTTGGCCTTGGCCGGTGGTCGCACTCCGGGGCCGGTCTACGACCATCTTGCGGCGGAAGATGTCCCATGGTCGGAGGTCACCGCGGTGATGGGGGACGAACGGGACGTCGATGAGGGTCACGAACGGAGCAACATCGGCATGGCGCGCCGCCACCTCGGCCACCTGCCGATGGCGTGGCTCGACCTCCGGCACGAGGCTCCAGAACGCGTCGATGTCGCCGTGCTTGGTTGGGGGACGGACGGCCATACCGCCTCCTGGTTCCCTGACCTTCACGACGAGGACCTGCAGCACTTGTTTTCGAGCACACATGTTCGTGAGCGGGTGGCTCCGCCTTCCCAGCCGGAAGCGCGCTGGACCCTGACCCCGGAGGCCATCCTTGCTGCCGAGCACGTGCACCTCATCGGCAGCGGGGCTGAGAAGGCCACTGTGCTTGACACCGTCCGTATCGAAGCGGACGCGCGCACGCACCCCGTTCACCTGGTCCTGACGGGTGCGAGCGCCCTCGACGTGTGGTGGTGGCCATGAACGTCCGGGATGCCGTGGCCACCGTGACGCAGCGCATCGCAGCGCGCTCCCACGACCGTCGCACCGCCTACCTCGAACAGATCGAGGCCGCAGCGTCCCGTGGCGTCGGCCGCCGTGCCCTCTCATGCGGCAACCTCGCGCATGCAGCGGCTGGGTGCACGGCCGACCGCGAGGGCCTGTTTGGCGATGCGGTGAACATCGGCATCGTGACGGCGTACAACGACATGCTCTCCGCGCATCAGCCCTTCGCGACCTATCCTGACCTTCTGAAGGCTGCAGCGCGCCGGAACGGCGCGACAGCGCAGGTCGCAGGCGGCGTGCCGGCGATGTGCGACGGTGTGACCCAAGGACGTCCCGGCATGGACCTCTCGCTGCTTTCACGTGACGTCATCGCGATGTCCACGGCGGTCTCCCTGAGCCACGACACCTACGACGGCGGTCTGCTGCTCGGGGTCTGCGACAAGATCGTCCCGGGCCTGCTCATCGGCGCCCTCTCCTTTGGGCACCTGCCGTTCATGCTCGTTCCAGCAGGGCCCATGCCAAGCGGCCTGGCGAACGCTGAGAAAAAGCGGGTCCGCGAGGCCCATGCCAAGGGTGAGGTCGACGATGCCTCCCTTCTTGCGGCTGAAGCCGCGTCCTACCACGCCCCGGGGACCTGCACCTTCTACGGCACGGCCAACACAAACCAACTGCTGATGGAGGTCATGGGGTTGCACGTGCCTGGGGCTTCGTTCGTTCCAGAGGGCACGCCGCTGCGTTCAGCCGTCACCGAGGCGGCGGTGGAGGGCGTGCTCCGTGCGGTGCGGGGCGGTGCACCGCATCATCGGCTCGGGCACCTCGTCGACGAGCGCGCCATCGTGAACGCGATTGTCGCGTTGATGGCGACAGGCGGGTCGAGCAATCTTGTGTTGCACCTCGTGGCGATCGCCCGCGCGGCTGGGCTTGTGGTGCGATTGGAGGACCTGCACGACCTGTCGCAGACCACACCGCTGATGGTGCGGATGTACCCCAACGGAGCAGCCGACGTCAACGCCTTCCATGACGCTGGTGGGACCTCCTGGCTCATCGCGGAACTGCTCGACGCCGGTTTGCTGCATGGCGATGCGAAATCGATGTGGGGCGATGACCTCCATGCGCAAGCCAAGCGTCCCTGCGTGGCTGAAGACGGCGGCCTCCGCTTTGATGACCCCGGGCCAGCGGGCGACGACACCATCCTTCGTCCGGCGTCGTCCCCCTTCGCCCCGACCGGTGGACTTCGCTTGGTCGAGGGGGCCCTTGGCCGAGGTGTCGTCAAGGTCAGTGCCGTGCCCGAAGGCGAGACGAGCCTCACGGCACCAGCGGCAGTGTTCGACGATCAGGCCGCCGTAAAGCAGGCTTTTGCAGAGGGCTCGCTGTCCGGTGATCACGTGATTGTTGTGCGTTTTCAAGGCCCGCAGGCCAACGGCATGCCCGAACTGCACGGACTTGCTCCGATCCTTGGGGCCTTGCGCTCCTTTGGGCATCGCGTCGCCCTCGTGACGGACGGGCGCCTCTCGGGCGCCAGCGGTGCCACGCTTTCCGCCATCCACGTTGGTCCAGAGGCTGCGCGTGGAGGTCCCCTCGCCCGTCTGCGTACGGGCGACGTGGTCACGGTGGATGCCGACAACGGCCTGTTGACGACAGACGCAGACCTCGATTCGCGCAGCGATGCCCCTGCGCCGCCACCGGCGGTTGGCTGGGGCCGGGAACTGTTCAACGGCCTGCGGCGGATGAGCACGGACGCTGAGCATGGAGCCTCGGTGCTGGAATGGTGAGGAAGCAATGGCCGCGATGGACCCCGGTATGCTGACGCAAGCGTTGATCCCTGTGCTCGCGCTTCGCGATGAGCACGACCTCCGTTTGCTGGAGCACCTTGTCGGCACCAGCGGGCTGCAGATGGTGGAACTCACCGCGCGAACTCCCGCCGCGTTCGATCTCGGCCGAACGCTCATGCAGCGCCAACCGGACGTCAAGGTCGGCATGGGGACCCTCCTCAGGAAAGAGCAGGTCGAAGAAGCAGCAGCCTCCGGGTTCGCGTTCGGCGTCACGCCAGGCACGACCGGACGGTTGCTTGACGCCATTCGGGCCACGTCCATGCCGGTGCTCCCGGGCGTGTCCACGGCCTCCGAAGCGATGGCTGCCATGGAGGCTGGACACGAGGTGGTCAAGGCCTTCCCTGCGGGAGGCCTTGGTCTGTCCACCGTCCGTGCGTGGTTTGGCCCCCTCCCTCACCTCCGCGTATGCGCGACGGGAGGCCTTGTTGAAGCAGACGCAGCCTCGTGGCTCGATCTTCCGAACGTGGTGGCGGTCGGCGGTGGCTGGATGTTCCGCGCACACGTCGTTGACGCAGCGCGCAGCGGCGATGCAAATGCACTGGCATCGCTCGAGGCGGCGTTCCTCAGGTGCGCTCGCTCGGCGTGAGGTCGGTGTAGCGGTGGACGTAGTCCCGCAGCATGCGCTGCGCGCTGAAGTCCGCTGAGGCGACGATGGAGGCGCGCATCAGGTCACGCCAGACGGAGCGATCCCCTTCCCATGCCGGCAGGACGTCGTCGATGAGCACGTTCAGGGCCGCCCTGGCGTCGCGTTCGTCGTCCTGTTCGTCTTCTTGTTCACCGATGCTCCAGCCGTTCACGCCGTGCTGGCAGGCTTCCGGCCACCAGCCGTCGAGGATGGAGCAGTTAGGGACCCCGTTCATGGCCGCCTTCATGCCGCTCGTCCCGCTCGCTTCCATCGGCCGTACGGGTGTGTTCAACCAGACGTCGACACCGGAGGTCATCAGGCCCCCCGTGCGCATGCTGTAATTTTCCAAGAAGGCCACCGGGACGGCTTCCCCGAGGTGACGCCCCGCGTCGAGCACCCGCTCGATCAGCGCCTTCCCCCCCTCATCGTTCGGGTGCGCCTTGCCGGCAAAGACGAACTGGACCTTGCCGCGCATGGCCGACAGCATCCGCTCAAGATCGCTGAACACCAAATCCGCGCGCTTGTACGTGGCAAAGCGTCGTGCGAAACCAATGGTGAGGCAGGTGGGGTCAAAATCGAGACCGCACTGTTCCTTGACCTCTGCAAAGAGCAAGCCACGAGCGGCGGCGCGCGCCTGATCAAGCGCGTCATCGTCCAAGGCCCATGCTGCGCCCGCGAGCAGGTCTGGGTCCTCACGCCATCCCGGAAGCGCGCCGTCGAAGAGGCTCGCCATCGAGGGACTGGTCCACGTGAGGTGGTGGACGCCGTTGGTGATGCCTTCGATGGTCCGGCCCTCAAACATTGAGTGCGCAACTTCAGCGTTCAACCGGCTCACGCCGTTCATTCGGCCGGCGTACTGCGCTGCGAGGTGGCTCATCGAGAGGTAGGATTCGTGAAGGGATGCGCGCACGTCTGCTGGGACCATGCCACCGACCACCGCTTCGACCTCGTCCCATCCAAAACGGTCGTGGCCGGCAGGGACCGGGGTGTGTGTCGTGAAGAGCACCGAGGCCGCAATCTCTTCGCGGCTCCATCCACGTGACTCGAGTTCAAGCGGTGCGAAGGCGCAGTGGCCTTCGTTGAGATGGAACGTCGTGGGTTCGATGCCCAACACGTCGAGGGCACGAAGGCCACAGACGCCAAGCAGGTACTCCTGCCGAATGCGTGTCCCGAAGGGGCCTCCGTACAAGCGTTCACCGAGGGCCACATCCTTCGGGTCGTTGCCTTCGACGGCCGGATCCAGGAAGATCACGTCCACGTGGGCCCCGGTGATGCCAACGTAGCGGTAGCGCCACAAGCGAAGACGGAGGGGTCGCCCCTCAAGTTCGTCCTCAAGGACGAGCCCTGTGTCCTCCAGCAAAGTCGACGGCTCAAAGGCAGGGAAGGTCTCCGTTTGCTTGCCGTCGACGATATGCTGACGGGCGTATCCGTTTCGGTACAGGAGCGTGACGGCGGTGAGGTTAATGCCGAGGTCTGCCGCAGCCTTCACGTGATCCCCGGCCAGCACGCCGAGGCCACCGGAATAGGTGGGGAGGTCGGACCTGAGACCGATTTCGGCGGTGAGGTACGCCACGTGCGGCATGGTCGCTCGACCATGGGTTGGGTTTTCATGTTCACGGCGAGGTTGCCTAATCCCAAACGCCCATGTCCATTTTTGCGTCTTCCGAGGCATGGACGCGCGGGTCCCAGCGTGGCACCCAGACGAGGTTGACGTGGACGCTGGCCACGCCGCTTGTGAGCGCAGCACGGTGCGTTGCGGCCATGATCTGGGGCGCGACGGGGCATCCCGGGCTGGTGAGGGTCATGTCGATCTCCGCATGTGGCCCTTCCTCACGAGCCTCGATGCGGATGTCGTAGACAAGCCCCAACGCGACGATGGAAATTTCCAGTTCAGGGTCTTCCACTTCGTGAAGGGCTTCACGGACCGCGTCAGCATCGACCATGGTTACGCCTCCCCCATGGTGGACATGACCATGTCGTACATGGTCCGGAATCCGTTGGACCGGCTCGGCGTGAGCGAATTGAGCAGGCCGGTCGCTTCGACGATGTCGAGGGTCACCTGGCGTGCGACGTCCACGGTTTGTCCGTTCATCCCGAGGCTCAGCAAGCCCATGAGGCCCTGGACGATGCGAGCATCCGCACCTCCGCGGAGGTGGACGAGGCCGTCCTTGATGCACACGTCGATGTGCGCTTGGGATTGGCAGCCCTTCACCCGGTTGCCCTCCGACCATTCATCGGTTGGAAGTTCGGTGACGTCGTCGGCCAGGTCGAAGAGCAACTCAAACCGCTGGGTTCGGTCCTCGATGGCCTCGAACTCCTCGAGGACCTCCGCGAGCGCCTCGGCCACCATCACGCGTTCCCCCCGAAGCGAGCGAGCACGTGGGTTACGCGTTCGATGAAGGCCTCGGCTTCGGCCATCGTGTTGTAGAGGTAGAACGAGGCGCGGACGGTGCTGTCGATCCCGAGCCGGTGGAGCAAGGGCTGAGCGCAGTGGTGCCCCGTACGCACCGCGAAGCCAGCAGCATCGAGCAGGTGAGCAAAGTCCTCGGCGTGAAGACCGGGGTGGAGGAAAGAGACGACCGCCGAGTCATGGTCTCCGTGGCGGCCGTACACCGTGCAGCCAAGCGAGCGAAGTTGCTCCGCCGTCCAGCGGGCAATCCCGAGCAGGCGCTCGTGTTCCGCCTCGAGGTCCACCTCGGCGAGGTAGTCCATGGCGACCTTCCACCCAACGGCTTCCGCGATGCGTGGCGTGCCTGCCTCGAACTTGTGTTCGTTGGACTGGTAGGTGGAGCCTTCGAGGCTGACGTGCTCAATCATGTCGCCGCCGCCCATGAAGGGCTGCATTTCGTCGAAAGCCGCCTGGGTGATGGTCAGGCACCCTATCCCGGTGGGCCCAAGCATCTTGTGCGCGGAGACCGCAAGGAAATCTGCGCCGAGGGCCGTTACGTCGATGCGCGTGTGCGGCGCCCCTTGCGCGGCGTCGAGGAGGACCCGTGCGCCAACGGCGTGTGCCCGTTCGATGATGCGCTCTACGGGGTTGCGAACGCCGAGCACGTTCGATGTGTGCACGACGCACACGAGTTTCGCTCCTTCAAGGGAGGCCTCGTAGGCCTCCATGTCCAGGGTCATGTCCGGCAGCACGGGGACGTAGCGCACCTCGATGCCGCGTTCCTTGGCGAGCATTTGCCACGGCACGATGTCGCTGTGGTGCTCCATCTCGGTCAGAACGATCGCGTCCCCCTCGTTGAGCACGGCGCGGCCCCATCCGTGTGCGACGAGGTTGATCGCTTCCGTCGTGCCGGACGTCAGCACCACCCGTTCGGCGTTGAACCACGTTCGCAAGGTCGCTCGACAGGCTTCGTAGGCATCGGTTGCCTCGCCGGCGAGCGCATGCACTGCGCGGTGCACGTTGGCGTTGCTGTGCCGGTAATAGGCGTCCATCGCGTCGATGACGACGGCAGGTTTCTGCGTGGTTGCCGCATTGTCAAGGTAGACGAGCGGCTGGTTGCCGTGCACCGTCCTCGAGAGGATTGGGAAATCGGCCGGGTCGACCATCCTCACCACTCCTGGGCGCAGTCGAGGTGAACGATGAGCCGGTCACGAAGCACGCCAACGAGCCGGTCGTGGTTGAGTTCACTGAACGCCGCGGTCAAGAAGCCCTCCACGACCAGGTCTTCCGCAGATGCACGGTCAAGGCCACGGGACATGAGGTAGTGGACTTGCCCTTCGTCGATGGCGGCGCTGGCGGCCCCGTGGGCGGCGGCCACATCGTCAGCAAGCACTTCGAGTTCTGGAATCGCGTCCGCCCTCGCGGATTCCGACAGAAGCAGGTTGCGGAAGACCTGCCCGGCGTCGCTGCCGTCGGCGCCGGGGGCGATGACCAGCCTGCCCGTGCCAATGCTTCGGGACGCGTCGCCGCAGGCCGTGTTGGCGACTAGCGAGGAGGTCGTGTGGCCGAGGTGGTGATGGATCTCAACGTGATGGTCGTCGTGGCGTTCGCCTCGGCCATGCACGCCGATGCCGATCCGCACGTCGCCGCCCGTCGCGTTCAGATGATGGCGAAGGTCGGATTTGCGTCGGAACCCTCCCGTGGAGAGGATGCCGCTGACGAGGCGGGCGTCGCGGCCGATGTTCCAGTCGTCGCACCGCAGGAAGCGGGCGTGCTTACCAAGTTCGTCCGTCACGGCGACTGCGAGGTGTGCGCCGTCCGAGACGTCCCCGGTCAGGTGCAGGCCGCACCACGCCGCGTCGCCCGAGAGGTGGAGGTGCAGCGTGGCGTGGCCCGTGCAGCGCACGTGGAGGCGTCCTGCGACGGCCTCCCCGCTGGCAACGAGGTCCACGTGGACCACCTCGGAGAGGTCGCCGTGCAGGTCGAGGTGGTGACCGCCTTCGACGGCATCGGCCAGCGTCGCTCGAGCCACGTCTTCAACGTCCGGCCGCGTGTATTCGTGCGCATGCACCATGGTCGGAAAGCGTTCCTTGCCTGCGGCATGCAGATGGACTCCGCCACCGTCGGCAAGGCACGACGGAGAGGGAGGGTGAACGTTCACGTGCAGCGGTTCAACATCCCCCGCGTCCGGTGCCATCCACGTCCAC
>Ga0181594_10000824_pt1 | contig 29109 bp, 26 predicted proteins | sample 071ome_18_FD_145603 | JGI IMG/M metagenome (GOLD analysis project Ga0181594, IMG submission 145603) | Coastal salt marsh microbial communities from the Groves Creek Marsh, Skidaway Island, Georgia - 071413BT metaG (spades assembly) | ecosystem: Environmental > Aquatic > Marine > Intertidal zone... | reverse complement strand
CGAACGGGCTGCTGGTCGCGCCGGGTTGGGTCGATATTCATTCCCATTATGACGGTCAGGCCTTTTTCGAGGACCGGCTGCTCTCTTCCGGCTGGCATGGAGCGACCACGACGGTGATGGGAAATTGCGGTGTCGGATTTGCCCCCATGCGCCCCGGCCAGCGCGATATTCTGATCGAGCTGATGGAAGGGGTGGAGGATATCCCCGGCCCGGTGATGCGCGAGGGGATGGACTGGAACTGGGAAAGTTTCGATGATTTTCTCTGCGCGCTGGAGGCCCGGCCGCATGACATGGATATCTGCGCGCAATTCCCGCACGCCGCGGTGCGCGTCTATGTGATGGGCGAACGCGCCCTGAAACGCGAGGCGGCCACCGCCGAGGATATCGCCGAAATGCGGCGGCTGACCGAGGAAGGCATCCGCGCGGGCGCGCTTGGCTTTACCACTTCGCGCACGCAGAACCATCGCACGCTGGCGGGAGAGCTGATCCCCTGTTACGACGCCGCGCCGGAAGAGCTTGCCGGAGTCGTCGCCGGGCTGCGCGATGCCGGCGCGGGCGTGCTGCAGCTGATCTCGGACCTCACCCCGGAACGGCGGCCCGGCGAATACCGGATGATGCGCGGCATGATGGAATCCTCGGGCCGGCCGCTTTCCATCACCATTTTGCAGCAAAACCGCGATCCCGACGGCTGGCGCGATTTCATGAACATGATCGACGAGGCCGTGGCTGACGGGCTGGACATGCGGGCCCAGGTCGCGCCGCGCCCGATCGGCACGCTGTTCGGGCTCGATCTCGGGCGGCACGGGCTGGTCTATCACCCGTCCTACAAGAAAATCGCCGACAAAAGCGTGGAAGAACGCGTCAAGATCATGCGCGATCCGGAATTCCGCCGCCGGCTTCTGTCGGAACAACCGGAACATCACATCGAACAGCAGATGCGCCGGGTGCGGAACTTCCAGTGGCAGTTCCCCTTCGGCGATCCGCCCGATTACGCCCCACCCGCGGAGAACTCTATTCAGGCAACCGCCGACCGGACCGGCAGATCGGTGGATGAAATCACTTACGATCTGCTCCTGGAAGACGATGGCTGGCAGATGATCTTCAGCCCCAACAATAATTTCGCCGATTACACGCTGAACGCCTGCAAGGAGTTGATGGAGCATCCGCGCACCGTGGTGTCGCTGTCCGATGGCGGCGCGCATATGGGCCATATTTGCGATGTCAGCTATTCGACATTCCTGCTGACCTATTGGGCGCGCGACCGCAAGGAAGGGACGCTGGACACAAGCTGGCTGATCAAGCGGATGACCGGCGATGCGGCCGCCGCCGTGGGGCTTCTGGATCGCGGAATACTCGCCCCGGGATACAAGGCGGACATCAACGTCATCGATCATGACCGGCTGACCATCCGCAAACCCGAAATGCGGCACGATCTGCCGCTTGGCGCCAAGCGGCTGGTGCAGAAGGCCGACGGCTATGTCGCCACCGTGAAAGCAGGCGAAATCACCTGGCGCGAAGGCGAAGCGACAGATGCCCTGCCCGGCCGCCTGGTGCGCGGCGCGCAATCCGCGCCAAAAGTGGCATAACTGATTTAACCAGCAAACAGGAAGCCATCAAATGCGATATTGCCGCTTTAATCACGACCGGCTGGGCGAAAACAGATTCGGCGTGGTTCAGGGTGACACCATCCATGACGTAACATCCGCGTTGGACGCGCTGCCCGCCTACCACTACCCGCTGCCGCTCGGGGATCAGTTGATCGCCAATCTGGAGACATTGCGCCCGGCGATGGAGGCGGCGGTGGAGGGCGCCGAAACCATTCCGGTCGCCGACGCCCGTTTCCTGAGCCCGGTCGCCAACCCGACCAAGATCATCGGTGTGCCGCAGAACTATGAGGAACACGCGCTGGAAGCGGCCGCCGATCACGGCATCTCCCAAGGCAATCCGCGCCGCAAGATGGAAGATCAGGGGCTGTTCCTGAAAGCCAATTCTGCGCTGATCGGCCCATCAGAAGGCGTCGCCGTGCGGTTTTCCGACCGGCGCACCGATCACGAGGCCGAACTGGGCGTCGTCATCGGCAAGAAAGGCAGTGATATCCCCTATGAGAATGCGTTGGACTATGTCGCCGGATACGCCATCGCCATGGATATGGTGGTGCGCGGCCCGGAGGACCGGTCCTTCCGCAAATCGGTGGATACATACGCCATCCTCGGCCCCTGGCTGGTGACGGCGGATGAAATCGCCGATCCCGGGAATCTGGATTTTCACCTCTCCGTCGGCGGAGAGACGCGCCAGAAGAACAACACCCGGAACCTGATCCTCGATCTGCCGGGGCAGATCGCCTGGGCATCGAAATTCTATTCGCTGCATCCCGGCGACATCATCATGTCAGGCACCTGCGCGGGGGTAACCCGGGTGGTGCCGGGCGATGTGATGCATCTGGAATTTGAAGGCATCGGCGAAATGGACGTGCCGGTCCGGGCGCACGACGCGTATTAGACACCGGGGCAATCGGATAAAAAAAGGCCGGTAATTGCCGGCCTTTTTTACGTTTGGGGGCTCTTGCGTCTAGTGCTTGCCCGCCGCCGACATTGACGGGCGGATACGCTGTTCCTCCGGCAGGGGGATGCCGTCGACCAGATGCCATTCGGAGAACCGGTTCACCCGGTAATTATGCGGCTTCCAGTCCGCCGTCACATAATCGGAATCGGTATAATATTCGACCGCGCCCTCGCAGGGATTCTTGAAATACCAGAAATAGGCGGATGAGATGGGATGTCGGCCCGGTCCGACCTCCGTCTGCCATCCCTTGCGGTCGAACGCGACGCCGCCACCGAAGACCTCATGAAAATCGCGCACCTCATAGGCGGTGTGATGATGTTTGGTAATGCCGGCCTCGCTCCAGATCATGAACAAATTATGGTGCTGCGATTCAGCGGCGCAGCGCAGGAAGAACGCCGCGCCCCCGACATAACGGTCCGATAACCAGAACCCCAGCCGTTCGCGATAGAATTTCTCTTCCGCCTGCAGGTCGGGAACCAGAAACCCGATATGCCCCATGCGAAGCGGGATTGCCTGTTCATAGACCGCGCCGATCTCATCGACCCGTTCGGTCCTGTCATAGGAATTGATCGGCGATCGGCTGGTCTTGGCGTTGGCTTTCGGCGGGTTCCACACCCGGAAGCCGAGCCCGATTCCCGCCGGGTCGTGGGTATGAATGGAGCCGTCCTTATCGACCGTGACCTTGCGGTCTTTTTCCAGCTCTTTCCTGATTTGCGCCAGATGGGTCCTGGAGGAAACGCCCCAGACCATTTCGCGGAAATTCATGCCCTCCACAGCCGGTTCGGGCAGCATCTTGCTGCCTTCGGGCCGAAGAATGACCTGACAACCGAGAGAAGTTTCGAAAACAACGCCGGACTTGCCGTCCTTGACCTTTTTGAGCCCCCAATCGGCGAAGAACTTTTTCGCTTCCTTCATATCGGGCGCGCAATAGGTCGTGCTGAACAATCCAGTAAAGGTCATGATCTTTCCAGTCGCTGAGACGTCACCAAAAGAATAGGCAGGGGTCGTCCGGGAAACAAGGCCGCTCTCTGATCGCCGGCGCCCTTCTGCGTCACGGTGCCACGGTAGCGACAGGCCTTTCGTCGGCTATCGTGTCTCTCACCCGATCTTCCGGGTTCCGCCGACGGAACCTGATCAGCCGCCGGTCAGCAGCCAGGCGAGAATCAGCGGCAGGGTGACGGCGGTTATCGCGGTGGAAATCAGTACCATCCCCGCGACCTCCACCGGTTCGCGCTTGTGAATCAGGGCGAACATATAGTTCGACACCGCAACCGGCATGGCGGCCTGCAAGATCAGGATCGCGCGCGCGACCCCGGTCAGGCCGAACAGTTCCGCCACCCCGACGCCCAGCGCAAATCCCACCGCCAGCTTGGTCACGGCGAGCGTCACCGCCCGGCCGAGCGAACCGACGCGGAATTGCGCCAGCGAACCGCCGAGCGATATGAGCTGCAACGGTATGGCGATCCCGCCCAATAGCCATGTCGTATTGATTAACCATTCCGGCAAGGTCCATCCGGTCCAGAGCAGCCCGACCGCCAGCACCGCCGCCCAGATCGCCGGTTCACGGATCAGCTTGTCGAGTGACATGCGCCCGGCGGCGATGGCCGCGCCGATCGTGAAGGTGCCGATGGAGGTGACGGTGAAAAATACCAGCCCGTGCGCCAGACCTTCCTCGCCATAGGCGAAGAGACAGACCGGGAGCCCCATACTGCCGACCAGCGAAAACGTCATGGCGGGCAGATAGGACGGGAACGGCAGTTTGGCGATTTTCAGCACGATCGCCCCGATCACACCGCCCGCCGCCAGCACAGTGATCGAGGCGAGCCCCAGCGTGCCGACCGCTTCGGGTGTCAGTTCGACCTTGGCAAAGGTCGCGATAATCAGGCAGGGCACGGAGATCTTGTAGACCAGTGTCGCCACCAGATCGGAATCAAGCGCGCGTCCGCTGCGTGTCCAGAAAAACCCGATCGCGGCGCAGAGGAACACCGGCAGAACGATAGCGGAAAGTTGGGAAAGCAACGCCATCAGCCGAACCCGTGAATGACGGCGTAAAGCAGCAGCGGCAAGGTGGCGAGCGACAGGAAGGTAGAGCCGACCACAAGCCCGGCGACCTCGCCCGGTTCGCGGTCATAGCGCGCCGCGATGATATAATTCAGCACCGCCGCCGGCATGGCGCATTGCAGGATCAGAACGCCCCGCGCGGCCCCTTCGAGGCCGAACAACCAGGAAAGCGCAAGACCGGCGCAAAACCCGAACCCGATACGATACGCGCCCAGAAAGAGGCTTTGCCCGACGGAGCTGACCTTTAGCCGGGCCAGCGAAACGCCAAGCGCCAGCAACATCAACGGGATCGACATACCGCCAATGATGCGCGTCGTGTTGGCGAGCCAGCCGGGCGGATCGACCCCGGCGAACAGAAAACCCAACGCCGCAAACACGACATAGAGATGCGGCGCGGTGATGGTTTCCTTAAACGACATCCGGCCAGACACAAAGGACACGCCGAGCAGGAAATTCGTTGTCGCGGAGACGACAAAGATACTGATGCCGAGCGCCAGGCCCTCTTCCCCAAAGGCGAAGAGACAGAGCGGCAAGCCCATATTGCCGTTATTGGCGAAAACCGTGGCGGGCAGAAAGGCGCCGACATCGCGCTTGAGCGCCCTCAACAGCACGGCGGATACCAGGATATTCGCCCCGACAGCGATGGAAAACACGCCCGCCGCCGCGCCGAAATCGGATATCGAGACCTGAAGCCGGGTAAGGGTCGAAAAGATCAGGCAGGGCACGGCGAAGTTGACCACAAGCCCGCCGATCATATTTGTATCGAATGGCCGCCCGGAACGCCCCCAGACGAATCCGATCCCGGCGATCACAAAAAGTGGCGCGATGATCGTTGCGATTTCAAACAGGACGGACAAGAGTAGGGCTTTCGGATTGACGGGTGCGAAACTCTATCAGATGGGGTACGCAGGCGTCACACCCGGCAAACGGCATCGGAAACAGGGAGAAGACAATGGAACTCAGTATCGCGCTTAACCGTTATGACCGGCATGTACCGTTTTTCAACGAAACCGTGACGCCGCCCACGGGATTCACGCTTAAACCCTATGAGGTCGGCGAAAGCCTGCCCTTTCGCGACGGTGCCGACCGGCATGACCGGATTTTGTATGATCTGGAATACGATATCGGCGAGATGGGCTTGTCCGGCTGGATCATGGCCATTGCCCGCAATCCCGACCTGCCGCTGGTCGGCGTCCCGATCTTTCCGCGCCGGTTCTTCAGCTTCGGCCAGATATACGTCAATCCGAATGCCGGGATCGAAAAACCCGCAGACCTGCAAGGCAAAAGGATCGGGCTGCATGCCTGGCAGACCACGCTGTCGGTTCTGGCCAAGGGTGATCTGCGGATGGAATACGGGTTCGACTGGCGCGAATCCGAATGGGTCTGTATGCGCGAAGAACCGGTGCCGGTGAATTTCACCGACGACATGAAGGTCTCGCTGATGCCTGAGGGCAAGGATATGGGCGTCATGCTGACGGAAGGAGAGATCGACGCGTTGTTCTCGCCGCAGCCGCGCCGCTCCATGCTGGCCGAGCCCGACCGGTACCGCCGGCTGTTTCCGGCGAATGGGGAGGCCGACGCCGCCTATTTTCGCAAATATGGCTACTATCCGATCATGCATCTGATGGTGATGAAGCGCGAACTGGCCGAGAAACACCCCGAACTGCCGCGCGAGGTGATGCGCATGTGCGACGAGGCCTACGATCTGGCGCGGTCCTATTACGACGATTCCAACTATTCGCTGCTCGTTTGGGGACGGAATGCGCTGGAACAGCAGAAAGAAGCGCTGGGCGCCGATCCCTGGACCAGCGGGTTCGCGGCCAACAAAAAGAATCTGGATCAGTTTATCGAGTATTCCCACGATCAGCGTCTGATTGATGAGATGTACCCCTGCGAAAAGCTGTTCCACGACTCCGTTCTGGACACATAACAGCGGCGCCGCATGAATCGGGTCTGGATCTATCTCGGCATCGGAGCCGCCGCGACGGTGGCCCTGATCTTATGGTTGTCCGGCGAACGGCCGGGAGCGCTGGATGACCGGGACTCACAGATCGGGCTGGTACACAGTCTGCTTCTTCTCGTGCTGGTGGGATCGGCCTTGCTGGTTCGGCGGCACCTTCCGTCCGGCATGGAGGTGCTGCGCAACGGCATAATCTGGATCGTTATCGGGCTGGTGCTGGTCCTTGGTTATAGCTATCGCGACTCATTTTCCCGAAGCTGGAATCGCGTCGTCGCGGAGCTGATGCCGGGACACGCCGTGCGGACGGGCGACGGTGAGGTGCTGATCCGGGCGCAAGGGAAACATTTCGTTGTCGATGCCATGGTTGACGGCACGCAGATTCCGCTGCTGCTCGATACCGGGGCGACGGATGTCACACTGTCCCGGCGCGACGCGCGGCGGATCGGAATCGATGTCGGACGGCTCAATTTTTCGCAAGTAACACGGACTGCGAACGGGCTGGGACGGGCAGCGCCAATCCGCCTTCGCGAAATCCGTATTGGCGATATCATCGTTCGCGATGTGCAAGCATCGGTCAATGACGCGCCGCTTGGCGTCTCGCTTCTCGGCAACAGCTTTCTCGAAAAACTCAGCCATTATTCCGTAAACGGTTCGCTTCTAACCTTGCGGCAATAGGAAATATAAATGGTCAAGCTGGACAAGATTTACACACGCGGCGGAGACGGTGGACAGACATCGCTGATCGATGGCAGCCGCGTTGCAAAAAATGCCCCCCGGCTTGCCGCTATGGGCGATGTGGATGAGGCCAATGCGATATTGGGTCTGGCGAAAGACGCGCTGGGGAACGCCCATCCCGCGCTGGCTGAAATTCTTGGGCGGGTGCAGAACGATCTCTGCGATATGGGCGCCGATCTGGCGACACCCGGCGATGATCCGAAAGACGGGTCACTACGCATTCAGAAGGTCCAGGTAGAACGGCTCGAAAGCGAGATTGATGCGCTCAACGAAACGCTGGAACCGCTGACGTCTTTCATCCTGCCGGGCGGACGGAACGCCGCGACATGGCTGCATCTCGCGCGTACCGTCATTCGCCGCGCGGAACGGGGGGCGGTGGCGTTCGCGGAACAGGAACCGGTCAACGCCTGCGCGCTCTCCTATCTCAACCGGCTGTCCGATCTGGTTTTCGTCATGGCGCGCCACGCCAATGACGGCGGGAAATCCGATGCGCTGTGGGAACCGGGCAAGTACGGCAAAGATTGATCCTTATGGGGATCGCCTCGACCCGCTTCAATTTTCTCTAACGTCTCGACGACAGCACCACCGCCAGCATGTTGCCGGCGAGGTCATTGGCGTTTTCGTAATCCGCCTGTTTGGCGCGTTTCAGATACTGCTTGCAGGTCACAACCGCCGGACGTTCATACCCGGCCATCGTTTCCAGCAAGGCTTCCATCGCGGAATCAAGCTCCGCCACCGGCACGACGTCGCTGACCAGCCCGATGGCGACCGCGCGCTCCGCATCGATGAAATTGGTCGAGTAGATCATGTGCAGCAGCGATTTCGGCGGGATACGGTCGAGATGGGCCAGCATGGCGAGCGTCGGCGGCAGGTTGGCGCGCATTTCGGGCGTGGCGAATTTCGCGTTGTCGGCGGCAATGGTCATGTCGCTGATCGCGGTGATGCCGCATCCCAAACCGGTCACCGTTCCCTGAACCGCGGAAATGACGGGAATTTCCGATCCCCGGATCGCCGCATAGACGCCGAGCAACGGCTCAACCAGCGCTTCGCGCATCTCAACGGCGGTCGTCGGCTTGCCCTCCGGCGCACCGTCGGGATCGCGCCCCTTGCAGAAATCATCGCCTTCGCCCCGGAGCGCGATCACATTGAGTGAAGGGTCGGCGCCGGCCTCCGTAACCACCGCGGCGATCTCGTTCGCCATGCCCAGCGTCAGCATGTTGCCTTTTTCGGGCCGCGTCAGGGTCAGCCGTCCGATCGCTCCGTCTTTTTCGAATCTGTATCCGTCGCTCATTTTCTTCCTCTTTATTTGCTGCGGTCGGAAACTTCCCGAACCACGCCTTTCTCATGCAGTTCATCGTAATCGTCGGCCGAGACGCCCAGCACACCGCAGACGACGTCGCGCGTATCCTCGCCCAGCCCCGGCGGATACCGGTAATCACCTTCAGGTGCGTCACGGAATTTCAGCGGGTTGCCCGCGACCCTTGTCGTGTCCCCATCGGGATGTTCCAGCGGCAGCAGCATCTGGCGGTGCAGCACCTGTTCGTCCGCAAACGTGTCGGAAAGCTGATTAACCTCGCCCACCGGCACGCCCTGTTCGAGCAGCAGCGGCACCCAGTCCTTTGCCTCCTTCGCGGCGAAGGCGTCTTCCAGTATGGGCCAGAGTGCCTCGCGATTGGCGAAGCGTTCCTCATTGGTGAGAAAGCGCGAATCCTCGGTCAGCGCCTCACGATCCAGCGCGATGCAAAGCCCTTTCCACATCCGTTCGGTATTCGCGGTAATCACCAGTTCGGTCCCGTTGGCGGCGGGGAAGGAACGGTAGGTGGGGATGGAGGCATGGCTGCGCCCCTGCCGCCCGGGATTTTCGCCGGAATGAAGGTAATAGGCCGCCTGATAACAGGTCATCGCCACCTGGCAATCGAGCATGGAGACATCGACAAACTTGCCCGTGCCGGTATTGCGCCTCTCTTCCAGCGCCGCCAGCGCGCCGATGGTCGCATACATGCCGGCGGAGAGATCACCGAGCGGAATACCGGCGCGGACCGACACCCCGTCGCGTTCGCCGGTCATGCTCATGCCGCCGGACATCGCCTGTACGATCATGTCGTAGGCCGGCCGGTCGCGATAGGGACCGTTCTGGCCGAACCCGCTGATCGAAGCCCAGATCAGACCGGGATTGCGTTTCGATAGCTCTTCCCAGCCCAGACCAAGCCGGTCGAGCACGCCTGGGCGAAAGTTTTCGAACAATATGTCGCTTTGATCGGCGAGTTTCTTCACCAGATCCAGCCCCTCGGGCTGTTTCATATCGATCACCACGGCTTTTTTGCTGCGGTTGATCGAGAGGTAATAACAGCTCTCATCCCCCACAAAATGGGGCGGCAGCGTCCGCGCCCAGTCGCCCGACGGCGCCTCCAGCTTTATGATCTCCGCCCCGAGATCACCAAGAATTTGCGTCGCGAACGGACCCGCCAGAAACTGGGTGAGGTCAAGCACCCTGATGCCGTTGAGCGGCCCGGGCCGGATGGCGGGATCAACCGTCATGCGCCGCGGCTCTTTGCGATCTCCGACACCAGAAAATCCGGCCGGATGGGAATATCGGTCAGATGCACATCGAACGGCGTCAACGCGTTTTCCACCGCCGCCAGGATCGCGGCCGCCGCCGGTATGGTCCCGCCTTCGCCCGCGCCCTTGACGCCAAGCGGGTTGAGCGGCGAGGGCGATTCAATATGGATGCATTCCGCGTCCGGGACATTTTCCGCCGCGGGCAAAAGATATTCGCCGAAATTGGTGGTCAGCGGCATCGCGTCCTCATCGAAATAAAGCGCCTCGAACAGCGCGTTACCGATGCCGTGCGCCAGACCGCCCTGCACCTGCCCGTCGACGATCAGCGGATTGATCAGCGTGCCCGCGTCATGGGTAATGACATAGCGCAGGATATCGACCTTGCCGGTCTCGATATCGACCTCGACCTCCGCCACGTGGCAGCCATTGCAATAGGCGGATTGAGAGGGTGAGAAATAATGCGTCGCCTCCAGCCCCGGATCGATGCCGTCGGGCAACGCAAAGCCCGGCGAGCCCGCCACCTTATGGGCAAGCTGCGACAATGACATCGACATTTCCGGCACGCCTTTGACAAAGACCTTGCCGGCCTCGATCTCGATATCTTCTTCCGCCGCCTCAAGCAGCTGCGATGCCGCCTTCACCGCCTTTTCGCGCACCTCCAGCGCCGCGAGATGGACCGACGGCATGGCGTTCGCCGCGATCCGGCTGGCGAACGTGCCGACGCCATGCGCGATGCGGGAGGTATCGGCCAGCACGACCTCCACATCCTCTACCCCGACACCGAATTTCTCCGCCGCGATCTGCGCCATGGTGGTCTTGTGCCCCTGCCCCTGAGGCGCGGCGCCCGACATGACATAGATTTTACCGCTGGGACCGACGCGCACCGTCGCGCCCTCGAACGGGCCGAGCCCGGTCCCCTCGACATAGTTGCCGATTCCGATCCCGATATACCGGCCTTCCGACAGGGCTTGTTCCTGACGCGCCCGGAACCCGTCATAATCGATTTTTTCCAGCGCCTCCGCCTGGCAACGCGGATAGTCGCCGGAATCATACATCACCGGCTTGCCGTCGCGGAATACCAGCCCGACCTTGTAAGGCATCTGATCGGCGGGGATCAGGTTGCGCCGCCGCAGCTCCGCCGGATCCAGCCCAAGCGACGTCGCGCCCTTATCCATCAGCCGTTCCATGGTCAGCACCGCCTGCGGACGGCCCGCCCCGCGAACCGGCGTCACATGGATTTTATTGGTGAAACCGACCGTGGTTTCCATCCGGTAATTCGGCACAACATAAGGGCCGGGCACGGTGGTCGCGGAAATCAGCGGCGAGACGATCCCCCAGGGAATATAGGATCCGGTATCGTGGATCATCGTCCCGCGCACGCCGAGGAGCTTGCCGCCTTCATCGAAGGCGGCCTCGACATCCCAGTACTGGTCGCGTTCCTGGCTGGCGCAGAGGAAATGTTCGCGCCGGTCCTCCGCCCATTTGACGGGACGGCCGAGCTTGCGCGCGGCATAGGGAATAACCGCTTCCTCGCTGTAGAACAGTGCCTTGGGCCCGAACCCGCCGCCGACATCGGGTGCGATCACGTCGAGCTCATTTTCATTCCAGCCAAGCACGCCGATGATGCAGCGTTTCACCTGATGCGGCGTCTGGGTCGAAGACCAGATCTGCGTCCGGCCCTCATCCTCATAATGCACCGCCAGCACGCCGCGCGGTTCCATCGAATGACCGCCGCCGCGATGATGTTTGATCGATTCCGACACCACGCAATGCGCGCCCGCAAAGGCGGCATCAACATCGCCATATTCGTTCTTGAAAAACGCCGCGACATTATCAGATGCATCCTCATGGGCGGTCGCCGCGCCAACGGCCAGACCGTCGCGCACATCGGAGGCCGCGGGCAGCGGTTCCCAGTCGATATCGACCAGAGCGGCGGCGTCTTCAGCAATATGGCGTGACTCGGCGATCACCACCGCGACCGACTGGCCGCAAAAGGTCGTTTCGGATTTCGCCAGCAGGTTCGGCATCAGAGGCTGTTTGATCGCCGGATTGGGCAGCAGCAGCAACAGTGTGTTGTCCTGCACATCGGCCGGAAAATCCTTGAGGGTCAGGACCGCATGGACGCCCGGCACGGCTCCCGCCGCCGCCGTATCGATATTGGTGAATTTCGCATGGGCGAAGGGGCTCCGCACAAATACCGCATGGAGGCAATCCTCCAGCTGAATATCGTCTGTATATTCACCCCGCCCGGTCAGCAGCGCCGGATCCTCCAGGCGCTTGACGCGCGCGCCGAACAACTTTGCCCCCATTTGCCGGTTCTCTCTCTTTAACGCGCGAACAGATGGATCGAACAGACGCCGTGATCGAAGCCGGAAACCCCGCCGCCCGTGCAATGGGTCAGCCCGACTCTCGCGCCCTCGACCTGGCGGTTGCCGCACTGACCGCGCAGCTGGCGTACCACCTCGACAATCTGCGCGACGCCGGTTGCGCCGATCGGGTGCCCCTTGGCCAGAAGCCCGCCTGACGGGTTTACCGGGATGCGCCCGCCGACCGAGGTTTCGCCCTCATCGATCATGCGTCCCGCCTCGCCGCGGGGGCAGAATCCGAGCGCCTCATAATAGAGCAGCTCCGCAATCGCAAAGGCGTCATGGACCTCCGCCAGATCGACGTCTTCCGGCCCTATACCGGCTTCCTCGTAAAGCTGCGCCGCGCCGCGCACGGTAATCTCGGGCGAGGTCATGTCGCGGAACCCGGTCATATATTTGCCGGAATTGATTTCCGACCCGATGACCCGGATCGGTTCACCGCCAAATTTTGCCGCGTTTTCCGCGGCGCAAATCACCACGGCCGCCGCGCCGTCGCCGGAAGGGCAGCAATGGAACAGCCGCAACGGATCGGCCACCGGGCGCGATTCCTTCACCGCCTCGATGGACGTCAACTCACGCATCTGCGCGTCGGGATTATGCTGGCCGTGTTCGCGCGCCTTGACCGACACTTTCGCCAGATGATCCTCTGTCAGATCGAATTCGTGCATATAGCGCTGCGCCCGCATGGCGTAGAGCGCCGGCATGACCAGCCCGTGCGCGACCTCGAAATCCTCTTTCTCCAATGGCAGGGTTCCGCCGCCGAACTTGGTCAGCTTCTCGACCCCGATGACGACCACCGCGTCATAGACACCCGCGGCAACCGCAATCCAGGCCTCGCGAAACGCGGTCGATGAACTCGAACACGCATTTTCAATATTCATGATGGGCAGGCCGGTTATGCCAAGCGTCTTGAGGATACGCTGCCCCGCCATCATCCCGCCGAGCGCGGTCCCGCAATAGGCCGCCTGAATATCTTTTTTCGGAACGTTGGAGTCCTCAATCGCCGCCTTCACCGCGGGCCAGGCGATTTCCGCCAGGGTTTTCTCGGGATATTTGCCGAACGGAACCATCCCGGCGCCGAGGATTGCCACATCGCGCATCAGCTTTTCTCCTCAACCGGCACGAAGGAATAACTTTCGATCGGGGTGCCGTCGGACTCCGCCCCCAGCTCCGATTTGCAGACCCGGACATTCATATCGAAGGAAAGCGCTTCGGGGTCGATATCGACCATGTGGGCGAACACCCGCACCCCTTCCGGCATGTCGACATAACCGGCGATAAAGGGCGTCTTCCAGTCCCGGGGTGCGATCCGCACCGCCGACCAGCTATAGAGCGTCCCGGTCTCCGACAGCTCTATCCGGCTGACATTTTCCGACATGCATTCGGGGCAGACCGGAGTCGGCGGAAAGACGCGATGGCCGCAATCGGCGCATTCCGTGCCGATCAGCCGCACTGTTCCGTCCGGTTTTTCCGCCAGCGCGTCGCCCGCGATATTCAGGGCCTGTTTCAATTCCTCAGCCGTATCGGTCATTGGTCCTCCCGGTACCAGCCCGCTCACCTTTACCTCTCAACATCCCTTATAGAGGTGTTGGGCGCAACATCCGACCGCCGCAATTGCGCGGATCTGAGGCCATTTTCCATGTAATTTCCCTCGACCGCGCGTTGCGCCATCTCGTCCCATTCTTGCGTCCAGTCGCCAAGCGAATAGCCGTGCCACGGGCTTTCGGGTTTCAAGGGCGGCAGGCCGAGCTTTTCCCAAAGCTCTTTGGCATTTTCCATGAACTCCCGTTTGGGCAGCGCGATCGGCGGCATATCGGCTTTCAGCGTCGCATCGATCAGCACGGATGCGTCCTCGCCATTGCCGCGTTCCAGAGCCGGGCCGTGCCCCCGGTCGCGATGCGGCAATATCTGGATGTCGAGCGCCGGGTTGGAGCGATAGGCAAGCGCCCAGAACACCGCGTCGCCGTTTTCGGGATCGATATCCTCATTCACCGCAATGACATATTTGCCGATGGCGGAATCGAGCGCGGAGGCGCCATACAGCGCCCGCCAGATTTCCGTGGTCGGCACATCGCGGTCGAACACCAGAAAGACGATCCGGCGGATATTGGTCAGCGGCTCATGCATCGAGACCGCCTTCAGCCCCTTGATGCCCAGCCCGTCGCGCAAATGATTTAGAAATTTCGGCTCCATCGCGACGCGCTTGATGACGCTCGATTCCGACGGCGTCACCTGGCTGATGATGGTGGTCATGATGGCGTCGCGCCGCCGCGTGATCGCAGTGACCTCTATAATGAAATTATATTCCTCCAGATTGATATGACCGTGGCTCTCACCGAACGGGCCTTCGGGCTCCATCAATTCGGTATCGACCAGCCCTTCGATGACGAACTCAGCCTCCGCCGGGACCATCAGATCGGACGTCACCGCCTTCGTCACCCGGATCGGCGCGCCGGCCAGCGCGCCGGCCACCCCCATCTCATCCACACCGGCGCGGATTTTCTGCGGGCTGACATAGGCGACCGATGGCGGGCAGCCGACTACCATGGCGATGGGCATCTTTTCGCCGCGGTCGCGATATTTGAACCAGTGATCATGCCCGCCCTGCCGCAGATTGACGAACAGCTTGAGACCGATCCGGTCCGGTGCCTTTATCGCACCCCGGTATGTGCCGATATTCTGTATGCCTGTATCGGGATCGGCGGTGATGCAGCTGGTCGCGGTAAAGTAAGGCGCGGCATCGAAGCCGGGTGAGGAGATCGGCACCGGCAGCGCATCCAGCCCGTTTCCGTCACCCGCCAGCTCATCGCCGGTCAGCACGATATCCTGACAGGGTGCGCCCTCCACCGCGACCGGCGGAAGCGGATTGGCCAGCGCCTGTTTCCAATGATCGCCGATGGCGCCGACCGGAACCCCCATCCCGGTGGAATAGATTTCCTTCGTCGCCGCAAGAATGCCGATGGCAAGCGGCGAATCGAACTGGCGGCCTCTGGAGTCCGTGACATTGGTGAACAGGAACGCCTTGCGGTCGGCTTCGGGAATGCCGCCGCGGAATTGCCAGCGGACGAGCGGCATCAGCTCGGTATCCTTGTTGACCGGCGCCTCTATACGGTGCAGCAGGCCTTTAGTCTCCAGCGCCGCCAGATGATCGTGCAGATCGGGATACCCCTTGCCGCCGAATTTTTTTTCGGTCTTCGTCATACCGCGATCAGACCACAGCGGCCCCTTGCCCTCAACCGGCGGCGGGCGCCTTCCTGGCCCGTTCGCGATGGGCCAGCGTGCTGGTCGCGCAGACGATCAGAACGGCGCCGACCCAGGTCCAGAAATCAGGTACCTCGGCAAAGACGAAATAGCCGAAGGCGGTCGCCCAGATCATGCGGGTAAAGACGATGGGTTCTGCGAAGCTGATATCGGCGATCGAATAGGCGCGGGTAAAGCTATAATGGCCGAACCCACCCAGCGCGCCGATCAGAGCGAGCAGCAGGAACTGTTCAAGGGAGGGCCAATGCCAGACGAACAGTGCCGGGAACAACGTAATCACCATCATGACCAGCTGAACCGAGGCCGCCACCGTCGCCGGATCGTCGACCGCGGTGAGCTTCTTTGCGCAGATTTTGGAGAGGCTCGCGAGACAGACGCAGCCAAGCGTCAGCATGGCGCCGAGGCTGACCTCCTGAAAGCCGGGGCGGACAACGCAGAACGCCCCCAAGGCGCAGACGAGAATCGCGCCCCAGCGCCACGGCCCGACGCGCTCGCCCAGGAACAGGATCGCGAACAGGGCGACAAACATCGGACCGGTCAGGGTCAGCGCGGTGGCGTCGGCCAGCACGATCAGGCTGAGCGCGTAAAACCACATCATCATCGAGCCGGCATTGAGAAACCCGCGGAGCAGATGCATGCCGGGACGTGTCGTGCGGAACATCCCCGCCCCGCCGCGAAGCAGAAACGGCAGCATGACGACAAACCCGAACAGATTGCGGAAAAACACCACGATCAAGGGGTGCATCTCAAAGCTGGTCGTCGCCATGCGGACGAAACCATGCATGGCGGCCAGACACCCGGCGGCAAGCAGCATGTACCCGACGGCGAGAAGGGTCGGACTCATGGGGGATTGCGCGGCCGACGGGCTGGTCATTAGGAATGATGCTCGGATTTCCGGAAGAAACCATACGGTAGCGCATGGGCGGTGCCACCGCCACCAAGCGGCAGGCGAAAAAACTGACCGGTCACACCCTGGATCGTCTCCCGGTATGACAAGGGAGAAACCTTACCGCCCCTTGAATTCCGGTTTGCGCTTTTCCATGAATGCCGTGCGGCCTTCCTTGTAGTCCTCGGAATTCATGCACATATCGACCGCCGCCTGGCAGGCATCAAGGTCGCGTTGGGACTCGGGCTTCACCGATTCGCCGATGATGATCTTCGCCATCTTCACGGTCAGCGGCGCGTTTTCCGCAATGGTCGCGGCAAGCTCGGCCACGGCGTCTTCCAGCTCATCCGGTTCCACCACCTTGTTGATCAGCCCCATGGAAAGCGCCTCCGCCGCGCTGTAGCGGTTGGCCGTGAAAAAGACTTCCTTGGTGCGCGACGGGCCGATCAGATCGACGATGCGTTTCATGTTGCGGTAGGGATAGCCGAGCCCGAGCCGGGCCGCCGGCACGCCGAAAACGGAATCGCTGGTCGCGATGCGCAGATCGGCCTGCAACGCGGTACCAAGTCCGCCCCCCATACAGAAGCCGCGGATCATGGCGATCAGCGGTTTGCGGATGGTGTCGTATGCCGCGTTTACGCGCGATGACAGATCGTCATAAATCTTGATCTGTTCCGGGGTGGAGCGCAGTTCGGCGAATTCGGAAATATCGGAACCGGAGACAAAGGCCTTGTCGCCCGCGCCCTTCATGACGATCACCCGCACATCGTCGTCATTTTCGAAATCCTCGATGATCTCCAGGATCGCCTCGCGCATGGCGAAGCCGATGGCGTTGCGCCGTTCGGGATTGTTGAAGGTCATCCAGCCGATTCCATCCGCCTTTTCGGCGATCATCTTTTCGGTGGCGAGTGAGAGCCTGGTCATATCGTTTCCTTATGCGGCGGCAGCGTTTTTTCCCGCCTCACGGCTGAACACGGCGTTGCGCGTCTGGCCGGTGCAGGACGGGTAATTGTGGAAGAAAAGCCCCACCACGTCACCCGAGGCATAGAGCCCCTTTATCGGTTTTTCGGCGACATCGAGCACGCGGGCTTTTGTGTCAATCCGGACGCCGCCGAAGGAGAACGTCACCCCGCCCGCGATCTGAAAGGCGCGGAAGGGCGGGTTCTCGATCGGATTCGCCCAGTTGGATTTGTTGACCGCGAGCCCTTCAGTACATTTGCCGTCCAGCCCGGAGGGGTCGAACGGGATATCGTCGCGGCAGGCGGCGTTGAATGCATCGATTTCGGCGCGGAGCGCGGCTGGCGCGATGGACATCTTGTCCGCCAGCTCCTCTATCGTATCGGCTTCTTCATAGGCGTCGGTATAATCGGGGCCGAGCCGGAACAGGCTTATCCCGGTCGCGTCGTAAATTTGCCAGGCCGTGCCTCCGGGTTGCGCCAGCACCGCGCGCCCGGTCTTGGCGTAGGTGTAGGAGTGATTGCTTTCGCCTTCGTCATAGAACCGTTCACCCAGCGCATTGACGGTAATCCCCATCGGATAGTCATAGCGGTTGCAGGTATTTGAATGACCGTCCTGACGCAGCGGCGTGCCGCCATCGGGCGCGTTGGCGTCGATCGGGGTGGCATGCGCGCCCTGCCAGTGCCCGGCCGGTTTGACCCCGAGATCGAGCAGCATGCGCAGCACCTCACCCGTATTGTGCTTGGAGCCGCGTACTTTCAGGAGATCGGCATTAGGGCCGAGATAGCGCGCGCGCATTTCCACATTGGCCTGAAACCCGCCTGAACAGACGATGGTCGACGGCGCCTCCAGATCGTAATCCCTGTCCGGGTCGGCGATGCGCACGCCGGTGACCTGACGCGTATCGCCAAGAAAACCGATGACGCGGGAATCGTAACGTACCTCCACCCCCATATCGGTGGCGATGCGGCGCCAGTTCAGAAGCTGTCCCAACCCGCCGCCGACGGTATGAACGATGATGCCGGGTTCAAAATGAAACCGCCCGCCGATCTCACGCCGTTTTTCCGGTTCAAATTCCACGCCGCAGGACGCGATCCAGCGCACCGCGTCATTGGATTGATCGACCATCCATCGGGCAAGCTCCGGGTCGATCCGCCCCTGGGTGACGCGATTGAGATCGGCCATGAAGCGTTCGCGCGTATAGGCCGGCACCTCGCACTTATCCAGCAGGCCGGGATCGGTATTGGGGGCGAGATCGCGCAGATCATCGATCCCGTCATAGGCGAAACGGAACCCGGTATGGGAATAGCGGGCATTGCCGCCGAATTCGGATTCGGGCGCCTTTTCGACCATGACGACGCGTTCGGCCCCGTTCTGGCGGGCGGAAACCGCCGCCTCAAAGGCCGAACTGCCGCCTCCGACCACAATGACGTCGGCTTTTTCTGGCTTTGCCATGTCGGATGCCCTGGATCAGGCGTCGACCATTTCGACGGCATCCGATTCGACCCGGTCGGGCCGGATCACCTGGAAGCCGTTGACCGAGAGATCGATATTATTGCCTTCGGGATCGCAAACCCGCGTCTCGGCATAGGGCCGGTCCTGCGGCCGCTTGACCGGCGCTTTCAGCCCGAATGCCTCGATCCGGCGGGCATATTCTTCCTGGTCGTCGATTTCGAATCCGAAATGGTTCAGCCCGTTCGGCTTGCCGACCGCACCGTTAGGCAGCAGGGCAAGAGTAAGATACCCGTCAGACATAAAGGTCGCGCCGGAGCGGGACTTACTGACGACTTCGAGATCGAATACTTCCGAATAGAACTTCGCCATTTTTTCCGGATCCATCGTGACGATGGCGAGATGTTTGATCTTGGCCATGAAAACCTCCTGTATATTTCGACGTTTGGTTTCTTGTTTGTTTTGCCAAAATCCTATGCCTGTTTTCCGATCCGGTCCATGACCCAGCGGGCGGTTTTTGCAAGCGCGATATCATTGCCAAACGCGCCCACAAGATGGATCCCGACCGGCAGCCCGTTCGGGCCCGCCGCGGTCGGCAGCGCAAAGGACGGCACATGCAGCAGGTTCCAGAACCCGACAAAGGCGTGATCGCCAGTGGCTTCCAGCCCTTCCGGCGCCTCGCCTTCCGCCACCGGCGCGATCAGCGCGTCAACCCCCTCCATCAGCGGATTCAGCCGGGCGCGGCAGTCATAGGCATGGGCGATCGCGGCGGCATAGTCGCGATAGTCCACCGACAGGCCGCGTTCGACCGAGGCATGGAGCTGCGGACTCAATAATTCGGGATGGGTGAAGAATTCCCAGCTGGTTGCGCGGGCGCGTTCGTAATTGGACACCAGATTCCGCGCATCCGACAGCGCCGCGAAATCTTCGGGCAGGGGAAATTCGCGAATTTCCGCGCCCGCCTGACCCAACCGGTCGCAGGCTTCTTCCACAGCCTCGACCGATTCCGGTTTCGCCTGTTGCCACAAATGCGTGCGGCACAACCCGATCACCGGCGGGCGCGGCGGCTGGGCGCCCAATTCCGCTTCGCGCCCAACCAATACGGCGCCAAGCAATTCGGCGTCATCGACCGATCGCGTCAGCAGCCCCAGCGTATCGAGAGACTGCGCCGCGGCGCGCACCCCATGGATGTTGAAATGATCGAAGCTCGGCTTCCAGCCGACGATCCCGCAATAGGCGGCCGGTCGATGGACCGATCCCGCGGTTTGGGTACCAAAGGCGGCGGGGACGTGAAAATCGGCGACCGCTGCGGCGGAACCCGAAGACGACCCGCCCGGTGTGTGATCCGGGTTATGCGGGTTCCGTGTCGGCGGCGGGGCCATCCCGGCGAATTCGACCGTCACCGTTTTCCCCAAAATCACCGCGCCCGCCTTGCGCATCAACGCCACGCAGGCGGCATCGTTGCGCGGACGATATCCGTCATAAATCGGCGAATTCATCCCGGTCGGCATATCAGCTGTGTCGATGATGTCTTTCACCCCGACCGGCACGCCATGCAGCGGACCGAGCCGTTCCTCCGCCGCATCGCGGGCCCGCGCCTGTGACAGCGCGAGATCGGGATCGAGAAAAGCCCAGGCCTTGAGCAACCCGTCCCGTTCCGCGATCCGGCCGAGACAGGCCCGGACAAACTGTTCGGAGGTAATCTCGCCTTTCGCAATCGCGCTTGCGGCTTCCGTCGCGGACAGTTCGTTCAGCATGACGCTCCCTTTCCCGGTAAACCCATCGTCATTAAGCCGGAAATACCTGTATTGCGCCATTCTCAAATGACTCTCATGGGGGGACGCTATATAGTCATATCGGGGCTTTGGGAAAATGTGACGTTAGAAGGAAAATGACGCGCCGACTGTCCTGCATATCGTTCTTATCGGCATGCGCCGTATCTGCGGCGCTTGCGCTGTTGCCCGCGCGCCAGGCCAGCGGCTTCGCCTATGTTTTTGCCGGGGAAGCGAACGGTATCGATCTGGTCGCCCACGCCATGGGTTATACGGGGACAGGCGGCAATCTGGCCATCAGTGTCGGGATAGACCCGGGAAGCACCCATGCGGCGGATATGATTATTCCGACCGCCAATGCCGTGAACACCTGGAATGGAATGACGGCGACCACCGGCAATCTGCAGCCCGGGGCGATTTCGGGACATGATTACGAATCCGTTCTGCTGCATGAGCTGGGCCACGCGCTGGGCCTCGCCCATCCGAACCTCGCCTCGGAATCCGGCGTATCGGGCAGCGCGCAAAACGCGACACGCACGACTGACGGGCTGGATAATGTCTTCACGCTCAATTCAGGCGTGGACGGTATATTCGGCTCGGCCGACGATATTCGGGGCGACGACGTCAATCTCAACTATTTCCGGATGTCGGATAATAACCCATTCGATCCGGGTCTCGGCACCGTCGATTCAACCACCTACAGCCGCGATATCGCGGACCTGCCGGGCGGCGACAATTTTTCAGCCAACGCAGACCGGGCGGTCGCGGCCGCTTTGGGTTTCGTGAACACCGAAGCGGTAATGCAGCAGGGGTCGGTTTTCGGAGAAATTCAACGCACGCTGGGCGCCGACGATGTCGCGGGCATGCTGTACGCCCGGACGGGGCTCGATGAAGTGGCCGGCACGTCGAATGATTATACTGTCACGCTCGATTTTCTGGGGCTGAATGCGGGGGCGGACATCGTCATTGATTTCGATAACTCGGTGACTTATGCGGCAACCTATCTCAGCGGTTCCTTTATCGGTGCATCCGGCCACGCCGTGGTGACCAGCGGGGATATTTCCTTCAACACCGGCCATAACTGGTATTTCAATCAGGAATCGAACGCGGCGGAGGTCAGCGCGCCCGGCGTGTTCACCCTGTTTGGAACGGGATTACTGGTTATCGCTGCGATCCGCCGCGAACGAAAAACGGTCTGACGCCTATTCCAGCCGGTTCAACGCGTCAAACGCGGCGACCTTGTAGCATTCCGCCAGGGTCGGATAGTTGAAAACCGTATCGATGAAGTAATCGATCGTACCCTCATGCGCCATGACGGCCTGGCTGGTATGGACCAGTTCCGCCGCGCCCTCGCCGATGATCGCGACCCCAAGCAGCTTCCGTGTTTCGGAGTGGACAAACATTTTCAACATGCCGGTATTGTCGCCGATAATCTTGCCGCGGGCGATTTCCCGGTAAAACGCCTTGCCGACTTCGTACGGAATATTTTCCCTTGTCAGCTCCGCGCCGTTTTTGCCGACCACGGAGATCTCCGGGATCGTATAAATGCCATAGGGAAACAGCGTCGCGACGGTGTGCGCCTCCTTGCCAAAGGCGTCGCAGGTGGCGAGACGGCCTTGTTCCATCGATGTTGAGGCAAGACTGGGAAACCCGATGACGTCGCCGACCGCATAAATATGCGGCACCGCCGTGCGGTAACAGTCGTCGACCTTGATCCGCCCGCGATCATCCGCGTCGAGCCCGGCCGACGCCAGATTTAGCCCGGCTGTCGCCCCGGTCCGTCCGATGGAATAAAGCGCCTTGTCGGCCGGGACGCGCTTGCCGCTGGCAAGTTCAATATGGACCCGTTTACCGCGCGGCCCGTCTTCGAGATCGACGCCGCTGACTTCCTCGCCAAGCCGCATGATCGCCCGGTTCTGACGCATCTGATAGACCAGAGAGTCAATGATTTCCGAATCGACGAAATCCAGCAGGCGCCTGCGCTTGTCGATCACCTGAACCCGCACGCCGAGCGAAGCGAAAATGGTCGCGTATTCCAGTCCGATCACGCCGCCGCCAACGATTGCCAGCGTGCGCGGCATTTCAGCAATAGACAGAATATCGTCGCTGGTGAAAATATGTTGTCCGTCGAACGGAATATGCGGATCGCGCGTGGTTTCGGTGCCGACTGCGATAACGATTTTTGACGCGGTGACGTCGCGCTGTCCGCGCCCGTCGAAATAGTTCAGCCTGACAGTATTGGGGTCGATAAAGGAGGCTTTCGCCGAAATCACCGTCACACCGTTCCGGGTCAATCGATGATTGGTGATATCGATTTCGTTGCGGATGACATAGTCGGTGCGGAACAGAAGATCCGCCATGGTGATGTCGCGCTTCACCGAATAGCTCGCGCCGTAGATGTTCCGTTCGCGATATCCGGAGAGATGCAGCGCGGCCTCACGCAACGTCTTGGACGGGATGGTGCCGGTATTGATGCAGACCCCGCCGACGACCGAGCGCTGTTCGACCACCGCCGTGCGCTTGCCGAGCTTCGCCGCCTGAATCGCAGCGCGTTGACCGGCCGGCCCCGAACCGAGAACCAGCATATCGAAATCGCGTAACCGTTTGCCGTCACCATCGGTTCCGGCATCGCTATCGGGGGTGAAATCCAGCACGTCGGTATCCTCCATCGGAAGCCAGTATCGTTAAGGCGTATGACGATTTTCTTGCACTAAACGGCGATATCTCACCGGCAGTGTGGCGGTTTCTGGTTAATTTTCTCTTTGCATATCGGCGACCGGACTATCATGCGGAATCCGAATTTTCTTTTTTTTGCAATAACTTTCCGGCAAAAAGATGCGCATGCGGGGACATTCCCGCCCTAACGGGGTTCGAAATTGATGACCCGACCGGCCTTTAGCCTGTGGCGGCGTCTCGCCGCCGCAGGGTTTTGTGTTGCCGCGCTGCTTTCTGCCGTGGCCCCGTCGGCGCGCGCCGTTCCAGCGGCTATTACCGGTTACGATGTTACCAATGCGGTGACCTCCGGCTATTTCACCTGGGACCACAACTACACGGGCACCATCACCCCGACGGGATCGGTCGATGCCGGGTTTTTCGGTATCGGCACGCTGGCGAATTACAGTGGCGGAACCGGCACACTGGCCGACCTGATCATCCCCAGCAGCTCATCGAACAACCAGCTCTTTCTGACAGCGGCAAATACCGAGATAACGCTCAGGCTCGACGCCTATTACCAGATCGAACGCATAGAATTTTATGGCGGCAATATCCCGGCGAACTCCATTCCAGGCCGGCTTGATGCCGTGGAAATATCGATCAACGGGTTCAATGCCGAGCTGACCGAACAGGTTTCGGACAGCGCGCTGGTCGACCCGTTAACGCCATTCGGGACATTTCTGAACAGCCAGGGCATTCAAACGGATGATTTCGTCGATCTCACCGCCATCGCGGGCAGCACAATTGATGAAATCGTAACCAACGAAATTACCCTGTCGAATTTCGGATCGACCGCCGACGGTATTTTTTCGATCGCGGAAATCAGGGTTTTCGGCAATTTCGTTTTGGCGGATATCCCCGAACCGCCGATGGGCACGCTTCTTGCCGCCGGGCTGATCGGCACGGCGCTGATGCGCCGCCGCCGCAAGCGGGACTGAAAATCTACTTGCCGGGCTTGCCCGGTTTCGACAGCACCCAGATATCGCCGGCGACCGGTTCACCATATTCGGTCCGCAGCGTTTCGGTATCGACCGCAGCCTCTTTCAGCCCGGCCTTTTTCGCGACCTTCCGTATATAGGATTTGCCATGCGTATAGCGGCCGGACTGCGTCAGTTCAAAATCCGCATCCTTGTCACCGGCCTCGACGGAAAAAATAAACAATCCGCCAGATTTCAGAACACGCGCGGCCGATTTGAACAGCTTCGTCAGATCGCCGAAATAACACACCGTATCGGCGGCAAGGATCACATCGTAACGCCGCCTGGCACGGCTGAGATGATGGCCGAGCTCTTCCTCGAACAGCTTGTCATACGCCTTTCGGCGGCGGGCGTATTTCAGCATTTCGCCGGAGAGATCGACCCCGTCCAGACGGGCCGCATAAGGTTTCAGCCTGGGACCACACAGTCCGGTACCGCACCCCGCATCCAGAATGGCGAGCTTCCCCTTTGCCGGCCCGGCATGGGTTTCCAGCGTATCGGCCAGAAGATCGGGGGCCCGGTAATCGAGCTCTTCCAGCAACTGCTTGTCGAAATCCTCCGCGAACCGGTCAAAATGCGCGGTGACATAGTCATCGCTGGCTCGCGCGGGCGCCGTGCCCTCACCCAGCGCGGCGAGCATGTGGAGCGCCTCCGGCTCATCCGGCTCCAGCTCAAGATATTTACGATACCATTCGATTGCCAGGCTGATTTCACCCAGCGAGTGAAAGCATTCGGCGACGCCCCATACAGCGTCCAATTCATCCGGATCTTCGGCGAAGATCTGGCGATAGAGCATCAGGGCGGTGGCGTAATCGCCGCCGGAAAATGCCTTCTCGGCCTTGCTATAGGATTTCTTGTGGCTCACGCCCGCACCGTAACGCCGCGCTGGCGCGCTGGCCAGACCGCGCTATCAGCGTTTCTACTTCTTCTTGCTGCTCGATTCTGACGATTTTGACGGCGCGGACTGACAGGCCGGTTTGATTGACCCGCGCGGACAGGGTGTCGGCAGTTTCGCCGCATGGGCGCTACGGTCCAGGTGGATAATCACCGGCGCGCTATAAGCAATCGCCGCGCCAATCCCGAGACGCGTGAGCGCCGCGCGGCGCGATCTGGAAATCTTTTCGCCGACTTCTTCCGCTTCCCGGGAGAGCGTCTCTTCCGGTTTCGTGATCTTGGTCATCTGGCTGCTCTACTCAATTAACGCCACAATTGGTGTGTCTGAAAATACGTAGCATGCAATCACTATGCCATAGCTAAATTCCGCACCCATCGAGAATCTCTAATTCTTTCTTTATTTCAAGAAGTTAGAAAGTTCTCGGATCACGTGTCGCGCCCAACGCCGCCGGCACGGATACACGAAACGTCTCAATATGGGAAATTTGGTTAATCCGTGCCGCCAGAGAACATTCGTGCAACATTTCCGGGTTTCCGTTATTATCCCCGCCCGCGCCGCCGGCCGCGGGAACCTGAATTTCGATTGCGACCAGAGCGCCCGCCATGCTTCCTTTGAAACAGCCCCTTTCCGCCATCACCGGCGGACACGGTACGGCCCATCCGGAACCGAGCCCCGAAACAAGGCGCGTAACACGCGGGGTCTGCCGTTTCCTGGCGGAGGAAGGGTACGGGCCGCTGGTCGAATTCCGCCTGCCGAACCGGCGGCGGGTCGACGCCATCGGGCTGGGCGCAGGCGGCGATTTTGTGATTGTCGAGATCAAGGTATCGGTCGCCGACTTTCGTTCCGACAATAAGTGGCCGAACTATCTGCCCTATTGCGACCGGTTCTATTTCGCCGTGCCGCCGGAATTCCCCCGATCGATTATCCCCGATGAATACGGGTTGATTGTCGCCGACGGATATGGCGCGGCGATCCGCCGGGAAGCGCCGGAGCATCCCATGACCACCCAGCGGCGCAAGCGCCAGCAGATGCGCTTTGCCCTGACCGCCGCCGACCGGTTGCAGCGCCTGACCGACCCGAGGGTCTAGCAATAATTGTCACACCGGCCCCCGAGCCGGGGTCCAGCAAACATCGCGGGGCGGCACAATGGACCCCGGATCGCGCTGACGCTTGAAATTGGGGAGGCGCGCGCTTCTAGCTCTTTTCACTCTCGGAAATACGGGCAACCGTCGCGGTCGTGCTGTGGCCTTCTTCCAGATCGATGAGCCGGACCTCACCACCGTAGGAATCGATGATCTCCGCGCCGACGACCTCATCCCGGGCGTAATCCGCCCCCTTGGTCAGCACATCGGGTTTGATCGCCCGGATCAGTTCAATCGGCGTGTCTTCACCGAAAACCACCACCAGATCGACGCTGGCGAGCGAGGCCATGACGGTCGCGCGCGCATCCTCATTCTGGATCGGACGTGCTTCGCCTTTCAGCCGTTTCACCGACGCGTCCGAATTCAGCCCGACCACCAGCCGGTCGCATGCCGCGCGCGAGCGCGCCAGCATGGTGACATGGCCGGGATGAATCAGATCGAAGCACCCGTTGGTAAAGCCGATCCGCTCTCCCCGCTTTCGCCAGCTCTCAATGCGTTCCAGCGCCCGATCGAGCGGCAGCACCTTGCCGCTGCCGGGTGCATGCGTGTCCTGCCGGTGCAAGGCCTCCGCGATATCGCCACGCCACACGACCGCGGTGCCGATCTTGCCGACGACAATGCCCGCCGCGACATTGGCGAGCCTGACCGCCCGGTCGAGCGGCACCCCGCCGGCACGGGCGGCGGCCAGTGTCGCTACCACCGTATCCCCCGCGCCCGACACATCGAAAACCTCCCGCGCCTCCGCGTCGAAATGGCGCGTGTCACGCGGCCCGACCAGAGTCATGCCGCGCGCGCTGCGCGTCACCAGAATATTTTCCAGCCGGCATTTTTCCTGCAGCTGGCGCGCGGCGGCAATCACCGCGTCATCCCCGTCGGCCGGCAGGCGCGAGGCAATGCCAAGCTCCGCCGTGTTGGGTGTAATCAGATAGGCGCCGGCATACCAGCTGTAATCGTCGCCCTTGGGATCGACGATAACCGGCACGTTGTTTTGGCGGGCGGTCTCGATCAGCGCGGCCACGGTTTCGCGCGACAATGCGCCCTTGTCATAGTCGGACAGCACCAGCGCCGCCGCGTCCGGGATCGCCTTTTCCGCCGCCTTGCGCAGCTTTTTGTCGATCGACGGCGCGGGCGCGTCCGATACTTCCCGGTCCACCCGCAACAATTGCTGACCCCCGCTGATAAACCGTTCCTTGATCGTGGTGGGGCGCGATTTGTCAGTGATCAGCGTCACCGACACGCCGTCGAGTTCGCCGAGCAGCGACTTGACCTCGCGGCCCGGCTCATCGTCGCCGGCGATGCCGATGAATGTCGCGGCAGCACCTAGCGCGGCAAGATTGCGGACCACATTGCCCGCCCCGCCCAGCATCGCGCTTTCTTCCGACACCAGACAGACCGGCACCGGCGCTTCCGGCGAAATGCGGGAGACTTTTCCGTAAACGAACCGGTCAAGCATGACATCGCCGACGCACAGAACCGGCGCGCCCGCGAATTTATCGAGATCAGCGGCCGGGTTTTCCTGATCGGTCATCGCACCCCTCCCGCCGGTTCGGACCAGGGTTTGAAATGCTTGCTGAGCTTCAGCCCCTGTCTTTGATAGGACGATCCGGCATCGACACCATAAAGCCGGTCCGGCACGGCGCAGAGCCGTTCATATTTAAGGCGTCCGACAAGTTGCCCATGTTCGATCATGAAGGGAACGCCATGCGAGCGGACTTCCAGCACCGCGCGGGTGCCGGCGGCATCCGCCGTGGCGTGACCAAAACCGGGATCGAAGAACCCCGCGTAATGGGCGCGGAATTCCCCGGCAAAGGCGTCATAGGGCACCATCTCCGCGGCGTGATCGAGCGGCACGGAAACCGCTTCGCGCGAGGCGAGGATGTAGAAGTCTTCGGGGTCCAGAATGACCGCACGGTCGGGGGTGCGGTAGATCGGCTCCCAGAATTCCGCCGGATCGTAGAAATTCACCCGGTCGAGATCAATCAGCGGCGCATGCAGCCTTGCCTTGTAGCCGACAAGATCAGCCCCGCCGATCCCGTCGAGATCGACCGAAAGCGGCACGCCGCGCGACAGGGTCCGCGCCTCCGTCTCCGACAAGGGGCGGTCCAGTACCGCCTGTTCACGCAACAGTTTTTCCAGCGCCGCGCCTTCGACCCCATGGTCACCGCGTGTCAGGCGAAGCTGATTAAGCCGCGTGCCGGCGCGCACGATGACGCTGAAGGTACGGGGGAAAATTTCCGCATAAAGGGGCCCGCGATAACCCGCCTCGGCAACATCGAAATCGGCCGCGCCATCACTGATCATCCGGGTAAAGACATCGAGCCGCCCGGTCGAGCTTTTGGGATTGGCGACCCCCGCCAGATCACCCGGAAGATCAAGCGATTCGAGCAGCGGCACAATATAGACGCAGCCGCGTTCCAGCAGCGCGCCGTCCGTCAGGTCGATCTCATGAAGGCCGAACTCAGCGACACGGTCCGCCACCGTGCGGCCCGGACCGGGCAGGAAGCTCGCCCGCACGCGCCAGGCCTTTTTGCCCAGCCGGAGATCGAGACTGGCGGGCTGGATCTGGGCTTCCTCGATCCCGGTCGCCGCCGAGATCGCGCCGGCTTTCATCAGCGCGGCGAGCGCCTGATAGGGCAACACGCCCGAGCCAGCGACGGGTGCGTCCTTATGGGTCAGATCAACCTTCGACACGGCAATTTTTCCACAGAGATATCCACATAAAAAGAAATTTTAATTATTTATAAACCATCAAGTTTAAGACTTATCCCGATAATTCGAACCGTTGAAGCGATTTCTTAACTGCTTTCCC